>Ga0066662_10001744_pt1 | contig 10120 bp, 3 predicted proteins | sample GraSoiAngelo_111_FD_133939 | JGI IMG/M metagenome (GOLD analysis project Ga0066662, IMG submission 133939) | Grasslands soil microbial communities from the Angelo Coastal Reserve, California, USA - 14_0903_12_40cm | ecosystem: Environmental > Terrestrial > Soil > Grasslands | place: USA... | reverse complement strand
GAGCCGGCCTTCGCGTTTCGCCTGCTCATAGGCCAAGTCCAGATAGAGAAGCATGAAGACGCCGGTCTCCGCATCCACTCCCAGCAAAGCGATCAAGCCGACCCAAACCCCAACGCTCATGTTATAGCCCAGGAAGTAGAGAAGCCAGATGGCGCCGATGGCGGAGAACGGCACCGCCAGCAACACTATAAAAGTCCTGGTGAGTGACCGCGTGTTCGCATACAGCAGCAGCAGGATGAGGAAGAGCGTGAGCGGCACCACGAACTTGAGCCGCTGCGTGACGCGCTGCATGGCCTCGTATTGGCCGCTCCAGGAAGTGGAATAGCCTACCGGGAGCTTCAATTTCTCCCGCAGCAGTTGGCCAGCTTCCTCCACGTAACTGCCGGGGTCTCTTCCGGTGATGTCTACGTAGACATAGCCAGTCAATAAACCGTTTTCATTGCGCAGCATGGCAGGCCCGCTCGCTGGTCGAATGGTGGCGAGCTGGGCCAGCGGAACCTGCCCCTGTCCTCCGGAGACGGGAACCAGCATCCGGCTGAGCGCGCTCAGGTCAGAGCGAAAATCGCGCATGTAACGCACGTTGACCGGATACCGCTCCCGGCCCTGAACTACGGTGGTCACGTTTTCACCGCCGATCGCGTGCTGGATGACGGTCTGCACTTCTTCCATGCTTAATCCGTAGCGGGCCAGTTCATCGCGGTTCCAATCGATATCCAGAAAATAGCCTCCACCGGTGCGCTCCGCAAAGACGCTGCGTGTTCCCTCCACTGAACTCAACAGCGATTCTGCCTGCATGCCGATTTTCTCGATCTGCTGAACGTCTGCTCCCGATATCTTGAGAGCCACAGGCGTGCGTACTCCGGTGGTCAGCATATCCGTGCGTCCCTTCACGGGCATGGTCCAGACGTTAGCCAGACCGGGCACTTTCAGGGCTTCATTCATCTGGCGGATGAGTTCTTCCTGGGAAATATGATCGGGCGTGACATGACGAAGGACGGGTTTGGCCCATTGCGGCGTCCATGATGAGTACCACGTGTCTACCGTGCGCCACTGCGAATGAGGCTTCAAGATGATGACCGTTTCGAGCATAGAAAGAGGAGCGGGGTCGGTGGCAGTTTCCGCCCGGCCTGCCTTGCCCAGCACGCGGTCCACTTCGGGAAACTGCTTGAGGATGCGATCAGTAACCTGCAACACCTTTTGCGCCTCGGTGAGGGAGATGCCCGGTGCGGTTGAAGGCATATAAAGGATGGAGCCTTCCTCCAGCGGCGGCATAAGCTCCGAGCCCAATTTTTGAAATACAGGGAGTGTAACTGCAACCAGCAGAACAGCCGCTGCAATCACAGCCCAACTCCAGCGCAACGCCCAGGAGGCGAGGGGATGATACCAGCGAATCAGGAGGCCAGTGATGGGATGTTTTTCCTGGGCATGAATGGAGCCTACTACGAGGGCATTGGTCCAACGGCAGAGCCATGCCGGACGGAAATGGAACTTCCTGCGCCGCGTGAACAACATACACAATGCCGGCGCCAGGGTGATCGCCAGGACCGCTGCGATGACCATAGCAAGGGTCTTGGTATAAGCCAGTGGCCGGAACAGGCGGCCCTCCTGGGCCTCCAGAGTCAGCACAGGAAGAAATGAGACGGCGATCACCAGAAGCGCGAAGAAACTGGGCGCAGCCACCTGCTTTATGGCATTCAGGACCACGTCACGATAATCTTCGCGGCTGCCCGTGCGTTCCCATTCTTCCAGCTTCTTGTGGGCCTGCTCCACAACCACGATGGAAGCGTCTACCAGCGCACCGATCGCAATCGCGATGCCGCCCAGCGACATAATGTTCGCAGTCAACCCCAGCATGCGGAAGGGAATGAACGCGAGCAGCACGGAAACAGGAATGGTAATCAACGGGATAAGAGCACTGGGCACATGCCACAGAAACAGCAGGACCACCAACGCCACAATGAAGAGCACTTCGATCAGAGTGGTTTGCAGGTTGGAAATGGAGCGGCGAACCAGATCGGAGCGGTCATAAATGGGGACCACCTCTACTCCAGAGGGCAAGCCCGGCCCAATTTCATTCAACTTGGCTTTCACGCGATCGATCACCTGCAAGGCATTCTCGCCCTGGCGCATGATGACGATACCGGAGACTACTTCGCCGTTGCCATCCAGATCGGAGACGCCCCGGCGCAGCTCGGGCGCCAGCACCACCTGCCCAACGTCTTTCACGCGGACTGGCGTAGCTGTTTCGCCGGCAGTCAGAACAATGTTTTCGAAATCATGCAGTGATTTGGCATAACCTCGCCCGCGCACCATGTACTCGGTGCCGCCAAACTCCAGCAGGCGACCGCCAACTTCGCTGTTGCCAGCGCGCACGGCCTCAACCACGCGGCTAAGTGGAATTCCATACGCCTGCAGACGGCTGGGGTCGAGATTGATCTGGTACTGCTGCTCGAAGCCGCCCAGCGGCGCGATTTCAGCCACGCCCGGTACTGACTTGAGGTAATAACGCATGTACCAGTCCTGAAAGGAGCGCAATTCCGCCAGACTATGCCGACCGGATTTGTCCACCAATGCGTATTGAAAAATCCAGCCCAAACCATTGGCGTCCGGGCCAAGCTCCGTCTTTACACCCTGGGGAAGACCCGGCAGCACGCCTGACAAGTATTCCAGGGTGCGCGAGCGCGCCCAGTAAATGTCGGTGCCTTCTTCAAAGATCACGTAGACGAAGGAACTGCCAAAATCAGAAAATCCGCGCACCGCCTTCACGTGGGGCGCTCCGAGCATCGCGCTGATGATCGGGTAGGTGACCTGGTCCTCAACGATATCGGGGCTGCGGTCCCAGGTCGAATACACGATCACCTGGGTATCGCTCAGGTCGGGAATAGCGTCCAGGCCCACATGCTTCATGGACCACCAGCCGATCACGCACGCGACCGCCACAACGGCAAAGACCAGGAACTTGTTTCTGACTGAGAAATCAATGATCCGGTTAACCACGGCGCCTCCCGTGATGTGTAGCGATGATTGGCTGGCCGGCAGCACCTGCACCGGTCTTCTTGAGGTCGTTTTGCGCTTCGCTGCCCGCGGCCGTGTTCACGTTCGGAGAAGGAGCTTCGGGCGCCGTAGCCGGCGTATACATCTCTACAGCTTCCTGCAAACGACTTTCAGAACTGACGAGAAAATTACCCGTGATCACGATTCTCTCGCCGGCCTCCAATCCCTTGACTATCTCTACCCGGTCATCAAAGCGGCGGCCGATTTCTACTATGCGGGGCGAGAACAGTCCTTCACCGCGCTCTACAAAGACAGTCTGCTTCAATCCTGAATCGAGGACTGCGCTGGAGGGGACGACCACAGTGCGCGAAAACGTGACCGGCAACTCGACGTCGACAAACATGTCGGGACGAAGAACGTAGCCTTGGTTCACTACCTCGATCCGCACCTTCAAAGTTCGCGCAGCGGCATCGAACTGCGGCAGCGTAGATCCCACCCGGCCCTGGAACACTTTGTTCTTATTAGGAAGGCGCACGCGGACTTGCCTTCCTGGCTGAAGATACTCAGCGTCGCCTGCGAAAACATCGGCCACAATCCACACCCGGCGCAAATCGGCAATCCGGTACCACTCGGTATCTCTTTCGAACTTCTGTCCGGGGGAAACATTGCGCGCGATCACAAAGCCATCTGCAGGAGAGATGATCCTGATGCTGTCAGGATATTGGCGGGTGCGCCTGATCTCTTCCATCTGGAGAGGAGACATTCCCAGGTTCTGCAATTGCTGGGTGCGTTGCTGGATATTGATGTTGGCGGAGGCCAGAGACTGGCCCTCAACCGAGCCTTCCGCAGCGCTTTTCTTGAAACGATCTTCGGCACCCAGGTTGAGCATGTACGTCTGGATGGTCATGGCGGCCATAGGAGATGAAAACGTGGCCAGCACCTGGTCCTTGCGAACAAAACTGCCCGTAGTGGCTGGGGAGACTTCCTGAATAAAACCCTCAATGCCTGCATTGAGCCTGTAAACTCTCGCTTCATCAGGAGCGACCCGGCCTAACAGACGGAGGTTGTAGCTTCCCGAGGTCTTTTCCACTGGATCAACACGCACTCCGAAAAGCTGCTGCCTTGCAGGATCAATATTGATTGTCCCTGCGGGCGCCACTGCTTCGGCCTTGCGCTCCCCGGCATAGACCGGAACCAGCTTCATGCCGCAATCAGGAGCGATGCCTGGCTTGTCTGACTTATAGGCAGGGTGCATGGGGTCAACATAGTAAAGAACTTTTTGTGCGGTACTTTTTGAGGATGTCTTGTGCTGGTTGTACCAGGAACCGGCAAAGAATGTTCCCGTGGCGAATATGAACAGCAGCAATATGTAGAAGATCTTTTTCACAGCAGCCCTCCCGGAGTAAGTTTCAAAGGCAGCAGGGGCTAAAGCCCAAGTTAATCAAATCTTTTCGGCACGACTAAAGTCGTGCCCTGATACAAATCGTTAGTGCATCCTTCAGCAGCGTGACGACCGTCTGCGGAAACTAAATTCACTTGCACCCCTGACACAATCGTTTGTGCATCCTTCAGCAGCGTGGATGCCCTTTATTGCTTGTTGCAGGATGCGATGTTTCTTTTACTTCTCTCTCCGCCGAAGAGATCTTGTTGCCTGATCCCAGGTACTCCGGCAGTGCATGCCGGAGTACCTGAGAAATTACCTGACTGGCTTTCAGGCGTCAGTGATCTGCATCACCGATCTTTTTAAGGCAAGATGGACCAGCCAAACATCATGTTGTGGTCCTCGTGCGCCAGGTTGTGGCAGTGTGCGACATAGTTGCCCGCGAAGGTGCGGAACCGCCGGAAGAATTGCACGGATTCGCTGGGATCCAAGGCGACCACGTCCTCCTTGCCGGTGTCCTCGGGATGAGGATTGGTGCTGCCGACGCGCGAAAGCACGGTATGCTCTTCCATGTGCATGTGCATCGGATGCACCCAACCACCGCCTCCATTGGCAACTGTCCACAATTCGCCGCCGCCACTGCGTTGCGGAAGGGCGAGCGGTGTGGTGGGATTGAACTCCAGGCCGTTAATCACCCACTGAGTTTCCCCGCCGGCCGTACCGCTACGCGCCAATGTGAACGTCCGCTGTGGCAGTGAGGTCTTGTTCTTGGGCAAATCCGGCATGGGGCGGAGGTTCTGGGGAACGTTACTCACGTCAGTCTCCGGCGGAGCGCCGCCGATGACGATCTTCATGAGCGGCACCTTGTAGGTCAGAGCAGCTCCCGCAATGTTGAAGTTCGGTTTGCGTCCGTCAGGCATCTCCAGGACGTCCACCAGGTAGAGCACGTCTCCAGGTGTGGTCGGAGTCCCGTCCAGATACTTGGTGAAGTCAACGACTACCTCTCTCCGTTTTGCCGGCCAGATCTGGAAGGAATCACGGGTAATGGGCTTAGGCAGCAGTCCACCTTCGCTGGCGATCTGGGTGAACCGATGACACTGCTGGCCATCCGGGAGTTGGTACTGCCCCTGAGTGCCGGGGGCCGCGGTCGGCGTGCCGCGCATGAGCATGAGTTCATAGATACGCGACACTGAGGCACCCAGGAAGCGGAAGCGATACTTGCGGCGGAACACATTGAGCACCGGGAAAGCCGTTCCGTTCACGGTGAAGATGTCTCCCACAAAGCCATGGTTGGGGAAGTGGCGGTGATAAAGCTTGCCCCACCACTCGGGGTGGAGTTCGCCCAGGCCGTTGTGGAAGTCCTGATGCTGCGTAACACCATCATCGAGGCAGCAATCGTACAGGGCCATGGGAATGTCGTAGTCCACGTTGAAGGTCTGCCCCGTCGGGTCGGCCGGGTCAATCCGTTTGCGTCCGGGCAGCCCGAGGCCGCTCCTTTGGGTCTCGTCGCCTGGATCGAGGACCGGATCATAAATGGGATATAGACCAACCATTCCTTTGTAAACGTTAGGCCCGGTGTGGTGCATGCGATGGTCGTGAAACCACAGGAAGGATTGCTTCTCTGCGGAGTCGTTGCCTGCCGGATAGTTGTGATAAAGATTGTCCACCCACTGCTCCGGTATGTACCCACCTTTGTTATCTGTGAGGTGGTGGGGCTGGCCATCGCTCTCCGGCGGCGTGTGACCGTTGTGCAGGTGGGTAAGGAACGCCCAGTCCGGCGCCCCGAAATCCTGGCGGTCAAGACACAAGGGGTTGAGGTCCAAGTCATTCTCGAAACGTACGATGTTGGGTTGCCCGTACATGGCGTTGATTCGGGGTCCGGGGAAAGTCCCGTTGAATCCATAAATCGTGCTGGCGGGCAGCGCCTGCGGACCGGCAATCCCGGATGGCGGGACCACCGGCAGGCCGCCGCTGGTGATGGGCTGTACCTGCGAGCTGGTGTAGGAATGCTCCCTCACCTGTAACCTGATGTGGTAAAGATTGGGGTTCGGCAGCGGGAAACCAGGCACATTGATACCGTTGGTCGTCCCTGATACACCGCTCCCATCTGTCCAGAGCTGGTGCGTGCCTGCGTCGGGAACGGTGGGTCCGGGCACTCCGGCGGTGCGAGGCCGCGCTCCCATTGCGTCCTGGCGGCCGCGGAGCGGACTCGGTGGAAGAACCACGTTGCTTCCGAATGCCGATGTTCTCACTCTCCAGGCATCGGGAGCATTCGGGGTCAGAGTGCCATCAGGCTGCCGATATCCCGGCAACAAGGCTGATGGGATGGGAAGTGGATCGGTGAACGGGCTCATGATGAATGGACTGGTGGGGAAAACTTCGATTGGGGTAAGCCCCGTGACGATGTCAATGTCCTGCGGCGTCTGATCAAGGAAGCCTGAGCATTGCTGGGCCCACAGTTTTCCGGGCAGGAGCATGCCCGCCCCGCACATCATGCTCAACTTGATTAATTCCCTCCGGTTCATTTTGGTTATGTCAAATTTGCTCATCTCATCTCTCCTCTGCTAATCATTTTTTTATTGCGTACTTCAATACACGTGACCTGCTACAACTCATCTCATGAATGCATTTCAACCAGGGCTAAAGCCCCTTAACTTGGCGGGCTGGAACGCGGGCCTGAAGGCCCGCTCTTCCACCGGATGCGCTCAAGCGCATTTTTTGAGATGACTACTAAAAATTGATTCCATTCTTCCTGCTTCACAATGCAAACGGGTTCAAGTTCAGAAAACGTTGCACGGGTGTTTGCGAGCCGCTGGTTCCTACCGCCGGGATTTCCACCATGTTGTCAGTTCCGGGCGGGCTGTCACCGTCAGGGACGAACAACTGCGGGTGATCAAATGGCGCCTGCTGCAAGAGCACACGATCGTCTGTAAGCGCGAGCAGAAAGGCCACCAGGCTTTTTTGCTGATCTGCGTTCAATTGCAGAGGCAGTATGGCGGGAGCCTTTGTGGCATTCACAGTACGGTCAAAGTCTCCGCCGTTGTCATAGAACTCCACCACCTGTGCAAGAGTGGACTTGCCTCCGTTGTGAAAATACGGGCCGTTCAGTTCCACGTCCCGCAAGCCGGGCACCTTGAAGCTGCCAGCCACAGCCGTGGCCTCCGTAGCTGTCAGACCACCTGAGAGCAGTGGGAAACCCTGCGCATTCAGCAGCGTATTCGGGAAGGTGGCGTTGCCAGCTCCAGTACAACCGAGCGCATTCCCGGGAACCTGAATGAGATTCGGTGAGCTTGACTGGAAGAACTGGGTCCAGGACCACGGACCGAAAACGTCTGTAGCTCCCAGGCCAAGATCATCCGCTGTTGCCCGTACGCCGAGGTTGTACCAGCCGGTGTCATAGGTGGCTATCGGCAACGGGATCGCCGGAGAAACTGGTGTTGAAAATCCGCCCGGGAACGGAATGATCTCGTCGGTTACGTTCACAGCGTAGGTGCTAGGATCGAATGTGATGACATCTGTGCCGAGAGGTACCGGAGTCAGCGGTCCGGGTGGAGTCCAATCCAACTTCATGAACATGCGCTCCATCCTCAGATCGAAGCCCGCCTTTTTGAGCGCCACATCCCCAGCCTCGACTCCGGCACCGGTCAGGTTCCTTACAGAGGCGCTGGTGGTCTCCGCGCCCACATGGCACCCGATGCATCCCACCCCGAAACCGGCCGGAACCGGAAACGAGGGCGGCGGTGATACGGGCCGTTCAAACAGGCCGAGGCCATTGAGGATATCGGCACGCGTGATGCTGATGCCGCCAGCGGCCAGCCGGTTCACTGTCTGGTCCAGAAGCGCAGGATTGTCTGACATCAGCGCCGGCATGCCGGTGACGGGATCGAATGTGGTGGTGCTGAAAACCCTTGTCAGCAGATATTGGTCCATGGGGCTGCTGTCCGCGACCAGGGTCCCCTCATAGAGCATGATGGAGAGTCCCCAGAAGAGGGCGAAGTTGTCTTCCATCATGTTGTAGGTTCCCACCGGCATTCTCCTGCTGTAATTCCACCACTTCGGCTGGAAAGCTTTTTGGACCAGCGAAGTGTATGTGACCGTGAGCCCCTTGCCGGCTGTGGTATCGGCCAGGCTGCCCAGCACGCTGTCCGTGGGATCCACCTTCTGGAGTCCCAGCGGTTTGACCAGCAGCAACTTGTGGCCGAGGTCCGCGAAGGTGCGTCCGGAGGCCGACATTTCAGTTGTATTGAGCGGCGGCCCTACCGCCTGGGATGCGGGACTCGCGTTTGGAATATGGATGTCAATCTGTACCGGGCTTCCAGTACTGCCCAGCACCCAGACTCGGGCGGAGCCGTCTCTGTTCCCGAACGGATTTATTCCGTTGAATTCCGGCTGGGCACGGCCATTCCAGAATTCGCGGTGGTTGAAAACCGCGTTGATCGACGAGGGAGTGTTCTTCCCCGTCACTTGCCGCACGTTCACGCCATTCACGTTGAACACCGGGTCGGAAACGGACGAGGTCAACTCTGCCCCGGACTTGCTGAAACCGGCGAAATTACTCTTGCGGACACCCTGCGATCCGACGACGTTGTCTACGTCTTTGGTTGGAAGGGTGGTGAACGGGAAATCATTCGATATCAAGGTGTAGTTTGGCTCGTAGCCAAAGCCGTCCCAGCCGCCATTTGCGCCGGGGTTCATTTGGTTGCGGTCGCGCCCATCCTGGCCAGCCTTGAAGTGGCAGGTAGCGCACGCGGTTTTGTTATCGCTGCCAGCCTGCATCTCCCAAAACAGCGCCTTGCCTAACTGAATAGCAGCGGCCTGGTTGGCAATGTAATCCGCGAGATCGCCCCTCACGACGCCAGCTGCGCCATTGGGAAGAACTGGATTGGCCACGGTCTTGAGCGATTGCATCAGTAAACCAGGCAGAACTGGCGCGACCGCTACTGGACCAAAAGCTGTAGGACAATTGTAGGTTTGCACCTGCGCTAATAAGGACTGGGGTACCACCATCAGGCAGGCCAGAATCACGGCGAGAATGGCGCGAAACGTCTTCCCTGATTGTGGGGACCGCGCCCTGCCGAATAAGCGTGTTACCCGGAACCCGGTGGGAGCGAATCTGGGAGCCTGGCATTTTGAAGATTGCATGGTGTGCCTCCTCCGCCTCCGGCGGTATGTTCAATTTCGAGTACAGGGTTCCAGGTGCGGTCGAAGAGCAGCTTCGCTCTTCGACCGCCTGGGATTCTAACTACCGAATGCGGGTGATTGCGGAAGATGCCGTGCCACCTTTCGATGACCGGGCACTGATGGAGACGACGTTGCACGGCGTCTTGTAAGTACCACCGAGATTGCAGGCCGGGGCAGGGGCTCCGACCACGTCGATGATGTAGAGGCCACCGGCGCCGCCGGTGAAGAGGTTTCCAACACCTCCGTTGATCGGGTCGGGGTCATACGTCCAAACGCCTGGAGCTGTCTGCACGCAGGGCGCAGCGGCGTTTTCACACCGGTAAGGCTGCAGGAAGATCTGGATGGTTGGGTCGATGGTGTTGTCCGTCACGTTGACGATCAACCGCTGCTTGTTGGACCGGTACTCCGCCGCCGTGATGCTGAAAACGTCAGTGACGGTGGCCGTGGTGGTGACCGGCGCCGAAACCACACCGGCAGAGTTGATGGCCGTGATGGTTAGCGTGACCACAACAGGAGCAGCCGGAGCGTTGAAGGAGACCGTCGCCGTGGTTGGACCCGAAGGAG
>Ga0066662_10001743_pt1 | contig 10122 bp, 8 predicted proteins | sample GraSoiAngelo_111_FD_133939 | JGI IMG/M metagenome (GOLD analysis project Ga0066662, IMG submission 133939) | Grasslands soil microbial communities from the Angelo Coastal Reserve, California, USA - 14_0903_12_40cm | ecosystem: Environmental > Terrestrial > Soil > Grasslands | place: USA... | reverse complement strand
CTTCTCGAAGGCGGTCGGCGAGATCCTCGGCGCGCCGCCGGACATCGTCTTCGAGCACGTCGGCCAGGCGACCTTCCCGACCTCGGTCTTCACCGTCAAGACGTTCGGAAAGGTGGTCATCTGCGCCGCCACCACCGGCTACAACCTCGACTTCGACGTCCGCTACCTGTGGATGCGCCAGAAGCAGATCATCGGCTCGCATTTCGCCAACGCCTACGAGTGCATGAAGGCGAACGAGCTGATCGAGCAGGGCTTGATCCGGCCGGTGCTGTGGCGGACGATGCCGTTCGACGGCGTCGCCGAGGCGCACCAGCTGATGCGCGAGAACAAGCACCTCGGCAAGATCGCGATCCTCGTCGGCGCCCCCGAGGAGGGGCTCGGCAAGACCGCCGAGGGCCCGGGCGCGATCCACGCAGAGGTCGGCGCGTGAAGCAGGGCGACATCCTCGCCACGATCCTCTGGCACGCCACCCCGTGGCGCGGCGACAAGTTCGAGGACGCCTGGCGTCCGGCGGCCGCGGCCGCGCTCGACTACGGCGCGAGCTGGTGGGCGCTGCTGCGCTCGATGGACGATCCGCTCGACTTCAGCCAAATGGCGGTGTTCGAATCGAAGCACGCATTCGAGCGCTACTGGTTCGCCGAGGAGATCGCCGACGCCCGCGCCGCTGCGCACGGCTTCTACGAGGTCCCGGTGCTGCCCGTCTTCTTCCGGGTGGGCGGCGTCGGCGAGATCGAACCTTCCGGGATCGCCGAGCGCTGAGGCCTCGACGGCGGCCGCCGCGCCCCGTCCGCCCCTCCCCGATTCGACGACGGCTGCGCCGCTGGCAGGCGGCGGGGCGACCGCGGCCGATCGGACGGCAGCGGCCCACGAGTCGACCGCCGACAGGCCGCGACGGACGCACCAACCCAGGCGCGCAACCGCGCCCGCGCCGACCACTCCGCCGACTCCGCGCAGCGGCACCCCACCAGTGAAAATCGATGGCGGCGGCATGGATTTCCGGATACGTTGGAGCAGCCTTGGGGAGGGAGCGGCGCTTCACTGTCGTGGACACCGACGCAGTGCCGTCGGGCTTCGTCGACGCCCTCTTCGGACAGGAAGAGATCGGCGTCGGGCTCTGGAGCCGTGACCTCCGGTACGTGCGGGTGAACCCCGCGCTCGCCGCGATGAGCGGACGGCCCGCCGAGGAGCACGTGGGCCGCACGATCACAGAGGTGCTCCCGCAGCTCGGGCCTGAGCTCGAGGCGCTGATCGGCGAGGTGATCGAGTCGGGAACCGCGGCGACCGGCCTCGAGCTGAGCGGAGAGACGCCCGCGAAGCCATGCAGCCAGCGCCATTGGCGCGCCTCCTACTACCCGCTCCAGGGTCCGGACGGCGCTGTGATCGGCGCCGGCGCCCTCGTCGTCGAAATCACGGATCGCAAGCTCGCCGAGGCGGCACTCGAGCGCCGCGAGCGGGAGGCGTCGTACCTCGCCGCTGTGAGCGCGTCGCTGTCTTCGTCGCTCGACGCGCAGCGGACCCTGCGCCGCTTCGCCCGCCTCGCCGTGCCGCGGATGGCCGACTGGTGCGTGATCGACATGGTCGCCGACGACGGTTCGCTGCGTCGGGCGGCGCTCGCCCACGTCGAGCGCGCGAAGGAGGACCTCGCCTGGGACCTCACGCGCCGGTACGCGAGCGGCCCGGACGCCTTCGAGTTCACGCCGAAGGCGATCCGCTCCTCGCTCGCCGAGCTCGTCCCGGAGATTCCCGCTTCGCTGCTCGAGCGCATCGCCCAGGACGACCAGCACCTGTCGCTGCTGCAGGCGCTCGGGTTGCGGTCGCTGATGATCGTGCCGCTCAGCGTTCGCGGCCGGACGCTCGGCGCGATCGGGTTCGTCGCCGCCCAGTCCGGGCGCCGCTACGACCGCCACGACCTAGCACTCGCGCAGAACCTCGCCGACCGCTGCGCACTCGCGCTCGACAACGCCGGCCTGTACGAGGAGCGGGCCCGGATCGCGACGACGCTGGCCCGCAGCCTGCTGCCGCCGAGGCTCCCGGAGATCGACGGCGTCGACCTCGCGGCGCGCTACCGGCCGGGGGCCGCGGAGCTCGAGGTGGGTGGCGACTTCTACGACATCCTCGAGACCGCCGACGGATGCTTCGCCGCGGCGATCGGCGACGTCACCGGGAAGGGTGCGTCGGCGGCGGGCAGCACGGCGCTCGCGCGCCACACCCTTCACACCGCCGGTCGCTACGAAGCGAGCGCGAGCGGCACGCTCAGGGCCCTCAACCGCGTGCTGCTCGAGGTTGCCGAGGAGCGCCGGTCGTTTCTGACCGCCGCGTACGCGCGCTTCGAGCGCCAGCCCGACCACCTCGCCGTCGAGGTCGCCGTCGGCGGCCACCCGCAACCCCTGATCGTGCGCGCCGACGGGACAGTCGAGCACGCCGGAGCGCCGGGGATGCTGCTCGGCTTCGACCCCGATCCCCGGCTGTCCAACTCGTCGCACGAGCTGCGCCGTGGCGACACGATGCTCCTCTACACGGACGGGGTCACCGAAGGTCGGCCGCTCGAGACCGCGCTCGACGAGGCGGGGCTCGAACGCATCCTGTCGGGCGCCGCCGACCTGCCGGCCGACGAGCTCGTCGACCGCGTCGAATCGGCGGCGCTCGAGCGAGCGACGCCGCACGACGACATGGCGATGCTCGCGCTCCGGTTCGCCGGCTGAGGCGGGGCGTCGAGCCGCCGCGCGGCGCCGGAGGGACAGCGTCAGTTCGGCGACGGTGCCGCCGTCAAGCGGCGAGCGCGAGGTCGAGCGGTATCTCGAGCAGCCACTCGAGCCCGGTCCGCTGCACGTCCGCCACCACCTGCGCGGGCAGCCGGGTCATGTGCTCGAACGGATCGCGTCCGTCGCCCGTGTCGATCGATGCGCGCTCGCGGAAATGCAATAGCACGACCTGCGGGACGAACGCGACGGGGGCGCCGAGCGCGCTGATGCGGCGCCACATGTTCCAGTCGCCCGGCTCGTCGAGCAGCCAGCAGTCCGGGTCCATGCGCATGTGCGCGAGCCGACCCGAGTAGAGCACCGAGCCGTGCGTGACCTGGCCGTGCGCGAGCGGGGCGGAGCCGATCGTGTGCCAGGCGCCGCGCGCGTCCTCCATCAGCGCCTGCCCGTAGACGAGATCCCTGCCGGCGCCGGCGCCGAGGAGCGTGTGGATATGGTCGTGGGTGAACGCGTCGTCGTGGTCGAGCGGGGCGACGAAGGCACCGCGGCAGTCGTCGAGCGCGCGGTTGACGGCGTGGATCCCCGCCGTCTCCCAGAAGCTCCACGGCTGGCCCGGGTACGTCGGTCGCTCCGGCAGCTCGAGGTAGCGCACGCGCGGGTCACGGATCGCGTCGACGGCTGCGCGCGCCTCGGGGTCCGGGCCGTCACTGCAAACGACGACCTCGACGTTGCCGTACGACCCGGTGAGCACGGACGGGATCGCGCGCTCGACGAGCAGCCGCGCTCCGTTCCAGGTCGCGATTCGTACGCTGACGAGCGGCTCCCGCTGCGCCCACGGGTCGGGCGCGCTGCGGTAGCGCCAGCCGCTCGCGATCGCGCGGGTCGCGTCGGCCAGGCGCTTCGCCTGGCGTGCGCGCTCGGCGACCTCCGCCGGGTCGTGCGGCGCCGCGAGGGGTCCCGCACCGAGGGCGTCGCCGACGTCGCGCGCGCTCCGGACGGCGATCGCGTCCGGGTCCTCGACCGGCTCGTCGAGCACGAGCACCTCGGCGAAGTCGCGCCCCCCGCTGATCGCGTCGCACGCGAGCGCGAGCATCTCGTAGACGGTCTGGGCGGGCAGGTCGGTCGCGGTGGCGTCGAGGCAAAGCGCCGTGTCGCCGCCCGGGTCCGCCGCCCTGACGTAGCGCGCCAGCACCGGAAGCCAGTCGGAGGGCCGCTCCCAGTCCGGCGTGAGCAGCAGGCGCCGCCGGGCCGAGGTCCGCGGTGCTGCGGGGCGTCGCGCCGGAGCGGCCGCGGCGGCGGCAGGCTCGGACGCGGCGGCTCTGGTGCGAGTGGGCGTGACGGGGTGCGGGACCGGAGCGGACGCGGCTGAGCACGCAGGCGGCGCCGCGGCCGCCAGCGTCATGTCCCAGGCGCCGTTCGCGTCGCGTACGAGGGAGTGCGAGCAGTCGCCGCAGACGACGCGCTGGCCGTCTGGCTCGAGTCCGTGGCGCGAGCAGCGCGGGCAGCGCGCCGCCGCGAGCGCCGTCGCGGCGAGCCGCGCCGGGTCGACGACCGGGGCGCGCGCCTCGACCCGCCCGAGCTCGTAGCCCTTGCGGTAGCACGACCCGAAGCGCGCGCGTGCGAACAGATCCTGCCAGCGCTCGCGCTCGTCGCGCCACTCGGCGGCGGCGCGGTCGGCGAACTCGGGGAGCATGTCGGCGATCACCGCCAGCACCGACAGGAGCCCGTTCGTCATCGTCAGCTCGCGCGCCTCGAAGCCCTGCGGCGCCGCGCAGAAGCGCGCGATCTCCGCGGCCGTCGGCAGGCCGTGCTCGTCGTGCTCGGTGAGCCAGGCCGGCGCGGCGATGCCACGCGCGGCGTAGGCGTCGCGCAGCAGGGCGTCGATCCAGGCTCCCTCGTCGGAGGGGCACGCGACCAGGACACGGCGGGCCGCCACGCGTGCGAGCTCGTCGACGAACGCGGCGCGCTCGCCGGGCGGGACGTGCTCGAGGACGTCGAGGCAGACGACGGTGTCGAAAGCGGCGTCGGCGAACGGAAGCGGGCCCGGCTCGTTGCGGAAGGCGAGCATGCCGGGAGCGACGGGTCCCGGGAAGTCGAGGTCGACGCCGGCGAACTGCGCGTTCGGCGCCACCGTGGCGAGCCCGTGCGGACCGCAGCCGACGTCGAGCACGCTCTCGCGGAGGTGGCCGGCGACGTCGAACTCGAGCGCGTCGTGCACGAACGCGTAGCGGGTCAGCCAGTTCAGCATCGGTCCGCCCCGAAGGTCGCATCGACGAGCTCGGCGAGGCGCGTTGCCTGGCGCTCGCCGAGCGTGTTCGCGAGCGGCAGCGACAGCGAGCGCGCCGCGAGTCGCTCGGTGACCTCCAGCGTGCCCGCCCGGGGGCAACCGGCGAACGCCGGGTGGCGGTGAAGCGGCGGGTCGAAGCAGGTGCGAACCTCGACGCCAAGCGCGGCGGCCGCCGCGAGCGCGCGGCGCCGCGCGGCTGCGTCGGGGACGAGCAGCTGGAGCACCTGCCAGGTCGAGCCGGCCGATCCCCCCTGATAGGTCAGCGGATGCTCGGCGAAGCGGGCCTGGAGCATCCGGGCGGTGGCGCGGCGGCGCGCGAGCGCGTCGTCGAAGCGGTCGAGCATCGCGAGCGCGGTGGCGGCCTGGAGCTCCGACATCTTCGCGTTCAGCCCCGCGGTCGTGCTGACGCGGTCGACGGGGTCGAGCCCGAAGTTAGTCGCCTGCGCGAGGCGGGCGATCAGCGCTTCGTCGTCGCTGAAGATCGCGCCGCCCTCGCCGATCGCGAACGGCTTCGTGGCATGGAACGAGAAGACCTCGATGTCGCCGAGGCCGCCGAGCGGGCGTCCGTCGTCGTCGAGCGCGCCGAAGCCGGCGGCGGAGTCGATCACGAGCGGGATGCCGTGCGCGGCGCACGCCTCGCGCCAGCGCTCGCGCGTGCCGGCCGGCGGCGCGGTCCCGAACGTCGAGCATGCGAGCACGCCCGCGACCTCGCCGCGCCGCGCCGCGAGCGCCGCTTCGAGCGCCGCGGGGTCGAGCTGCCAGTCGCGCTCGTCGACGTCGACGAACAGCGGCTCGCAGCCGGCCCAACGGATAGCGCAGGCGCTCGCGGTGAACGTGAACGACGGAACGGCGATCAGCGGCCGCTCCGCGGTCGGCTCGCCGCATGCCTCACGCAGGGCGACGATCAGGCCGAGCGTGCAGTTGGCGACCGGCAGGCAGGCGACGCTGCCGCCGACGTGGTCGGCGAGGCGCGCGGCGAGCCGCTCGTGGCAGGGCCCCCCGTTCGAGTAGAAGCGCGCTTCCTCGGCGAGGGCGTAGTAGCGCGCGACCTCCTCGAGCGACGGCAGCTCCGGCCGCTGGTAGCGCAGCGGCTCGGTGCGCGCGAAGTCGAGCGCGCGGGAGGCGCTGTCGATGTCGGCGCGCGTGGTCACGGGCGCTCGACGCTCGGTCGCGGGACGAGCGTGGTCGAGAGCTGGCGCTTGAAGGCGAGCAGGGCGTCGTCGGGAGCGTCGCTTCGGCCGCCGCCGAGCACGACGATCCGGCACCCGCGCCGGGCCGCCTCGCGGATCCCCTCGGCGAGCGCGAGCGTCATCGCGCCGAGGAGCGGGGCGTGGCCGCGGCGGCCGCCCAGGTGGTAGTAGGCCTCGTGCCCGTCGTGGAGGAAGAGCACGGCCGCGGCGACCCCATGCGCGTCCGTGACCGTCACCTGGTAGTGCGGGAGCGTCGCGAGGGCGCGGAGGTAGCCGTCGCCGAAGTGGTAGATCGGCGGGGCGTCGAGCGCGGTCATCGCCGCGCGATAGAGCGGCCCGAAGCCGTCGGTCAGCGGCTCGACGCGCGCGGCTCCGCCGCGGCGCGCAGCCGTCCGCAGGGAGCGCACCGCCCGCCGGTGGAAGCGGGCGTCGGGGTCGCCCCCGTCGAGCTCCGTCACGCAGATCGCTCGTTCTCCCGCGCTCCGCAGCCCGCGCTCGACGAGCAACTGGGCGAGCCGCGGGCCGGGATCGAGCGGCGACAGGATCGCGGCGAGCGGCGCATCGTCGCCGGCTATCGCGTCGGCGAGCGCCGCCTGAGCCGCGTCGTCGCGCGCGCCGAGGGGCCGCGGCAGCCCGTAGACGGTTCGCCGGCGCCCGTCGGCGGTGCGCAGGAGCGGCAGCGCCGCGCCGCCTGCCGTCGCCAGCTCGACCACGGCGTCGACGTGGGCCGCGCTCGCGTCGAGGTAGCCGCCCTGCTCGTAGACGCTGGCTTCCGCGGCGGCGATCATGCCGTCACCGCGATCGGCTCGGCCGCGAGCGCGCTTGCCGCCGCGGCCGCCCGCCCGTCCGTGATCAGCAGGAGGCGCTCGGCGAGGTCGCGGCCGCCGCTCGCGCCGGCGACCCAGGGACGCACGACGTCGACGTCCGCCTCGACGAGCGCGGCGAGCGTGGCCGCCGGGTCCTCGACGATCAGCGGGAATCCGTGGGCGTGCGTGCCCGTGGGCCAGTGCGTGAACGGGCACGCGGGCGCGAGCGCCGCCATCAGGTCCCGGGCGGCGTCGGCGGCAGCGGTCCGCGCGGAGGCGATCGCCGCGCCGTCGGCGAGCGCCGTCTGCGACCAGCGGCTCATCGCGCGCGGCGCGCCGGCGTCGCCGGCGTCGGCGTACGGCTGCGCTCGGTCGGCCTCGGCCGCGCGCGCGGCGGCCTCGAGGCGGCGGCCGACGAGCGTCATGTCGGGCGGCAGCCAGCGCGGCTCGGCGAGCGCGGCGGCGCTGAGCAGCAGCGCCCCGTCGGGCACCGCCAGCCACGGGTGGACGCCGACGACGGCCAGCTCGCCGGCGAGCGGCTGCGCGCCGAGCGCGGCGGCGCTGCGGTCCTCGAGCACGGTGGCGCCGGCGGCGTGAGCGAGCTCGACGGCGCGAGCGTCGCAGCGATGGCCGAACGGCGCCGGCAGGACGGCGACGCAGGCGCCCGTGGCGAGCGCGGCCGCGAGCGACTCGGGACGCGCCGCGAGCCGCTCGTCGAGGTCGTAGAAGCGCACGACGAGCCCGGTGGTCTGCGCCGCGCGGTACACGGCCGCCGGCGCCGCCGACGGGAGCACGAGCGCCGTGCCGGCGGTCGCGAAGGCGTGGCGGAAGGCGCCGGCGCAGGTCGAGAAGGCAAGCGCGTGCGCCCCGGCTGCGAGCTCGTCGATCGCCGGACGCGGGTCGGCCTCGACGACGGCGAAGCGCCGCTCTCCGAGGCGTATCCGCACCGGCGGGTGCGGCGGGAAGTGGAGCGCTCGCACGCGTCGCGCGAGCGCCGGGAGGTCGGCGGCGTCGAGCTCGTGCGGCGGCAGGCGGTGCGGGAAGCTGCGCCCGCCCCGCTGCTCGACGGGCTCGAGGTCGACGGCGAGGACGCGGTCGATGGAGCCGGCGAACAACTCGATCGCGAGCTGCTCGACGCGCGGGGTCAGCTCGGCGGCGGTCAGGTCGGGGGCGGCCGGGAGCTCTGCGCGCGCGAGGATCGGGCCGGCGTCGACCTCGGCCGTCATCACGTGCAGCGTCGCGCCGACCGCCGGCGCTCCGTGCTCGAGCGCCCACGCGGTCGAGTAGCAGCCGCGGAAGTCGGGGGCGAGGCCGCGGTGGAGGTTCACCGCGAGCCTGCGGGCGCGGCGCAGGACCCAGTCGGGGAGGATGAGGTCGTACGCGAGCGAGAGCAGGAAGTCGAACTCGACGCCCGCGAGCGCGTCAGCGGCCGAGTCGGAGCGCCACGATCGGACGTGGATCGCGGGGACCTCGGAGCGTCGGGCCCACTCGGTCACGAACGGGCAGGGGTCGGGGCCGCCGGTTCGCGCCGGCCCGACGAGGACGGCGGCGAGCTCGACGGCGTGTTCCGCGAGCACGTCTAGCAGCGTCGCGCCGAGGGGGCCGTTCGCGGCCGCGAGCACGCGCGGCGGCGCCACGGAATCGTGGGTTCGGAGGGCACTCATCGCGGGACACCCCAGTAGTCGGTCCGAAGCGACGGGGCCTTGAGGCGCGAGCGCGCCGTTACGCGGGCTGTGCCTGGGGCACGAGGAGTTCGCTGCTCAAAGATGCCAACCGCACGCGCGACGGAAACACGCGCGCTGGCCGATCAACCCTGCTCGAGCGGAGCCATCGTCAACCCGGCATCTTTGAGCTGTTCCCAATACAGCTCGGCGGGCTCCCGCGGGCCGGCCCAGACGATCGCCTGGCCGGTGTTGTGGATCTTGTCGGCGAAGCGGTAGCCCTGCTCGAGGCTGACGCCGGGGATGATGTTCGAGAGCGCCGCCGCGACGCCGTCGAAGGTGTTGTGGTCGTCGTTCAGCACGATCACCCGCCAGGCGTCGCCGAGGCCGCTGCCGGGCTCCCCGACGCGGGGGATCTCGACGGTTTCGCTCACGCGGCGTCCCGCTCGTCGCGCTTGCGCCAGTAGCGCTCCAGCCCCAGGTAGATGTGGTTGAACGGAGCCGCGAGCGCGAGGCGCTCGACGACGTCGGCGTCCATCGTCGACTGCACCTCCTCGCGCAGGGCCGTCTGGAACTCGTCGAGCGTCGCGCCGCGGGCCCGGTCGGCGAGCGACGCGGCGGACTCGCGCACGTGGTCGAGCTGACGCTCTACGCGATCGGTCGACCCGAAGTGGGTCAGGCAGAGGCGAGTCGGCTTCCAGGCGGCGATCGTGTCGAGCGACTGCCGCCATGCGTCCAGGTCGATGTCTGGCGGGGGCGTCGGGGCGATCGTGAAATCGGCGGGCGGGATCCGCACGCCTCCGACGTCGCCGACGAATGCGTCCCCGCCCGCCTCGTGCAGGTACGAGACGTGGTGCGAGGCGTGGCCGGGCGTGTAGGCGACGCGGAAGCCCTCGACGGTCTCGCCGCCGCGCAGCGCGTGGATGTTGGACTCCGGCACCGGCGCCACCTCGCCCCACAGCTCGTCCATCTGGTCGCCGTAGAGCTGCTTCGCGCTCCGCAGAAGCTTCGACGGGTCGATCAGGTGCGGTGCGCCGCGCTCGTGGACGTACACGTCGAGCTGCGGGAAGCGCCGGACGAGCACGCCGGTCGCGCCGGCGTGGTCGAGGTGGATGTGCGTCAGCAGCAGCGCTCGCGGCTCTGGGACGGCCGCCAGCAGCCGCTCGACGCACGGCGCAGGCCCCGGGTCGACGATCACACCGTCGATCTCGTAGGCGCCGATTACGCGGTCGAGGCCCTGGTGCATGAGGTCGATCGGCGCCGGCATGGCTTCGGACCATACAATTTCTGCTCATGAGCGAAACGAACCCGCGCCTGCCCGAGCGAGATCGCCCGTGGGTGATGCGCACGTACGCCGGCCACTCGACCGCGAAGGAGTCGAACGCGCTCTACCGGCGCAACCTCGAGAAGGGTCAGACCGGCCTCTCGATCGCGTTCGACCTCCCCACCCAGACCGGCTACGACCCCGACCACGAGCTG
>Ga0066662_10001742_pt1 | contig 10126 bp, 11 predicted proteins | sample GraSoiAngelo_111_FD_133939 | JGI IMG/M metagenome (GOLD analysis project Ga0066662, IMG submission 133939) | Grasslands soil microbial communities from the Angelo Coastal Reserve, California, USA - 14_0903_12_40cm | ecosystem: Environmental > Terrestrial > Soil > Grasslands | place: USA... | reverse complement strand
TGCGCAATTGCGTACCTGAGAATCCAGTGGTAAGGGCCACAGGCGCCAACCAACTGCGAGATTCCGGATCGACGCGCGTGGCGCGCCGTCCGGAATGACGGGTTGGAGCTACTGCGCCCGCTCGCTCTCCACCGCCTGCCAGGCAATGTCATGGCGGCAGAAACCGTCGGGCCATTTGATCCGCTCGACCGCCGCATAGGCGCGCCGCTGCGCCTCACTCACCGTCTTTCCCGTCGCACAGACGTTCAGCACGCGTCCCCCATTGGCGAGAATACGCCCCTCTTTCGAAACCGTCCGGGCATGGAAAATTTCGACGCCCTCGATCATCGCGGCCTGATCGAGGCCTTCAATGACCGAGCCCTTGCCGTAGTCACCGGGATAACCTTTGGTGGCCATCACCACCGTGAGCGCGGCATCGTCGAACCAGCGCAGACTGAAATTTTTAAGCTGACCATCGGCGCAAGCAATCAATGCCGGCACGATGTCCGACATCATCCGCAGCATCAGCACCTGGCACTCCGGATCTCCGAAGCGGGCGTTGTACTCGACCAGCTTCGGTCCATCCATGGTAACCATGACGCCGGCATAGAGCACGCCTTTGTAAGGCGAACCCATCGCGGCCAAGGCGCGCAGCGTCGGCTTGATCATCTCTTCCATGACGCGTGCGCAGATCGCCTCGCTCATGACGGGGGCCGGCGAATACGCCCCCATCCCGCCGGTGTTCGGGCCCTTGTCGCCGTCGTAGGCGCGCTTGTGATCCTGCGCGGTGGCGAGCGCGAGTGCATGCTCGCCATCGCAGAGCGCAAAAAATGAGGCTTCCTCGCCCTGCATGAACTCCTCGACCACGACCTCGGCACCGGCATTGCCGAAGCCGCCACCGAACATCATATCCACCGCCGCGAGCGCTTCTTCATCGCTCATGGCAACGACCACGCCTTTTCCCGCAGCCAGACCGTCGGCCTTGATGACGATCGGGGCGCCCTGCTTCAGGACATAAGCCTTCGCGCTTTCACGGTCTGTAAAGCGCTCGTAGGCCGCGGTTGGAATATGTTCGGCGCGGCACAGCGCTTTGGTGAAGCTCTTTGAGCTTTCCAGTCGGCCCGCCGCTTTGGTCGGCCCGAACGCCTTGAAGCCAGCCGAGTTTAGATCGTCTACAATGCCTGCGGCGATCGGCGCGTCGGGGCCGACCACCACAAAATCCACCGCGTGACTTTTGCAAAACTCGATCACCGCGGCGTGGTTGGTGATATCGATCGGCACGCACTCGGCCTCCCGTGCAATGCCGGCATTGCCCGGCGCACACCAGAGTTTGCTCACCAGCGGAGAGGCCGCAATCTTCCAGGCCAGGGCATGTTCGCGGCCGCCGGAACCGAGCAGAAGGATGTGCATGCGACGCCGCCCGTTGAGGAAGGTTGGAGGCCTGTCGGTCGCACGAGTCTCCCCGCCCCTGCAAGCGCAGAATCGTCAGTCCCGATCCTGCCTTCCCGAAGCGGCGATGATCTCCTGAAGCGTCGCGACATGGCGGGCGAACGCGCCACGCCCAACTGCAGTGGCAGTCACGGTGGTCTGCGGTTTTTTTCCGACAAACGCCTTTTCGATGGTGACATACCCGGCTCTCGCCAGCGTCTCGATGTGGGCGCCGAGATTGCCGTCAGTGGCCCCGGTCAGCTTTTTAAGGCGGGAGAATTCAAGCCCCGCTGCCGCGGGGGGTAGCGCGTTGAGCGCGGCCATGATCTTCAGCCGGAGCGGCTGGTGAATGATATCGTCGAGGTCCGCCATGCATCAGTTCCGGCGCATCCACAGCCCGCCCAAAACCAGTCCACCACCGTTCACCAGGGCCATCCACGGCTCGAACCAGTGATCCAGAAAAAAGTATCCGATCAGGGTCAGCAGAGTGATGGAAAGACCGATCGCGATATAGGCGTGCCCGACCCATAGCCCGCCGATGGTGTAGACCAGCATGAAATACAGCGCCCAGAATGTCCCGATCTGACGCGGCGCCGTGAAATGGCCGAGCACGCATGTGAAAATTCCAAACGCGATGAACAGCAAAAATGCAATGAGGAAGCGGACATCGAAGGTGCGGATCCGGGTTTTGGAATAGCTGATTGCGCTGATCGCGAACGAACCCGCGATCCCGGCGATGTAGACGGCGAGCCAGAAATAGCCGGCAGATCGCGGCCAAAGAAACGACGTGAGATTGCCGACAGCAACAAGCACGCCCCAGGTGATGATAAACAAGCTGGAGAGCTGATAAATCGTCGATTGACGAACACGCCGCGCGATCTCGTTGACTTCGGTGAGCGCTTCGCTGGCTTCTCTGCTGTCAATCATCATTGCAGACTATCATGCTGGATGGCTGCATCCCGCGGAATCGATTGCGATCTCGATGCCGGCCGATAGCGGTTGACGAGGAGATAACCGATTGCGGTCACCACAACCGACGTCGCAGCGGTAGCCGTCCAGGCCTGCTGCCTTGTCGCCAGATGAGTGGTTCGCACGACAAGCTCGGTGGTTGCCGCTGCCAACAACCCCACATAGGACCATGACATCCAGTAATAATGCTGATTCCTCCAGTTTGACGGCCGCGGGCTCTGCAATAAGGGAACCATCGCGAAGACGATGCAAGCCAGATTCGCCAGCGCCCCAACATGCAGGATATTGAAACTGCCGGTGAACTGAAAAACCAGCATCGCCGCGCCATCGGCGATCAGCATGGCATAAACGAAAGCGTAGCCCCGCGCGCGATGGATTGCGCCGCCTTTGGGACGCAGCAACTGGAACAGTCCGATAGCAATGCCAAACATGGCAAGCACGGTGTGAACGGCGCCTGCCAATGTCAGGCCGGCCATCACGAGTTTGCCCCGTACTTTGCGACATCGTCAGCGATCACGGATATGGCGGCGGCATCGCTCACGATTCCCATGTGGTTGACGCCGGGGATCAGCCTCACACTGATCGGGCGCGGGGCCGCGCTAACAGCTTCGGTATATTTGTCCGCCAGCATCAGTTCGTCATCCGCGCCGGCGATGATCGTCAGTGGCTTCCTGGCAGCGGCGATATCGGCGCGGAAATCGGGATGATTGGCGAAATTCCGCATCAGCCGATCAGTGTAACTCGACACCAAAGTTTTGCTGGAATTCGGCGGCACCGCAAACGCAAGCACCGGCAGCGCGTCGCAGCAATGAACACCGATGCCGCGGAGCACCGACAAAGCGATGATGCGCGGGATATCGGCGCTGGCCCAGCCGCCGGAATTCGGTCGATTGCTCGGGGCGTTGTAGCCAAGATACGGCGCAAGCAGCACGGTCCGCTCGAACAGATCCTGAAGCGGCGAGGCGGCAATCCGCAAAGCGAAACCACCGCCGGCGGAGTGGCCGATAAGGGTCAACGGCGCGGTCGGAGACGCCTTGCGAACGATGGCGACAAAGTCGGCGAGGTCGTCCTCCAACTGTCCGACATAGCCGATATCGCCGCGCGTGCCTGAGGCCCCATGCCCGCGAATGTCCACAGCAAACGTTTCCACCCCTCGCCTCGCCAAGGCTGTGGAGAGCGCGTGAATAGTGCCTCCGCTCGACCCGGAAGAGCCATGAATGACCACAGCGATTTGTCCACTCGCCGGACTGGTTGGCGGATAATGGCGGAAACCCAGCGCGGTACCGTCCCGCGCCTGAAAACGCTCGAGTGCGGGCAGATCGGTGAAGTCAACCGATTTGCGAGCGTCCGAGATGGAGGTCAGTTCCGGTGGTTGCCGGGTCGGCCAAGCGACCATTCCAGCCAGCACCGAGCCGGCAAGACCAACCAGCGCGAGCGCGCCGATGGCGGCCTTGAGGCTTCTTGAGACGATTGTCGACGGCATCAGACGCTCCAAAGAAATGAAGTTCACAGAGAACTCTGTAACATAGAGTACGTGGATTGCAAGTGCTGATTTGCGGTGGATCGGGAAAACCCTACCTTGCGCGGACAGCCAAAAAGCTCGAAGCGAATACCCTGCAATGAGCACGATCGAAGCGCTGATGAACGCACCGGAATTCACGGTTTCCGAACTGTCCTCCGCACTGAAGCGGACGGTGGAAGACGCCTACGGCCATGTCCGGGTGCGTGGCGACGTTTCGGGGTTTCGCGGGCCGCACGCCTCGGGGCACTGTTATTTCGCGCTCAAGGATGAGGGCGCAAAGATCGAGGCCGTTATTTGGAAAACGGTCCATGGCCGGATGCGGTTCAAGCCCCAGGAAGGGCTCGAGGTGATTGCCACCGGCAAGCTGACCACCTACCCCGGGTCTTCAAAATATCAGATCGTGATCGAGGCGATCGAGCCCGCCGGTGTAGGCGCGCTGATGGCGCTTATGGAAGAGCGCAAGCGCAAGCTCGGTGCCGAAGGATTATTCGACGAATCGCGCAAGCAGCTGTTGCCTTGGCTGCCGGAAGTGATCGGCGTGGTCACCTCCCCCACCGGTGCCGTCATCCGCGACATCCTGCATCGGCTGCAGGACCGCTTTCCGCGCCGCGTGCTGGTGTGGCCGGTTCGGGTCCAGGGCGAAGGGTCCGCCGAACAGATTGCCGCCGCCATCCGGGGCTTCAACGCTCTGCCGGAAACCGGCAGAATCCCCCGCCCTGATCTTCTGATCATCGCCCGCGGCGGTGGCTCTCTGGAGGACCTCTGGTCCTTTAACGAAGAGATTGTCGTGCGCGCCGCGGCCGAGAGCATGATCCCGCTGATTTCAGCGGTGGGTCACGAGACCGATATCACCCTGATCGATTTCGCCGCCGATAAGCGTGCACCGACCCCGACGGCCGCGGCCGAAATGGCCGTGCCAGTGCGGAGCGAGCTGTTCATCGAGGTAGAAGGATTGGCGCGGCGGCGACTGCTGTGCTGGCGGCGCGCCCATGAAGCGCGGCGGAACGAATTCCGCGCCACCGCACGCGCGCTGCCTGCCTCGAGCGACCTGCTATCGATCCCCCGGCAGCGGCTGGATAGCGCCAGCGCTTCCCTGCCCCGTGCGCTGAAGGCCAACACTCACGCCCATTTCCGCCGTTTTGCCAGCGCCGGCGCACGGCTGACGGTGCGGGTGTTGCGGGGCCAGCTCACCCAGGCCCGACACAGAATGATCGTCTCGGGCGAACGCATGACGCATTCTGGCCGAGCGCTGTTGGCAAACCGCAGGAATCGTTTTGCCGGACTTGAGGTCAGGCTCAAAGCCTCAAAGCTCTCCAATGCCCAAGCCCAGCGCCAGAGCATCGCGCGCAACCGGGAACGGGTACTGCGCCTGGCCGAGCGCGCGCGGCGTGCGTTGGCGACGGCAACGCAGCGCCTTCAGGCGCGGGTCGCAAACAACGGTCAGTTACTCGGAGCACTGTCCTATCGCGGTGTGCTCGCGCGCGGTTTTGCGCTGGTGCGCGATGAGCAGGGCCGCGCTGTGCATACGGCCGGCAGCATCGGGCCGGGGTCGCGGCTGGAGCTGGAATTCGCCGACGGCCGCGTCGGGGCGACGGCTGATGAGAATCGGCCGGCCGCCAAGAGTCCCGCCAAGGCGCCTTCGAGCGATCCAAAGCCCGCTGCTCGACGTAGCGTCAAGCCGGCGGGTCAGGGAAGTCTGTTCTAACCGCTGCTGACGCTGCTTCGTTTCACCGGGCCAGCCATTCGGCGACGCGTCGCTGCGAATCCGCGCGTGCTTCCGCATCGGTACCGAGATGGCCGCGTTCGGGCACAGTGCTATCCGCGCCCGCTATCGCATGCAGCGGAAAATTGGCGCGGTCGAAATCGTGATAAGCGCCGGGATAGACGACAATCCGCGCCAGCGCGCTGCGCCCGCGCGCGCCATCGACCATTTGACGACACGCGGGCGGCGAACTGACATCGTCCTTGGCGCCGATCAAAAGCAGCGTCGGAACCCGAGCGCTCCACCCGAGCCCCGAGGAGATTCGGCAGTCGGGATAGAACGCGACGGCCGAGCGAAAGTCCGGCTGGATACCGCGCGAGGGAAGCTGCGGACGTACCGCCCACAATAGCGCGCTGGCGCCATTGGCCCATCCGAGCAAGCTGATGCGGTCACGGGCCGCCCAGGGTTGCTGCAACAACCACTGCCGGGAGGCCATGATATCCGCCACCCGTTCTTTGCGAGCGTGAATCTTGTGTTCCTTGACGCGGCATTGCGGGCCGAGTTCGCGTGAACCATACGAGTCGGGCAGCAGCACCGCATTGCCTTCCCGGAGCAATTGCTCGGCCCAGTCTCTATAGCGCGGCTGCACCGGCTCCGAATGGCCGCCCAATCCGCCGCAGCTATGCAAAGCGATCACCACCGGGAACGGGCCGCCACCTTCAGGCTTGTAAAGCTGTGCATGCAATATGCCGCTCTCCGAGGGTATGTCGACCTCATGAGGGGCGGCCGTCGGCGCCGCCTGCGCGGCGCAAGCGAGCAACGTCAGAAACGTAAGTGCTGATAACAGGCGCATCTGAGTTGCCGCATCGTCATGGTGCTTGATCGCAGCGTTCCATGCCGCGAACGCTAGCACGTGCCAATTGCAGATTTCATTCACAAATAGGTGGGTTTGACGGGCGGACAGCACCACCCTATTTATGATAGATGGTGTTGCGAAGCGTGGGCCGTTGCTCGGCCTGGACTCAATCGGAGATTTGATCCGTGCTGAACAAATTTGGCCCCTCCGGGAATGGCGAGGCCCAGGTCCAATATCTCGATGGCGATTTCCGAGTGATTTCGCCTGGCACCTATGTGCGCTGCGCCGTGAGCGATGTCCGCATACCGCTGGACGAATTGAAATACTGGAGCGTCGATCTGCAGGAAGCATATGCGGTGCCGAGCGCGGTGCTGCAGCGTCACTTCCCAAAGGCGCTAAAGGCAGAAGGTTAGTCGCTGCCGCGAAACTTTTTCGCGCGCGCCCGAAATAACCAATCCGTGACCAAGGTGCGCAGCCGCGAGGGCTCCTCGAACTCGAGCGTTACCGCAAACGGCACGATGTCCTCTGCCGCGTCACTCCGGCGCAGCCGGACCATATCCTTTTCGGTGGTCACGAGCGTCAACCCATCTCGTCTCGCTTCGGCGACCAGGCCTGCAATATCGTTCGCTGAAAACTGGTAATGGTCCGGGAACGTGCGTTCCCTGGCTAGCTCGATGTCGCAGCCACGCAGGGTGCGGAAAAATCTGTCGGGATCGCCAATTCCGGCGAAAGCCAACACCCGCTTGCCACGCAGTGCCGCGCGAGACCTCTCGTGCGCCGTGATGCGCGCCGATAATACTGGCCTGTGATGCGCGGCAACCGCCTCTATGACAGGCCTGGCGGCCGACCCCTCCCCGATCACGATCAGCGCATCGGTCCTGACGATTTGCGCCGGCAGCGGCGCGCGCAGCGGGCCTGCGGGGAAGACCTTGCCGTTGCCTACGCCCCGCTCGGCATCGATCACGATCAGCGAAGCATCCTTGGCGATCGCGGGGTTCTGGAAGCCGTCGTCCATCAAGATCACGCTTGCATTTTGTGCCTTGGCCAAAGCCACGCCCTGGATGCGATCGCGCGACACGACCACCGGGACCGTCTCGGCCAGCATCAGCGGTTCGTCACCCACATCCGTGGCCTCGTGCGATCCTGGATCAACCGTGACGGGGCCGCGCAGTCGACCGCCATAACCGCGACTAAGTACAGTTGGCCGCTCGCCGAGATCGCGCAGCACTCTGGTGAGAGCCAGCACCATCGGGGTCTTGCCGGCACCACCGAGATGATAATTGCCGATGCATATCACGGGAATGCCAGCGTCAATTCCCCCTTGCAGCATTCGGCGGCCAGCGATCACGCCATACAGTGCACCAATGGGAGCGAGCGATAACGATTTCAGCGATGGTGGCCGGTACCAGAAGTCCGGCTCACGCATTCGCCGCTCCCATTTCGAACCGCAACTGCAATAAATACGGCTCCAGTGCCGCCAGTGTGCGATCGAGCGCGCCCCCAAGTTTTCCGACCACCTCGGCCGCTGCCGCAACCGACGACTCCCGCGCGGCCCCATCGGCCAACAGTTGCCCGAGCTGTTTGACCAGCATCTCCACCGTGTCGGCTTGTCTCGCGCCGCCTGCGCTATCCAGCGCGTCGTAGATATCGCTGAAATTGAACACGTGAGGTCCATGGACGATCGAGGCGCCAAGCTTGATCGCTTCGATCGGATTCTGCCCGCCATGCTCGATCAGCGATCCGCCCATGAACACGATCGGCGCCAGACGATAGAACAATCCGAGTTCGCCCATGGTGTCGGCAACGTAAACGTCCGTCGTCGCACTAGGCAGTTCCTCCCGCGAACGAAGGGCCCCGTGCAGTCGGGCGGCCGCAACGGTGCGAGCGATCGCTTCGCCACGGTGGGGATGACGCGGCACAATCACGCTCAGCAGCGATGGAAAGAATCTCGCAAGCCTCCGGTGCGCTTCAAGCAGGATGTTCTCCTCGCCGGGATGGGTCGACGCCGCCACAATGATCGGGCGGCCACGCGTCATCGCCAGCAACCGATCCAACTTGGCGGGATCAGCCGGAGGCGCCGGTACGTCCAACTTCAAGTTACCGGTGGTCACGACATTGCGGCTGCCGAGCGCGGCAAAGCGTTCGGCATCGAGTTCGGATTGCGCCAGGCAGATGTCGAACCGGCTAAGCAATGCGGAGATGGTAGCAGTGACCCTGCGCCAGCGCGGGAAAGAGCGATGCGACATGCGGCCGTTGATCAGGACCATGGGCAGCCGCCGCGCCGCGCTCGACAGGATGAGGTTGGGCCACAAATCGGATTCGATGAACAACGCCAGGCCCGGCCGCCAATGGTCGAGGAAGCGCGCGACATAACGCGGAGAATCGTAAGGCACGTATTGGTGGATGATGTCGGCGGGAAACCGTTTGGCGACCATCGCAGCCGAAGTCACAGTACCCGAGGTCAGCAGGATTCGGATATCGAGCGCGCGCAGCCTTTCGACCAGGGCCGCCGCCGCAAGTACTTCGCCGACGCTGGCGCCATGGATCCAGACCAATGGGCCTTGCGGTCGGACGTCCTCGCTCATTCCGCGCCGCTCCTGGACCCGCGCTGGATCCTCCTTGCCCTTTTTCAGCCGACGATTGATCAGAGCGGGCGCGAACGGGACCACCGCTGAGGACAGCGTCTGATAGAGACGTAGCGTCATTGGCAACGGTTCAGCCATGCCCGGCCTGCTCGGGACGGCCGACCTGCGCGTAGGCGCGACGGGTCGCTTCGTTTAAGGTATCTTCCAGCTTTGCGCGCAGGGTTTCCATGGCTTCGGAGTCAGCGTCCGCCGGAACGAAAATTTCTTCAATGCCCACCAGTGCGCCTCGCCCGAATGGCAGATTGATGGTGGTACGGTCCCAGTTGTTCAAGCGGACGAAACGGCTGGTCGCCATTGCAAAGGGCATGATCGGCCGTCCGGACTCGCGCGCCAGCATGATGATGCCCAGTCCCGCGACACGCGAGCGCTTCGGCACGTCGGCGGTAAGCGCGACGTTATAGCCGTCCTCAAGCGCGCGCACCATCTCCTTGAACGCGCCGACACCGCCTTTGCGATGAAATGCGCCGCCGTGATCGCCGGAACCGCGAATCGTGCCGATGCCAAGCCGCTCAGCGGCGATGGCGTTGAATTCGCCGTCGCGATGCCGCGATATCAGCACCTTTGCCCGGTGGCTTTCCTTTGTCTTGATGAACGGCGTCATGAAGTGCTGGCCGTGCCAGAATGCGAAGATCGCCGGCTGCTGCGGTTCGACGCGCTCATAAATATTCGTCGGTTGGAGACTGAACTCGTTCGTGCGCCAGACCAGCCGCAGGTACTCGGCCGCGAGAAACCCCACAGCGCGCTGGAGGCGGCTACTGCGCAGCAGATTGCGAACCACTCTTTTCAACTGGCAGGCTTCGCGTTTTGGCCGGGATCGAGCAACCGGTGAAGGTGCACGATGAAATAGCGCATGTGGGCGTTATCCACAGTCTGTTGGGCCGTCGCCTTACAGGCGGCTTACGCGGTTGCGTGGTCGGGGCACACGCCGACGATTTCCACCTTGTCCCGATCCCTGAACCTCCGGCCATGGGGAGCGGTCAGCTCGCCCCCGAGGACCAGATGGAGCAACTGCTGCCTGTCGTTAT
>Ga0066662_10001741_pt1 | contig 10130 bp, 11 predicted proteins | sample GraSoiAngelo_111_FD_133939 | JGI IMG/M metagenome (GOLD analysis project Ga0066662, IMG submission 133939) | Grasslands soil microbial communities from the Angelo Coastal Reserve, California, USA - 14_0903_12_40cm | ecosystem: Environmental > Terrestrial > Soil > Grasslands | place: USA... | reverse complement strand
GGCCCTATTCTACCGGCGATAAGTCGACCATGCCTTTACTGCGACGTCGACCGGCACCGGCCGGCATGGAGAAGGGCCGCACGCTCCACCGGGCTGCCTGGCCTGGTCTGCCGATGCGCCGCTGGTGGTCACGCGTATGGGCTGTGGTCAGTCTGGTGCACCCGTTCCCCGCGGCGACGGTCGTGATCACCTCGGGTGTGCTGGTCGCGGTCGCGCTCGAGCGGTTGCCGCCTCTGGGATTCTTTCTTCGCGCGGTCGGCGCCGTAGCGATGACGCAAATTGCCGTGGGCGCGCTCAACGACTACCTCGACCGACACAGCGATGCAGCCGGTCAACCGTGGAAGCCAATCCCATCCGGCTCGGCCTCGGGCTCGACGGCTGTAGTCCTCGTCTTGGCCGGACTGCTCGGAACAGTTCTGCTCGGTGCAAGCTTCGGGTTGCGCTCGCTCCTGCTCCTGTCCGTTGCCGCCGCGGGGGGCCTGGCCTACGATCTCTGGCTGAAGCCAACCCCGGCCAGCCTCCTCGGGTATCTCGTGGGATTCCTGGCGCTGGTTACCTGGATCTGGTTCATCGCGGGCCGCCTCGTACCACTCTTTGCGGTCGTCTATCCGCTCGGCACCATCGCCATCTTGACCGCTCATCTCGCACAGTCGCTCCCGGACGTTGCGTCCGACCGCGAGCGCGGACACCGCGGCCTGGCCGTGAGCCTCGGCGCCGGCCGGACAGAAGCGGTCGTGCGATTCGGACTCGTGACTATGAGTGCCGGGGCGTCAATCCTTGCCGTGATCTCGGGCAGCCGGGTGGGTATCGTTGCCAGTGCTCTTGGGGTCGCCGGCGTAGTGTACCCGTTGGTTGCAGGCCGCGGAACGAGTCTTGGTCCTGAGCGCGCTCGGAACGTGTTTCGAGGCGTGGCCATCGCGGTAGCTCTGCTCGCGATCGGCGCGCTGGCGTCACTCAATGCGCTGATTTCATAGCCGGGTCCGCTCACTCGCCCCAGGAGACGTGAGTTTAGAAGCAAACCATCCGCCCTGATACAATGACACTATCTAGAAACGGTAGTAGCGTCGCGTGCCAACCTTCGAAGAAATCTTCTCCCTGGCCCGCGCGCAGGTTCACGAGTCCGAGGTGCCTGAGGCGGCCGAGACGCTGGAATCGGCCCCCCGCCCGGTGCTGGTTGACGTGCGCGAGAAATACGAGTGGGATGAGGGCCACATTCCAGGGGCCATCCACGTTCCCCGCGGCTATCTCGAGCTGCGGGTCGAAGGGGCGGTCCCAGGTCGATCCGCGCCGATTTTGCTCTATTGCGCCGGCGGGACGCGCTCGGTCCTCGCTGCCCGAACGCTGCAGGAGATGGGCTACCAGAACGTATCGTCGCTGAAAGGCGGCTTCACGGCCTGGAAGGACGCGGGCATGCCCTTCGTCATTCCGCGCACTCTGAGCAGCGACCAGATGCACCGCTACAGCCGGCACGTGCTCATTCCCGAGGTCGGCGAAGAGGGACAGCTCAAGCTGCTAGACGCCAGGGTGCTGATGGTCGGCGCTGGTGGCCTTGGGTCTCCATCAGCACTGTATCTGGCAGCCGCCGGAGTGGGCACCCTGGGAATCGTCGATTCCGATGTGGTGGATGAGAGTAACCTGCAGCGCCAGGTACTGCATACCACCGAACGGGTCGGCATGTCTAAGGTCGAGTCGGCTCGGATGACCATCAATGCTCTCAATCCAGAGGTCCAGGTCGTCGGCTACGAGGACCGGCTCACTCCCGAAAATGCGCCCGACATCATCGCCCAGTACGACATCGTGGTGGACGGTACCGACAATTTCGACACGCGCTATATGATCAACGATCTGTGCGTGGCGCTGGGCAAGCCCAACGTATCGGCCAGCATTCTCAGCTTCGATGGCCAGCTCACGACCTTTGTCCCGGGTGAAGGCCCGTGCTATCGATGTGTCTACCCGGAACCGCCGCCTCCGTCGCTGGCTCCAACCTGAGGCGAGGCGGGTGTCCTGGGCGTGCTTCCCGGGATTATGGGTCTTTTACAGGCGAACGAAGTCATCAAATTGATTCTCGGTATCGGCGAGCCGCTCATCGGACGGCTCCTGATGTTCGAGGCGCTCAGCACCTCGTTCACCGAGCTGAAGCTACGCCGCGATCCTGACTGTCCCGTCTGCGGGAGGGTTGGCGTGCAGGCGCAAGCGGTCGGCGCCTGAGCCGGCCAGAACGAACGGAAGGAGAGAACCATGCCCATGGTTCGGGTCCCTCCGGTCCTGCGCAAGCAGACCGGTGGAGTACGCGAGGTAGCGGCAAACGGCGGCACGGTCGGGGAGGTCCTGCGGTCGCTGGCGTCCGACTACCCGGCAATGAAGGAGCACCTCTTCGAGAACGGCGACCTGCGCCGTTATGTTAACGTCTACCTGAACGACCAGGACATCCAGTACCTGCAGCGGCTTGAGACCCCGGTGCAGGACGGTGACACTGTTATCATCCTCCCGGCGATGGCGGGTGGTGGCCAATGAGCGCTGCCCCGCCACTGAGCCAGGTCAGAGCCAGTATCATCGATGCCATCGGCAACACGCCGATCGTCGAATTGTCTCGCCTCTCGCCGAATCCGAGGGTGCGCCTGCTGGCCAAGCTGGAGGGTCTGAATCCAAGCGGCAGCGTCAAAGACCGTATTGCCCGCTATCTCGTTGAGGAGTTTGAATCGCGCGCGGAATCCTCGGACTACGTGCTCCTGGAGCCGACCAGTGGCAACACAGGTATCGCCGTGGCCATGGTGAGCCGGGTGAAGGGGTACCGAGTCGTCGCCGTCATGCCTGCGAACGTGACCACCGAACGGCGAAAGATCCTGGAGATATTCGGCGCCGAGATCATCGATTCGCCCGCCGAGCGCGGGACCAACGGCGCTATTGAGGTGGCCCGCGACCTCGACCGGGACCCGCATTACTGGGTACTCAATCAGTATGCCAATCAAGCCAACCCTCGGGCGCATTACGAGACGACCGCCCCGGAGATTCTCCGCGACGTAGGCGAAATCGACGCGTTCGTTGCCGGGCTGGGCACCGGAGGAACGCTCACAGGCGTTGGCCGCCGCCTGAAAGAAGAGCTGCCTGGTGTGAAAGTCGTGGCCGCCGAGCCCTTACCCGGTGACCTCGTGCAGGGACTGCGCAGTCTGGACGAGGGCTTCGTGCCGCCGATTTTCGATCCAACCGTCCTCGACGCGAAGTACTTGATCCCGAGTGCCGACGCCATCCTCCAGATGCGTCGTCTGGCAGCCGAAGAGGGAATCTTCGCCGGCGTCTCCAGCGGAGCCATTCTGGCCGCTGCGCTGCGCTACGCCGAGCGGATCGATCGCGGCACGATCGTTGTCATCCTTCCCGACGGCGGCTGGAAGTACCTCAGTGGGGGTCTCTGGACCGAGCCGGTTGAAGCGCTCGAAGAGGACCTGGAGGGCGCGTTTCTGTGGTGATCTCCCCCGACTTGATGGAGGAGATGCTTGCGGACCTACGTGCCGCGTTTCCCGCCGAGGGCTGTGGCCTCGTGGGTGGCCGAGACGGCGTAGCGCTGGGTGTCTTCCCGATTCGCAACGCGGACGCGAGCCCGGTGCACTATACGCTCGATCCGCGCGAACAGCTTGCCGCCATGGAGGAGATCGACGCCAGGGAGTGGGACTTGCTGGCGATCTTCCACTCGCACACCAGGACCCGGCCATTTCCCTCGGTCACTGATATCGAGATGGCGCGGGTGGCCGGCGACTTCTACCCCGACGCCCTCTACGTGATCGCGTCGCTGGCACACTGGGAGCAGCCCGAGGTGCGGGCCTTCCGCATCACTGGAACCGAGGTCTCCGAGGTGCGGATCGAGGTGCAAGATCGGTCAGTCACTCGGTAACGACTGTCTGGCTCTGCTCGCGCATGAACTGTTGCACGTAGTAGGGACCGAGCGCCGACTTTCCGGTTGAGCCACTCGCCTTCCAGCCCCCGAAAGACTGCACACCGCGCCACGCGCCGGCCGTCGCACCCGCCTTCCGATTGACGTAGACCACCCCGGCCTCGATTCGGTCCACAAAGGCTTGCCGCTCCTCCTCGTTCTCGGTGAAGATGGCTGCCGTCAATCCGTACTCCGATCCGTTGGCGAGACGAAGGGCCTCGTCCAGCGACTGAACCGGGGCAACGGAAACGAACGGGACGAACAGCTCCTCTCGAAAGAAGCGATGGTCGGCGGGGAGCGCTGCGACAGTCAGACCGCAATAGTAGCCACGTGAGAGTTCTCCGTCATCGAGCACAGCGCCGCCCGCTACGATCTGTCCGTCTTCACGTGCCGTCTCGGTTGCCTGCTGGAACCGGCGGTACGCCTCCTCTGTGATCACAGGACCGGCAAAGACATCCGGATGAACCGGATCACCGACGATCAGAGACTGCGTTCGCTCGGCCAACCGTGCGAGAAACTCGTCATAAACCGCCTCGTGCACATACACGCGCGACGCGGCACTGCACTTCTGTCCGCTGTACCCGAAGGCGGCGCGGGCCGTGCCCTCTACCGCCTTGCCCAGATCGGCGTGGGCGGAAACGATCACCGGGTTCTTGCCGCCCATCTCCGCGACGACCGGACGTGGATGCTCCCGCGTGAACTCCCGGAAGATGTTCGTGCCCACCGGGACGGAGCCGATGAAGGCGATGCCGCTCACGCCAGCCGCGGCGACCATGGCCTTGCCGACCTCGTCCCCCGGCCCGGTGAGCAGATTGATGGCTCCATCGGGAAGACCGGCGTCAGCCAGGCATTGATACACCAGGAGACCACACATGGGGGTTTCGGGTGCGGGCTTGAACACCGCCGTGTTGCCTCCGAGCAGCACTCCCGCCAACATACCGGTGGCCAGCGCTATGGGAAAGTTGAACGGGGCAATGACGGACCAAACGCCGTACGGCCGCAAAACACTCCGGTTGGCCTCCTCGGGCGAGAGTTGGTCGAGCGTGACGACATATCCCTGGTGCTCCTCGACCTGATCGGCATATGTCGCAATCAGATCGGCAGCCTCCTCCACTCCTCCCATTGCCTCCAGCCGCGGCTTTCCAGCCTCCAGCGTGAGCCAGGCGCTGATCTCGTACTTGCGCGCCCGGAAGTTTTCGGCCGCGCGCCGAAGAACGCGCACGCGCTCTTGCCACGGAGTGTGCGCCCAGACCGGAAACGCCCGCGAAGCGGCGGCTACAGCCTCCCGCACCTGCGTCTCATCGCAGTGCTGGAACCGTCCCAGGACGAGGGTTGTGTCGTTCGGACTCCGGCTCTCGAAAGTGCCCTCGGGGACGCGGAGGGGTCGGCCGCCAACGAAGGCGGGATGCTCTCGCCCGACCTCGCCCCGTACTCGCTCGAGGGCCTGATCGTACGCTCGATTGAAGGCCTCAGCTTGCTCGACCGACATCGTGGTGTACGTGATCTTCTGCTCGGCGACCATGGTCCCTCCTCGTCCCTCCCGGCGGGACAACCTGCTCTCGATTCTACAAAGGCCCGTGAGCCCGGTCCCCGGACCCATGTTCGACACAATGGAGCAAGGCGGTCCACCTACAATCCAAGGAAACGAGTGACGCATGAACGAGAACGATACTGCGGCCCTCGAGCGCGCCATTCGCCACTGCCAGGCAGGATTAAAGGCGCTGGAGGCCGCACGCGAGGGTGGCCGGCGGCGCGGCGCGATCTATCCCACGCACCTCTACGTGGCCGCGGTTGAGCTGGCCACATCGACGGAGCTGTCCCTCGCGATCGGGCTGCGCAATCAGGAGACGCCGGCCGCATCAGATTCCCAGAAGAGATAGACAGCCACTTCCTGGTTCTCGAGATCGTCGTTGCCGTACAGGTGGTCGTTGAAGCCGCAGATGATGAAGCCGTGCTTCTGATAGAAGCGGATTGCGGGCACATTCGACGTCTGCGTCTCGACCAGCACGCCCCGCACCGGTAGCCCGCGAGCGTAGCGCTTGAGTTCGGACATGAGCTCTGACCCCACCCCGGAGCGACGCACCTCCCGGCGAACCCGGATATCCAGCAGCCAGAGGGATCGATTCCATTCCACGGTCCGCGCGGCCAGCAAACCGAGAAGCTCGTGCGAGCGCTCCGCGATCAGAAAAACCATGCGCTCGGCCGATCCCTCGTCGAGATAGGAAGCCAGCCACTCGTCTGCCGTGCCGCGGTCATACCTCCTCTGCAACGGCGTCGCCAGCGGCACCTCGGCCAGCGTCCAGCGCTCGTTCCTGCCTTGAGAGCTCCGGATGAGACGGAGGACGGTTCCAGTAACGTACCCGCTGGGTAAAGGGGGCAGACGCCGCACCTCCTCGAGCGCGATCCAGCGCACGGTCAGTGTCCGCCTTGAAGGTGATAGTGACATCAGAAGACGTGCATGACCTCGGTCTGGTAGTCGAGAAGGTCGGCCCCGTGCCGGCTGCTGCCCAGGAAATCGACGGCGTGCGCGAGCACCGAGTCCGCATGGCCGGCGTCAGTCGACACACAGGCAAGACCCAGAACCCCGAGCTGCAGCCGGTCGTGGTGATCCACTTCGGCAGCGGCAACGCCAAATTGCCGCTGCACCTGGGCGAGCAGAGACTTGACGATCTGGCGCTTGTCCTTGAGAGACTGGCTGGCGGGCAGGTGTAACGAGATACGGGCGACGGCAATCACCATAGCTCACGCTACTCCAGGGTCGCGCCGAGAAGGGAGGGATGTCCGCGGACGGCGTCGGCGGCGGCAAGCCGGCGCGCACCCGCGAGCTGAAGCTCCTCGACCACGAGAATGTTCCGGCCGGTGCCGATGGCCAGGCCAGAGCCATCCAGGCCAAGAACCTGTCCGGGCTCTGCCGCGCCCGGCGCGGTGTGTGAACGGAAGAGCCGCACAGCCTGGCCCTTCCACTCGCAGTGGGCAACCGGCCAGGGGTCAAAGGCGCGCACCTGCCGGTCGATCAGTTCTGCCGGAACCTTCCAGTCAACGCGCGCTTCGTCCTTGGTGAGCATGTGGGTGTACGTCGCCTCCGCCTCGTTCTGCGGAACCGCGGCCAGGTCACCGCGCAGCCAGCCAGGGAGCTCCTGGAGGAGCAGGGTGCCGCTCAAGGTGCCGAGACGCGCTTCCAGCTCGCCTGCCGTTTCACGCTCCGCCACGCCGGTCTCTATGTGTCCGATGAGAGGCCCGGCGTCCATCGCTTCATTCATAAGCATCAGTGTCGTCGCCGTAGTTCTGTCCCCCGAGAGGATAGTGCCCGCCACGGGGGCCGGCCCGCGATGCCGGGGCAGCAGGGATGGATGCAGATTGAGACATCCGTGGGCCGGAATCTGGAGCGCGGCAGTCGGAAGTATCTGGCCATACGCTGCCACGACAACGATATCCGGCGCTAGCGCGGCCAGCTCGGCCAGAGCCTCCGGACGCCGGAGACGCTGGGGCTTGAGGACGGAGATCTCGCTCTCGACCGCAGCGACCGCCACCGAATTCGCTCTGAGCCGGCGGCCTCGGCCCGCGGGCCGGTCCGGCTGGGTCACCACGCCGACGACTTCCACTGGCACGGGCAGCTGAGTTCCGCCTTCTGTCAGCGCCGCCAGGATGGGCAACGAAAACGAGCCGCTGCCCATGAAGACGGCGCGCAGCGGACCGGAGGCGTTCAGCGGTCGATCAGGCGGTCGTGCCTGCCGGCTCACGATTCAGACTGCGCCCGACCATCACCACCTCTTCGACCAGACGGTTGGCGTAGCCCCACTCGTTGTCGTACCAGGCGAAAACTTTGACGAAGTCGCCGTCGATCACCTGAGTCAGCTCCAGGTCGACGATCGTGGAGTGGGGATTCCCGATGAAGTCGGCCGACACCAGAGGTTCATCCGACGCTGCCAGGATCCCGCGATAGCGCCGGCTGGCGGCTGCCTCCCGGAAGGCCTGGTTGATCTCATCCGCCGTCGTTCGCGTCTTCAAGAGCACCGTGAGGTCGGACAGGGACACATCGATCGTGGGCACTCTCAGCGAAACCCCGTCGAAGATGCCCTTGAGCTGAGGCAGGGCCTCGCACGCGGCGCGGGCAGCGCCGGTACTGGTCGGCACGATGTTCTGGGCCGCGGCGCGGCCGCGCCGCCAGTCAGAGTGCGGGCTGTCCACCAGGCGCTGATCGGCGGTGTAGGAGTGGACGGTCGTCATCAACGCCTTGGCGACGCCAAATTTTTCATCCAGAACGGCCATGACCGGCGTGATCGAGTTGGTCGTACAAGATGCGTTGGAAATTACCGTGTCCCTCGCCGGGTCATAATTCTGGTCGTTCACGCCCAGTACGAACGACGCAGCACCCTTCGCCGGAGCGGAGATCACGACAGACTTCGCTCCAGCCTCGAGGTGCGCCTCCGCCTGGGAGCGGGTGGTGAAGCGGCCGGTCGATTCGATAACCACATCAACGTCAAGGTCCTTCCACGGAAGCTGGCGGGGATCGGCGATGGAGAGCCACCGGAAACGCCGGCCCCCGACCACCAACGCCTCAGCCTCGGCGTGCACGTCGGCGTCATCCCGCCGGTGGACGGTATCGTACTTCAGCAGATACGCCATGTTGGCGGCATCGCCGAGCTCGTTGATGCCGACGATCTCGACGTCGGGATGCTCCGATGCAATCTTGAAAGCCTGGCGGCCGATTCGGCCAAAGCCATTGATGGCGACACGCGTGGGCATATGCAGGGACCTCCTTTGTCCGCACCGCCGCCGGCTCTTGGAGCGGCGGTCACTGTTCTCGCACAGGCGTCCGCCGCGCCGCCGCATGCGAGGGCGGGAGCGTTCGCATTCCGTGGTTTAGGCTAGCAAACCGGCGGTGACGGGCAACAGCATTTGGTGCGTTTTCGGGAAGCGGGCAATAATCGCAGGCATGAGATTCTTTCGCCAAGCCAGGCCGCGACGCCTATTCATCCTCGGTCTCGACGGCTCTCCTCTCCCACTTTTGCGGCGCCTGATGGCATCCGGCGATCTGCCCAACCTGGCCCGTGTCTTCGAGACGGGCTCGGCCGTGGAGATGACCTCTTCTCATCCGGACGTTTCCGCCGTTGCCTGGACTTCAATCAACACCGGCAAGAATCCCGGCAAACACGGCATCTACGGCTTTTACGATCGGAAGCCGGGCACGACCTCGATCGAGATCATGGGATCTCCACACGTCAAGGCGCAGACGGTGTGGGAGCTCGTGAGCGAAGCCGGTCGACGGGCGATTGCAATCAACGTTCCTCTCAGCTATCCACCGCAGCGCATCAATGGGCTGGTTATCTCGGACTTTCTCGCCCCGTCGCTCGCCAAGGCGGTGTATCCCACCAGGTTTCTTCCCTATCTGGAACAGCTCGGCTACCGCATCGACACCGATCCGCAGGCAGCTCGTCAGTCTCTAGACGCTTTTGTCGAGGACTTCAAGATCACTGCCGAGCGCCGCGCCGAAGCCGTGCTCCATGCGATGTCCGAGGAGGCCTGGGACCTGTGTATGGTCGTCTTCATGGAGACGGACAGGCTTCATCACTTCATGTGGCAGTACATGGAGGAGGACGATCCCACGTACGGCCCCAAGTTCCTCGACTGCTACCGGCAAATTGATGCGCTCGCCGGAAAAATTCTCGGCCGCCTGACGCAGGAGGACGAGCTCATCATCCTCTCTGACCACGGCTTTACCACGCTGAAGCGCGAGGTGTATCTCAATGTGTGGCTCGAGCAACAGGGCTTTCTCTCGTTCACCGGCGCCTCGAAGGGCCTGGAGTCCCTGGCCCCGGCAACACAGGCATTCGCGCTTGATCCGGGACGCATTTACGTCAACCTCAGGGGACGGGAGCCTGGCGGAAACGTTGCGCCCGGAGATGTCCCCGCACTCCTGGAGACGCTGAGGAGTGGACTTGCGGGACTCGCGGAGCCGGAGTCGGGAGAACCAATGGTTCTAGAAGTCTTCACCGCCGACGAGATTTATCGGGGAGCCGAGCGCGGCCGCGCCCCTGATTTGCTCGTCACCGGCCGCGACGGGTACGACATCAAAGGCACTTTCGAGGCCGACGCACTTACCGGCCGGGGTAAGCTGGTGGGGATGCACAAATACGACAATGCCACGCTGTTCGTCCGCAGCCGGCGCATGGACGTCGCTCGTGCATCGGTGAGAGACGTTCTC
>Ga0066662_10001739_pt1 | contig 10135 bp, 15 predicted proteins | sample GraSoiAngelo_111_FD_133939 | JGI IMG/M metagenome (GOLD analysis project Ga0066662, IMG submission 133939) | Grasslands soil microbial communities from the Angelo Coastal Reserve, California, USA - 14_0903_12_40cm | ecosystem: Environmental > Terrestrial > Soil > Grasslands | place: USA... | reverse complement strand
TTCGAGCTTCCGGCTAGCCACATCGCGCTGCGGCCGGCGAGCCCGCGCGATGCGGCGCGGATGCTGGTGGTGCGGCCGGGGGAAGCGCTACGCGATCAAACCGTCGGCGATCTGCCGCGGTGGCTCGAGCCGGGCGACCAGCTGGTGGTCAACGACACCAAGGTGATCGCGGCGCAGCTTTCCGGCCGCCGGATCGGCCGCGAGACCGAACCGAAGATCGAGGCGACCCTGATCAAGCGCCTCGACGGCTCGCGCTGGCAGGCACTGGTGAGACCCGCCAAAAAGCTCTCCCCCGGCGATACGATCCGCTTCGGCCATGAAGGACGCGTCTGCCTGCTCGGCCATCTCGACGCCGAGGTCGAGCACAAGGGAGGGGAGGGCGCCGTCACGCTGTCGTTCTCGTTTCACGGACCGACCCTGGACCAGGCCATCGCCGATCTCGGTTCGCCGCCGCTGCCGCCCTACATTGCATCAAAGCGGCCACCGGATGAGCGCGACGCCGCCGACTACCAGACCATGTTCGCCGCCCACGAAGGCGCGGTGGCGGCGCCGACCGCCGGCTTGCATTTCACGCCGGCGCTCGAGGCCGCGCTGCGGGCGCGCGGCGTCGGCATGCACCGGATCACGCTGCATGTCGGGGCAGGGACGTTCCTGCCGGTGAAAGCCGAGGACACCGCTTCGCACAAGATGCATTCGGAGTGGGGCACCATTTCACCGGACACGGCCGATGCGCTGAATGCGGCGCGCGGCAATGGCGGCCGCATCGTCGCCGTCGGCACCACCTCGCTGCGGCTGCTGGAAAGCGCCGCCGGCGAGGACGGCACGATAAAGCCCTTTGCGGGGGAGACCGCGATCTTCATTACGCCGAGCTACAAGTTTCGCGCGGTGGACGTCCTGATGACCAATTTCCACCTGCCGCGCTCCACGCTGTTCATGCTGGTGTCGGCCTTCTCGGGGCTGGACGCCATGCAGCAGGCTTATGCGCATGCGATTGCGGCCGGCTACCGCTTCTACTCCTATGGCGATGCCTGCCTGTTGTTTCGTGATAAGCCTGCCGCATGAGCCTTCCGAATTATTTTGAGCTGCATGCAAGCGACGGCGAGGCGAGGCTGGGGACGCTCACCACGCCGCATGGCGCGGTCCGTACGCCGGCCTTCATGCCGGTCGGCACCGCCGGAGCCATGAAAGGCCTGCATTGGCGCGACGTGCGCGATGCCGGCGCCGAAATCGTGCTCGGCAACACCTATCATCTGATGCTGCGGCCGGGCGCGGAGCGCATCGCGGCGCTTGGGGGCTTGCAGAAATTTACCGGCTGGAACGGACCCATGCTGACCGATTCCGGGGGCTTCCAGGTGATGTCGCTGGCGCAGCTGCGCAAGCTCTCCGAGCGCGCGGTGACCTTCCGCTCGCATATCGACGGCTCCAGCCACGAACTGTCACCCGAGCGCTCCATCGAGATCCAGCGGCTGCTCGGCTCCGACATCGCGATGCAGCTCGACGAATGCGTGCGGCTGCCGTCCGAGCGCGGCGATATCGAGCGCGCCATGCAATTATCGCTGCGCTGGGGCCAGCGCAGCCGGCGCGCCTTCGAAAGCGCGCCTGCAGGTTATATGCTGTTCGGCATCGCGCAGGGCGGCGACGTCCCGGAGCTCCGCCGCGCCAGCGCGCGCGGTGTGGTCGATACCGGCTTCCACGGCTACGCCATCGGCGGGCTTGCGGTCGGCGAACCGCAGGCGGTGATGCTTTCGATGATCGAGGAGGTGGTGCCGGTGCTGCCCGCCGACCGTCCCCGCTATCTGATGGGGGTCGGCACGCCCGACGATATGCTGCAAGCGGTCGCGCGCGGCGTCGACATGTTCGACTGCGTGATGCCGACGCGCAACGGCCGGCACGGCATGGCATTCACGCGGCGCGGCCCGGTCAATCTCGCCAATGCGCGCCACGCCGACGATCCGCGTCCGCTCGATGAGGAGAGCGCATGGCCGGCGACGCGCGATACCGCGCGCGCCTATCTGCATCACCTGGTGCGGTCGGGGGAAACGCTGGGCGCGATGCTGCTGTCGGAGATCAACATCGCCTATTATCAGGAGCTGATGCGCGGCATCCGCGCGGCGATCGCGGGCGGGACTTTCCAGCCGTTTCGCCAAGCGGTAGGCGCCGGCTGGGCGCAGGGCGACATCACGCCGCGCTGAGCGCGTCTTGCGGCTTCAGCGAATGCCTGGTGACAAAGCCGTAACCGCAGGTCTCGCAGGTCCATAGATGGCTGATCACGTCGTCCGACAACAGCGCGGAGGCTTCCGCGGCCACCATGGTATCGGCGCACACCAGACAGACCGGCCGGTCGCTGCGGCGCCGGGCGGCACGAGGGCGGGGCATGGTGTCGGCAATCGCTGGCATCGTGACCTCCTCTGGTTCTTCGTAACTTACACCGGATTGTTTGACCATCTTGCAACACAAATGCGTTTGTTTCACGAAATTTGCATTTTGCATCGCAGCGAATGCGGCGGCGGCGTGCCGCTGTTGCAAGCTGCGGCGCTTCGGCGCAGTGTTGCTGCGAAAGCGTTTCCAAGTTCTCACGATTTCGCCAAGAGGATTAAGCAGATGGACATGCCGACCACCACGGCCACGACGCGCGCCCCGGGACGGGGCAAGGTTTTCGACAGCATCGTCGACGCCATCGGCGATACGCCGATCGTGCGGCTCAAACGCTTGCCGCAGCAGCACGGCGTCAACGCCACCATCCTGGCCAAGCTGGAATATTTCCAGCCCGCAGCGAGCGTGAAGGACCGCATCGGCGCGGCGATGATCGTCGCGATGGAGAAGGCCGGCATCGTCAATCCCGATACCGTGCTGATCGAGCCGACCTCGGGCAATACCGGCATTGCGCTCGCGTTCGTCGCGGCCTCGCGCGGTTACCGGCTGAAGCTCGTCATGCCGGAATCGATGTCGATCGAGCGCCGCAAGATGCTGGCGTTTCTCGGCGCCGAGATCGTGCTGACACCGGCTTCGCAGGGCATGAAGGGGGCGATCGCGACCGCCGAGGAATTGATCCGCACCACGCCGAATTCGGTGATGCCGCAGCAGTTCAAGAACCTCGCCAACCCGGAAATCCACCGCCGCACCACGGCGGAAGAGATCTGGAACGATACCGGCGGCAACCTGGATATTTTCGTCGCCGGGGTCGGCACCGGCGGCACCATCACCGGCGTCGGCCAGGTACTCAAACCGCGCAAGCCCGGGTTGCGGATCGTCGCGGTCGAGCCGGAGGAAAGCCCGGTGCTGTCAGGCGGCACCCATTCGCCGCACAAGATCCAGGGCATCGGCGCCGGCTTCGTGCCGGACGTGCTGGATGTCTCCGTGATCGACGAGATCGTCAAGATCAACTCCTCGACCGCGATCGAGACCTCGCGGGCGCTGGCGCGCAATGAGGGCATTCCCGGCGGCATTTCGTCCGGCGCGGCGATTGCCGCCGCGTTGCAGATCGGCAAGCGGCCGGAAAATGCCGGCAAGACCATCCTGGCAATCGTGCCGTCGTTCTCCGAGCGCTATCTGTCGACGGCGCTGTTCGAGGGTATCTAGCGATGCCGGACCAGCCGCGACGCCCGCGTACGCTGAACGATGCCCGCACCGAGGCGGAAGCCGCGTTCCGCAAGACCACGACCAAGGTCGCGGAAGCGCCGCCGCAGAAAGCCGCGCTCCCCGGCGTGAAGGAGCTGGTGTCCTTGCGGATCGACCAGGACGTGCTCGCGCATTTCCAGCAGGACGGCCCCGGCTGGCAGGACCGCATCAACGAGGCGCTCCGCAAGGCCGCGGGGAAGTAACGCGTAGGGTGGGCAAAGGCGCCCTTGCGCCGTGCCCACCATTTTCCAATGAGCGGATGGATGGTGGGCACGCGCATGGACGCGCTGGCGCGTCCCTGGCTTTGCCCACCCTACGCATCACGTGCGCGCGGGCACCCGGTCGGAGCTCCTCAGATTGAGCAAATTGCCCGTAAGAATGAGCGCGGCGCCGAGCACGGTGAAGGCGTCGAGCCGCTCGGCGTAGAGCAGCCAGCCGGCGGCTGCGGTCAAGGGCACGCGCAGGAAATCCATCGGCACCACCACGGTTGCGTCGGCATAGAGCATCGCGCGGGCCATGCAGTAGTGCGAGAACGTGCCGCAGAACGCGACCACCACCAGCCAGCCCCACACCCATGCCGACGGCCAGTGCCAGCTATACAGCGATGGCAGCAAGCCCGCCGCCGACTGGATCACCAGCATCCAGAAGATGATGCGCAGCGTGGTCTCGGTGCGGGTCAGCGATTTCATCATCGCAATCGAGGTGCCGAAGCCGACGGCGGCGGCGAGTGCGATCAGCTGCCCCGGATCGACGCCCGACGTGCTAGGCCGCACGATCACCGCGACGCCGATCAGCCCGAGCGCGATGGCGAGCGTCTTGGCGAGGTTGATGCGCTCGCCGAGGAAGCTCGCGGCGAGCAGCGCGGTCCAGATCGGCATGGTGAATTCGATCGCCACCACCTGGCCGAGCGGAATCAGCGTCAGCGCAAAGAACCAGCCGAGCTGCGCGGCATAATGGATGAGGTTGCGGGCAATGTGCTGGAGCGGGCGCGCGGTCTTCATCGCGGCGAACCCGCCGCTGGCATGAAGCAGCGGATAAAGCATCAGGAAGCCGAGCACCGAGCGCACTTCCATGATCTGGAACACGTTGAGCTCGCGCGTGGTCTCGCGCCCGGCAACCGCGACGATCAGCATCAGCGTCAGCCAGCCGGCCATCCACAGCGCGGCCTTCGGTTTCGAGGGAGTTCGTTGCTGCAAAGGCGTGGTCCCGGGCTTTGAAGTGGTGCGCTCGTATCGGCGAGGCGGCGCCGATTTGCAACGCGCAAACCGCGCATGGCGCGATGCGTTTCCAAGTCATTTCCAGGTGGGACCGCGCGGCGAAACGGTGGTAGACACCATCCGTTCCGGCCAGGCCGGATTGCAACGTTGGGGAGCGCGCCTATGCAAGTCCTGCAGCCTGCGGAGTGGTCCAAACCGCGCGGCTTTTCCCACGGCGTCGTGGTCGATGGCCCGGGCAAGTGGGTCGTGCTGGCGGGGCAGACCGGCGGCGACGAGAAGGGCGACTATGCCGAGGATATGGCGGGTCAGGTCGCGGCTGCGCTGAAGCGCATCGTGAAACTGCTGGCGGAGGCCGGCGCCGGCCCGGAGCACATCGTGCGGCTGAACTGGTACCTCACCAGCAAGACCGACTATGAGGCGGCGGGCGCCGGCATCGGCGCGGCCTGGAAGGAGACGTTGGGGCGGAATTTTCCGCCGTCGACGCTGCTCTATATTTCGGGCCTGGTCGACCCGCGCGCCAAGGTCGAGATCGAAGTCACGGCGTTCGTGCCGACGAAATAAGGTTCAACTCAAAGGACGGATACGCATGACGACGCAGCGCTCCACTTCAGCCGATTTTGTCACCGCCTTCTCGACCGGCTGGCCGGAGAACCAGCCCGACGTCATGGTGCTCTCGTTGACGACGGCGAAAGGCATCCAGGATTTTGCTTTGAACAAGGAGCAGGCGCTCCTGATCGCCAAGACGATGCAGGAAACCGCCAAGCACCTCGCTAAGCCGAAGGGGTAGGGTAGGCTTCGTTATTCCGGGATGCGCCCCCTTGGGCACAGGCCCGGAATTACGGATGTGTCGGCGAATCAGGAGCGGGTCAGGTTGATCGATGCGCCGCGGAACTGGCTTTCGGCGCGGATCACCACCGATTGCTTGTTGCCGGTGGTGCGGATCGTCAGGTTGGCGTTGAACCCCGGCGCGCTGGCCGTCACCTGGAAATTGCCGTTGCTGCCGCTGCCCTGGATCTCGCCGCTGATGTTGCGGCTGGATTCGTTCCACGTTCCCGACAAGGTGCCGCCCCGCGCGACGACATTGCTCGACAGGTTGAAGCGGTAGCTGTCGCTGGCGCAGGTCAGGCTCTGGTTCAGCCCATTGCCGCCTTCTCCGACCGCGTAAGTAGCGCGGCAGCGGATGCGTTCACTGGACCCATCGTCGAGGGTGACGGTCCCGCCGCCGGACCAGACTCCCGCCATGCCGGTAAAGGTTCCGGACTGGGCGTGGCTTGCCGAACTGAAAAACAAGGCTGCGGCACATGCAGCCACGGTCGGAATTGCCGACCGCAGACCTGAACGCATCATCGTTGCTCCCACAATTATTGACGGGAGGCTTCCCAGCGTCCGCTGCAGGGAATTCCGCCCGAGGCACCGTTCCATTTGCCCGAGCCGGCGCTGGCGCCGAGCTGGCCGTTGGCGAAGGCGCCGCTGAACGACACGCGCACCGCGCCGCCGCTGCCGACGGTGCCCGAGATCGGCGCCCCCGCGGCCGTCACCTTACCATCGCTCACCGTCACCGGGTAGCGCGCTTGAGGCTCGCAAGAGCCGGTCTTGGTGACGAAAGTCACCTGCCAGAGCCCGTCATAGGGGGTCTGGGCGGCAACCGGTCCGGCTGCCACGGAACTGCCGGCGGCAATAGCGGACAGCACAAAAAGGGTACGGATGCGGTTGAGACGCATGGGGTCAGATCTCCGATGTATGTGATGGAGCGCGGTATGCACTGACAATGTGTCCAAAGTTTGCTGCGATGCGGTAGGCGGGATTGTTCCTTTCAAAATCAAACAAATCTCCGCGACTTTTGTTCCATTTTGGAAACCGGCTTCGACCAAGTCTACCGAAAAGCGCCGGCGCGGTTAATGCGGCAGCGCCGGAGCCTTGGTGGCGAACCGCTCGTCCTGGGGCTTTGCGGGTAGCGAATTGTGGGTTTTGGCGTAGTCGATCACCTCAGCGAGCAGCTTTTGGCCGAGGGGCGCCAGGGCGCGCTCCCAGAGCTCGCGGGCGGTCTCGCCCTTTTTGACGAAGCACCATTCCTGCGCGGCGATAGCGCCGGCGTCCATGCGGTCGGCGAGGTGGTAGACCGTTCCGCCGGCGATCGGGTCGCCCTCGCGGATGGTCCATTCCACCGCGGCAATGCCGCGATGGCGCGGCAGCAGCGAGGGATGATAACCGATCCCGCCGAGCCTCGCCGCCGCCAGCGCTTCGCTGGAAATCCGCGCATGGCTGTGCGCGGTCACGATCAGGTCGGTACCTGAAGCGATCTCACCGGCCGCCACCAGCTTCGGATCGGCCTGCACCACGACCTCTATGCCTGCCGCCTGCGCCGCCGCCGCCAGCCGATCCTCGCCATCCGCCACCACGACGCGGGCGATCTCCACCCCGTGCTGCCGGAGCATCTCGAATGTCGTCACGCCGAAGTGGCGGGAGCCGACAAGGGTGATCCGCATGATTCTTTTCCGTGGTGTGCGGCGGGCGAAGCCGGCGCAAGGCGGTGTCCTACGACGTGGCCGTGGATAACACGCGCCGCGCCCAAGTCACGGGGTGGCCGGGCAGGGCGGGGCGTTATCAACAAGGGAGGGCTCCCGTCGCCTGGGATGTCGATGCGGCAACAACCGGCCAAGGTCGTCCTGCATCGCTGGCCCAACTAATCGCGCGAGCGCTCTCCGCTCAGGAACGCGTCTGGCCTTGGGTGTCGTTGTCCGCGACGAGCTTTAGCGGCGGCCTGGCCACCGAAAGCTGGGCTCGGGCCTCGGTGAACGCCATCGACAACAGAAATTGCAGGTGCTCGAACTTCATTTCCTTTGCCTGCTCCGAAGCTCTTTCAAGCTGGGCCGCCAGAATTTCCAGCTCGGTTTGCCGTAGCATGGTGCTAATCCCGAGGCTCCAACGATGCCGGAACATCCCAAGCCGAGGCCGAAGATGGTTTCCCGCTCGGATGCGCGGACAAAGCACGGTCTTCGGTTGAGGAACGTTTTTCGGAAGCTGGACGCAGCCGGCCCGCAAGAGGCGATTGCCTTAGCCGAGCGTCTGTCGAACGCACGGAACGCGAAGTCGAAATAGGCGGCTCCGTGGTCTGTGTCCGCGTAACAAGGCCGAGCGTTGAGGGATAGGGCTCGTGCGCAGCCAAGTCGGATGATCTTCGCGAAAGGTCATCGGCAAGCCGGACACCTTCATTGAGTAGAGCCATCTTGAGAAGATAGACGGTGGTGCCCGACCGGCACGATTTGGCAAGTTCGGTGGCGCGCAATAACGTCGTCACCAAGTCGTCGACCTGCTTTCCGCCTTCGATTACGCTGAAGTTACGCATGGATAGTTCGATCCCCTCTATGCCGTTCGTTTGCCGGGCTTCCGAAAACAGACCTGTGAATGTTGACCTTATCGCGCACGCGCGACAGGCATTGGTCGCTGACGTGAAAAAGCACGGCTATGATCGTTTCGCTCTCATGTTTTTGCGGCACTCCCAAGGGCTCGATATCGAACCCGAAACCTTGCAGTATCGGAATGCGCGATGTGTGAATGACCGAGGTGTACCCAGCCAAACCTTCGTTGAGGCCGTATTCCTGAATGGCAACCAGGAGCTCCCGATATCGCTCGCTGCGGCGTTCCGTCTTGCGCATTGCAAACCGCGTCAATTCGAACAGGTCGGCGCGTCGCGGAACGGCGCCATCTGTCAAATTCGGGAATTGCTCGGATAGCATGTGTGGAAGTGTCGTTGGATACAGCCTGAATCCCCCCGCGACGTTTCCAAGTTCGTCGGCGGCGATCAGGTAGATCGCGGAATGATTGTCGTAGGCGTCCTTTTCGTAGATGCCGTCCGTTTCGAACTCGGCCCAACCACGCTCTTTGACAAAGATCTCGTGCCGCAGCCGAAACTGACGATCCAGCAGCTCCGAATATTGGCGCCGGTTATGTTGGTTAACCACGTCGATCATGAAGACCTCCCGCGGCAGGTTCTCATGATCGGGCGTGCTCACCTATTGCGTCCGCAGGGTATTGACAAAGCAGGATTGGTTTTCGCAGTGGTTGCGCTAACATCTGACTGTATGCTTCGTAAGGTTGTGCCAACCACCGAGACCCGATCCAGGGGTGGCAGTTCTCAGGCGATCTTTCTTGCCGGCCGCATCTGGTCTTCCATCACGGTTCCCTCGATCCCGGCGATCGTTCGCATGCGCGAAAGTATGTCTTCGCTGACCTCAAGCAGTGTCGCCGTGCACATCTCCCCATCGATTTCCCTGGAAAGACCCAAGGGAATAATCATCATTCCGGCTTTTTGAACAATGGGGATCCGGTGGGTCCTGACCAGATTCGTGACGCCGCAGATGCCGTGTTCGAGACAATACTCCTGCAGCGCCAGAAACAGTTCAAAATACGTTTTGGTCCCACGTTGGGTGCGGCAAATGACGACGCGGGTCAGTTCGATGATGTCGCTGCGCTGTGGCACGGCGCCTTCGATCAACATTGGAAATTGCTCGCTGAGCATGTGCGGCAATGTCGTCGGATAGAGTCTGAAGGAGCCGACAACGTTCTCGTTGTCATCGATCGCCACCAGATAGGTAGCTTGATCGTTGTCGTACTGATCTTTTTCGTAGACGCCGTCGCACTCGAAGTTCTTCCAGCCACGCTCCTTTACGAAGACCTCATGCCGAAGCCGGAAGTGCTGGTCCAGAGTACGAATAAACTTGTGACGATTGGTTCGATCTATGACCCTGATCATCCTGAAGCTCCCCGCGTTCGCCGACGCGGAGAGCTTTTCGTTTTTGGATCGGTCTATCGATCCCGAGAAAACGGAATTGACAAGCTACGGACTGATCTCGCCCCGCCGAATCGATTCGGCGACGGCCTGCGCACGTGAGTGAACGTCGAGCTTTCGCATGGCGGAAGCGATATGCTTGTTCACCGTGTCGGTAGCGATATTCAAGATATTGCCTGTGTCCCACGCCGTTTTGCCGGCAGCGGTCCAACGAAGCACTTCCCGCTCGCGATCCGTCAGCGCCGCTTTTCCTTGGCAAGCGCACTTGAGGTTCGCCAATCGATTGAAGGCGTAAATTCCGATAAGCTGAAGCGTCGCATTCGCCTCGACCGCATCATCGACCTCGAAGCCGGCAAACGAGATACCGGCCTGATAACCGTTGAGGCCACGGATCGAGACGCAAAGCCCGTTGCGCATGCGCTAATCGCTCAGCGAACTGCTCATGATGGTATTGGCGAGTGAATCATCCGACGGGATCGAAACATCGGACGACCTTAAAGACTACTACCGC
>Ga0066662_10001738_pt1 | contig 10142 bp, 6 predicted proteins | sample GraSoiAngelo_111_FD_133939 | JGI IMG/M metagenome (GOLD analysis project Ga0066662, IMG submission 133939) | Grasslands soil microbial communities from the Angelo Coastal Reserve, California, USA - 14_0903_12_40cm | ecosystem: Environmental > Terrestrial > Soil > Grasslands | place: USA... | reverse complement strand
CAGAACACCGCCTCGCGGCAGGCCCTGCCCCAGTCCTCCTCGGTGATCCCGAGCACCGTCCTGATCTGCGGGCTGACGTAGGTCGCATCCTCGCCCTGCACGGCCCCGTGGAGGTAGACGGCGAGCGGCATCTTCTCGACCAGCGTCTGGTAGCGGCGCCGCTGCTCCTCGAGCTCGCGCTCGGCCCGCTCCTCGGCCGTCACGTCCATCGCGATGCCGAGGCGCTGGCGGCCGGCCTGCGGAAGCGACCGTTCGGAGTCGGCGATCCAGCGCACGACGCCGGCGGAGTCGATCCAGCGATAGCGGTCGTACCAGGGCTGGCCGGCAGCTGCCGCGCGCTCCCAGCCCTCGATCACGCGTGCCCGGTCACCGGGGTGCAGCCGCTCCGCCCAGTGGAGCGGCAGGCCGCGGTCGATCTGATCGCGCGTGTAGCCGTAGAGCTCCAGGTACCGCGGGTTCGCGTACGTGATGCGACTGCGGTCACGGTCGTAGATACGCACGGCGGCGGGCAGCTCGTTCAGCAGCGTCTCGTGCTCGGCCTCGGTGGTGTCGAGCCGGCGGCCGGTGCGCAGGCGCTCGGCCAGCAGCGCCCCCGTCAGGGCGAGAGCGAGCACCGCCAGCAGGACGCCGGCGCCGAGAGCCAGGCTCTGGCGACTGTTGTAGGCGTCGAGCGCGTCGATGCGGCGGTTGGCGGCGTCCCGCTCGAGCGAGGTCGCGGCCCCCCGCATGCGCATGTACAAGCTCTCCTCGATGCCGCCGGCCAGGGCCCGCGCCACGGCCGGCTGTCCCGACCGCACGGCCGACCAGACGGTGGCGTCGAGCCGTTCGAACCGCTGCTCGGCGGCGGTGATGGCGGCCAGCAGGCGGCGGCCAACGGCCGAGGTCTCGAGCGGGCGCACCGCTGCGATGTCGCGGCGGACCGCCGCCCGTGCAGCGACGAAGACGGCACGGCCGCCGGTGGGGTCGACCAGATACAGGTTCTGGGCCCCGTTCATGTCGGAGAGGTCGAGCCTGAGCTGCTCGACTCGCATGGAGCGCGGACTCGCCTGATCGTGGAGCGTCGACCGGCATCCCGCACCAGCAGCAGGGCGCCGGCATTTACGAGGGCGATCACAAGCACCAGCGCGCCGGTCAGCAGGTACCTGGCATGCGGACGCGTCAGAGCCATTGACGGACCACGCCGCGGCTGTGGAGCCAAGGCGGCACGATTCCCTTTCTGTGGCGGTCGCCGGCGCCCAGGGTACCCCAGAAGCGGCCCGCGGTACAGGTCGCCGGCGTGACGGCGTGGAAGCTACAGCTGGCGGGATGACCAGAGCAGGGCGGCGAGCACCACCGCAAGCGCCGAGACAGCGAGGCCAATGATCCAGGCCGCGACGCCGGCGCTTCCCAGGATTGCAGCCAGGGCGGTGCCGATGGCGATGATGCCGCACGTGGCGATCACGCGCATCAGCCCTCGCTCGGCCGAGAACCGGCGGCGCTCCCGAGCGGGCAGCATCCCCTGCGGTGGTGGTGGTGCCGTGACCGGAGCGGTCACCGGCGCCACGTCGGGCTCGGGGACGTCGGCGTCCTGCGGCTCAACGCGGTCTGGCATATCGGCCATGCCAACGGCATACCGTCGGACGGGCCGTCGCAAACGCTCGCGACCGATCAGCCGCCGGAGCCGGCCGCCTCGGCGCCGAAGAAGCGGCGCACCGCCTCCTCGAACGAGGCGGCTACGCGCAACAGGTGGCCGATGCCGAGCAGTGCGATGCGTCGAGCGGCGAGCGAGCCCTCGCCGGCGATGACGACGCAGCGGTCACCCGATCGGAGAACGAGGCCGAGGACGGACGAGTCGAGGAACGTGGCGTCCGACAGGTCGATCAGCACACGCGACGAGCGATCCATCGCAGACGAGACCGCGTCGCCGATCGCGGGAATCGTCGAGATGTCGTGCTCGCCGATCAGGTGGACGACGACGGCATCGTCACGATCCACGACCGAGATGCTTCCAGCCACCGTGCCCGCCTCCGCGACGTCGGGATCCAGCCGGCCCACCGCAGCGGGCCATACCACCGCCCGGAGTTATACCCCTGCCGGTCGGAGAAGCGTCGCGCAACGGCCGCGGTTTCGCCTCGTTCAGGCGCGCTCAGCTGCCAATGGGTCGGCGAAGAGTCACGCCGCGGGCCAGCCCTAAGCGGAATCGAACAGGCGCCGCTCGGCATCGCTTGGCGTCTCGAAGGAGGACGCCCAGATCGCCAGCTGCTCGGCGCTGATCTCAGGGGTGGCGTGCGGCGCATCGGCATAGCGCTTGGCGCTGCGCCCCACCAACTCGTCCAACTCGACGTCCAGGACGTGCAGCTCCACCCGCACACCCTGCGCCCGTGCGCGCAGGCGCAGCGCGTCACGCTCTTCGCGGCTCCAAAGGCCAAAGTCGAGAATGCAGCTGCGGCCGGCGGCTAGCAGCTCGAAGGCCAGCTCCATCAGCTGAGCCTCAACGCGAGCGTTGAATGGACGGTCGAACAGGTCACCACCGAGCGCCAACACCCACTCGTCCTTCGTGAAGCGCTGTGCGTCCCGCTCGACAGCAAGACGGCGAGCCAGCGTGGTCTTGCCCGACCCTGGAAGCCCGCAGGTCAAGTGCAGTGTTGGTTCTTGGTCGGCTTCCGGGCGCATCTCGACGAGGCTAAAGCAGGGGCCGCCCATAACACGGTTCTTCCTACGGGGGTTCCTGACCCAATCTGGCCGCGGGGCCAATTACACGTCAAGAAGGCCCTCGCCCTGAAACGCGGAAACCCGCTGCTGGAGCGGGCTTCCGTGAGAATGGGCGGTACTGGGCTCGAACCAGTGACCCCCAGCTTGTCGAGCTGGTGCTCTCCCAACTGAGCTAACCGCCCCGGGGCCGCCATGGTAGCGGTTTCGAGATTCGTCGCGTCGCCGAACCGGAGTCGTCGGATCGCTTGGTGCTCAGCTGCGCAGACAGAGCGCCGCCAGATCGACGCCGGCGTAGGCCGGCGGGAAGTGGATGCACCCGAGCCGCGCCGAGAAGAAGGCCGGGTCGCCACGCTGATCGAGGACGACCCAGGGGAGAAGCTTGCGCACGCCACGCGCAACCCTGCTGAAGGCGCGCAACCGGGCTGCGCCGGTCAGCTGGTTGGCCCGGTCGTCGGCGCGCTGCCATCGCACGGAGTGGAACCCATAGGGGTTGTCGAAGTTGCTGAACAGCTCGACCGGGAGGAGATCGCCGGGATCCCAGTAGTCGAACAGCCAGCCGAACAGCCGCATGTCGCCGCCTCTCGCCCCGTAGGGATCGGCAACCTGGCGGGTGACGAGGCGCAGGCCAATCCGGGCCAGGTCGTCCCGAAGCACGTTCGCATATTGCTGATACAGCGCGGAGCCCTGGCGGATGATCAGCGTGACCGTGGCACGCCTGCCGTGGAGCAGCGCACGGGCCCGAGCGAGATCTGCTGCCGTGGGCGGCCCGGGCACCGGTGACGGGGACGGCATCATCGCGGAAGGGAGATACTGGTCTGCGGCGACCCCACCGCTGAGCGCCGCGACGGCGGGCCGGTCGACGGCCAGATCCACCGCCTTCCGCGCCCAGAGGTGCGAGAACAGCCCGCTCGACGTGTTCATCTCCAGCCAGTCGAGGCCACCGGTCGGGATTGACGTGTACCACGGCCGGCCCGACGGCTGCTTCGAACGACCGAACTCCCGCGCGACGCCTCCGCCCGGCGCGAGAACCCCGTAGTCGGGGTAGGTCTCGGACTCGTAGTCGAGCGTTCCCGCCTTGACACGATCCGCGGCCGGCCCCGTGTCGATCCCGACGTCGTAGACGATCGCCTCCATCTTGTGCGGACGCGGTCCGTGATAGTTCGGGTTCCGCCGCAGGACGGTCTGCCAGCCGATGTTCTGGTAGGCGACGTAGTACGGGCCCGCCGAGGGGATGGGATGCTGCTGGGGATCGAAGCCGGATAGCGGTGTGCCGATCGGCACCGCGCCCAGGAACGGCAATGCCAGCCGGCTGACCATGTCCTGGATTCGCCTCGTGGTCTCGATCACGAGCGTGTTGCCATGCACCTGCAGCCCGCGCAGATGCGGCGAGCGCCCGGTGACGAAGTCGTGCTGGCCGATGATCTGCCAGGGGCACTGCCCGAAGTCGCTCGGCCCGCACACGCCGAGGAACGCCTCCGCGGGAGCGTTTCCGCCCTCGAGTTCAGGCGAGAGCGCACGCTCCAGCGTGTAGCGCATCGTCTCGGCCGTAACCGGCGCGTTCGACGGTGGTGAGAATCGGTACCCGGGACGGATCGGGATCGAATAGGTCCAGATTCGGCCATGGTGGGTCACCGTCGGGTAGGCGGCGGCGATCTCGGGCACCGGTGCGGATGGGTTCGTCCCCGGCCAGTCGGGATAGTTGTAGAGCTTCGCCTGCGTCGCGTACTCGAGCTCCCATGGCCTTGGCGTAAAGGCGTTGCCCACATCGTTCTGACCGAGCGAGTCCTCGCGCAGCACCACGTGGACGACCGGTCCGTGGATGGTTGCCGCCACGTCCGGCGGCCGGGGGGTGATCCCGACGAACACCTGGCCGCCCGGCGTCACCGTCAGCCCGGTCGGAGCGTTTCCCGTGTCGAACGTGTGCGCACCCGAGCCGAGTGCGCTCACCCGCGTGACGGTCCCGGCACGCCAGTTGCTGACCCAGATGCTGTGCGCCCCGAATGCGAGCGCGCCCGAGCCGTCACCGGTGTGCACGTAGCTGACCTGCGATCCGTCCTGCTCGCTGAACCGGTAGACGCCGGCATCCGAATCGACCACGACCCAGAGCGTTCCAGCGGCGGGCAGCGCGTCCGCGATCCAGGGGTGGATGTGCGACGACCACGCCGGGCTCTGCGACGCGGGATCGATCCGCTCGAAGTCCCCGCCCTGCTGATCAACGGCGTAGAGGGCCCCGTCGCCAAAGCGCAGCATGCTGGCCGACAGGCCGCCGGTGTCATAGCGGCGCACGAGCCTGCCCGTCGCCGGGTCGAGCCGTGCGATCGTCGACCCGCCGTTCTGCGCGACCCACAGCGATCCGGCGCCATACGCGATCGACGTGGCCTTCGGGTCGCCGCCGTGCAGCCCCGCCCGCGGAAGCCGAACCGTGCGGGTCGAGCCATACTGCGCGTCCACGCGGGTCACCAGCGGCTTGTCGGCGGAGTTCACCCAGATCGCACCACCCCCGACGGTCCACCCGTTGTCGTTGCCGACCGACACCGGCTGTTCGATCTGGCGGGTCTTCGGGCTGATCTTCGCCAGCGTCCCGCCGTTGTCGAGCGACCAGACAGCACCGTCGTAGTACTGCTCGCCGAAGCTGTCGACCCCGGTCGGGACGCCTCCGATGTACCGGCCGCCGGCGTCGAACACTGCCACCGTGCGCAGGCTGGACAGCTGTGACGTCCCGGTTCCGCGCAGGATCAGACCGGCGATCGCCGCCGCGATCATCACAGCCGCGCCGGCGGCGACGACAACTGGCCACCGCCGGCCGTGCAGCCGCCGGCGAACCGTCCGCAGCCGCGCCACTGCGCGCTCCTGCGGCACGACTTCGACGACGCGGGCGGGTTGCTCGAGCCCCTTCAGCCGCTCCATGCGGCCGTGGATGTAGCGAATGCCGTCCACCTTTCGCGCGAGGTGGATGACGGCCTCGCTCGCGAGCACCTCACCGGGTTCCGCGAGCGAACACAGCCGCGCCGCCATGTTGAGGGCTCCGCCGCGGTAGCCCTTGCCGACCGGAACCGCCTCCCCGGCGTCGAGCCCGACACCCACCCCGCGTGCCATGTCCTCGCCGTCCACGGCGGCCTGGAGGGCGACGGCTGCCCGAAGCGCGTTTCGAGCCGACTCGAAGACCACAAGCGCCTCGTCCCCGCGCAGCTCGATCAGGCGTCCATCATGTGCGCGAACGACGGTCTGAACCACTTCTGCAAACCTCGCGGCCAGCCGGGCCGCGGCTTCGTCTCCGTGCTGCTGTGTGTAGCGGGTGTAGCCGCGTACGTCGGCGATCAGGAAGGTTCGAAGCTGCGCAACGCCGGTTACGCGCTCGGCCTCTCCTCCCCCGCAGACGGCCGCGGCGTCAGCGATCAGCTGGGCGGCCGTGCGGGGCCGTTCGTCCGGGTCCTTCGCCATCCCCCGAGCGAGCACGTCGTCGAGCGCGGGCGGCAGGTCCGGGCGGAGCGCCGATATCGACGGCGGCGGCTGCTTGAGATGGGCGAAGACCACGGCCAGATCGGAGTCCCGCTCGAACGGCGGCCGCCCTGCCAGCGCCTCGAACAGCACGCAGGCAAGGGCGTAGGTGTCGGCCCGCCCGTCGACATCCTCGCCCTGAATCTGCTCGGGAGCAACGTAGTCGACGGTGCCCGAGAAGATGCCCTCGCGGGTGAGGCTGTTAACCGTCGCCGCATGCTTCGCGAGACCGAAATCGGCCAGGTAGCTGCGGTCGCCCGGGCCGATCAGGATGTTTCCGGGCTTCACATCCCGGTGAATCAGCCCGCCCTCGTGTGCGGCGTCGAGCGCCTCAGCGACCGGCCGGAGCAGGCCCACCGTGCGGTCGGGGTCGAGCCGTCCCTCGCGCTCGAGCACGCCCCGCAGGTCTCCGCCCTCCACGTAGCGCATCGCCAGGAACAGCCGTCCATCGGCCTCCCCCGCGGCGTAGACGGGAACGATGCCGGGGTGGTCGAGCGTGGCCGCGACACGGCTCTCTCGGAGGAAGCGGGCGCGGAACCGCTCGTCGTGCGACAGATCCGTCGGGAGCACCTTCAGCGCGACAGGGCGATCCAGATGCTCGTCGCGTGCCAGGTACACAACCCCGGTCGATCCGCGCCCAAGCTCGCGCTCGATCCGATAGCCCGACAGCACCGCGCCGATGGACAGCTCAAGAGACATAGGTCACGTATACATGACGGCAGGCGCGCGCGGCACCTTCCGGGCGTCGAGCGCGGTCGGCCGAACGGAGCTCGGGTCGTGCCGCGGCCGCCTCGACGCGTCGCGCGCTGAAACGCGGTCAGTGGTTGCCCCAGGGTCAGCCCTCCGTCGTCACCAGGCTCGCAGCCTTCTGCCGGCGCAGCTGGATCGTCTTGTCGATCCCCACCACCAGCGGCATCACCAGGGACAGCCCGATCACTGCCAGCCACTCATGCCCGGTCAGCGAGACCGTATCGAGCAGCCGTTGGAGCATGTTCAGCTCCACCGCGGCCCAGGTCAGGGCCCATCCCAGCAGGATCCATCCGAGGTACGGGAAGATGGGCGACGACCAGGCGGGTTCGCGCTCGCGGCGCATGACGAGGCCCAGGTTGACCGCGCTCAGGGCGACGACGGCGAACGCCATGGTCATCGAGGCCGAGCCGTGCTTCGTGCTCGGGTCATCGGGGCCCCACTGCAGCAGCGAGAGGGCGATCACCGCCGTGATGAATCCGCTCACCACCCACCGGACGATCTGGGGGCGGTTCACCATCTTGGTGCCGGGCTTGCGCGGTGGCCGCTGCATCACGCTCGGATCCGGCACGTCGACCACGAACCCGATCACGACGGTGACGACGACGAAGAACTTGCAGAACAGCAGCTGCATGGGGAACAGCGCCACCCCGCCGTTGATGTTGAGGATCGTGGCGAGCAGCATCAGCTGCAGCACCGAGGAGAGGATCGTCAGCTGCAGCTTCACGTACGACGAGATGCGCCGGTAGATGTCCCGGCCAAGGTCGACCGCCCGCACCAGCGTCGCGAAGTTGTCGTCGGTGAGCACGATCTTCGCCGCCTGCTTGGTCACCTCCGAGCCGCTACCCATCGCCACGCCGATGTCGGCCTGCTTCAGCGCCGCGGCGTCGTTGACGGCGTCCCCGGTCATGGCGACCACGTCGCCCGACTCCTGCATCAGCTTGGCCAGCCGCAGCTTGTCCTCGGGCGTTACGCGGCCGAACACGTGTAGCTCCGGCAGCCGCGCCTTCAGCTCCTCGTCGCTGAGCCGCGCGATCTCGGCGCCCGTCATCACGCCGACGCCGAGGCCGAGCTCGTCGGCGATCGCGCGCGCCGTGATCGTGTGGTCGCCGGTGATCATGCGTACGTCGACGCCGGCGGCGAGCGCGACCCGCACGGCCTCCTTCGCCTCCGCGCGAAGCGGATCGATGATCCCCACGAGGCCGACCAGCACCTGGTCGGACACGGCGGCCATCGGGTCCGCCAGCGCGGACTGCATCTCGGCGTCGTCGAGCGCCCGCGCCGCGAACGCCAGGACGCGCAGGCCCTGCTCGGAGAGCTTGGTGTTCGCGGCCAGCAGCTCGTCCTTCATCTGCTCGATCGGAACCACCTGCCCATGCCGGAGCGCAGAGCCGCAGAGGTCGATGACGATGTCGGGCGCGCCCTTGGTCGTCATGAAATGACCCTGGTGGACGATGGGCCCCATCAACCACTCCGGACGATCGTGGAACGTCGCCATGTACTTGTAGGCGGAGTCGAACGGAACCTCGGCGCGGCGTGGCAGCTCGGCCCTCGTCTCCTCGGCATCGGCGCCCATCTTGGCCGCCAACACGACCAGCGCGGCCTCGGTCGGGTCGCCGATCACGGCGCCGTCGTCGCTGACCGTGGCGTCGCTGCAGAGTGACAGCCCAAGCGCCAACGGGCGGAAGTCCGGCAGCTCCGCGCCGGCCGGCCCGAGGATCGCCCCGATCTTGCTGTAGCCGCCGCCCTCTACGTGGTACCACGAGCCGCCGGCGAACATCGTGGTCACCGTCATCGCGTTCAGGGTCAGCGTGCCGGTCTTGTCGCTGTTGATGGCCGTCGTGCCGCCGAGCGTCTCGACGTCGGTCAGGCTCTTCACGACCGCCTTGTGCTCGGCCAGCCGCTGCGCACCCGACGACAGCATCGCCTGCACGAACGTCGGCAGCCCGGTCGGGATCGACGCGATGCCGGTGGACACGCAGAGCAGCAGGAGCGTGTCCAGCGACTGCCCCCGTGCGATGCCGAACACGGCGATGATCGCGACGGCCAGCCACGCGACCACGCCGAACACCTTGGTCATGCTGTCCAGCTCCAGCTGCAGCGGCGAGCGGGTGCGCTTGGTGCTCGTCACCATGTCGGCGATGCGGCCCATCTGCGTCGACGTCCCCGTCTCCACCACGATCGCCGTCGCAGTCCCGCGCGTCACCTGGGTGTTCTGGAACACCAGGTTGATCCGGTCGCCAAGCGCGGTGTCGGCGTCGAGCACGCTCCCGGCGTCCTTTGCGACCGGCGCGCTCTCGCCGGTCAGCGCCGCCTCCTGCAGCTCCAGCGTCGCGGACACGGCCAGCCGCGCGTCCGCCGGGACGATGTCTCCCGCCTCGAGCAGGATCACGTCGCCGGGCACGAGCCCGGTGGAATCGATCTCCTCGATGCGGCCCCCGCGGCGCACCCGCGCATGCGGCACCTGCAGCTGGGCCAGCGCCTCGACGCTGGCCAGCGCGTTCAGCTCCTGCCTGGAGCCCACCACCACGTTGAACGTGACCAGGCCGAACACGACGATGGCCGTTGCGTACTGGCCGATCACCAGGCTGGCCACACCCACGATCAGGAGCATGACGTTCATCGGGTTTGACACCTGGCCACGGGCCACAACCCAGACGCTCGGCGGCGGTTCGGTCGGTAGCGAGTTCGGGCCGTGCTTCTGCAGCCTCCGCTCCGCCTCCGCGGAATCGAGGCCGGTCTCGACGTCGACGTCGAGCGCGCCCGCCACCGCGGACGGTGCCTGGCTGTGCCAGGGCTCCGCCTCTACGGGCGGACTGACGGTCGTTGCCATCTCCTAGCCTCCTTGCGTTGCAGCCTGAACGGCCTCGTCGGGCGGCACGTCGAGGTAGCCGATCTGAGACGGGGGTGACGGAACAGGGCGGCGCCCGCGATCGCCCCGGCCTCCCCCAGCAGGGAGAAGATGCCGGCGCCGATCATCGACCCCACGCCCAGCACCGTCGCGCCTCGCATCGTCAGCTGGCGCGGGGGCTCGACGGCGCCGACGCTCATCAGCTTCCGATGGTCGCGACCATGACGGCCTTGATGGTGTGCATCCGGTTCTCGGCCTCGTCCCACACGACCGAAGCCGGCGACTCGAACACGTCCTCGGTGACCTCGAGCGCATCCAGGCCGTACTTCTCGAAGATCTCCTTGCCGACCTGGGT
>Ga0066662_10001737_pt1 | contig 10154 bp, 10 predicted proteins | sample GraSoiAngelo_111_FD_133939 | JGI IMG/M metagenome (GOLD analysis project Ga0066662, IMG submission 133939) | Grasslands soil microbial communities from the Angelo Coastal Reserve, California, USA - 14_0903_12_40cm | ecosystem: Environmental > Terrestrial > Soil > Grasslands | place: USA... | reverse complement strand
GCGCGCGTCATGTTGCACCTGCACGCATGCTATGTTAGCAAAGCCGCGATTTTGACGGTGCCGGCACGTCACGTGCTGGTCGAAAATCGAAGTCCCGCTTGAATTCCAAGGGCTTGGGCCGCTAGGCGCCGCATCGTGGCGACGGCTTTTCCTTTGCGAGTTTGACAGCTTAAAAGAGCGCGCTTGTGGCAGCTGAAGATCCGTCGGTTTCTGGAGTATCCGGTCGTTACGCGACCGCGTTGTTCGAGCTCGCGCGCGACGAAAAGTCGGTCGATGCGGTAAAGGCCGATCTCGACAGGTTCGAGGCTATGCTGGTCGACAGCCAGGATCTCACTCGGCTGGTGCGCAGCCCGGTATTTTCAGCTGACGCGCAGTCCAAGGCGCTGACCGCGGTGCTGCAACAGGCCGGCATCGGCGGCATTGCCGCCAATTTCCTGAAAGTTCTCACCGCCAATCGCCGGCTGTTTGCGGTCACTGATGTGATCCGCGCCTTCCGCGCGCTGGTGGCCAGGTTCAAGGGCGAGGCCACCGCGGACGTCACCGTGGCTGAACCGCTCAGCGACAGGAATCTCGACGCCCTGAAGACCGCGCTGAAATCGGTGACGGGCAAGGACGTCGCGCTCAACGTGAAGGTCGATCCGTCGATCATCGGCGGGCTTGTGGTCAAGCTCGGCAGCCGCATGGTCGACAGTTCGCTTCGCACCAAACTCAATTCGATCAAGCACGCGATGAAAGAGGCAGGCTGATGGACATCCGCGCCGCGGAAATTTCCGCAATCCTCAAGGACCAGATCAAGAATTTCGGCCAGGAGGCCGAGGTTTCCGAAGTAGGCCAGGTGCTCTCCGTCGGAGACGGCATTGCGCGCGTCTACGGGCTGGACAACGTCCAGGCTGGCGAGATGGTCGAGTTCGAGAACGGCACCCGCGGCATGGCGCTCAACCTCGAAACCGACAACGTAGGCATCGTGATCTTCGGCGCCGACCGCGAGATCAAGGAAGGCCAGACCGTCAAGCGCACCCGCGCGATCGTCGACACCCCGGTCGGCAAGGGCCTGCTCGGCCGCGTGGTCGATGCGCTCGGCAATCCGATCGACGGCAAGGGACCGATCCAGGCGACCGAACGCAAGCGCGTCGACGTCAAGGCGCCCGGCATCATCCCGCGCAAGTCGGTCAACGAGCCGATGGCCACCGGCCTCAAGGCCATCGACGCGCTGATCCCGATCGGCCGCGGCCAGCGCGAACTGATCATCGGCGACCGCCAGACCGGCAAGACCGCGATCGCGCTCGACGCCATCCTGAACCAGAAGCCGCTGAACGCCACCGGCGACGAGAAGATCAAGCTGTATTGCGTCTATGTCGCGATCGGCCAGAAGCGCTCCACCGTGGCCCAATTCGTCAAGGTGCTGGAGGAGCAGGGCGCGCTGGAATATTCCATCGTGGTCGCCGCCACCGCGTCGGATCCGGCGCCGATGCAGTATATCGCGCCGTTCACCGGCTGCACCATGGGCGAATATTTCCGCGACAACGGCATGCACGCCGTCATCATCTATGACGATCTGTCGAAGCAGGCGGTGGCCTATCGTCAGATGTCGTTGCTGCTGCGCCGCCCGCCCGGCCGCGAAGCGTATCCGGGTGACGTGTTCTACCTGCATTCGCGCCTGCTCGAGCGCGCTGCGAAACTGAACGACGACCACGGCTCCGGCTCGCTCACCGCGCTGCCGGTGATCGAGACGCAGGCCAACGACGTTTCCGCCTACATCCCGACCAACGTGATCTCGATCACCGACGGCCAGATCTTCCTCGAGACCGACCTGTTCTTCCAGGGCATCCGGCCCGCGGTGAACGTCGGCCTCTCGGTGTCGCGGGTCGGCTCCTCGGCGCAGACCAAGGCGATGAAGAAGGTTGCCGGCAAGATCAAGGGCGAGCTCGCGCAGTATCGCGAAATGGCGGCATTCGCGCAGTTCGGCTCCGACCTCGACGCCTCGACGCAGCGCCTGCTCAACCGCGGCTCGCGACTCACCGAGCTGTTGAAGCAGCCGCAGTTTTCGCCGCTGAAGATGGAAGAACAGGTGGCAGTGATCTGGGCCGGCACCAACGGCTATCTCGATCCGCTCCCGGTTTCCAAGGTGCGCGAGTTCGAGGACGGTCTGCTCTCGGTGCTGCGCGGCAAGAACGCCGACATCCTGACCGCGATCCGCGACAGCCGCGACCTCTCCGACGACACCGCCGCCAAGCTGAAGAGCGTGGTCGAAGGTTACGCCAAATCGTTCGCTGCATAATTTCCGTCATGGCCGGGCTCGTCCCGGCCATCGACGAATTTTCGGCGTGGCAAGCATGAAGACGTGGATGCCGGGCACGAGGCCGGGCATGACGAACTTAAAGAACTTGAGCAATGGCGTCACTTAAAGACATGCGGGTGCGGATCGCCTCCACCAAGGCGACGCAGAAGATCACCAAGGCCATGCAGATGGTGGCGGCGTCGAAACTTCGTCGCGCGCAGAGCGCCGCCGAGGCCGCCCGTCCCTATGCAGAAAAAATGGACGCGGTGATCTCGAACATCGCCAACGCCGCCGCCGGCTCTCCCGGCGCGCCGATGCTGATGGCCGGAACGGGGCGCGACCAGGTGCACCTGCTTTTGGTCTGCACCGGCGAGCGCGGGCTGTCCGGCGCTTTCAACTCGTCGATCGTGCGGCTGGCCCGCGACCGCGCGCTGGCCCTGATGAACCAGGGCAAGGAAGTAAAATTCTTCTGCGTCGGCCGCAAAGGCTACGAGCAGCTGCGGCGCCTGTTCGAGAAGCAGATCGTCGAGCACGTCGATCTGCGCGCCGTGCGCCAGCTCAGCTTTCGCAACGCGGAGGACATCGCCAAGAAGGTGATCGCGCGCTACGAGGCCGGCGAATTCGACGTCTGCACGCTGTTCTATTCGCGTTTCCGCTCGGTGATCGCGCAGGTCCCGACCGCCCAGCAGATCATTCCGCTGGTGGTCGAAACCCCGGCGGCGAATGCCGGCCCGGTCGCAGCCTATGAATACGAGCCGGAAGAGGACGAGATCCTGACCCGGCTGTTGCCGCGCAATCTCGCGGTGCAGGTCTTCCGCGCGCTTCTGGAGAACAACGCGTCGTTCTATGGCGCGCAGATGAGCGCGATGGACAACGCCACGCGCAACGCCGGTGACATGATCCGCAAGCAGACGCTGATCTACAACCGCACCCGCCAGGCCATGATCACCAAGGAGCTGATCGAGATCATCTCCGGAGCCGAGGCAATCTGAGGAGGCTACGATGGCATATGTCACCAAGGCTACCACATCGGGCGGACGCAACGGGCGCGCGGTTCTCGAAAACGGCGTGCTCGCGCTGGCGATGGCGTTCCCGAAGGATCTCGGCGGCGACGGTGCCGGCCATAATCCCGAGCAGCTGTTCGCGCTCGGCTGGTCGTCCTGCTACTGCCAGGCCTTGATGCTGATCGGCAAGAAGCACGGCATCGACGCCCAGGCCGCGAAGGTGACTTGCGAGGTCACGCTGAATACCGAGGGCGGCTTCAACCTCGCCGCCGAATTGAAGATTTCAGTCCCGGGCGCCGACAAGGACAAGGTCCAGGCCGCGGCGGAGGAGGCGCACACGGTGTGCCCTTATTCCAAGGCGACCAAGGGCAACATTCCCGTCAAGCTGACGGTTATCTGATCAACATGCGTCATTGCGAGCGAAGCTTACGCTCCTCGCAATGACGAAAAGCGATAGAGCGGACTTCAAGGAGATAGTTTTCATGGCCACCCCCGCCAACCAGACCGGACGTATCACGCAGGTCATCGGCGCCGTCGTCGACGTGCAGTTCGAAGGTCACCTGCCCGCGATTCTTAACGCCATCGAGACCACCAACAATGGCAACCGCCTGGTGCTCGAAGTCGCGCAACATCTCGGCGAATCCACGGTGCGCACCATCGCGATGGACACCACCGAAGGCCTGGTGCGCGGTGACCGGGTCACCGACACCGGCCTGCCGATCCAGGTACCGGTCGGCGCCGGTACCCTCGGCCGCATCATGAACGTGATCGGCGAGCCGATCGACGAAGCCGGCCCCGTGGTGGCGGAAGGCATGCGTCCGATCCACGCGGAAGCGCCAACCTACACGGAACAGTCCACCGAAGCCGAAATCCTCGTTACCGGCATCAAGGTGGTGGACCTGCTCGCGCCCTACGCCAAGGGCGGCAAGATCGGCCTGTTCGGCGGCGCCGGCGTCGGCAAGACCGTGCTGATCCAGGAACTTATCAACAACGTCGCCAAGGCACATGGCGGTTATTCGGTGTTCGCCGGCGTCGGCGAACGCACCCGCGAGGGCAACGACCTCTATCACGAGTTCATCGAATCCAAGGTCAATGCCGATCCGCACAATCCCGATCCGAACGTCCAATCGAAATGCGCGTTGGTGTTCGGCCAGATGAACGAACCGCCCGGCGCGCGCGCCCGCGTCGGCCTCACCGGCCTGACGGTCGCCGAGCATTTCCGCGACCAGGGCCAGGACGTGTTGTTCTTCGTCGACAACATCTTCCGCTTCACCCAGGCAGGCTCCGAGGTGTCGGCGCTATTGGGCCGCATCCCTTCGGCGGTCGGTTATCAGCCGACGCTTGCGACCGACATGGGCGCGCTGCAGGAGCGCATCACCACCACGCAGAAGGGATCCATCACCTCGGTGCAGGCGATCTACGTGCCCGCCGACGACTTGACCGACCCGGCGCCGGCGACCTCGTTCGCACATCTCGACGCCACCACCGTGCTGAGCCGCGCGATCTCGGAAAAGGGCATCTATCCGGCGGTGGACCCGCTCGACTCGACCTCGCGCATGCTCTCTCCCTTGGTGGTCGGCGAGGAGCACTACACCACCGCGCGCATGGTCCAGCAGGTGCTGCAGCGCTACAAGGCGCTGCAGGACATCATCGCGATTCTCGGCATGGACGAGCTCTCGGAAGAGGACAAGATCGCCGTCGCCCGCGCGCGCAAGATCGAGCGCTTCCTGTCGCAGCCGTTCCACGTCGCCGAAGTGTTCACTGGCTCGCCCGGGAAATTCGTCGATCTCACCGACACCATCAAGGGTTTCCGCGGGCTCTGCGAAGGCAAGTACGATCACCTGCCGGAGGCGGCCTTCTACATGGTGGGCACCATCGAAGAAGCGGTCGAAAAGGGCAAGAAGCTCGCGGCCGAAGCCGCGTAAGATGAGATGCACCTCCCCCTGAAAGGGGGAGGTCGACCGCGAAGCGGTCAGGTGGAGGTCACCTTGAAGAGCCAATGACCCCCGACCCTCCCCCTTTCAGGGGGAGGGAGAAAAGCACGGAGTTACATCGTCACATGGCCACCTTTCATTTCGATCTCGTCTCGCCGGAAAAACTCGCCTTCTCGGGCGAAGTCGACCAGGTTGACATCCCCGGCGTCGAAGGCGATTTCGGCGTGCTCGCCGGACATGCGCCGGTGATCGCCGCGGTGCGGCCGGGCATCCTCACCGTGATCACCGGCGGCACGCGCGAAAAAATCATCGTGCTCGGCGGGCTCGCCGAAGTATCCGATAGCGGGCTCACGGTGCTGGCCGAAGTCGCTACCTCGCTTGCTGAACTGGACCGGGCTGCGTTCACCGACCAGATATCCAACATGGAAGAAAAGCTCGCCGAGAAGGAAGGCTCCGAACTCGACCGCGCCGTCGAACGGCTGGATCATTTCAAGAGCATCCAGCACCAGGTCAGCACCACCGCCATGCACTGACTTCTCCCTCGCCCCGCTTGCGGGGAGAGGGCAGCGGCGGCCCTACGGCCGCCCTTCTTAATCTAAGAACGACGATGCGAAGCATCGGCTATGGTGAGGGGACTCTCCACGCACTCGGACTCGCGGATAGTCCCCCTCACCCGGATCGCATCTTTCGATGCGATCCGACCTCTCCCCGCAAGCGGGGCGAGGTGATCATCACACGAACCGCGCAAACTCCGCGGCCACCGTCCGGTACACCTCGCGCCGGAACGGCACCACGAGGTCCGCGACGCGGTCGAGCCGCTCCCAACGCCATTGGTCGAATTCCGGCGCCTGCCCGTTGCGCGGCGTCAAAGGGTCGACCTCGCCGTCGTCACCGGTGAAGCGCAGCGCGAACCATTTCTGCCGCTGCCCGCGAAATTTTGCCATCCGATGCGATTGCGGTCCCTCATAGGGCGGGAAGTGGTAGGTCAACCAGTCCGTCTCGCCGAGATAATGGGCGTTGCGGACGCCGGTCTCTTCCCATAATTCCCGCATCGCCGCCCGACCCGGGTCTTCGTCCGGGTCGATGCCACCCTGCGGCATCTGCCATTCCAGGCCGGGCAGGATGATTTCCGGTCCGTCGTCACGAAACCGCCGGCCGATCAGCACCCGTCCCGACGCGTTGAACAGCGCGATGCCGACATTGGGACGATACGGCTTTTCTTCAGTCATGGAGCGAGTGCCACAAGTACAGCCGTCATCCTTGAGGAGCCGCGCGCTTGCGCGGCGTCTCGAAGGATCGCCGCGGGCACCGGCACTTGTGGCCATCCTTCGAGGCTCGCCGAAGACGGCGAGCACCTCAGGATGACGGCTGCGTGTGTGGCTTGCAAGGCAATGAAGTAGCGTCGAGACTTAAGATCATCCCGCTCTAACCGCCCCCGAGCTTGGAAAATTCCCGCACCACGCGTTCATAGACCGGGCGCTTGAACGGCACGATCAGGTCGGGAACGTTCTTCATCGGCTCCCAGCGCCAGCTGGTGAATTCGGCCTTGTGGCCACCGCCGGGACTGGCCACGTTGATCTCGGAATCATCGCCGGTGAAGCGCGCGGCAAACCATTTCTGCCGTTGCCCGCGATAGCGCCCTTTCCAGGGGCGGCCGCCGACCGTGCGCGGGATATCGTAGATCAGCCAGTCCGGGATCTCGCCGAGCTTCTCGACCGAGCGGACGCTGGTCTCCTCATAGAGTTCGCGCTTCGCCGCGGCCCAGGTGTCTTCTCCCGGGTCGACGCCGCCCTGCGGCATCTGCCAGACGTGCGATGCATCGACATGTTCGATACCGCCGCCGGCGCGGCGGCCGACGAAGACGAGCCCTGCCGCGTTGATCAGCATCACGCCGACGCAAGTCCGATAGGGCAGATCGTCGTAACGCGCCATTCCGCCGGTGCCTCTCGCGTCTGTTGCTGCGGTCCAGGCCACGGGGACTGCCTCGAACAGCCTAGTTCGATCTTGATTTCAGCATTGCGGTTGTCAATGGCACCAGCAGGACGCCACGACTCTCCAGCGACCTTGCCCAGGCGCCAATCCGCTCGATCGAGACCGGTAACGCCGACGCAACCCCGACGGCCGTTCCCCGTTCCTTGGCGAGGCTCTCGAGCTTAGCCAGTGCGCGGTCGATTTCGACAGAGGTAGGCACGCTGTCGATGCCGACGTCGGCCCGCGCGAATGGCATGGCCTGCGCTTCGGCCAGCGACGAGGCGACGCTGCGCGATGCCGAGCCGTCATCGAGATAGCCAAGCCCGCGCCTGGCGGCTTCGCGGACGATCGGCTGCATCGCCGGGTCAGCCACGACGAAACGCGCCCCCATGAAATTGGCGATGCCGACATAGCCCTGGAACCTGCTCATGTGCCAGAACAGGCGGTCCAGATTCTGCTCCGGGCCGAGCGTCGTGAGCAACGTCTGCGGCCCCGGGTCGTTGTCGGGATAGTCGAACGGCTCCATCGGAACCTGCAGCAGCACCTCGTGGCGCTGCGCGCGTGCGCGCTCCACCAGCTTGCCGGGATCGGAACCGTAGGGCGTGAACGCCAGCGTCACTGCCGGCGGAAGCCTCAATATCGCGTCGCTGGTCTTGGCGGCGCCGACCCCGAGGCCGCCGATGACGATGGCAACGCTCGGCATTTTCGCAGCGCGGGCGCGCTCCGCGTCGGTGCCGGCGGCGTACGCCGTGAATGGCTTCAGGTTATCGGCGGCAACCGGAATCATTCCGTAGCGCGATTTCTCCAGGAGCCGCGGGTCTATCCCGGCCATCACGGCCGGCGCGGGGTCGCTCTCGTTTTTGTCGGGCACCTCGCTGCCCACTACGACGTCGTGCCGCGCGCCGCTGGAGCCGTCGATGATCGTAACGGTCCGCTTGGGATCGGCGGGCCTGGCCGTTTCCGCCGCGGACTTCACGACCGGGGCGGCCGTGGTCGCGGCGACCGCAGGCTTTTCATCCGGGGCGGGTTTTATCGCCACGCGCGTGACCGGTTCGCCGCCATAAGGGTTTTCGGTGAAGATCGCGAAGACGAGGAACGCCAGCAGGAAAAGGCCCAACAGCACGGCTAGCGCTTGCGTCGCGGTAAAAGGCGGCCGGATGCGGCGGCGCGGCTTGCGCGCCGTTTCCTGTCCGAGCGGGGCGCTCAGATCGTCCACCGTATCTGCCATATGCTCTACCGGGCGAATCAGTCGGCCGAACATACCATGGCCGGCGAAGGACACTGCAGCGGCAGGCGGCGGTAGCTGGTGGGAGGCAAAACAAAAGGGCGGCCCCAGAGGGCCGCCCGGTTTGCGACTATTTATCCCGGGCCTATCTCAGTTAGCCATCTTGTTGGCCGGCTTGTCGATCGCGGCCTTGTCGCCGGTCGCCGGCGCCGTGGCGTTGACCTTGACGCCATGGAGCAGGTCAGCCGCCATCTTCAGCGCCTTGTCGTCCTTGGCATCCGGCGGGACGTAGGACTGCGAGCCGGTCTTCTCGTCGCCTTCCGACTTCAAGTGGCCGCGCAGGGAGGCCTCGCCCTTGGTATCGGTGCGGGACTTCAGTTCATCCGGCACGTCCTGCAGCACCTCGATATCCGGTACGATGCCCTTGGCCTGGATCGACTTGCCGGACGGGGTGAAGTAGCGCGCGGTGGTGAGCCGCAGCGCGCCATTGCCGGAGCCGAGCGGGATGATGGTCTGCACCGAGCCCTTGCCGAACGAACGCGTGCCGACCAGCGTGGCGCGCTTGTGGTCCTGCAGCGCGCCGGCAACGATCTCGGAAGCCGAAGCCGAGCCGCCATTGATCAGCACGATCACCGACTTGCCCTTGGTGAGGTCGCCCGGATGCGCGGTACGGCGCTGGGTTTCCTCGGCGTTGCGGCCGCGGGTCGACACGATCTCGCCGCGCTCCAGGAAGGAGTCGGAAACCGTCACCGCTTCCTCCAGCAATCCGCCGGGGTTGTTGCGCAGGTCGAGAATGAAACCCTTCAGCTTGTCGGCGCCGATCTGCGAGGTGAGCGCGGCGACTTCACGTTTCAGGCCCTCGGTGGTCTGCTCGTTGAAGGTGGTGATGCGGATGTAGGCGATGTCGTCGCCCTCCACGCGGGCGCGGACCGAACGGACGCGGATGTTGTCGCGCACCAGCGTGACCTCGATCGGATTGTCCTGGCCCTTGCGGACGATCTTCAGCCGGATCTTGGTGTTGACCGGGCCCCGCATTTTCTCGACCGCCTGATTGAGCGTGAGACCCTGCACCGCCTCGTCGTCAAGCGTGGTGATGATATCGTTGGCCATGATGCCGGCCTTCGAGGCCGGCGTGTCGTCGATCGGCGACACCACCTTGATCAGGCCGTCTTCCATCGTGACCTCGATGCCGAGCCCGCCGAACTCGCCGCGGGTCTGCACCTGCATGTCGCGGAAACTCTTGGCGTCCATGTAGCTCGAATGCGGGTCGAGACCCGTCAGCATGCCGCTGATCGCCGACTCCACCAGCTTGCTGTCATCCGGCTTTTCGACATAGTCGCTGCGCACGCGCTCGAACACGTCGCCGAACAGGTTGAGCTGGCGATAGGTATCCGACGTCGCCGCCCGCGCGCTCGAGCCCATCAGCACCGCGCGCGGCTGGGTCACGAACAGCATCAATGCCGCGCCGGTGGCGGCGCTGAGGAGAACCATCGAAGTCTTGCGCATCATCCGCGAACCTTTTCGCCTTCACTTGCGGCCCACCATGGGCCTGGATCAATGGGAGTGCCGTCTTTACGGAACTCGATATAGAGCACGGGCTGACTGGCGCTGGATGCGAGCATCGACGCCACCTGGGACAGGGTTCCCATGGTTGCGACCGGCTCCCCCGTAAGTACAAACTGGCCGATGTTGACCGAAATGCGCTCCATCCCGGCGATCAACACATGATACCCGCCCCCGGC
>Ga0066662_10001736_pt1 | contig 10157 bp, 8 predicted proteins | sample GraSoiAngelo_111_FD_133939 | JGI IMG/M metagenome (GOLD analysis project Ga0066662, IMG submission 133939) | Grasslands soil microbial communities from the Angelo Coastal Reserve, California, USA - 14_0903_12_40cm | ecosystem: Environmental > Terrestrial > Soil > Grasslands | place: USA... | reverse complement strand
TCATGAATCCTTGTGTTAGTGTGGAAGCGATCCGGTTGCACGCACGACACCAGCTTGTTCGAGCCGGCTGCAAAGCGCAAAGCTATTGGCTATAGTCGGCGAGTCGCTGGACGAAGGTGATCGCGCCGACATCTAGCGCGGCGACGCCGTTGATCGCGAAGTCGTAGCGGCTCGCGACGTCGTCCGGAAGCTTTCGCATCGCGACGGTGGCTTTGCTGTTCGCCACCGGCTGGAGAGTCCCGACGAAGCTGCGGTTCCCGATGACCGCTATGCACTGTTGTCCGAAGAGCGGCTCGAGCCCGGGATAGTCCACGCTGTCACCCCGCCTTGGCTGTACGCGCCTCTCGTTCGAAGGCACGCGGAGCCCCGGGCTGGTTGAGTCTTTGTATTGCATAGGAAGGTAAGCGTAAGCAGAACGGCAAAGCCCTCGGACCCCTTGCTAGGGAGAAGAAGGTACCGATCCATGGAGTCAATCAATATCCCCGCTCGTGTCTCTATCCGTGGCAGCGAGCGGTCGCCCGTCCCGGGCGCTACCCTGCTCGGGAAGACGCCGCCGGACGCGCCGGTCGGCGTCACGGTTGTGCTCAAGCCCAACGGGTCGCTGGCGGAGCAGGTGGCCAGCGCAGCCGCCGCGCCGCGCGGCAAGCCGGTCGAGGAGCACCACGCGGAATACGAGGAACGGTTCGGGGCGGACGACGCCGCGATTTCCGCCGTTCGCACCTTTGCCGAGCAGCACGGTCTTCAGGTCGAGGTTAGCGACCGGAAGCGGCGCGTCATGCGGCTCATCGGACCCGCCGAGGCCGCCGAGCGCGCGTTCGGCACGTCGCTGACCGACTACGAGGTGAACGGCCGGGCCTTTCGCGGTCGCGAGGGCCGCGTGCTGGTACCGCCGGATATCGCGCCGTACGTCGAAGCCGTCCTCGGTCTCGACTCGCGGCAGGTCGCTCGGCCGCGCGTCGTGCCGCGCGCCGCGGTGCACCGCAGCTATTATCCGAACGAACTGGCGGCGCTCTACCGCTTTCCGCCCGGCGACGGCTCGAATCAGACGCTCGCACTGATCGAGCTCGGCGGAAATTACGACGAGGGCGATCTTGCGACGTACTTCGGCGCGGCCGGAACGCCGATGCCGGCCGTTCGGCCGGTGTCCGTGACGCCCGGCAGCCCGGTGCCATACGGAAGCGACACCGAATCCGACGGCGAGGTGATGCTCGACGTCGAAGTCGTCGGCGCGATCGCGCCCCGCGCGGCGATCGTGGTTTACTTCGCCGCGAACACCGACGACGGGTTCTACGAGGCGGTCTCGCAAGCGGTCCACGATCCCGCCACGACCGCGGTGTCGATCAGCTGGGGTGGCGCGGAGATGTTCTTCTCGGAACAGACGATGGACGCATGGGAGACGCTGGCGCAAAGCGCCGCCGCGCTCCACGTGCCGATCTTCGCGGCGTCCGGCGACCACGGCGCACCGGATCAGAAACCGCCCGGTTTGGACGGGCAGCGCCACGTCGACTTTCCTGCGTCGGCGCCGCACATCATCGCGTGCGGCGGCACGAACATCCAGACGGACGGCGCTACGATCACGCGCGAGACGGTCTGGAACGATCGCGACGGCTGGGCGACCGGCGGCGGAACGAGCGCGCATTTCGACCTCCCCGGGTGGCAGAACGGTCTGACGACCGCGCCCGGCGCGGGACTCGCCATGCGCGGCGTCCCGGACGTCGCCGCGGACGCCGACCCGCTTTCCGGCATCAACGTCCGCGCCAATGGACAGGACGGCGTCAGCGGGGGAACGAGCGCCGTCGCACCCCTCTGGGCCGCGCTCGCTTCGCTGCTCGCGCAGCAGACGGGAGCCAAGGTCGGATTCTTCGCGCCGCTGCTCTACCAGAACCCGGCGGCGCTGAGCGACGTCGTGGACGGCGACAACACCGCCTTCGGCGTAACGGGCTTCAGCGCGCAGCACGGATGGGATGCGTGTACCGGACTCGGTTCTCCGGACGGCGGCGCGATTCTCCAGCTCTTCACCGCTTCGGCGCCGCAGCTCCAGACGACGGCGTAAGCCGAGACGCGAGCCGGGCTGCGGGCGGTCCGGCTACGCGATCAGCTCGACGCGCTGCGCGGACAGGACGCGGAACCGTGTGTCGTAGGCGCGCATCTCATCGCCCGTCTTCACGCGGCTGTGGATCAGCACGTCCTGCGAGGTGCGGCCGTGGCCCAGCTCGCGCACGCCGCCCGCGATCATGCGGATCAGCGGCACCGTTCCGGGCGCGGGCGTGTTGAGGCGCTTCGCGCGGACGAGCTGCTCGACGATCGCGCTCTGGATCGTGACGGGGAGCGCGCGGAACTCGTCGTCGGCCTTCTTCGGGATGACGATCTTCTGCGGCTCGGGCTTGTTCTCGACGTAGCGCACGACCGCGTCCCAGTCGTCGGCCGCGATCGCCGTGAAGGTGCAGAAGTAGCGGTGGACGACGCGCTCCGGCGCCTGCATCGCCTCGCTCTGGTCGACGTGCACGCGGCTGGGGATGACCCGCTCGCGCAGCACGATCGTCAGCTGCAGCTCGGTCTCGGCCAGCGCGCGCGGCGAGACGAAGGCGACCCCTTCGCGCGAGACCGTCGTCCCGAGCACGGGGACCTTGCGGCCGTCGCTGACCGTGTGGGCCTGAAACTTGCCGTGGCGTGCGCCGGCGGCGCCGTTCTCGAACCAGCGCTGCTCGCGCCGTCCGAAGAACGAGTCGAAGAGCTGCATCTTTGCTTCTGATGATAGCAAGCTAGCGTCGAGCTACCTGCTCTCCCGGCGAAAAACGAACGGTTCTTTGACCTGGGTCACACACCCCGGCGGGTCCCGCGGCCGCCGAATTTACGCTACGTTTACGAACCGCTTTCGGCGGAGGCTGCGCCCAGCGCGGCGTCGATGCGCTCGGCGGCGGCTTGCGGGGTGTCCGGCTCGTCGACGTGCACGAACAGGTGCTTGTAGTTCGACACACCCGGCTTCAGATCGACTACGAGTACGGTATCGTCTTTTTGGTAGTCGAAGAACACCATCTCGCCGTGGTACAGGAACGTCCCGGCCATCTTGTACGGCCAGGGCGACGCCGTGCCGATCAGCTTGAGCGTCTCCCAGAACCCGGGCGGTTTGTCGGTCGACGCGCCGGCGACGTTCTCGAGCGGGATCACGAACGAGCCGTGCACGGCCCAGACGGCTTCCCAGCCGCGCAGCTCGACGAGCAGGGTCCGGCCTTCGATGCGAACGGTTGCCATGCGCCGTTCTACCCGAGGACGCGCGCGTGGTTACGATGTTCAGCGACGCGGAACACCGACGGCGCCTCAGGATGCGAGCGCCGCGCCGATCGCGTCGCGCACGATCCGGTCCGGTTCGTCCTCGAGCGCGCGCCGCAGGACCTCGTTCGACCACGCGGTGCGAATCGCCGACAGCGCGGCGACGAGCTCCAGACGAGACTGCGCGTCGCAACACGCGGCGCTCGCGTGGAGCCGCGCCGGCCATGCCGGATAGGCTGGTGGTTCGGGCTCGGTTGCCGGCGCTGCGTTACGGAGCGCAGCCGTCCAGTCGGCGTACGCTTCGACCGACGGAGCAGCAAACGCATCCGCATCTGGCGCCCATCGTTCGAGCGGCGGCGGCGGTGCGAACGGAGGCGCGAACGAGGTCGTGACCTTGGCCGGCGCCGGGGCGGGTGCGAAGATCACGACCGCCATGAGCACGGTGCCCAGCAGCGCGAGCAGCGTCGAGATCTGCACGGTCAGCATGCGGCCTCCAGCGGCCGCGCGTGCGGGCGCAGCGCCGCGACGACACGACGTCGTGCCTCGTCGAGCGCGCCGTTGCGCCCGTGCGCGAGCGCATCGTCGAAAATCTCCAGCGGCAGCCCTTCGTAACGGCTCAGCGCGCCGTCGAGCAGGCATACGTACTGCGCGAGCGCCGCACCGAACGTGAAATCGTCGTCGTAGCGTCGCGGGATCAGCGCGAGCACCGACCGCAGCACCGCCGGCGCGCCGTACGACGCCTCGGCGCACGCCTCGAGCGCGCCGCGCAGGCGCTCGCGTTCCCACTCCGCCGCATCGCCGTCGGCGGACGACGCGCCGGCTGCGGCGGCGAGCAACGTCTGGAACAACGCGACCAGCGCCGTGCGCGACGAGCCGTCTTCGAGATCGTCGGCGCTGACGTCGAAGCCGGGGATGCGGAGCTTCACGTACAGCCGGTCGAACGTGTCGCGCAGTGCCGACCCGACCGCATCGAGCGCTGCCGCGATCGCGCCGTCACCGAGGCTCTGACCGTCGGGGAAGAAGAAGCGCAGGACGAAGAGATGCCCGACGAGACCGTCGGTGTCCGTGCCGGGCAGCAGGCGCGTGATCTCCTCGGCCCGCTCTCGATCGAGCCGCAGCGTGCACTCGAGCGCTCGCGCGTCGTGCAGCGCGCGCGGTGGGACGGGCGTCTCGACGGCAATTTCTTCCACGCTCGTCATCGCGGTCGGGGCGATCTCGGCGACGTACGCTTTCGCCATCGCGGGCGTCGTGGTCTCACGTTCCGCCGCGGCCGCCGGCGGCGGGACGACGACGCATGTTTCCACATGGTACGGCAAACCGGCGCGGCGCGCCGCGAAGACATCTCGCTCGCGCACGGAAACCGCAGTGGATTCGACCTCGCGCTCGTCATCGTCCGCGACGATCGTCGCACGGATGCGCACGTCGTCGCCGAGCCGTGCGTCCGCGATCAGCGACCATTCGGCCGTCAACCGCGTACCGGCCGGAACGTCCCGCAGCACGAGGCCGTCGCCGTCGAGCGGCGAGCGCGCGTGCTGCGCCGCGCTTTCACAGCGGTCCAGCAGCGCGCAGCCGTCGAGCGACGCCGACCCTGCGACGTAGCGAAACCCCGGAACGTCCGGAACGCGAACCACCAGACGATCCACATCGTCTTCGGCGTCGATGGCGAGGCGAACGGCGAATGCGGCGCCCGCGACGACGTGCTCGGGCGCCTGGAGCCGCGCCTGAACGCTCGCCGGAAGCCGGTCGTCCAGCCGCGGCAGCGCGACCGCCTCCGCTCTCGCCCACGAAACCGTCCCGCCGCCGCGCGCGAGCCCTTCGTCGACGGTGCAGACCGCGCTCGTGCCGGGCGCGAGATCGCCGATCGGCACTCGGGTCTCCCCGAGCACCGCGCAGACGCCGTGCGCCGGCGTGCTGCCGGCGTTCCGAATCGTGTAGACGATGCGGCCGGCGTGGCGCACCGGCGGCTCGTCCACGGTAAGCCACGCGCGGTCGCGAACGCGCAGCGAGCAGTCTGCGTTCGCGCGCAGCCCGCCCGCGTCCGAGACGGCAATGGTCAGCGCGAACGTCGCGCCGTCGCGCACGTCGCTCGGTACGCGCACCGCCGGCTCGACGAGCGCCGAAGCGCCCGGCTGAAGAACGATCTCCGCCGCGCCGGACGCTTCGGCGCACGAACCGGATACCGCGACCGCGAGACGTTCGGTGACGTCGCCGGCGTTGACGACTTCGGCGCGAACGTGCGCGACGTCGTCCGGCGCGACGAACCGCGGCGCGCCGGCCACCCGCACCCGAACGTCACGCACGTGCTCGGGCGAGACCGGAACGTCGACCTCCCGGCCGCCCGCGCCGACCACGATCGTCGCACCGGGAAAACACGGCGGGAACGCGGCGGCCAGCGCGACCCGAACCGTGGACCGCGCCGGCACCGTGCGCAACACGACGACGTGCGCGTCCCGTTCGCGCTCGATGGTCGCTATGTCGGAGGTGGCTTGCTGCACGCCGCGCCGCCTTCCCGCGCGCGCGCGAACGCGCACGCCGACCGGTACGCCGTTTACCTCGGTGCTTCCGTCGACGAGGCGCAGCGGCGCGGGCAACGCCGTCCGCACGCGAACGCCGCTTGCGTCGATCCAGCCCGCGTTCGTCACGTCGATCGCGAGATCGACCCGGCGCCGCGACGGCTCCGCGACGACTCGCGGCGGCGCGATCGACGCGGCGAGCGCGAGAGTTTCGCGCGCCGGCAATGCCGCGCGCCGTCCGGCGCCGAACGACACCTCACCGTCATCCGCGCGGATCTCCGCGACCGGTTCCACGATGCGAGCCTCGAACGCCAGCTCGGCATGCTGTCCGGGTTCCATTCGCCACAGCTCCAGCACGGCCGGAGCGTCGCCGTCCGCGCGCACGCATCCGACCGGCGCGGGCACGGCGATGCGGACGTCGCGCGCGGGGCCGTCACCTTCGTTCGCGACGACGGCGCGCACGCGCACCGTCTCCGCGTCGAGCGCTTCGACGAACGTTCCGCTCGACGGTCCGTCGAGTACCGCACGGCTGCGCACCACGATCGTGCAGGCGTTCGTGCCGAGCACCCGGTCCGGCAGATGCAGCTCCGCGCGAACCGCGATCTCGCTGCGGTCCTCGGCCGGTGCGGCGACGCGCGCACGAACCGCTGCGACCACGTCCTCGCAGGGCTCGACCGGCTCGACCGGAACGTCGAGGGCATCGAGCGCCTCGAGCCCTTCCCCGAGCGTGAAGGCGACCGTCCCGGCCGGACTGGGCCCAGTTCCCAGATTGCGCGTCCGGAACGCGATGCGGACGGTCTCGCCGGCGCGCGCCGTGCGCGGCTCGACCGACAACGCGTGCAGCGCGGGCTCGTCGTGGCTCGTCATGCGAGGGGCGGTGCCCAGCCGGGTGCGGCGCTATTGCAGCGGGCTGTAGCACCGCTCGGCGGAGCCTCCGAGGCTCATGATCCGGGGCACACCGTCGACCATTGAGGAGGAAGGCACGGAGGGCGCCCCACAGGCGGGCTCCAAGAGGAAGGTACGGATGATCGACCTCTCGACGCTGCGGCGGATCCCGCTGTTCCGGGATTTCACGGACGAACAGCTCTCGCAAGTGCTCGCGACCGTCACCGAGCGGCGGTTCCCGAAGCACCAGTTCGTCGTGCGCGAGGGCGAGCCGGGCGACACGTTCTTCGTGATCGCGTCGGGCTCGGTCGCCGTCGTGCGGGTCGGCCCGGACGGCCGCGAGACGATCCTCTCGATCCTGAAAGAGGGCGACTTCTTCGGCGAGATGTCGATGTTCGACTCGTCGCTCCGCTCGGCGTCGATCAAGACGCTGACCGATGCCGAGCTCGGCGCCGTCCGCCAGTCCGACTTCATGGGCCTGATCGACCGCAACCCGCAGATCGGCAAGCTGCTCGTGATCGAGCTCTCCGAGCGCCTGCGCGCCGCCAACGCGCTGATCGCCGCCACCACCTCGCAGGACATCCGCGCCCGCCTGGCGTCGCTGCTGCTGAACCTCTCCGAGCAGTTCGGCGAGCCGGTCGACAACGGCACGCGCATCACGCTGCGCCTGACGAACCAAGAGATGGCGAACATGATCGGCACGACCCGCGAGACGGTGAACCGCACCTTGAACCGCTTCTGGGACGACCGTCTGGTCGACATGCGCACCGCCCACGTCGTCGTCACGGAACCCGACAAGCTCCGCGCGCTGATCCCGTAACGACTCACCGCGCCGCCGGCGGGGCACCGCCTTCGTCATGACGGCCGTCGCGCAGGAAGCGGCACTGCTCGGCGCGGCGCTGCTCTCGGTCGCCGGCGCGACGGTCGTAGCGGCTCGCGCACGAACCGGCGCGCGTCGCGACGGATCGCTGCGAGCGCGCGAGCCGGAAGCGGACCTGGCCGGCGCCGCGCGCCGGCTGGCACACGCGGCGCGCGAATCGGCCGGCGCGGTGCGCCACGTGGTCGCCGACGCGGTCCGCGCAGTCGCCCCGTGCGCCGACGGCGTGCTCGTGTACGAGGAACGCGACGGCGCGCTGGCGTGCGCCGCGGCGTTCGGCGAGCGGTTCGCGTACTATCCCGGCGCGGTCGTCCCCTTGGACGACGCCCCGGCGCTCGCAGCGCGAGCGCTCGCCACCACGCATCGCGTCACGCTGGCCGACGACGGCGTGCGCGCGCCGCACCCGAGCGACGCCTCGGCGCTCGCCGTACCGCTCGTGCTGGACGCGGGCCGTGCATGCGTCCTGGTCGTCTGCTCCCGCCATGAGCTCGGCGCCGCCGCGGTCGACCGCATCGTCGCACTCGCCGAACAGGCTTCACCGGCATATGCGATCGCGCTGGATCGCGAGCACGACCGGCGCTGCGCCGAGTACGACGGTCTCACCGGCTTGCTGACGCCGGGCGCGTTTCGCAGACGGCTGGCCGAGCTCGTCGAACGCGCCCGTTTCGTCCCGTCGGCGCCGCTGGCACTCGCGTTCGCCGATACAGACCACTTCAAGCATTGGAACGACCGCTACGGCCATGCGGCCGGCGACGCGCTCCTGCGCGAGCTGGCGCAGGTGCTGCGCGCGTCGTGCTCGCCGCGCGACGTCGTCGCGCGCAACGGCGGCGACGAGTTCTGCGTCGTCTTCCTCGAGACCGGCAAAGCGGCCGCGATCGAGCGCGCCGAAGCTTTGCGCCGCCGCATCGCCGCGATCGATCTGTCGGCGCTGCGCCCGCCCGGCGCATGCGCGCGCGTCGACATCAGCGCGTCGATCGGCGTGGCGGCGTTTCCGGCAGACGCGTCGACCGCGAGCGAGCTGCTGGAGCGGGCCGACGCGGCGATGTATCACAGCAAGCACACCGGCCGCGACGGAGTGTCGTTCCTCGGAGCCACCGGTGAGCCGGAGCGGCTCGATTCGGGCCCCGGCGCCGGGTTCGTTCGCTCGAAAAGCGAAGGACGCGCCTGATGTTCCCGCACGAGCCGCTTTGATCGTACAGCGTACCGACGTTCTGCCGCACCTGAAGACCGCGCGGTTCGATCGCCCGCTGTCGTACCGCGTGCCGCAAGGCATGGTGCTCGCGGCCGGTGACATCGCGCGCGTTCCCCTGGGCACGCGCGATGTGTTCGCCTACGTCCTCTCCGAGCCGTACGCCGGTGAAGACGATCCGCGGCTGCGCGACGTCGTCGCCCGTATCGAGGGTCCGCGCGCGTTCGACGCGACCGGCCTCGCGCTCGCGCGCTGGATCGCCGAGGAGTACGTCTGCTCGCTGCGCGACGCGCTCGGCGCGGTGGTGCTGGCGGCGGCGATCCCGCGCGCCGTCGAGCGATTCGTGCCGCGCGGCGATCCGCCCGACGCCGACCGCTTCAAGGTCGTCCCCGAGCGGTTGATCCGGCTGCTGTGGACCGACTTCCGCGACGGCGTCTCGCCCGACGTCCTGCTGCGGCATCCCGAAGCGCGCCGCGCCGGCGACCGCAAGACGCTGCTGCGCGCCGTCGCGGCGCTGACGCGCGCCGGTGTGCTCGAGCGCCGACGCGTCATGGCGAAGCCGCCGGTCGGTGCGGCGACGATCCGCGTCCTGCGCCGCGGCGAGACGCCGATCAAGGGGAAGAAGGCCCAGGCGCTGGTCGAGCACGTCGCCGCGCTCGGCGAGATGCGGCGCAGCGACGCGGTGCTCGCCGGATTCTCCGACGCGGTGATCCGCCGCGCCGTCCAGGCCGGCGCGCTGGTCGAACGGACGCGCGAGATTCGCCGCGAGCGCACCGCGCGCGTCGCGCTGCCGCCGTTCGAGCCGACCGCGGAGCAGCGCGACGCGATCGCAAAGCTCGCGGAGCTGCTCGACGCGCGCGCGTTCGGCCAGCTGCTCCTGCACGGGGTCACCGGCAGCGGCAAGACGTTCGTCTACCTGCACGCGATCGCGCGCGTGCTCGCGGAGGGTGGACGCGCGATCGTGCTCGTCCCGGAGATCGCGCTGACGCCGCAGACCGCGGCGCGCTTCGAGGCCGCGTTCGGCGACCGCGTCGCGGTGCTGCACTCCGCGCTCTCCGAGCGCGAGCGCTTCGACGCCTGGCAAGCGGCGGCGCGCGGCGAGATCGACGTCGTCGTCGGCGCGCGCAGCGCCGTCTTCGCACCGCTCGCGGACGTGCGCCTGATCGTCGTCGACGAGGCGCACGAGGGCTCGTACCGCCAGGACAACGTCCCGCGCTACGACGCGGTCGCCGTCGCGCGCGAGCGGATGCGCCGCGCGAACGGCGTCGTCGTGCTCGGCAGCGCGACGCCGGCGCTCGAGGACTACGCGCGCGCGAAGGCCGGCCGCTTCCCGCTCGTGCGCATGCTGGACCGCGCCATCGCGCAACCGCTGCCCGCGGTGCGGATCGTCGACATGGGCGCCGAGTTCGCGTCGGGCAACCGG
>Ga0066662_10001735_pt1 | contig 10158 bp, 8 predicted proteins | sample GraSoiAngelo_111_FD_133939 | JGI IMG/M metagenome (GOLD analysis project Ga0066662, IMG submission 133939) | Grasslands soil microbial communities from the Angelo Coastal Reserve, California, USA - 14_0903_12_40cm | ecosystem: Environmental > Terrestrial > Soil > Grasslands | place: USA... | reverse complement strand
GCGCCACAGAGATTCGGCTTTCGCCCACGCAGTCGCTCATACCTATTTTCATCTTTTCTGGGTGGGACTCAAGTCCCATGTCCGACTGCGGTTAAAGCCGTTTGGTTGTGGCTCGCCACGCTGCGGTTAAGCCTGCATAAGCTCTGTATGCAAGATTCTCCGCGGCCCGCGTTCCTTGGTTCATAGGGGTAAACTATAGGCAGTCGGGGGGGGGTATTTTCTTGCCTCGATTCGTGGCGGTACTGCTTCTTCTCAGCTCTCTGGGATTCTCCCAGGAACCTGTGGCCACCGGACAGGTATTTCGCGTCAATGTTGAGCAGGTCGTAGTTGACGCGCAGGTATTGAGTAAAAAGACCCACCAATCAGTAAAAGATCTGACCGCAGATGATTTCCAACTGTTCGAGAACGGCGTAAGGCAGCAGATCAATGCTGTAAGCCAGGACAAGCTGCCGCTCTCCATCGTATTTCTTTTTGATCTGACTGATAGTGTCCGGCCGGTGCTGAAGCCGCTCGCCCGGGGGGCTTTGCAGGCGCTGGAGCATCTGAAGCCTGAAGATGAAGCTGCGGTCATGGTTTATTCTTCGTCGACCCAATTGCTTCAGGATTTCACCACCGATCATGAGTTGCTGGTTCAGGCCATTCAAAAGGCTGGCAGCATGGAGAGCTCCGAGGCCGCATTCTTCAACGAAGGAGTGTTCCAGGCGGCGCAGCAATCGCGCAAATCCACCATTCCCGGCAGTAGGCGGGTGATGATCTGGCTCACGGATAACATTCCCAACGTTCCTTCTGAAGAGATAAAGTTGAAATACGCGAGGAGCCTCCCTCCGGAAACCGTGATCCATACTCTGCGCGATGCCATGGACGAGCTGACTAAGACCGGAACTGTGGTCTGCACGCTTCTCGAAACCAGTTACATCTCAGACTACGAGTTCTCCAGCCGGTTGAACGATCCGGCTTATAGGCTCCAGAGCAACCTGTATCCGCCCGGCGATGTATACAAATATTCTGATCAGACCGGCGGACAGGTCATTCAATCCAACAATGCGAAACAAGTCAGCCGCAGGTTGGCCGACCTGATCGATGAAATCCGCGGCAGGTATGCCCTGATGTATCATCCTGTCCAGGGCGGCGCCAGGGGAAGCCTGCGTACCTTGAAGCTCAAGATTGCTCCTGAAGTGGAGCAACGCGAAGGCAAGCTCATCGTAAAAACCAAACGCGGCTACTATCGCTAACCAGCCAGGCACTAATAGATCGCAGTCGCTCCTAACCCAGCCAGGCACTTTATGGATCGCAGCCGCCCCCGGCTGCGCGGAATAACCTTGAGGAAGAAATATTCAAACCCTCGCCCCTGATTGGGTAAATGAATAATTTGGCAAATGGATAAATGTGCTTTGATACAAGCTCTTTCTTCCCCTTTTTGTTACCTCTGCGTCCTTAGCGTCCTCTGCGGTAAAAGGTTTTGGTTGTGGGGTACAAAAGAGTGTTCAGGGGCTGAATGCCATCACGCCCGCTTCTTCCCCAAATCTCCCAGTTCTTTTTGCAGACGTTCGAACAGGCTCTCAGGCACAATGCCTTGTTCCACCACCTGGCGATCCGAAGTATAAGGACGGTTGGCGATGATCTTATCTGCCATGACCGGACCAATTCCGTAAATACTCAACAGGTCCTCGCGGCTTACGCGATTCAGCAGCACCGAAGAGACGCTACTCTTCAACTTTTCACCTTGCGTCTGGATCGTCTCGGTCATCTGCCGGCCAAATTCGGTGATTTTTTCCTGCCCGCTGCGCAGCCACTCTCCCGAACTCTGAACAGCATCACTGGTCTTTTCCCGAACTGCATTCGCGAGATCACCGGCCCGGTTGCGAAGTTGCTCCTGTGTCTCTTCGCCGCTGCGCGGCGCGATCAGTATGCCGATGCCAAAACCTATCCCTAAGCCTGCCAGAAAATTTTTCATTGTCAGCCCCCTCACTATTTTAGAGATGCAGAAAGGCAGAGTGGGTATGCCGGGCGGGCACTCAGCAATCAAAACCAGCATTCAGCAATGAGCAGTCAGTAATGAGCACTCAGCACTCAGCTCCTAAACTGATTGGGTAAACGAATAATTTGTAAATGAATAATTTGGCAAATGGGTAAATGTGCCTTGATACAAGCTCTTCCTTTTCTCCTTTTTGTTACCTCTGCGTCCTCTGCGGTAAAAGGCTTTGGTTGTGGCTTCGCCACGCTGCTATTTAGCAGGATGGCTTGCGGCAAAGGCTTTGGCCTGGGCAAGCATCTTCTGGGCCTGCTGGCTGTTAGGGCCTTTCGGTTCTTTGTCCAGGTAGGCTTGGAGTTCGGTCATGGCTTCAGCGTAATTGTTCAACGCCAGCAGAGCATGGGCCCTCACCAGATGGATCAGAGGATACTCTGTGGGAGCAAGCGCCTGCGCGCGATCTAACTGCCGCAGCGCCGGTTCGTACTGTGCTTTGCCGACCAGTGATTTACTCATTTCGAAATAGGCCTGCCACGAATTCGGTGACAGGGCTTCACCACGCTCCAGAGCGCGGATGGCGTCGTCGTATTTTCCCTTCATGTTGAGTGCAGCGCCCATCACTAGATAGGTCATGGCGTCATTGCTGTCGTACTCAAGGGCCTGTTGCAGGTCGGCAACTGCGCCGTCCTGGTCTTTCGCATCCAGTTTCAGGATGCCCCGCAGGGTGAGCGCGTCGGCATATTTGGGATAGATTTCCAGGGCTTTGGCAATGTGCTTCTGGGCTTCATCGAGCTTCTGTTTCGCGCTGGCGTCTTTGGCTTTCTTGAGTTCCTCGCGGGCTTTCTCCGGAACCTTATACTGGGCAACGGAAATGCTGTTCTGGCCATTGCCGTCGGTGGCAACACTGCTCACCGGCATGCGCAGGTTTACCATGCTCGACATGCCGTGTACTTCCACCCTTTCCTGCGCTGCTTCCAGGCCTGAAGTGGCAATCACTTCATAGACGCCGGAATTGATGCGTGGAAATTCGAATGTTCCGGAAGAAGATGTGTAGGTAGAGCCGACGTTCGACCCGGTCTGGGCATCGCGCAGTTCCACGCGCACATCTTTCAGTGGTTTATTATCAGAGGTGCGGACAGTTCCGCTGAGAGAGTTGAAAGTATCCTGTCCGGAAAGACGCGACGACTGCTGTGACTGCCGCTGGAGTGGGTTGTTGTTCATCAACTGGGCCAGGGAACAACTGCTGAATAAGGTCAAGGCTGCAAAACTGAGGATCGCCTGGCGAAACATAAAGCACTAACCTGGGAATGAATTTGAAGTGAGGGACTTTCCAGGACAGGTTGAGCAGGGGAACCTAGCTGGGCCGCAACCTCGACTTGGCACGCCGCTTTCGCATTCGTGCTGTAAGTAAGATGTTTTGGGAAATATCAAGTTGTATTACTGTAGGTCTATGTCAAGACAAAAATTTTTAGAGTGCGGGGCAACTCTCTCGCACAGCCTGTCAATAACGGCGAGGCCTTTGCGGTGATCATACGTCCTGCTAAAAACATTCTTGGCGCCATTCGTTTGCCCGGTGATAAATCGATTTCACATCGCTATGCCATGTTGGGCGCAATTGCCGAAGGCGTCACACGGCTTACAAATTTTTCCAGTGGGGCAGATTGCGCCAGCACCCTGAGCTGCGTGCAGCAGCTCGGCTGTGAAGTGAAAACCACCGCGGACGGCGCCATTGAAATCACAGGACGTGAGCGGCTGCAGCAGCCCAGCCAGAGCCTCGATTGCGGCAATTCCGGTTCGACCATGCGAATGCTTTCCGGCATTCTGGCTGGACAAGATTTTGAATGTGAGCTGCACGGCGATGAATCTTTGTCGCGGCGGCCCATGGGCCGGGTTATGGTTCCGCTGCGGCACATGGGAGCGGAGATCAACGCAGGGGCAAATGATCGTCCGCCCTTGAGGATTCGCGGCGGCCATCTGCATGCCATTGAGTACACCACTCCCATGGCCAGCGCCCAGGTGAAATCGGCGGTTCTCTTCGCGGGATTATTTGCTGATGGCGAAACAACCGTAGAGGAACCGTTTCGTACCCGTGATCACTCCGAGCAGGCATTGCGCGCCTTTGGCGTGGAGCTTTCCCGCAGCCGCAACCGCGTGACCATTCGCGGAAGACAGAAGCTGCATGCCATCCAGGCATTTATTCCCGGCGATATCTCTTCGGCCTCATTCTTTCTCTGCGCCGCCGCGCTGTTTCCCGATTCCAATCTGGTCCTCGAAAATCTTCTGCTGAATCCCACCCGGGCATCGTTGCTCGATGTTTTGACGGCCCTCGGTGCGCGCATCTCCGTGCTCAATCTTGAGAATCAGCACGGTGAATTGATTGGTTCCGTCAAACTGGAATCAGGACCACTGAAAGGAACGACCATTGCCGGAGGCCAGTCCGTGGCGCTGATCGATGAACTGCCGGTGCTGGCCGCCATTGCTCCGTACATCGAAGAGGGAATCGAGATTCGCGATGCGAAAGAGCTGCGTGTGAAAGAATCTGACCGTATCGCCGTGGTGGCGCGGAATCTTCGTGCTATGGGAGCCGAATGCGAAGAACTGGAGGATGGATTGCGTGTACCCGGCAATCAGAAGCTGCACGGCGCAGAGATCGATTCCGCCGGCGATCATCGAATTGCCATGGCATTTTCAGTGGCTGCGTTGCGGGCCGAAGGCGAAAGCGTGATTCACGGAGCCGATGCTGCGCGGATTTCCTACCCGGAGTTCTTCGATGTGCTCGAAGGGATTGTGGAACGATAGAAGCTGAGCCGCGACGAAAGTGAATTTTTTTCTTTCGCTTACTTTGCGCCCTGATTCGCGTAAATTCGCGCTATTCGCGGCTTACTTCCCAGATCTCCAACAGCTTTCCTCTGTGCCCTTTGTGAAACCTTTGTGCCCTTTGTGGTTAGCTTTTGGTGTGGCTCCGCTACGCTGTGGTTAAAAGGTTTCGGTGTGGCTAACAGATGAGCTGTTCCCGCGACAGCTTCATCCCATCCAGGTTCCCCAGAGCGGTAATCGCCACTTTATCGATCTGGAAAAGCTGATTCGCCATCTCGGTGATCTCTTCGGCGGAGACTGTTTCGATCTGGTTGATGGTCTCATCCAGGCTGAAGAAGCGCTCAAAATACATCTGTTGGCGCGCGAGGTTTGACATTCTGGAGGTGCTCGACTCCAGGCTGAGCATCAGGCTGCCCTTCAGTTGGTCTTTGGCGCGGCGCAGTTCTTCTTCCGGAATCGGAGTGTCTTTCAGTTCGCGGAACTCTGTAAGCACTGAATCCACAACGCTGCGGGTCGATTCCACTGAGGTTCCGGCATAGACCGTCAGGCATCCGGTATCGCGGTAGGGATTCAGGTCACTGTAGATCGCATAGGCCAGTCCCTGCTCTTCGCGGATCTTCTGGAAGAGCCTTGAACTCATTCCTCCACCCAGCACCGTATTCAGCACGTAAGAGACATATCTCTTCTCGTGGCAAATAGGATGCGAGGGCACACCGATGCAAAGCTGTACCTGCTCCAGTGATTTCTTATTGCGCGTGATGATGCCCGGCGTGACTGTGGGTGCGGGCTGGTGATAGCCATTCGGCACCGATTTCAAACCCAGGAACTTTCCTTTGATCAACTTTACAAAATGCTCATGGTTCAGGTTGCCGGCCGCAGAGATGATGATGTTATTGGGCGCAAAGCGCTGGCGGTAAAAATCAAAAAGCTTGGCCTGTTCGAAAGAGCGGACGGTCTCCTTGGTGCCAAGGATCGGCTTGCCCAGCGGGTGGTCCTTCCAGAAATTCTGGGTGAAGATTTCATGGACGAGATAATCAGGATTGTCCTCATCCATCTTGATCTCTTCCAGGATCACGCCTTTTTCGCGGATGATGTCCTTGGGATCGAATACCGGATTCAAAACCAAGTCACTCAGGATGTCGATGGCAATAGGCAGATGCTCATCCAGCACCTTGATGTTGAAGCAGATGACCTCTTTGCCGGTAAAGGCGTCCATGTTGCCGCCAATGGAGTCCACCTGGCGGGCGATCTGCTGCGCCGAGCGGCTGGTGGTCCCTTTAAAGACCATGTGCTCCACGAAGTGTGAGATACCGTTCATCTCCGGCGCTTCGTCACGCGAGCCGGTCTTCATCCATATGCCGATGGAGATGGAACGGATGTGGGACATCTCCTCGCTCAGAACCATCAAACCATTGGGCAATACTTCGCGATAGATGTCGCGGGCTTCACTTAAGGGTCGTTTTATGACTGCGGTTTCCATCTCTGCTCTTATCTTAATGATTCTCACACACTCCCACCTTCGCCTGCGGGAAAATATGTCATTACATTTCAAGAACTTGCAGAAGCCGTAGCAGGGCAGGGTGCGCTGGTTTTCAGCCTTTTCAGCCAGTGTAAAATGAATCCAGGCTATTGGATGCATGGCAGAGCTGCTACAGACCGGACTTTTAGGCCTTGATTTTCAAGAGCTTAGCGCCCTTGTGCAAAAGCATGGGCAGCCTGAGTACCGGGCTCGCCAACTCTTTCAGGCGCTCTATCCTCAGCGCGTGCCCACCTTGGATGCCATCTCCACCTTGCCCCGGCCTTTCCTCTCAGCTCTCAAACAGGAAGGCATGGAGATTCAGCAGCCGGCCATCGAAAAGAGCTTTGCCTCGGTGGATGGCACCATCCGCTACCTCATGGCTATGCCTGACGGCCAAACCGTTGAAACCGTCTGGATGCCGGAAGGTGATGGCGGCGAAGCCGGAGATGGAAGCGATGCCGGTGACCATGAATGGGATCGCGCGACCATCTGTGTCTCCAGCCAGGTAGGTTGCGCCGTGAATTGCCAGTTCTGCCTGACTGCGCTTCTGGGCGTGAAACGAAATCTTTCTGCAGGCGAGATTGTAGGCCAGGTCATTGCGGTGCTCAATGACCGCAAGGTGGATCTGGAGCGCCAGCGCGTCAATATCGTTTTTATGGGTATGGGTGAGCCCTTTCTGAATTACGGCAACTTCATCAAGGCGGTGCGTCTGCTGGTCGAAGGCGTGGGGTTCCCCGAGTCACGTATGACTGTCTCCACTTCGGGCATTGTTCCTCGTATTCACGATTTCGGCCGTGAGCCCGTCCGTCCCAAGCTGGCTATCTCTCTGAATGCTTCCAATGACGAGCTGCGCAACCGCATCATGCCCATCAATAAGAAGTGGCGCCTTGAGTTGCTCATGCAGGCGGTCCGTGATTTTCCCCTGCGCAACCGCGAGCGCGTCACCTTCGAGTATGTGCTGCTGGATAACGTGAATGATGATCTGGCCCACGCTCGGGAGGTGGTGGAACTGGTGCGTGGAATCCGCTGCAAGGTCAACCTGATCGCCCTGAATCCCGGCCCTGGGATTCCTTTCTCTACTCCTGAAGACCGGCGCGTGCGTGCCTTTCAGAACCTGCTGATCGAAGCAGGAGTGCCGGCGTTCATTCGTCGTCCGCGGGGGCGCGATATATATGCAGCGTGCGGGCAGTTGAAGCGAACGGTAGCCTAAGACCTGAATGGGTAAATGGTTAATTTGGTAAATGAGTAAATAAAGACCGCACCTCACTCTTCATTTACCCATTTACTCATTTACCAAATTCGTTTACCCATTTACCAAATTTCCGTTTCAGGCGAGCGCCGGAGGCGCGGAATTATTGAGCCCACGTCGGAAGACGTGGGTATTCGGGTGAAATAGAATGAGAGCCCCGTAGGGCGACACACCAGCAACCATGAGAACGCGTCTTTTAATCACCGCATTCTTGTTTTTCACGATTACCAACTCCTTTGCCCAGAACCCCACCTTCATCTTCGCCAGCCCCAATACGCGCTCGGCCCTGAGCGACCACGATGCGGAGATAAGCTTAACCTCGTTTGAACAGACGAATGCCATAGCCGTATTCGACCGCCTTGGCTGTGCGCTTTCTCATTCGGTGAACATCTCAGGCGCGGTTGGCGTCTTCGAAGACTCATCTGAAAACTCGCTGATCATGAAAAGCAACCTGAATTCCAGCCAGGCTGAGTATGTGGCGTGGCTCTTCGGGCGCTATGCCCACCAGGAATTCGTTTTGGTCTTTGTTCCCAAGCCCGACGGCAACGACCGCCTCTGGACCATCCAGACCTCAAAGCCCCTGGACGAGGTGCTTGCCGCCGGACGCGCCCAGCGCTTGAGCTCCCTGACCGTGATGCACCTTGGCGATAAGACTGAACTGTGGGTTGTAGATACAGGAAATAAGTTAAACCAAACCTTGAGCATCCTGGCGGACAAACTACAAGGCACAGTTGCCTCTGTGAGCGGCATGGCGGAGATGTTCGGCGACCAAGACCGCCTCAAGGCCGCAAGGATTTTCCAGCAAAAGATTCACACCATGGAGAAGCGCATCAAACATCCTCTCTCCTCGCGGCTGTGGAGCCAAAGCTGGCATGACCTAACCCAACGCACCTGCAGCAAACCCATCTTGGAATCTATCAACCCTTCTCCGTGATCTCAGTGCTTCCATGCCTCTGTATTACTAGGCGTTCGAATTTTTCTCTGCTTGCGACGAATTCTCCCGCGCAGCCAAGGGCGGGTGCGGTACATAGGGAGCAACACACCGCCAAATTCAATACACATCAACTACTTTTGTTACCTTTGCGTCCTTTGCGTCCTCTGCATTGCTAACAATCAAATTCGTCTCAAGCCGCGAAGAATTCTGCTTGGGCAGCTAAATGCTAATCCCATTTCTGATTCGTGAGATTCGCGTCATTCGCGGCTTACTTGCCTTCCTCTGCGCTCTCTGCGTTCTCTGCGGTTAAAGCCGTTTGGTTGTGGCTCGCCACGCTGTGGTTAAAGCCTTTGGTTGTGGCTCCGCTGCGCTGTGTTGCAAAGGTTTCGCCTTCGCTTTAGGGGGCAAATTTTTCCTGCCATTCTGTAGTAAGTGTGCTATAGTGTTCAAGCCAGGATGTGTCATCCGCGAGGACATTAACTTTCGTGGCCTTTTTGCTCTCTTGCCTTGGGTATGCCCGGCTTTACTGGTTCCCAACTAAAAAAGTACTAATCCAATGTTCCCCTCCCCCCTTTTGGGGAACCGCGATACCCCCTGAATACTCCCAGAAGAGGGTGATGCTATGGAAAAACTAAGAAAGACGTTCATCGCGGCAGCGATGAATAGGAGCCGGACAGCGGGCACTTTGAACGAAACTGACCGCTACTACCGTTTGCGGTGCCGGCTTTGGCTATACTGGATTCCCATGAAAGTTGCCATTCAGGGCGAGCGCGGTGCCTTCAGCCATCAGGCCGCAATGGAGTTAGCTCCTAAAGGCCAGGTTCTGGCTTGCGCCCGCTCCATTGATGTCTTTGACGCGCTTGATTCAGGGAAGGCCAACTGTGCCGTCATCCCGGTCGAGAACACGCTGGCCGGGCAGGTGGGTGTGCACCTTGATCTGATGGTGGAGAGGGAAGTCTTCATCCTGCGGGAGATGCGGCTCCGAATCGAGCACAGCCTGATCGCCGCTCCCGGAGTCACCCTGAAAGAACTCCGGCAGGTGCTTTCTCATCCCGTGGCTTTAGACCAGTGCCGCAATTTTTTCCGGCAACATGCAGAAATTGAACCAGTTGCCTTCTATGACACAGCCGGAAGCGTGAAGCATGTGATGGCCAGTTGTCTGAGCGATACCGGGGCCATTGCCAGCCGCCAGGCGGCGGAAGAATACGGAGGACAGGTTCTGCAAACCGGCCTTGAGGACGATAAACAGAACTTTACCCGGTTTTTTCTAATTCAAAAGAAAAAGAAAGTTCATGAAGGGGCCGATAAGACTTCTTTGGTCTTCTCTCTCAGGAATGTAGCCGGTGCTCTATTCAAGGCGCTCAGTGTCTTCGCCCTGCGTGATCTGGATTTGAGCAAGATCGAGTCCCGGCCGGTCCGCGGCAAACCCTGGGAGTACATGTTCTTTGTAGATGTGCTTCGGGGAGAAGACGAAGCCATGGAAAAGGCCCTGGATCATCTGGCTGAGATAGCCGGATTCGTCAAAGTACTGGGAGTGTACCCCCGGGCCAGGGCAATCGCATTTCAAAATAGCTCCAGTAGGCGGAATAGGTAATCATCGTCCCATCCGGCGCGTTTGAACTTTCCCCGCAAAGAACCTTTTGAACCCTCTTTTTGCATGGCGTTGATGG
>Ga0066662_10001733_pt1 | contig 10161 bp, 12 predicted proteins | sample GraSoiAngelo_111_FD_133939 | JGI IMG/M metagenome (GOLD analysis project Ga0066662, IMG submission 133939) | Grasslands soil microbial communities from the Angelo Coastal Reserve, California, USA - 14_0903_12_40cm | ecosystem: Environmental > Terrestrial > Soil > Grasslands | place: USA... | reverse complement strand
GATTGGTTCCCTGTTGCGCTGACGCTGGGGACGATCCGATGACGGCATTTAAGTTGACAGTTGCAAGCGCTAACCCACCGACAAGCTCACGCCTGCTGATCGCCATTGCAGCCTCCAACGTTCAGATACAGGTTGATCGAGAGGTTTCCGCGAGACCTTCGAAATTAATTCAAAATGATAAGGACGACTTTTACCGCTCTTCGGCGGATCGCACAATGGTTGTGTGATCGAAATTTACAAACGTACGTCGGCGGTGCGCGCGGCGTCTCCGACCACCTTTTCTTGATCGGGCTCAGAGAGGCCATACTACACGGGCCACTCTGTCGCGCGGGGGGAGCGGAAAGCCTGACCTCTGTTGAACCGGCGATTTTCCGAAGCTGCTTTTTGATGTACAGGAGCGGGGTATACAGCGGCTCGAAATCTCGCCCGGAGTAAACCGTACTCCCGTCGACGACGACGCGCGTAAGCCTCAGCTTCACGCGAGCCGCGGCGTCGAGAGTCAAGGTTGCAGGAAGCTCAACAAGTGGCTCTGTCGGGCGGGAGGGCGGCGCCAGGGGTTCTGTGAATCGAAAGCGCTCGCGGCCCGGCTGGTCGGATGGCGGCGCCACTGTAGCCACCGCGGACGCACCAAACCCAACCAGCCCTATAATCAATAAAAAACCAACTGCGGCAACCCAAACCATGCTGCCCCCTACAACCAAAGATCGTTCAACCAAACGAGAAGGAAATACACTCCGCCAACCCCGCCCGTCTCAATGAGTTGGAAAAAGCATTTGCGTGGGTTGTGCAACGGGCGACAGGTTGAGAACCCACGCTGCCCATAAATTCATCAGGGGGCATGTTCTGCGGAAGTAATTGCTTTTAGTAGGCGACCCGGCAGCTGTAGGCGTGAAAGTCTGATATCACTCTGCGTCCTTTTCCGACGAGGTTGAACTGGTATTGAACCACTTCGCACGCTTCACAATGATCCTCGAAGCGGATCGAAACATTCTCTCGGTAGTCAGCAAGGACCTCTCCGGAAGAGGACAGTACCTGTCGGTTCACGGATAACGAAATTTCCGGCGGTGCGATCCGGGAGCTGGCGCGGCCCACATTGAGGCCACCGGGAAACTCTCCGCTTGGCAGCTGCGGTATATTCAATTCGTCTTTCTGCAAATCCGTTTGACCGTTCGCCACAAGCGCGACGCCTTCTTTTATGCCGCTCGCGCCAAACAGGATCCTGTCGCCAACAAACAAAATCTCCTTGCGCAGAACCCGGCAGATGGCCGTGCACTCTCGTCCGGAAAATTCAATACTGCGGACAGGCCGTCCGCCGCAGCTTGGCGGCGCCGCCGCAACGCTGGTAAATGCAAACGCCGCCGCCAAGCCCATACACCAAGCGATCCTGCTCATTTCATGGATTCGATTTTGCAGCTCTGTTCCACGATGGGCGCGTTCAAGAAACCCGGAAGTGAAACCGGACCGCCCACGGTGTGGCCGACAAGGGAGTATTCCGTTACCGTACACGTACTGCAGGAATCGATCCGAATTCTTGTGGTGCCAAACAGCGCCCCGAGGAGTGTGTTGTCAGGTATAGAGGGATGCGACCGGGCAAGTGTCAGAAGCGTCAAGTAGGTGGTCAAAGTCTGGCCGTCATACGATGCGGTGGCAAAATCGCGTGAGGCCGTGCCCGGGCGCGGTTCGTTCGATGGCAGGCTGGGGTCGGCCTGTCTTGTCGCGGCGAAGTCGTGGGAGACTTCGAGGGTTCGGCCGAGCTCAAACTGAATACCCCGATTGCCAGCTTTGCCACCGGCATATTCGAGGACGCTTTTGCCGACGACCTCTACGGTCGCGAGCTTTGCGTCGCAGGTTCCGCCTACGCACCGGCGATGGGCGTAACTAATTGCTTTGGCGCTAAGACTGCACGCTGAGCCCGTCTGAGCAGAGACATCAACGCGGCGGGCCAGGGCCTCGGCTTCCTGCCGCTGCATAAGGAGCTGCGTGAGTGGGCCGTCAATAGCGTCGCAGAAGGAGTGCCGTACGGTACAGCTCCGCCCCACGCTGGTTTGTCGGCAGAAATTCAGAGCTTTGCCTTCTGCATCCGCTTTGGTAGCTCCGGTCGCTACTCCCGCGGCATTGGTTTGCTCGGGTATCGCAAGGGCGAAGCAACCCAACTTAAATTGTCTCACCAGCTGGCAATTTGGGCTCTGCTGCTGGCATCGAGTCATGGCCAGCTGAATCGACGTGGTGACGGAGCGTTCGTTCGTCGACGATCCGTACCAAAGTCGCGCGCTATCGCGGCCCATCGCGAAAGCGCCCTCTGCTAAGGCCGGAGATATGAGTCCTCGAGCTAGCAAGACGAAGAACAAGGCGCCTAACGGTGCGCTGTTCGCCCGGCCGAACCTGCGGAACTGTGCCATTGCCTTGACACCGGTTACCTTCGAGGTTGAACTTTCCTACCGTACCTAGCACAGCTAGTGTCCCGACGCATTCATTTTGCGTGGTTTTCAGCGTATCCAGGTCTCGATCGGTGGGGGGGCGGCCGTGCTGCGGGTGTTATTTGAATTTGCTATGTTCGCGGGCTCGACAGGAGTTTTTTTCAACGAGGAGTTTAGGAAGAACGGCCTCGCCGTGCTCGTCGCCGGATGTATTGCGCTTGCTTCAACAGCCTCACTGTTCATTTCAGTAAAGGATTTGTGGAAGGACACGCATACGGAAGACCAACAGCCAACCGTCGCGGCACCCATGAGCCTTCCTGCCGACGAAATATTCTGGCTATCGGTTAAGGACAGCGCCGTGCCCGGGTTATTTGAGGAGTTCCAACGGAAATTCCCGTCCAGCAAACACGTCGCTGAGGCGAGGGCGAAACTCGATCAGCTCAAGGCTATCCAGAATTCGGCGGCACCGCCGCCCCTTACTCCGTCACGTGTTGAATCTGCAAAATCGCCGCCTAAGCCGTTTTGCGTCACCTTCAATAACAGACAAGTCTGCGAGTAATCCTCCCCGGAGCCACATTCTATTAGCAAAAAGAGACGGATTCACAACGCGTTCCCAAAGACGCGTGAGGAATCCAAGCCGATAGGCCGAGACGCTTGCGGCTCGGTTTACGAGAGCCCGCCCGCCGCGCGGGCGCGCCAACACGAGCGGCATTTGTTGGCCGAGATGCGGCGGTCCACTACCCTCCTCAGCGATGCTACGCTCTAACGAGGAGCGCACCTGCGGGTAGCCTCCAGGAACACGGGGTCCTTCTGCTCGATAGGTCAACGGACCCCTTGGACGGGCCGGCCGCTAAACGCTTTGGCGCAAACCTAAAAGTCTGGCGGCCTTCGCGTCAGGGTCGATCCGAGCTGCGTATTGACGTGCTGACTGAATGAGATTTCAGAAGGCGTGAAGCCATTGGCCCCGGTAGGGCCGAAAGTAAGGAGCAGCTCGTGAGTTCGCGTGCGGCTCAGGTTCAAGATAGGCGCGCCGCCGCCGGACAGCGGAATAAGCTTGAATTGCGGACTGACCCCGCCCTTGGAAACAACTGCAAACTTAAGGTCATAACTGTAGACGTCGATCTTCTCGATTTTCTTTGCGCCCTTTGGCTTGGATGAATGGAGTAAATCGGCGGCCTTGACGTGATCTTCTAAAAATCGCGCTATCCCCAAATCGGATTTCACAAGAAGCGTGCTGGCATCGCGCTCGATCGGCCACGCTTGCTCATCGCACAAGTCTTTATTCTTGCCCGGGCCTGCGATGCTGCCGATGCTCCAGTACGAATAGGTTGTATCAGTTCGTGTTGCAGTCGATGAAAGCTCGCCCGAAATGCCGACACTCCAGTTCCGGCCGACCTTGACGCCCGAGTCTAAACCGTCAGGTAGGTTGCGCGTGTAAGTCAGGTTTGGTGTGAAGGCCGAGGCTTCCACGACGCTCAGCGTCAACTGCAATTGCACCCCGTAGTCAGGCGGTATCGGTGGTCCGATGCTAGTCGGAATGTCTCCATTGACTTTCCGTACCGCTTTGATTGTTTCGCACAGGATATTGCGCTTGATCTTGAACACCATATCGGCGCCGATATCCTGCGCTTCCCATGCCTCAGTAAGCGTGGGTGGCACGAGGCCGCAGCCCCCCACGGGCATCGTCAAGATTATGGCTGCTGCCCTTGCCCTCGTCGAGAAGAATCTCAGCATTGGGCGTTCCTCAGTCTGGCAGTGTCGCGCTCGGATCTTCGGGCCTTAGCTGCCTGAGCAAATCGGTCGCATCCCCGTGTGGGAGCGAACTGATTATCACCGCAAAGCCGGGACCCGCTTTCTTGACATGGAGATGGGCCTGATCGCCGGCCTTGTCTGCTAAAACCGGAAGCAGGTCACCGGGTACTTCATCAAGAGTGAATTTAAACTCGCCCGCAACATTCTCGATACGGAATGTATCAATGCGGGGGTAACACATGGTTCCCCATAGAACTTCGTTCGGAAAACAGGGAGGCGGGTGAGGTGCCATTTTCGTCTCCATCGCAGCTGGCCGCGATGTGCACACGAAACCTAATTTTCCGCAAGCTAAGGTAGCGGTTGTGCGGATAAAATGTTCAACTGTCACCACAGCACAACACTGGGTTGCCGCGTCCGAATTGATTACGACTTCCTGACGCGGCGCAATGAACAGCGCAACGTGCGCATAAGGCCGCCGCTCTGTGTCTTGTTGAGCCGGTCGGCTTCGCGGTGCTGCGCCTCGATCCTGTCTGTCGACGACCCGCCCGCGTAGTGCGCCGATTTGGAATGGTCCGCCACCCCGAAATACTTAAAGCCGCGTTTGCGCGTCGGCTTCGCCATCGTCTCCAGCGTCTCGGTGCCGTCGGAGGCGGCCTTGTGGCAGTGCAGGATCCCGTGCAGGCCGCCGTCGTTCACGAGCTTCGGGATCTTGCCCCGCATCGCCCGCTCGATCTCGCCGCGTCCCTCGCGGAGCTCGGGTTCGATGAACGGCAGGTCCAGCGCAGCGTAGACTGCTCCGCTCGTCGCCGGCGATCAGGCGTCGGCCGTTCCGGAGTCCGTCCGTTTCCAACCTCATGTCCTTGCGCTCGGCGAGAGCACGCAGCTGTTCGAGGTGCTCGGCGGATCCGGTCGCCTGCAGAAGCTCGCCCCGAAGTGCCTGCGGTCGGTGAGGTGGACCTTGAGGCCGGAGGAGTCCAGCGTCGCGGGGCCGCCGTTGAGCTTCGGGACTTCGGCGACGAGAGCGAGATCCGCGACCAGTTCGCATCCGCGCCTGAAGTCGCCGGCGACGGCGACGCACTTCAGCTCGGGCCTTGCCGCCTGCAGGGATGCTTGGCGTGCTCGAGCAGGGCGGCGACGCGGTGCAGATGGTGCCGGCGCTCGCCGTCTCTTGCCATCGCGAGGTTCTGCAGGATCTTGGCTTGCAGCGAGGCGCCGAGCCCCTTGGCCTTCTTTATGCGATCGTCCTTCGCCGCCGCCTCCAGTTCTGCGAGCGAGGCGATGCCGAGGTCCTTGTGGAGCCGCAGCACCTTCTCCGGACGCAGCCCGGGCACATCGAGCAACTCGAGAACACCGGCGGGAATGTCCTTCCCCAGCTTCTCCAGGCTGGGGTGGGTGCCAGCCCGGTGCATCTTGGCAATGATGTTGCGATCGCCTCGCCGACTCCGGGGATTTCTGTGAGGTGTTCCTCGGCGACGAGGACGTGGAGGGGGCGGCCAAGGCGGCCAAGCTATCCGCCGCACGCGAGTAGGCTTTTGCCCGCGGAGCCCGCCTCCAAGCACCCGCTGATGGCGCATTCGATGGCTTCCCAGCGAATATCGAGCGCTCACACGGCGTCCTAGCACGTCTCGAAGCTTCGCTGTGGCGACTGAGTTCACTTAGGGGTGACCGCATCTGAGGCTCCGATCCACCCGATGACGAATAACGCCGCGCGAAGCGAGGGTGCTTCGTCGCAATCCCGGCAATGCCCGCGCCGATTACGACCTCATACCAACACTGATACCTGTAAACAGCGCTTCCGTTAGGCGCAATGTCGGCGCTCGCGATAAGGACCTGCTGGTCATTGAGACCTTGCGGCAAGTAGTGCCGGCAACGGTGGCGCGAAGAGGAGAAGGCGAGGACGCTCTCGGCCGCTCGCCGTCGATCGCAATCTTAGATGGCGCGGTTCGCCGAGGCCCTAGTCCGCGCCATCAGTCCGTTATTGGCGAGACGGAATATTCCCGTCGCCAGATGCAGGAAGAGCAGCGGTCGGCGATAGGCGTGAGGTGCGCATCTTGTATGTGCAACACCATCAACGGTCTTGATCCAGGACCTCATTGGAGCCGAACCTCGGGCAGAACGCCCAACCGCGTCTGCGCCGCCAACTCGGCGACAGGTTTGAAGAATCCTTCGGCTGTGTGAAAGATGAAGCATCGCTGGTCAATTGTCGCCGCCACCGTTCTGAACGCGACCAAGGCTTTCGATGCAGCTTCCGCGGCCTGCGAATTTTCGGCGAGCGATTGCGCCTCGAAATAGGCGCGTGCGTACATGGCGAGCGCAAACATCTCGAGCCCGTAGTAGTCGTGGCTCATATAGATGCGATCAGCCAACGCCAGACGGATCATTGCAAGGCGGAGAAGAGGTGGTTCCATCCCCTCGTAGTTGAATATACCCATCTCCTTCAGGGGCTGCGTATAGGCCTCCGGATTCGGTGCGTGTGTCCCGTCTTGCTCCGCTTCGATGTGGGCGACTGCCAGTTCGGAAAGTACTATGTCCCGGAGGCTGTTCTTCCGAAGCTCGTCGTCCTTAGTCAGTTTCGAAAACAAGTCCCGCGCCGCATCATATCGACCCTCCGCCAGATAAGCGTACCCGAGATTGGTTTGCGCGTAGGGAAACTTGGGGTCCGCTTCCAGCGCCCTCACGAAATAACCTTTTGCTTCCGCCAGATTGCCACGAAGAAGAGACACGTATCCGAGGTCGCTCAGCGCTCTCGCACGCAATTCGGGATAAGTGCTCTTCGCCGCCTCTTTGAAAAGCTCGAAGGCCTTATCGTTTTCCTGCGCGTAGACGAAAGTGATTCCGAGGAAGATCTGAGCGCTGCGGCGGGCAATTTGCTGAAAGTATTCGTCCGTGGATTTTTCCGAAATCGCGGCGGCGAGGGCGAGGTATTCACGCGATCGTGCGAGCAACGCGGCGTCGATCTGGCCGGTGCTGTTCGATTTGAGGATGTAGCTCTTAAGGTAGTTTACGCCGGTAAAGAACGCGAACGCGTCAAGGAGAGGCGAGCGGGTGTCCGGAGGAACGGGCAAGAGCTCTCTTGCGGCATCGTCAAATTCTCCGCGCGAGTAGCGCTGGCAGGAACGGAGCAGGGGTATCCAGGGAGATTTCGCGCGTTGCTTTTGGAACGTCGACAGCAATTTGTCGCCGCTCCGGGCCAGATCGTTTTCGGTGAAGCAAAGCTTCAACATCTGGTAGATCGCGTTCAGATCGACGAACTTTTTCGTCTCATCGGAAGCAAATCTCTCCTTGGCTTCCGATAGGAATCGATTTTCGGTCGACTGGAAGAAGGACAGGGCCAGCAGCGTCGCGATATGCTGATACTCAGGCTTCGACGAGAATATCGCGGTCTCCGGAACGTCGTAGGTCAGCGGTATCAGCGCTCTAAAGCGGATCGCCTGCGCGTAATCTCCGACACGCAGATCTTTCGTCTGAAAAAAGAGGCCGTAGACCGAGGCGGAATTTGCGGTTTCGGTCCAGCTATCCGATCCGATGTTTCGCCCGTCGACCCGGATTTCGGCCTGTCCAGACGGCCATTTGATCTCCGTCTTGTAAACCGACATGCCAACCAAGAAAATCGCGACGATCGAAGCAACGATCCCACCACAAAATTGCCTGCTGGAGAGGATCTTTCGGATCTTCGATTGCAGGAAGCGCTTGTTGAGTTCGGGGACTGCTCCGTATACGGCTCCGACAAGCCCGCCGGTCGCAGCCTCCGCCAAGACCTTCTGGGCATCGAACTTCAAACCGAAGTAGTACCAAAGGAGCCAGTGGAGTTGAACGAAAAGCACGACGAGGCCGGCAAGCACGAACAAGCCGGTCAATCTGCCCCGAGGCCGCGTGACGGGAGCATTCTCCGGAGTGGCGGTCGGACATTCCTGTATGGTCATCGGAACGCCCTATCGATCCTGCTCCAAAAACCCGATCTTTTTGATGCGGAGAGGAGGCCCTTGCAGGTTGGGCTTGCCCGATCCGATGGCTTGGGTGAGGGCAACGGGAACAAAGACAAGGGTCGCTGAGTCCTGAATGACGGACCCTTCTGCCAAGGTGAAGTCTTGCGACACCTCATCGCCGTGATGAGAGTGCACGAAAAGGTGCACGGATCCAAGAAAGCTCGGATCAGAGCGGCGGAGGTCTCCCGTCGGCGGAGTCCGTGTGAGATGGACGTCGAAGCCCACGGTTGGCAGCCTATCGAGTGCCGTGATCGTGATACGCAGCAAGAGGCGCTTGCCGGGTGTTCGGCCGGCACCGGACGCGATCCGAGAGATCCCCCCGGGAAGTAGGAGGGGCGTGTTTTGGGTCACGCTCGCCACCACGACTGCATCCAGGCTCGCGATCGTCTGCGAGGCTTTGATGCCCGTTGCCACCCCGGCGAACGCGCCAGCCACGACCGCGGGAAAGAGCGGAAGGGACAACGGCACGCAGGATTGGTCTTCGTACTTAAACCTCACTCCGAGCGCCCGATGATCGAAGTAGGACTTGCGCGACTCGTTCACGCAGTTGCCTCGTGCATCGAAGAAGAACCACGGCCTCTCGCTGAACCACGCAGCTTGCGGCAGGTTGCCCCATTTCTTTCCTGGCATGCATCCCCACTGCGCCCAGGTCCAATCGATATTGGTGTGATGCAGCGGAAAGATAGGATCAAAACCTGCGGTCGGCGGCTGCGCCATGGCGCCGAGGGCATCGGTTTCGATCTCTTGGCCGTTTTGGTCCTTGACTTTCGCGCCCCCCGGAATGATGCCCCCGACGACGCGATGGATGTTGTCGTGCGGTCTACTTTCCAGCAAGCCGCGCGTGCCCGGGTTAGAATCGAACGTGCCTCCGCCCACTCCGGTGTCCTCTGTGTCTCCGAAGAACACGTCCGCGGCCAGTACCGAGCTTTGATCGACCACGGCGTCGGACAGCTCCAGAAGCGGCATGTTGGGGATAAGCGGGTGCTCGTAGTAGGTTAGATAAAAATCTCGCTCCTTCATGAACAGCGGATTGATATTGTCGTCGGCATTGTTCTCGACGTTTCCGTCCAGATGCTCCACGCCAAAGGCTTTTGGAAATCTTCGATTGGTCGCCGGTCCGTAGTTCCAGTAGGGAAGGGCGAAGCTGCTGTCTCCTGTGTGTTCTCGCAGGATCTGCTCGAAGTGAAACGTATAGGCGCGATGCCACGGTAGAAAGTCCGCCGAGTGCTGCCCGAAGTGAGGGCATTGATTCCAGTACTTCCTATCCACGTTTGCGACGGTTGGGTCCCGATCCAGCGCGGCCTTATAGAACTTGTATCCAAGATCGTTTGGATCGAGCTGAACACCGTGGATCGCCGCCTGAAAAAACCAGCTCAACGGGTCGGAGGGCTTCCGCTTTTTCATTTCCCTTACGCCCCGCCTCAGAGAGTCCAGCGAGCCGGTATTCTGGACGAACTCCTCCAATGGCATGCGCGGCATGACCGAACCGGGATTCGGCGAGATGGAAGCCATGCAATCGGCGGCGAACGCCGGAAAGGTGCCGCCGGCCGCGGCAAAAGCCCCCGCGGCTTTCATCAGGTCCCGGCGTGAAATGTCCATTGTCGGCCTCCTAGGTGATGACCACCCTGTTATTCAGCAGAGCCACGTCGAAATGTATGAACCGGTCCACCGTAATCTGGCTCTTCCTGCCGCCATCCACTGTCACGTCGTAAGCTGGGGCGGTCCCGTCACGGCGGATGAGGGGATCGGGCGGCGGCTGTCTGTACGCTCCCGATGGCGGCAAATACGCAAGATGATAGCTATTATCGACGAAGGCCACCCGGCGAAGCAACTTCGGCGAGACGTCGAGGATGCGCTTCTCGGGAATTAGAATTCCCGCGGTCGTGTCGAACTTGCTGGCGTCCCAGAACAAAGGGACATCCTTGAGCTTGGCGATGGAATGGAAGCTCGGTGCACCGATGATATGATGGTCCATGAAGACATCGTCGGCGTCGCCGTACACGAGG
>Ga0066662_10001732_pt1 | contig 10169 bp, 12 predicted proteins | sample GraSoiAngelo_111_FD_133939 | JGI IMG/M metagenome (GOLD analysis project Ga0066662, IMG submission 133939) | Grasslands soil microbial communities from the Angelo Coastal Reserve, California, USA - 14_0903_12_40cm | ecosystem: Environmental > Terrestrial > Soil > Grasslands | place: USA... | reverse complement strand
GAGCTGGAGGAGGCGGCGCTCCGTCCGGAGCTCGTCGTCGAGGTGCGCTACGACAAGGTGCAGGGGAACCGCTTCCGCCACGGCACGAAGTTCATCCGCTGGCGCGACGACAAGGATGCGTCGGACTGCACGTGGCGCGAGCTGCGCCCGCCGCGCGACGCGAACGCGCCGACCGTCGACGATCTCTTCGCCTAGCGCCGCTCGACGCTCGCGAAGAGCTCCTCGACGGTGCAGTCGACGGCGCGCGCCAACGCGAGCGCGAGCCCCACGGACGGCAGCGACGCGCCGCGCTCGAGCGAGGAGATCGTCTGTCGCGACGCCCCGACCCGCACCGCGAGCTCCTCCTGCGTGAGCCCCGCAACGAAGCGAGCGTTCCGCAATGGCGAACCGCGCGTGAAGAGGTCCATCCGCTCCCACCCGAGCAGCACGCCTCCAGGGTCGTCAAATCTCCGCGCGCCCACAAGTGGCTCTTTCGGACGTGTCCATCGTGCGAAGCGCACTTCCCGTCGGCTGCCGCCGGACCTGCCGCGCGCGGCCCTGTCTCGCGGGACTACGTCAGCGTGACGGTGGGGCTGTACGCCCCGCTCTCGACCGACCAGATGCGAACCCTGGTGCCCTTCAGGGCGCGGAGGCGGCGCGTGTAGTAGCCGCGCGTCGTCGTCGCGAACGTGCCGCCGACCGCGCGCCACGCGCCCGCGCGGAAGGACTGCAGGCGGTAGTGCGAGCGGCCGCCGGGCCGCACCTGGCCCCACAGCGTCACGACCGAACGCCGGCGCGACACCTCCGTGAGCGGAAACCGGAACGCCTCGTACGACGGCTTCGCGAGACCGCGCGCGGTGAAGAGGCCGCTCTGCCAGCGGGCCGGATCGGGCTCGTCGCGCACGAGGTAATGGATCAGCACGTCGACGCGCGGCGCTGCGTACGCACGCTGCGCAGCCTGCGCGACGTAGCTCGCCTGCCTCGCATAGGACACGCCCATGAACGTGTCCGGCGGGTTCGTCTGGTAGCCGTACTCCGTCAGCCAGATCCGCACGTGCGTCCCGAACGCTTGCTGCACGGCCGAGAGCAGGCGCGGCAGCGTCGCCATCGTGATCGTCGTGCAGCGGCTGCAACCCCCGCTCGACGGCGTCTCGCCGGGCGCGAGCGGATACGGGTTGTGCGCGTACGCGTCGAGCTTCGCGTGCGCCGCCTGCATCCCGGCGATCCACGCGAGCGGCGAGACGCCGCCGGTCGACGCGCGGGGCGCAGTCACTCCGCCCGCGACCTGCGACTGCGGGCTGACCCGATGGATCGCCGCATACGCCGGGTTCAGCAGCGTCTGCGTGTACACCTTCGGCGACGTGGGGCGGAGCCAACGCCGCTGGTTCGGCTCGTTCCAGACCGTCCACAGGTGGACGAACGAGTACCGCGACGCCGCCGTGCGCGCGAACGCTGCGAACGTCGTCTTCGACGTCGGCGCCCAGTTCTCGCTTTGCCCGCCGTTCGCCCACCGCGGCGTGCCGTAGAGCGTGACGAGCGGCGCAATCCCGTGCGCGTGCAGCCCGTTCAGCAGCGCGTCGTAGCGGGCCCAGTCGAACGTGCCACGTGTGGGCTCGACCTCCCGCCAGTCGATCGTCACGCGAACGACGTCGACGCCGAGATCGTCCAGCTGCTGCAGCCGGCTCTCGAGCGTCCCGGGCCCGTACGAGAGCCAGGCGTCGTCCTGAATGCCGTAGCGAACGTACGGCGAGGCGTTCGCCGTCGCGGTGGCCGCGAGGGCGAGGACGCCGACCACGATCAGGAGGAGCCGCCGCATCTGAGCCACGGTAGAGCCGCGCTGTTAATACACCTTACGAAGGAGGTTCGAGTTCCAGGCGATCGAAACGCTCGCGCAGCGAAGGTGGGCTCCGCCAGATGCCCTTCATCGGATCGCCGACCGCCGCGATGCGCGCGCGCATCGTCTCGAGCGTGAACGCCTCGGGCTCGACGGCTGCGACCTCGTCCCAGAGGAGCGGTGCGGAGACACGCGCATCCGCGGTCGGGCGCACCGAGTACGCGGAGGCGATCGTGCGGTCGCGCGCGTTCTGGCCGTAGTCGACGAAGACTCCGACGCGGTCGGCGACCTTCCAGGTTGTCGTCGCGACCGCCTGGTCGTCCACACGGCGCTCGACTTCGACCGCGAGCGCCTTCGCGAAGCGGCGCACGTGCGGGAACTCGAGCTCCGGCTTGATCGGCGCGAGGATGTGCAGCCCGGTCGCGCCGGAGGTCTTCGGATACGAGCGCAGGCCGAGTTCGTCCATCACCTCCTTCACGACGAGTGCGATCTCGCGCACGAACGGCCACTGGCCGTCGCTCGTCGGGTCGAGGTCGATCAGCAGGTAGTCGGGCTTCTCGATCTCTGGCACGCGCGACGACCACGTGTGCAGCTCGAGGCAGTTGAGGTTCGCGACCCATGCGAGCGCAGCCGCGTTGTCGACGATCGCGAACACCGTCGAGTGGCCGCTCGGGAATTGCACGAACACCTCGTCCACGTACTCCGGATGCTTCGCCGGCACGCGCTTCTGGTGGAAGAACTCGCCGTCGACGCCGCTCGGGAACCGCTTCATGTGGAAGGGCCGCCGCCGGAGATGGGGCAGCGCGCAGTCGGCGACGTCGAGGTAGTACGAGACGAGGTCGCCCTTCGTCAGCCCACGCTCCGGGAAGAAGAGCTTGTCGGGGCTCGTGATCGGGACGTCCCAGCGGCCGACGCGCATCACGCGAGTATCCTGAACGCAATGCTCGATGGGCACGAGATCACGGGCGTCTCGCTCGAACCGCTCGACGACTACCTCGTCGTCGAGCCGCTCGACGAGTCGGAGCTTCCGAGCGGCCTGATCGTGCCTGCGAACGAGGCGGTCAACGTGCGCACGGGAATCGTCGCATCCGTCGGCCCCGACGTGTCGACGATCGAGCCCGGCGACGAGGTGCTCTTCCCGCGCGACGCGGGCTACGACGTGCGCCTGGCGCGCTCGTCGCACCGGGTCCGCGTGCTGCGCCGCGAAGAGCTGATCGCGCGCATCCACGACTAGCGGAAAAACGGCCCCAGAAATTACGAAACCCGCTCGGGGGAGGAGCGGGAATCGCCGCAGTCACGTCAGTCGCCGGTTATCAGGGGGGAGCCGGCAAGGCGCATCCTGCCAACCTCACCGAGGCTCGGGCATCGCCCGGAAGGGTGAATTGCAGGTCCTGTGACGGAGAAGGAGGGATTCGAACCCTCGAGGCAGGGATTTCCCCACCTAACGCCTTAGCAGGGCGCCGCCTTCAGCCACTCGGCCACTTCTCCGGGACGCGCATGGTATCGCAGCGATTTTCAGCTCATGGGAACACGAGTCGCAGGTCCCACCCGCCGTAGACGGGCGGAGCGGGGATCGCGACGCCCCTGCCGGTGCCGTCGACACGACGAACGTGAATCACCCACGGCGGCTCGAAGCCGGCGGCATATGCGACTTCGGTTCCGTCGGGTGAGATGCCCACCAGGTTGACCGACGCGTCGTGTGCGTCCGGGCGCCCCACGATGTGCGTGCGCCACGTTCGCACGTCCGTCGCGCGGACCGGTGAGCCCCACGCGTGGACGAGGGTGGTGTCGCTCGCCCAGATGAAATCCGGATTCCCCGTGTCGCTGTACGGCGACACGCGGTGCGCGCTGCCGCTCCGCAGGTCGCGCACGACGATGCCGTTCGGGCCCGGGAACGCCACGTACCGGCCGCCGGGGGAGAACACGGCGCCGACGGAATACTCGACGCTCCCGTTGCTCTCGCCGAGCCGGCTGATCTTGCGGGTGGCGACGTCGAGCAGATAGAAGCTGTGGTCGGTTTCGGTCGGCGCGCGGCACTCCGTGTCGTGGTAGGAGACCTCGAACGCCGCCAGCCGACCGTCCGGGCTCCAGCTGTCGAACGCGGCCCAAAGCACGTCACTCCCTCGTCGCGGCACCGGGACGGCGGCCTGCACACGCCCCGTGCGCAAGTCGGCAACGCGGAGGAACACCGGAGCGGGCTTTTGCGCGTCGCAGTTCTGGCCGCCGATCGCCACGCGGGCTCCGTCGCGCGAGACCACTCCGGAATCGGTGCCGCCTGCCGGAATCGCGCCGAGCCGAGTGCGCCCCCCGCCGGCGGCAGTCGACACGCGGTAGTACGCACCGGCGCGCGCCTGCAGAACGTGGCGGCCGTCGAGCAGCTGGAGCGCACCGCCCGGGATGACGGCGGCGCGCTTTCCATCGAGCGTCCAGCGCTCGAGCCGCGTGGCGTCGGGGTTCTTGGCGACGGGGACGAGCGCGACGACGTACGCGCCCTCGAGCGGGTCGCGAGGGCCGGAGCACGCGGTTCCCGCGACGACAGCCGCGAGGACAGCTGTCACGAGCAACAGCCGGACACCCACGCGCGCAGCTTTGCGCACGTCGGGAGCCCGCACAAGGCGGGCTCCCGACGGAGGCGGAGGGAGAGGGATTTGAACCCTCGATGCACCTTTCGGCACATACGCGATTTCCAGTCGCGCTCCTTAGACCGCTCGGACACCCCTCCGAGCGCGGCCCACTCTAGCCGCGGCGCGCAGCGGCGACCGCGGCGCGGATCCGCGCCGCGCCGTCGGCTTCGATCAGCTCGCCGTGCGGGATGATCAAGCGCTCGATCGGCAGCTCGGCGAGCTCGTCGAGCGCGCGCAGGACCTCGTCGGCCTCTCCCTCGTCGACGAAGACGTGCAGGCGTCCGCCCGTCCCGCTGAGCACGTCGCCGCTCACGAGTGTCCCGTGCTCGGGGACGAAGAACACTGCCTGGTCGGGCTCGCCCGCGACCACGATCGCGTCGATCCCGTGCGGGACATCGTCCGTCAGGAGCGGTCTGTCGCGACGACGCCACGGTGCGTGAGGCGGCGCCCAGATCGTCGCGCCGTATCGCTCGACGAAGTCGTCGGTCCCGCGGTAGTGGGACGGTTGCGTGAGCAGCACGCGCACCGGCTTACCGTGCGGATCGAAGTCGCGGTCGACAGGCGGGAACGGGTCGAACAGCACGACCTCGTCGTCGGTCTCGTAGCGCACGACCGGCACCTCCTCCGGCCAGTTCTCGCCGGGCTCCCAAGCCGGGTGCGGCGAGTACCACCAGTCGAGCGTGCTCACGCGGAAAAGACTACGGGCCCGGACGCCTGTCCAGGCCCGTCGTCAGCGGAGGGGAGAGGATTTGAACCTCCGATCCGCTTGCACGGATAACGGTTTTCGAGACCGCCGCATTCGACCGCTCTGCCACCCCTCCGGTCGCGCGACAGCGTAGCGGCGGCTACGCGTGCGTGGACGTGAAGACGAACGCCGACACGTTGTCGATCTGCGTCTGCGAGAGCTGACCCTTGAACGCCGGCATCGGCCCGCCGCCGACCTCGACCTGGTGGACGATCTTGTCGTATGCCGGCTTCAGGTCGTCGAGGTTCGGCCCGACCGTGCCGCTCGCGCCGGCCGCCTTCAGCGTGTGACAGCCGCCGCAGCCGGCGGACGCGAACACCTGCTTGCCGGCCGCGGGATCGCCCTGCACAGGCGCGGCCGCAGTCGACGTCGACGCGGTCGTCGTCGCGGCGGCGGTCGTCGTCTGCGCCGGCGGCGTCTCCGCGGCGCCGGCCTTCTCTTCCTTCTCCTTGCCGAAGATGACGACGGCCGAGAGCATCGCAACGAGGAACGCAACGCACGCGACCGCGAACCAGCCGACGTGCCTGCCGGGGAAGTCCGGGTTACGGCGCGGCAGGACGAACGACGAGACGAGGGCGAAGAGGATGAACAAGCCGCCGACGACGACGAGTCCGATCTTCTGGCCGGAGGTCAGCGCGGCAACGAGCATCGGGGCCGGAACCTATCGGAACTACGAAACGGCTGCTTCGCCTGCGCCCGGCTCTTCGATGCCGGTCTCCGGCGGGCCGACCGGCACGGGGCGCGGCGGCCGCAGGTACAGCAGTTCGTACAGCGACGCGGCGATCACACCGCGCGCGAACGGCCCGACGTACCAGACCCAGAAGTGCGCCCAGTGGTCGCCGACGAGCTGCGGCCCGAACGCGCGCGCCGGGTTCATCGCCGCGCCGGTGAGCCCGTAGCCCATCAGCACGTCGAACGCGATCGTGAGCCCGATCGCGAGCCCGGCGATTTGCGCGAAGGTACCGCGCGCGTCGACCGCGGTCGCGAAGATCACGAAGACGAGGAAGAAGGTGAGCACGGCTTCGAGCACGACGCCAGGGCCGGACGTGAGGCCGGAGCCGAGCGTCGGCACCCCGAGGTTGGCTGCGTTCTGCGGGCCGGACGGCAGGATCCACTCGAGGAGCAGCGCTGCGAGCGCGGCCGAGCCGAACTGGATCAGCCAGTACCAGACCGCGAGCAGCGGAGCGATGCGCTTCGTGACGAGGAACCCGAGCGTGACCGCCGGGTTGAAGTGCCCGCCCGAGATGAAGCCGACTGCCGAGACCATCACGGCGATCACGAGGCCGTTCGCGAGCGCGAGGTCGGTCGGGGTGCGCGCGAACGCGGCGCCTCCGGCCGCCACGAAGATCAGCGCGAAGGTGCCGACGAACTCGGCGGCCCCACGGCGGACGTAATCGCGCTCCAGCACGATCGGAACCCTAGGAGGCCGATCGGACGGAGCTAGATCATCCACGCCCCGTTGTTGTGGTCGATCCCCTGGCCGGTCACGCCGAGCGCATCCGGCGAGAGCAGCCACGCGACGGTTCCCGCGATCTCCTCCGGCTCACCCATGCGGCGCAGCGGCACCTCCTGCGTCGCGATCTCCCACGCTTCGTCCGGCGTCAGTCCCGGCCATTCCGACAGGCCCTGCCAGGCCATGTCGGTGTTGACCCACCCGGGGCAGACGCCGTTCACCTGGACGCCGCGCGGCGCGAGCTCCGCCGCGAACGCGCGCACCATCCCGAGCAGCCCCGCCTTCGACGCGCAGTACGCGGTGTACCCGGAGACGCCGATGCGCGCGAGGATCGACGACGTGACGACGACGCGGCCGCCGTCGGGGAGCAGCGGCTCCGCGGCGCGGACACACCAGTACGTGCCCGAGAGATTCGTGTTCACGATGTCGTCCCAGCGGTCGCCGTCGCCCGGTGCGTTCGGCCCGCCGATGCCGGCATTCGCGACGAGCGCGTCGAGCCCCTCGTCGAACGCGGCGTACACGGCGTCGCGGTCGCGAATGTCGACCGCCTTCGTCACAGCGCCCGGGACGACGTCGCGCAGGCGCGACTCGTCGCGCGCCATGAGCGTGAGCCGCGCGCCTTCGGCGGCAAGGCGCTGCGCGATCGCGCGCCCGATGCCGGTGCCCGCTCCCGTGACGACGACGTGCTTTCCCTCGAGCCTCACGCAGGCGAGTCTACGGCCGCGCGGAGCGCCGACCGTTCGAGCAGCGCGGTCGCCACGATCGTCAGCACGCCGACGGTGCTCAGCACGAGCACGACCGTCAGCACCGAGCGGGTGTCGTAGCGCGCGAGCGCGACGCCCCCGACCAGTAGCCCGATCGGCGAGCCGATGCACTGGAAGACGCCGAACACCGCGATGCCCTGCGTGCGCAACTCGCGGGGGATGCGGAGCATCACGAGCGCCTGGATCGGTGCGTTCACGTTCGACATGAAGAACCCGGCGAGCGCCATCCCCGCGAACGGCACCTCCCAACGCGCGGGCACGGCGAGGATCCAGAGCGACGCGATCTGGCAGCAGAACGCCGTCGCGCCGAGCGTGAGCGCGTTGTAGCGCCTGACCGTGCGCATCGACACGAACGCGCCGACCACTGCGCCGCCGCCGAGCGCGCCGAAGAGCCAGCCGAGGATGCGCGGGTCGGCGTGGTACTGGGTGACGACGAGCACCGGCAGCGACGCAAAGATCAGTTGCCAGGAGATGTCGAGCAGCGTGAAGGCCGGCGTCCAGATGCGAAGGAGCCGGTCGCGCATCACGAACCGGAGGCCGGCGAGCACGCCGCCCTCGCTCGGCGCTGCGACGTTCGGCGGGTCGACGAAGAGCGCGACCAGCGTGAACGAGACGAGGTACGTCGCGGCGTCGATGTAGAGGATGTTCGATGCGCCGACGACCGAGATGAGCAGGCCGGCGAGCGGCGGGCCGAGGAAGATCGTGAGCCGGTTCGCCGCCTGGAAGAACGCAGTCGCGTAGGCGACGTCCTCGTGCTCCTCACCGACCAGCTCCGGGACGACGGCGCGCTGGACCGCGAAGTACGGCGCGATGAAGACGCCGGTCGCGGCGACGAGCGCGAGGAGGGCGGGGAAGGGCAGGGCGCCCAGCGAGTGCAGCAGGGGGATCGCGGCCAGCAGCGGAGCGCGCGCGAAGTCGCAGATCAGCATCGTGCGGCGCGTGCCGAGGCGCGACGCGATCGCGCCGCCCCAGAAGCCGAGCACGCCGACCGGCAGGACCTCGGCGATGATCACCCACGTCATGTGCTGCGGGGAGCCGGTCGTGCGCAGAACGAACCACGGCAGCGCGAGCCACGTCATCTGCGTGCCGAGGGACGAGATCACCTCCGCCGTGAGCAGGGCGGCGATGCGGCGGTCGCGGAGCAGGCTCATGTCTCCGCTGCGGCGCCGAAGCTGACGACGATCGTCTTCGTCCCGCGCCGCTCGCCGCGGCCGCGGTACTCGTCGAGCAGCGCCTCGAAGCGCTCGCCGAGCTCCTCGAGCTCGGACGGCGTCAGCGCGAGCGTCGCCGACGACGTCTGTGCCGCGCGCCGCCAGCGTGGAGGAAGCTCGTGCTCGCGGCGCAGTGCGTCGCGAACGCGCTGTTGCTGTCGCGCGACGAGCTCGTCGCGCAGGACGGCCGACTCGAGGCCGTCCGACTCGAACTCGATCCGCTCCGCGACGGCGCGCCACGGACGCTCGCGGCCGGCGCCGCCCTTGCCCTCGGCGACGAAGCCCCACTTGGCGAGCGCGCGCAGGTGGTAGCTGCACGACGACGGGCTGTCGCCGACCGCGTCCGCGCATTCGGTCGCGGTCGCCTGGTCGACCGAGTGCAGGTGGTCGAGGAGCGCGAGGCGCGTCGGATGCGCGAGCGCGCGCATCGCGCGCGGGTCGTTCAGGGTGAGCGTGTTCTCGAAAGAGATGTTTCGAAACTAGTCTTTCGAGAGCCACGCGTCAAGTACCGCTTGCTCCTTTTCCCTGGCGAGGCCCGCCGGTGGCTCGATCGGCGCCTCGCCGCTCCGCACCCAGTCGAGCGTGTCGCGGGCCGTCTCGGCGACGGGCCGCGTCGTGAGCCCGGCGGCGGAGGCGGGACCGGCGTCGACGGAGAGCATCCCGCCGTACTCCGGGCTGTGCAGCCAGAGCGGGAGCTCCATCCACTCGCCGACCTCGTGCTCGGCGAGGAAGTCGGCGTCGACCCAGACGAGCTCGACCTCGGCATCCGTGCGGCACGCGTCGAGCAGTTCGTCGCGGCGCATCGCTGCGCCGACCGCGTTGTAGGTTCCCGCCACGTTGCGCTCCGCGGCGTCGACGATCCACGCGGCGAGATCGCGGCCGTCGATCACCTGCGCGTCCGCGTCGGGCGGGCTCGGCGCGAGCACGCGGCCGCCTGCAGCGAGCCGCACGGGCCAGTAGGTGAAGCGCCCGGTCGGGTCCCACGGGCCGACGATCAACCCCGGTCGCGGGATGAACGCGTCGGGGAACCGTTCGCGCACGACGTCTTCGCACAGCGCCTTCAGCTCGCCGTAGGCCTCGCGCCATTCCTCGGTCGGCGCCTGCAGCTGCGCGACGGGCGATTGCACGGTCGGCGGCGTCGACAGGTCGGCATACACGGAGATCGACGAGACGAACGTGTAATGGCCGACGTCGCCGAGCGCGCCGATCGTCTCCTGCACGATCCGCGGCACGTAGCCGCTCGTGTCGACGACCGCGTCGAAGTTGCGGCCCTCGAGCGCGGCGAGGTCGCCGTCGCGGTCGCCGCGCAGCCTCTCCACGTCGGGGAAGAGGTCGGGCTTCGTCTGGCCGCGGTTGAACAACGTGACGTCGTGCCCGCGCGCGAGCGCGACGTCGACGACGTGCCGGCCCAGGAATTGGGTGCCGCCGAGGACGAGGATCTGCATAACGTTGAGCCTATGCACTCCGTGCGCCCTGCCGAGCCGTCCGACTACGCGCGGGTGATCTCGGTCGTCGATCAGTGGTGGGGAGGGCGCGCGATGGCGGCGATGCTGCCGAAG
>Ga0066662_10001728_pt1 | contig 10175 bp, 9 predicted proteins | sample GraSoiAngelo_111_FD_133939 | JGI IMG/M metagenome (GOLD analysis project Ga0066662, IMG submission 133939) | Grasslands soil microbial communities from the Angelo Coastal Reserve, California, USA - 14_0903_12_40cm | ecosystem: Environmental > Terrestrial > Soil > Grasslands | place: USA... | reverse complement strand
TCCAGTTGGACCGATAGGGAGGGCCGCACCCATGTGGTGAGCCCTGACCCTCCCCTCCGGCGAGCAACAGTCTACCGGGGGGCTACACCAACCTCTTCGCAAGGTTCATGCCCACCTCCCGTACCATCGGGTTCCCGAGCAGGCTGAGCATTCCGCTGCCGCCTCCATTGCCGAAGTGGTTGCCCAGAACGCGAGAGAGAGCATCGGAATGATTGTCGCCGGCGTACTGGGCCAGGGAGCCCAATTCCTGCGGCCCCATGCTTCCCCCCCGATGCCGAGCTGGGAAAGCACGCCCGATGTCGATCCGCCCCCTGGGAGACTGCCTTGAGGAGGAGGTCGGCAAGACCGTTCCGTTGGCCCGGGCCGGCCTGGGCCGCCCCCTGGGCCACGCTTTGCCCGAAGCCCTGTCCGCCGAGCGAGCCCAACGCCTGGGAGATGGCGCCGATGCCGTGCTCGTTCTGCGCGCCCTCCAGCATCTGAGATACGCCTCCAAACAGGGACGACCCTTCCATCTGCGCGGCTCCGCCGCCGGCGAACTGTTGAACCAGTGTGTCGATCATACTTTCTCCTTTGTCGGCCTGGTCGGACCTCACCACCGGCAAGGCCCCTGTGATCATCCACGCTGTCCGGCCCGGCACAAGGACCCTGGCGACGGTCGCGCTGGGCCGAGTCAGCCCCACGCTCGTCCTCGTGCCGGGCCAAGATGGGACCGCGCATCTCGTGCCGGCCTATCTCCTGGAAGGGACTGCCACGCTCCGATCGGCCCCTCGCCCCAAACGCTGGCTCAGTCTCGTGCCGGGTGCCGCGCGATAGAGCCTCGATGCCCGGGCCAAATGCATTTGACCCTCATCCGGTCGTGTGTCACCGGCTACAATACCGGGTCAGAAATCAAGCTCTGAGGCGCGATGAATCTCTTCCAGGCAGTCTTTCTCAGCATCCTCCAGGGCATCTCCGAGCTGTTCCCGGTTAGCAGCCTGGGCCACGCGGTGGTGCTGCCGAAACTGCTGCATTGGGGGATCAACGAGAAGGACAAAACATGGCTTGCATTTCTCGTGGCTTTGCACGTCGGCACCGCAATCGCGCTCCTGATCTATTTCCGAGATGAGTGGGTCGAAGTGGTCAGCGCGTTCGTCCGCAGCGTCAAGAACGGTCAGATGACGAATGACCATGACGAGCGGCTGGCGTGGATGGTGATCATCGGCACCATTCCCGCCGGGGTCATCGGTCTCCTGCTTCAGGAATCGCTGCGCAGCCTGTTCGGGACACCGGAGATTGCGGCAGCTTTCTTGATCGTCAACGGGGCGATCATGTTTGTTGGCGAGCGGCTGCTGCAGCTACGGAGTGGATTTGTCACCGCGCCGCGGTTACAGCGCACGGCCGATGGCGCTGTGGCCATGCCGGGCGGGAGCCTCCCAGCAGCGCTGGGCCGGTACCGGGACATCACCGAGCTGAGCTGGAGAGACGCCGCCATCGTGGGCCTCGCCCAGGTCGGCGCGTTGATCCCCGGCATCTCCCGCTCGGGAATCACAATGGTGGCGGGACTTGCCGCCGGGCTCACGCACGAAGCGGCGGCGCGCTACGCCTTTCTGCTGGCGACGCCAATCATCGGCGCCGCGGGCGTGCTGGAGATCCCGCAGCTCTTCGACCCCTCAGCGCGCTCTATCCTGGGCTACGCGCTGATCGGGATGGTTCTCGCCGGCGTGGCCGCCTACATCTCGGTCCGCTTCTTGATGCGGTACTTTGAGTTCGGGCGGCTGTATCCGTTTGCTTACTACTGTGTCGCAGCGGGAGCACTATCACTGCTCCTCTTGCTGACTGTCGTCTGAGCTACTGTACTGGAGGACTCCGTGAATCGAACGCTACTCTTCCTCGCCGGCCTCGTGGTTGCGGGTACCTGTGTCATCATTGCCATCCTCTATTTGACCGGGTCGGCCGGGCTCGGGCATCACGGGAAGCACGCCATTCTGTTCTTTGCCATCGCCGTGGTCGCGGCCCTCTTTGCGGCCATGAACCGTCCGGCGCGCGCTGCCTCCTGACGTGGTTCGTCGAGGGGTTCGGGAAGCCAGAAACCTACCCGCCGCCCCTCCCGATGTTGGGCACCGCATACGGACGGCTCGGCAGGAGCGCGGACTCAGCCTCGCTCAACTCGGGGGAGAGGAGCTGACGCGCGGGTTCCTGAGCGCGGTCGAGAACGGACGGAGCGGAATCTCGTTGCAGGCCCTCGCCCTGGTCGCCGAACGGCTCGAGCTGCCCATCAGTCACTTTGTAGGAGGCGAGACCGGGTTTCCCGAGGTTGCGAGCGAGCTTCTCCTCGACGACGCGGAGGCCGCGTTGCGCTCCGGACGACCGGCAGATGGCCTTCGCCTCGTCAGTGAGGCGGGCGATATCCGTCATCTGCGCTCGCGTGCCCTCTGGTTGCGCGGCTGGGCCCTCTCTGATTTGGGGCGGGCGCGGGAGGCAATCTCACCGCTCCAGCAGGCGCTGCCGCTGGCCGAGCAGTCAGGCAACGAGCGGCACGTCGTCCAGGTTCTCTACAACCTGGCGCTTGCCCTTGCGAGCGCGGGCAACAATCGTGAGGCGCTTTCTATCTTCGAGCGAGCGTCTGCTCTCGCGGCCACGATGAACGATCCGGCGCTGGTGGGACGGCTCACAGTGTGTATTGGCCACCTGCGGTATCTCGGCGGCGAGCATGACGAGGCGCTGAGGCAGTACAGCCGTGCTCGTGAGCTGTTCGCCGGCGTCGACGACATCGACAACCTGGCCTCCGTGTATTCCGGCCTCAGCCAGATTCATAGGCAGCGGGGCGATCTGCAGCCGGCACTGCGTTACTCGAAGATGAGTCTCAGCATCCACGAGGTACGTCACGAGCACTGGCAGGCGGCGAAGGAGCTGAGCCAGATGGCGGCCCGATACGGGGAGAGGGGCGACACAGAATCGGCTCTGGCCACCGCCGTGGAGGCGGTGCGCCGCGCCCAGGCAGCCGGCTCATCAAACGTCGAGGCACTGGCGCGCAGCAGTCTGGCCGGCATTTACCTTCGGCTCGGGCGGCTCGACGCCGCTCGCGCGGAAGCAGAGGCAGCCGAACGGCTGCGCCCCAGCGAAGAGGATATCGGTTTCGGCGACGCGCTTGTCATACTGGCGAGGGTCGCCGAGGCCGAGGGGAACACGAAGCGTGCGGACGGGCTCTATCAGCGCGCCATCGAGATCTTCCAGACGAACGGACCCCTTTCTCGTGCGGCGGACGCGGCCCTCGCCTACAGCGAAGCCCTGAAGGCTCGCGGCGACCTCACTGAGGCCCTGGAGTACGCGATGACTGCCGCACAAACGCTCTCCCCGCGTCGCACCTGAGATCTCCCTCCGGGACCACTGCTCGGGCTGTCACTAACCGGCTCGTGCTTAAAGACGTCGTAACGAAACGGCAAAGCCACCGCCTCCGCATTCAGTCGAGCGGCAGGTACGCGTTCTCTCGCCGGGTGGTTGCACGCGTGCGACTGCCAGGGCTCACTACGGCGCTCTGCGGCAGCGCTACCTCCTGGCCTGGTCGTCGACCATCGAGGCACTGCTGACACAGGTCGCAGCCGACCGTCCCGAAGCGGAACGGTCTGCCTGATTTACCAGGCCCCGACTCCTGGGCCGCACCGGCTCTGCCTTCGCGGCGATCCGGCCGTACCCGACCACGACAAGCGTTGCCGAAAAGGATACCCCCTTTGGCTCGATACGCTCCTCGATCGCAGACACCCGAGAGTATGGCGGAGAGGGCCGAAATCGCCCGCCGGCTGCTCGACCGGGGCCTGACCGTCAGGCAAGTTCGCGCTCAGCTCCGATGCAGCGCCTCATTTGTGCGCAATCTGCGCGGGAAGCATGGCATGCTGGAAGGAGACGACACCACAGCAACCGTGCAGGAGAAGCAACCATGTACCTGACAGCGCATGCAGCTCGCACTCGGTTCGCGCGGATCCTTTCGGCATTGTTCTTCGCCTCTTCACTTGTGGTCCTCGGTGCCGCCCAGGGGCACCTGTCAGGTCCGCCGCACACCGCGCTGGCGGCAGGCTCTGGATGCCAGCTCGGCTCACCGGCCGGCGCGATTCAGCACGTCATCTATATCCAGTTCGATAACCTCCACTTCACACGAGACGATCCACAGGTGCCTTCTGATCTGGAGCAGATGCCCCATCTGCTCAACTTCATCGAGGGCAACGGCACCATGGTCTCGAACAACTACACCGGACTGATCTCCCACACGGCGACCGATATCCTGACCTCCTTTACGGGACTCTACGGGGATCACACCGGCGTGCCGGTGTCCAACAGCTATCGCTACTTCAATCCGGATGGCAGCAGCAACGTCGGCGTCTCATTCGCCTACTGGACTGACCCGATCTTCGACCCCACAACATCGACGCCAACCGACACGAAGTACAACATGCTCGACGCCGCTGGGAAGAACACCCCGGCGCCCTGGGTGCCGTACACCCGCGCCGGCTGCAACGTCGGCCAGGTGGCGACCGCCAACACCGTGCTCGAGAACACGTCCACCGACATTCCGACGGTCTTCGGCGCCGGCTCGGCGCAGGCGGCCGAAGTCAAGAGCAATCCCGCCCAGGCATTCGCCGACTTTGTCGGCATCGGCGTCCACTGCGCCCAGGGCAGCGCGCTCTGCTCCTCCGCCAATGGGGGCCAACCGGATGCGCTGCCGGATGAGCCGGGCGGGTACAGCGGCTACAACGGGCTCTTTGGCCACAAGTACGTCGCCCCCCAGATCAGTCCCGGTGGACCGGTCCAGGACCTCAACGGCAACACGATCCAGGATCCGAACGGGCATATCGGCTTTCCCGGCTTCGACGGGATGCCCGCGGCCGTCTCCATGGGCTACGTGGCCGCCATGCAGGAGCACGGCATCCCGGTCACCTACTCCTATATCTCCGATGCCCATGACAACCATCCCAACGGTCCGGCCTACGGCCCGGGGCAGGCGGGGTACGTTGCCGCGCTCAAGTCGTACGACGACGCCTTCGCCAAGTTCTTCACGCGGCTGGCAAGCGACGGAATCAACCAGTCCAACACCCTCTTTGTCTTCACTGCCGACGAGAATGACCACTTCGCCGGCGGCCCGCCCAGCCCCTCGAGCTGCGATGGGGTCACGATTCCGTGCACCTACGACAAGATTGGTGAGGTCAGCGGGAACCTGAGCGGCTTGCTGGCCACCGAGCAGGGCGTGACCACGCCGTTCAAAGTGCACTCCGACGATGCACCGACGGTGTACGTGCAGGGCAACCCGGCGCCTGGCGACACCACCACGCGCGCCCTCGAGCGCGCCTCGGGACAGCTCACTGCCGTCAGCCCGATCACGGGTAAGTCCGAACGAATCACGCAGTATCTCGCCGACCCGGTCGAGGAACGGCTGCTGCACATGGTGACCGCCGATCCGGCCCGGACGCCGACGTTCACGCTCTTCGGTAATCCCGATTACTTCCTCTCCACCGGGGCGAACGACTGCTCCAAGCCGTGCGTCACCGAAACGCCAGGCTCCGCCTGGAACCATGGCGACGTGCAGCCGGAGATCGTGCGTACCTGGCTCGGGCTCGTCGGCCCTGGGGTGCGGCAGCTCGGCGTGGACAACAGCACCTGGGCCGATCAGACCGACGTCAGGCCGACCATGCTGGCCCTTCTCGGGCTCCGCGACGACTACACGCACGACGGCCGCGTGCTCCTGGAGGATCTGCAGCCAGGCGCGCTGCCCGCCGCTGAAGCCGCACATCTGCAGACGTTGATCAACCTCGGCCGGGCGCTCAAGGGCGTGTACGCCACCAACGGACCCCTGGGCCACGCTACTCTAGCGCTCTCCACCAGTGCCCTGGAAAGCACGAATGATGCGATCTACAACCAGACCGAGGCTCGCCTGACCAATCTTGCCGACCGGCGCGACGCCCTGGCCGGCCAGATTCTCGCCACTCTCGAAGGCGCCGAATTCGGCGGCGCCACCATCGACGACGGAGCGGCAAACGATCTCATCAACCGTGCCTGGTCGCTGGTGAGCCAGACGCAGGAGATGGCCGGCACAGGCGGCTTTGAAGTGTACTTCCGAAGCCGTGTTGCCGGTCAGGGGGAGGTGCTCTTTGGCAGCGGACCTGGCTGCACCGGTCTGACCCAGGTCGCGACGCAGGACCAGAGCGCGGGCACAACCCAGCACCGCATTCTCGTCACCGGGAATGAACTGCCAGGGACCTCGGGCAGCAACGGCGTTCCCGGCGGAACTGTCTGGTACGAGACGGTGACGGTGACTCCGTCCGGGCCAGTGGTTGACAACAATGCCGGCCGCTGTTATAGCGTGGCGGTGCTCGGCCCGTAGAACGTGGCCCCGCCGGCGCATGCGGTGGCGAGTTGGGGATACACTCCTGAGTAGATACGCGGAGGGAACAGAAACGTAAAGACGGAGAGGCGAGGAGTATGGCGAAGCAGAAGCGCAAAGCGGTAGATGCGGCCGCACGAGAGAAGCTCACCGACGTGCAGGCAAAGCTGGCGGCCGCCCAGGAGCGGCGGCAGCGCATCATGGCGGAGGGCGAGGCCGCGGTGAAACGCGCCCGCCAGCGCGCAGCCGACCGGCTGACCAAGGCGACAAAGGACGTGGAGCGGCGCGCGGCGAAGGTGGCCCGGGCGGAGGGCAAGCTGCTCACCGTGCAAGGAAAGCAGAGGGCGGAGGCGGCAATGCCGCCTCCGCCGCTGCCGGTCGTGGAGGTCCCAGAAGCGACAACGGCATCACCAACAGCCGCGGCAGACCAGCTGGAGCAGATTGGGGATGGGGCCCAAACCTCGCCCATCCTGACCCCGAACGGAGCCGAGGAGGTGACGGATTCCGGGGCAACCGATATCGGCCGCAACGAGCGGCGCCTTCTGACCGTCTTGCGCGCGAGCTTCGACGAGGGGGGCGCCACCTTTTCACAGTGGCTGGAGGCGTCGTTGCTTTCCAAGCGCACGTTCCTGCGGGCCCGGAAAACGCTGGTCGAGGCCGGCATGGTCGCGCACAACGGCTCGGGGCCGGGCGCGCGCTATGCGCTGACCGGCCCCGGTCGGTCGGAGGCAGATTCCCCTCAGTAGCAAGGTCGGGCGACCGTACCTTCCAACTAAGCGCTCCGCGCTCCTGCTCATACATCGTCATCCGCCCCGCCGGCCCAATGGGCCGGCGGGGATTCGTCTCGCGTCGGGCCCTGTTGGCGGAATTCCCGCACACGGGAGCCGCGTCGGTGCCCGGCCACGGACATGATCGCAGCCCACGGAGATGATCGCCGCCTATTCCGGTAGGGCCATCCGGCGCAGGGCCGCCGTGGCTGGAAAGCGACATGGTTGGCGTCCGGAATCAGCGGCCGCAAGGCGATGATATGCGCCCTTCCCACCTGGGCGGCCCTGCGCCGGATGGCCCTACCGGACGGAGCGACACGATCGGGGATGGAACGTCACTGGAGATCCATGCCACGGCTTCCCTTGCTGCCCATAAAGTCTGTGCTGGAGTCCCCCGCCGCTCGGCGGACAATGGAGCGGAAGCGCATTATGGCGGTGGCTGCGGTCCTGACGAGATGACCCAGTAGCGTGCGCCGTCTGGAGTGCGGTCGAGATAGCCTCGGTCGAAGAGCTCCCGGCGCAGGAGGGCAGGATCGTCGAAGGTGTGATGCTGCCGCAGGATCGCGTTCACCTCGCGTTCGCTGTACTCCCGTCCCCGCTCGAACTGTGCGGCCAGGAAGGCAAGGACCAGGCGCTTGCGGGAGCTCCTGGAGGGGTAGACAGTGAGCCGGCCGGAGCCGTCGAGATAGCGGTCGAGATCGATCGCGGCCATGTTCCACCATAGGCGAAACCCGCTCGGGAAGGCCCGGAGCGGGTGGGGAAGAGGCCCCGCGGGCCCACTGGGGCGGACGGGCCCGCGGGGCAGGGTAGAGATGGCGGTGCAGCGCGGGCCCGAGGGAACCACCGGCTCCCCGGGCCCGACTCCCTGGAGGAGCGCGGGTGTGTCAGCTGCCTGACACGCTCATGATGGCAGCCGCGTATTACGGAACCATTGCCATGATGGGAACGATTCGTTACGCCTGGTGGCGATCTGCGGCATCGAGGAGCACCCCTTCGCGTATGCCGCGGCGGGTGATGAGCATGCGCTCGGGCCGGTAGAAGCGCGCGATGGCCTCGAGCGTGGCCGCGCCGGCGGCGAGTACCTGAGCCCGTTCCGGTCGAAATCGGTACTCCTCGACCAGCTGTGCGGCCGAGCGCGTGACCACGGTATCGACCACCCGCCGGAGCTCGTCGCGGCTGAGCGGCGTGACGGTGTCTTGCGATCCGGCCACGAGAGCCAGGTGGGTGGCTGTGCCGCCGGTGAAGATGAGCGACCGCGGCCGAGCCGGAGCCAGGCCGCGCAGCACCTCCTGCACATGAGCCTCCAGTGCCTCGATCTCGTCCCGCGCGGGCGGGTCGTGGTGCATGAACCGCTCGGTGAGCCGGCCCGAGCCGAGCTTCTCCGACGTGCGCCAGCGGATGGCCGCGGTCGAGTCCGGCCGGCAGTCGGCGTAGATCAGCTCGGCGCTGCCGCCGCCGAGGTCGGTGACGAGGACGCCCTCCTCCGCGGGCACGCCCAGGGTCGCGCCACGAAACGTGAGGTCGGCCTCACGCTCGCCCGAGATTATCTCGACCTCGACCCCGGTTTCATCCCGCACGCGCATGACGAAATCGGGTCCATTGCGCGCATCGCGGACCGCCGAGGTGGCCACGGCGAGCACACGATCGACACCATGACTCGCGGCCTGGTCGCGCAGGCGGCGGATCGAATCCACCGCCGCTTCGACACGGTCGGGCTGGAGCTCGTTGGTGCGGTCGACGTCCCGGCCCAGACGCACAAAGTCGCTGTCGTCGAGTAGCGGCGCGAGATCGTTTCCATGAACGTCGGCCACGAGCAACCGGATCGTGTTGGAGCCGATATCGAGGACGGCGCGTGGCATGGCCTGCTCCTTCAATACGAGGCGCGAAGCAGGTCGTCGGCCTGTTCGCCGGCGTGCGGCATGTCTGACCGTCGCAGCGCCTCGACAGTGCGGTCGATGTCATAGGGCACACGCACCTGGGTGACGGACCGCTGTTCGCCATTCCACTCGATCACGGTGTACACGGCTCGTCGGTCGAAGTCCTTGGGGTGCCCGACGCTGGAGACGTCCACGAGTAATTTGCCGCCCACGGGGCGCACATAGGGGATATGCAGGTGACCAAAGGCGAGGACCGGCGCGTTGGCAGCGTCTAGATACGGCTTCAGATCTGCTTCGCTGAGGGTGGGATAGAGCTGGTCTTCGAGATTGAGTGGATTGGCATGGACAACCAGGGCAAGTGAGTGGTCCCCCGACCGTACGTCCTGCGAGAACGGCAATTGTGCCAGCCAGTTCAGACGAGCAGGGCCGAGCCGCTCGCGTGTCCAGGCCACGATCTCTCGTTTCTTGCGCTTCAGGTCCGGCGAATTCTCGACGAGGTCGCGGTCGGTGTTACCCACGAGGAGGTCCCAGCCGAGCTCGTGCAGCCGGTCGAGCACCTCCGCCGGCTGCGGGCCCTCGAGGCACAGGTCTCCGGCCACGATCACCCGATCGGCTTCCGGCAGCCGGTCGCGCACCGCGTCCAGCGCGGCCAGGTTGCCGTGGATGTCGGAGAGGAGGATGAGTCGCATGGGCACGTCTCAGGTGTCAGAGAGGGGATGTGCTTCCCCGGTAGTATAGTGAACGGTAGGGCAGGAAAGGGCGGGCGGTGGAATCGACGAAGGTGGCGAAGGGCGCCAGAAAAGCCGCGGATAATGGCGTTCCTGACCTCCATACTCCGACGTTGTACATCAACCGTGAGCTGAGCAATCTCGACTACTTTGCACGCGTGTTGAGCCAGGCGTGCGATCCCCGTCACCCGCTCCTGGAGCGAGCCAATTTTCTGGGCATGGCCAGCGAACAGCTCGACGAGTTCTTCATGGTCCGCGTGTCCGATCTGCAGGACGAGCTGGCCGAGGGCCTCCCTTCGGCCGCGCCCGACGGGATGACGCCCGGGCAGCAGCTCACCGCCATCGGCAAGCGGGTCACCGCGCTCTTTGCCGAACAGGGACGTATCGTGTGTGAGGAGCTCCTGCCGGCGTTGTCCGATGCGGGGATCAAGATCGTGAACCTGCAGGACTTGAG
>Ga0066662_10001727_pt1 | contig 10180 bp, 7 predicted proteins | sample GraSoiAngelo_111_FD_133939 | JGI IMG/M metagenome (GOLD analysis project Ga0066662, IMG submission 133939) | Grasslands soil microbial communities from the Angelo Coastal Reserve, California, USA - 14_0903_12_40cm | ecosystem: Environmental > Terrestrial > Soil > Grasslands | place: USA... | reverse complement strand
TTGTTGAAGATAGAAATCCAGGAAGGCAATTCTTTTCTTATAAGATTCGGAAAGGCATTTAATGTCCGGGGTGCAGTCCTGTATGCCAATCCTGATCCAACTTAGCTGGTTGGCTTTAAGCTGTGCCGCTTCCTCCTGCGATACCTTCCCGGCGGCCGAATACGCGTCCTTATACTTTGCCGACATCGTGTCATCCACTTTGGAGAGCGAGGGGTTCGAACAGATCAGCTTTTCCTGCTTGCCCCGCGCTTTGGCGCAATCAAAACTCGCAGCATTTGCTGGATGGGTGAAAATGACCGCGAATAACAGAGCCGCAACTCCGCTCCCAATATTGCGTAAAAGCATCTGCAAGCCTCCGACAGGTTCTGCTCTCAGTTCTTTAGCAAGGCAATTGCCAGAACAGATTCAGAAGAACAGGTAGATATAAGCTTGGCCACGAATGTTATTGCAAGTGTATGGCGTGACACAGTGTAGCAGGCTTGACACGGCTATCCTGGCTGCCGAGAGGCGTCTTGCCTGGATACAATGTTCTTACAGATTCGTCTGGCATCGCTCCTACGCTACTGTTCCTTAATCCTTTTCTTGCTCACAATATTCCCCACAGCCAGGGGCGGCTGCGCTCCACAAAAATTTTCTTGCAAGTTTCCCCCGGAGGGGCGTTCTTTCATTGCGGGAGATGTGTCTCAGGCGATGGTCAGGCTGCTTGCAGCGCGAAATCCTCATCATCAGCAAGGGAATGGGCGTTCTGCGAGAGGGTAAAGGCCACGCGGAGACCGCACTTATTACACTGGGGAAAAAGATCACCCTGGGTGAGAACGGCATCATGAGGCAGGCGGTGCTGGTAATGAATCACCCGGTATAGCCCGGTTTGTGGGACTCGCTGGCCGGAACGGTAAATGATTCCAACCGGCTGATGACTGGCCTCCCGGGAAGTAAGGTGTTCGATCATTGTAATCGTTAGATGAACTCGGAATAGCAGCAGTTGCCGGGGTATAAGTGGCGCTTCAGCAGTGACTTCCGTATAATCGAAATTTCCCAAACACTTGTTTCTGAGGGTAGAGATATATTGCGGTTTCCTAAGGAAAGTGGCCCCAAGCACGCTCACCGGACTTATGCGCTGATGCTGGTCCTGAGTTTTCTTATTCCCTGCTTGTCGTCCGTGGCAGCCTTCGCTCAAGGCGGACAAATCATTGAATCGATTGAGCCCAAGGGTAACCGCAGGATTCCCCGAGAGACCATCATGGCCCACGTCTACACGCGTCCGGGCGATGTCTATGATGAGAATTCTTTGCAGCGCGATCTGCGCTCCATCTGGAATACCGGCTACTTCGAAGACGTAAGGATTGAGCGCGAGCCTTCACCCAAGGGATGGCGCATCTGGATTTACGTGCGCGAGAAACCCACCATTCGCACCATCGAATACCACGGCCTGAGTTCGGTCTCCCAGAGCGATGTGCTGGAGCGGTTTAAGAAAGTCAAGCTGGGTCTTTCGCTGGAGAGTCCTTATGATCCGGCCAAGATCATCAAGGCAGAAGTTGCGCTGAAGGATTTGCTGGCCGAACATGGACGCCAGTTTGCCACCGTCAACGCCCAGGTGCAGAACATTCCGCCGGCAGCGGTGGCCGTTACCTTCAACGTGAAAGAAGGTCCAAAAATCAAGGTGGGAACGATTCGTTTCCAGGGCAACAAGCATGTTTCGAACAGGGAACTGCGTTCTTCCATGAAGAACCTGCGGCCCATCGGCATTCCGCACTCCATCTTCCTGGAGAACCTCTTCTCCAAGACTTTCGATTCCTCCAAGCTCGATGAAGATGCGGAGCGCGTTCGTGACGACCTGCGCCACCACGGATATTTCGAAGCCCTGGTAGAAGAACCCAAAACCCAGCTTCGCGACAAGACCGGCGGCTGGGCCATTCCACCGTTCCGCAAGAGCGGCAAGGCCATGGACATCACCATGCCGGTACAGGAAGGCGACAAGTACAGCCTGAAGGCCATCACCTTCAAGAACAACAAGGCCATCATCAATACCCAGCTTTTGCGCTCGCTGTTCCCGCTCAAAGACGGAGAGACCTTCGATACGCACCAGGTACAGAAGGGCCTGGAGAACCTGCGCAAAGCCTACGGCGAATACGGCTACATCAATTTCACCGCCGTTCCTGAAACGCAGATTGACAATGAAAAGAAGATGCTTACCCTCAACATCGATATCGATGAGGGCAAGCCATACTTCGTCCGGCGCATTGAATTTCAGGGGAATACCACTACCCGCGACCGCGTGATCCGGCGCGAACTGCTGGTGCAGGAAGGCCAGGTCTTCAACAGCCGCTTGTGGGATCTGAGCGTGCTGCGGCTCAACCAGTTGAATTATTTCGAGGCGCTCAAGCCTGAAGACGACACCGAGCGCAAGGTCGACGATAAAGAAGGTTCGGTCGATCTCACGGTCAAGGTGAGGGAAAAAGGCAAGAACAGTATCGGGCTGACGGGCGGCTTGAGCGGCCTCGCCGGTTCTTTCATCGGGCTGAACTACCAGACCAACAACTTTCTCGGTCTGGGCGAAACCCTCACGATTGAGGGCAACGTGGGCGATAGCGAGCGCAACGTCCTGTTCGGGTTCACCGAGCCTTATATGTTCGACCGCCCGATACAGCTTGGCTTCACGGTTTACAACCGCAAGTTTGATTTCAACCAGGCCAAGCAATCAGAAATCATTTCAGGACAGAAGCTGAACCTGCCGCAAAGCGTTCTCGACCAACTGCAGAACTTCAGCCAGTCAAGCACCGGCTTCACCAGCACGCTCAGTTACGTTCTGCATTCCTTCAAGCGCGTGGGCCTTACCTATGCCTGGGACAACTCCAGCGTCACGCCTTTCAGCACCGCATCTCAGCAGTTCTTCCAGTCAATCAACTTCCGCAGCATCTCCGGTCCTGACTCCCTGAAAGGCATCATCACCAGCAAGGTTGTGCCGGTGTTCGGCTTCAGCACGGTTGACAACCCGGTGCGGCCTTACAGAGGGAAGAGCTTTTTCATTCAAAGCGATATCGCCGGCATTGGCGGAAATGTGGCTTTCTATCGTCCGGTAATGACCTACACACAATGGAAGCCGCTGTTCCACCCCGGCAACACTTTGGGCATCCGGATTCAGGGCAGCTTCATCAGCGGGTACGCCGGGAAGGTGGCGCCGCCTTACGAGCGCTTCTACATGGGCGGTGAAAACGACCTGCGCGGATTCGATGTCCGCACCGTTTCACCTTACGTCTTCGTCAGCAGTTTGCAGAACCTCCAACTCCTGAACCCTGACGGAACCCCGGTACCGCTCGATCCTGCGAATCCGCGACGCGGCAACGTGACGGTCCCGGTACCCGCCACTACCGTGACTTTTCCCGGTGGCGATTCCAATTTTTTCACCAACCTTGAATACCGCATTCGCGTATTTGGTCCGGTAACGCTGGCGCCCTTTGCCGACTTTGGAATGAACTTCGCTTTGCGCCAGTCGCAATTGCAGATTGCCCCGGACTCATTGAACCAGTTGAACACTACGTCTTTCGGTTGTCCGGCGCTGGTGGCGTTTCAGTGCGCCGGAGGCGGGTCAATCCCATTCAGCGGCGACCTGAAGACTATCCCCGGAACCAATTATGTTCCGCGTATGTCCACAGGATTGGAACTGCAGGTGATGCTGCCGATCGTGCAGGCGCCGTTCCGTATTTATTACGCCTATAACCCGTTGATTCTGGATACCCACGTGAATTCACAGAACCTGATTACCCGCAGCATGTTCCCGGCCGGCGGGGCGGGTGACTTCACGTTCCAGAGCGCACTGGCCACTTTTGGCCCGAATTTTCAGCTCAAGGAGCCGAAGAAAACCTTCCGGTTTACGATCAGCACGACATTTTAAGAGGGGCTTTGTCGTTTGACCGTGCCGGAGCTTACAACCTATAATGTAATAATTCGTCCCCTCTGCTAACTTTTCCCGCAGACTCTTAAATGAGCGGCTCGACTAGCACGCGACGAATGAGTTTGCAACCGTACTAAGGAGTTCACAATTTCCATGTCAGGCAAGATCCACAATTTCGCCCTCAGCTTCGTGCTGAGCAGTTTGCTTTCCACCGCTGCTTTGGCCCAGGCCGCGACCCCGGCGTCAGATGCACCCGCACCCAATCCAACCACCGGGCCCAGAATAGCCATTGTCAACATTCAAGACGCGATTATGGCCACCAATGAGGGCAAGAAAGATTTCGATGCCATACAGAAGCGCTTTGAGCCCAAGCAGGCAGAACTGAAAACCTTGAGCGATGAAGTTGAAAATATGAAAAAGCAACTTCAGGCGAATGGCGACAAACTCAATGAAGAGGCCCGCAGCACTCAGGTAAGAACGCTCGAAACCAAGCAGAAGAGCTTCCAGCGCAGCCTGGAAGATGCCCAGAATGAATTCCAGCAGGCCAACCAGGAGATCGTCAACCGTATTGGCCAGAAGATGATGGCCGTTCTGGAAAAATATGCCAAGACCAATGGCTATGCAGTAGTTCTGGATGCCTCCAATCCCCAAACCCCGGTGCTATGCTGCCAGAGCGCAGACATCACCAAGGAACTGGTGGAAGCGTACAATACCGAGTCGCCGACGACTGCACCCGCAGCTCCTGCAACCAAGCCGGCTGCCACGCGTCCTGCCGGAACCGGGACAGCCCCTGCTACTCGTCCCGCTGCCGGCGGCGCCACGACACCGAAAAAGCCGCAATAGTTCCACAAAATTCTGAATGGCCGCCGAATTTCGGCGGCCATTTTTCTTTGCAGCGTGGAACATTCTTGAATGCCTCCGGTGTCTGTTTCTTCACACGGAGGAAATCATGTTTCAGGGAACTTTGCTGGAGTCTTCATCGGGCACGCAGAAACGCAACCACTGGCCCATGGCCACAGCATTCACAGTGCAGATGCTGGTCGCCGGCCTGCTGGTGATTGTGCCATTGCTCTCCACCGGAATCATTCCGCTATCGGCGCGCGTGCCGGACTATACGCCCATATACACGCCGGTTGCGAGCACGCCACCAACGAATAGCGGCGGGAGTTCTACCGCGGTGAGTGTTCCGCACTCGACCGTGGTGCCGGTATATACCGCGAACAGCGTGATTAATCCTTACGGCAAACGAACGTCCGGGCCGGGTGATCCAAACCCCCAGGTTCCCAATTTACCTTGCACCGGCAACTGCACTGGACCGGCAATCGCCCCTGGAGGTGGTCATGTTCTTCCCCTGCCGGAACCTGAGGAGAAGAAGCAGCGCATAAAAATTTCTCATCTTTCTGAAGGGATGCTGGTACACAAAGTGATTCCTGTTTATCCGAGGTTTGTTCTTGCTACAGGGGTACAGGGTGATGTGAAGCTGCACGCGATCATCGCCAGGGACGGCAGCATTCAAAGCCTGAACGTGATCAGCGGTCCTCCGTTGCTCACCAATGCTGCCCTGGAAGCCGTGAGCCAGTGGAAGTATCGTCCATATCTGCTGAATGATGATCCAGTGGAAGTGGAAACCTACATCACGGTCAGCTTTACGCGCCAGCGGTGAGCAACAATGAGTCAATGGGTAAGTTGGTAATTGGGTAAGTTGAAGACCTTGGGTTCCCCACATTAGAGCTCCACAATTTCCAGAGAATTGTGGAAAAGTCTGTGCATTTTGAAGAGGATATACGGCGCTGCCGGCTGATTTCCAGGCATTTAGGGCATCTTGCCCCAGTCTTGCGGCAGCTTCTAACCAGTTGATTCTATTACTATTAGAGAAAAGGCGGAATTGCACCACAGATACGGCAGCAGTAGGGAGCAAGTTACTTGTTCGTCATGAGGATTTGCACATTTGACAACAGGCATCTTTTGCCCGAGTGCTGCATCATGCGTTCTCGCCGACCTTAAGTACGGCCAGAAAGGCCTCCTGGGGAATGTCCACTTTGCCAATCCTTTTCATGCGCTTTTTGCCTGCTTTCTGCTTTTCCAGCAGCTTGCGCTTGCGGCTAATATCGCCGCCGTAGCACTTGGCCAGCACGTTCTTGCGGATGGCGTGGACGGTTTCACGCGCAATGATCTTGGCGCCAATGGAGGCCTGAATGGCCACCTCGAACATCTGCCGGGGGATCAACTCTCTCATCTTGGACACCAGTGCGCGTCCCCGGTCATAAGCAAAATCCCGGTGCACGATAATGGAGAGGGCATCTACCGGTTCGCCGGCCACCAGGATGTCGAGCTTCACCATGGGCGATTCCCACTGTCCGGCGAGATGATAATCGAGCGAAGCGTAGCCGCGCGAGATGGATTTCAGCCGGTCGTAAAAATCGAGCACGATTTCGTTCAAGGGCAATTCGTAAGACAGCATCACGCGGTTGGCGGTTACATACTCAAAATTCTTCTGCTTGCCGCGCTTCTCTTCCACCAGTTTCAGGATGCCGCCGACATATTCTTCGTTGGTGAGGATCATAGCCAGGATCACCGGTTCCTCTATCCTGGCGATTTCGCTTTGTGAAGGCCACCGTGAAGGATTATCTACTTCAATGCGCTCACCATCGGTTTTAGTCACGCTGTAACGCACACCGGGAGCGGTGGTGATCAGGTCCAGGTTAAACTCGCGTTCCAGGCGTTCCTGGATGATCTCCATGTGCAGCAGGCCGAGAAAGCCGCAGCGGAAGCCGAAGCCCAGCGCCGCCGAACTTTCAGGCTCAAAGAAGAAAGAAGAATCGTTCAGCCGCAGTTTTTCCAGCGCTTCGCGCAATGCGGTGTGCTCATGCGCGTCCACCGTGTACAGGCCGGCAAATACCATGGACTTGAGTTCTTCAAATCCGGGCAGCGGTTCAATGGCCGGACGCGCATCGTCCGTGATGGTGTCGCCGATCTTGGTGTCGGCCACGTTCTTAAGATTGGCGACCATGAATCCCACTTCACCGGCAACCAGTTCGTCAATTTCCACCGGCTTGGGTGTGAGGACTCCCAGCGCCTCCACATCAAATGTTTTGCCATTGGACCACAGGCGGATGCGAGTGCCTTTGCGCAAGGTGCCGTGAAAAAGCCTGGTCAGCACGATCACGCCGCGATAAGGATCAAACCACGAATCAAAGATCAGCGCCTGTAAATGTGAATCCGGGCTGCCTTTGGGGGGCGGCAGGCGCTTCACAATCGCTTCCAGCACGTCGGGCACGCCCAGGCCGGTCTTGGCGCTGACTAGGATTGCGCCCTTGGTGTCCAGGCCCACCGTCTGCTCGATCATCTCTTTTACCCGGGGAATGTCGGCGCTGGGCAGGTCGATCTTGTTGATGACGGGAATGATCTCCAGGCCGTTGTTGATGGCCAGATAGGCATTGGCGAGGGTCTGCGCTTCCACGCCCTGGGAGGCGTCCACTATCAGCAGCGCGCCTTCGCAGGAGGCCAGGGAGCGCGAGACTTCGTAAGAAAAATCGACGTGGCCGGGGGTATCGATGAGGTTGAGCTGGTATTCCTGGCCATCCTGCGCCATGTATTTCATGCGCACGGCGTGGGCCTTGATGGTGATGCCGCGCTCCCGCTCCAGGTCCATGGCATCCAGCACCTGCTCCTGCATCTCGCGCTGGGAAAGAGCCCCTGTCAGCTCCAGCAGGCGGTCTGAGAGCGTGGATTTCCCATGATCGATATGGGCGATGATCGCGAAATTGCGGATATGTGCGCGGTCCATGCAGAGTGGGCTAGTCCTTCATTTTAGCATCTGTGAGCGGGAATCGGACCATGCCCAACAATGCAGGTCAGAGAGTATTCTGTTTAGGTGAGTCTTTGGATGGTATCTTACGCAACAAGAGTCTTGGCAGCATAATTATAGAGCCCATTGCGTAAATCAGGAAAAACCCAACAAGACATAAGTCGAGACACACATTCGATTTATGAAGTATTGCCCTTGAAAGTAAGAATGACAAAACCGCAACAATGAGGGTTGGGGAAACGATGCTTATTACAGTTGCCAGTGAGCGAAGCAAAACCAACTTCCGGGCAGGAGTATCCTGATCTCCCCACTTCGTTCGCTCCCAATCACTCAAAAGAGAAGGTTCACGGTAATTATGAATAATAAAATCGTCAATTACTCTTGCATGTATACCAAATTCAGTCGCCTTCGCGTCTAACAACATTGCAATAACTGGCAAGGAAAGGATTGCGCCTACTGTCAAGGATTGATGTAGTTCATTCGGGAATGATGTAGCCTCCCGTGTTAAGGCGAAGGCGATGATTCCACCCAATATCGTGAGCTTTTGAAGCCAGATGACTGCCAGCTTTTCCCGATAAAGCTTCGACTCGTCAAGCAATGATTTGTAGAGTTCGAGTTCAGGTTCAACCAGCATTCGCAGAGTGTCTCAAATCCTTTTCGGCTTTTCAAGTTGCATTTCCATTTGCATCATTACCCGCTCTGCAATTATTCTTCGTTGTCTTCGAAAAGGTGAGACTATGCGCCGGATTCTGATTGTTACGTTTGTCTTCTGCTGTTCCATTATTTCTGCCACCCAGACGCAGCTCGCTCCCGCAGTCAAAGGATTTGTGAAGGTAGATTCGCCGGTTACGGTGCTGGAGCATGTGCTTCTGATCGACGGCACCGGTGCTGCCGCCAAGCCCGATCAGACCATTGTGATTTCCGGCGGCAAGATCGCGGCCATCGGCAACAGCGGCTCGGTGCAGATTCCGGCCGGGGCCAACCGCATGGATCTTACCGGCTACTCCGCGCTGCCGGGACTGGTAGGCATGCATGATCATCTTTTCTATCCTGCGCCCGGCGGGCTGTACCACGATATGCCTGTCAGCTTTCCCCGCCTTTATCTGGCTGCGGGAGTCACGACAATTCGAACTACAGGCAGCATGGAGCCTTATACCGACCTGGAGATCAAGAAAGCCATTGAGGCTGGAAAAATGGCAGGGCCGAAGATGAATGCCACCGGGCCTTATTTAGAAGGCAAGGGGCTGCCCCTAGTGCAGGTACATGCGCTGGATGGCCCGGAGGATGCCACGCGCACCGTGGAGTACTGGATCAGCGAAGGTGCAGGATCATTTAAGGCCTACAACTTCATCACTCGCGCCGAGTTGAAGGCAGCCATTGATGCGGCCCACCGGCACCATCTTACGGTCACCGGGCACCTGTGCTCGATCGGTTTTAAGGAAGCGGCCGAGTTGGGCATTGATGATCTTGAGCACGGGCTTACCGTGGATACGGAATTCTTTCCCGGCAAGCAGCCTGATACCTGTCCCAATCCCACTCAAGCAGTGATTGCCGCCAATAAACTGGATATCAACAGCGAGCCGATCCAGACCACAATCCGTACGCTGGTCGATCATCACGTGGCTGTCACTTCGACCTTGCCGGTATTTGAGCAGTTTGTCCCGTCCCGTCCGGATATACCGGCACGTGTGCTTGAGATACTTTCTGAAGATGCCCGCAAGGCTTACCAGGCTAATCGCGCCCGTATCGCTCAAAGTAAAGAGAGCCCTTGGCCGGTCATGTTTTCCAGGGAAATGGAGTTTGAACGGTCCTTCGTGAAAGCCGGTGGAGTATTGCTTGCCGGACTCGACCCTACTGGAATAGGCGGCATTATCGCCGGATTTGGTGACTGGAGGGAACTCGAGTTGCTGGTGGACGCAGGTTTCACCCCCCTGGAAGCGATTCAAATTGCCAGCTTGAATGGCGCGAAATTCCTGGGAGAGCAGGATCACATCGGTTCACTGGCTCAGGGCAAACAGGCTGATATCGTGCTGGTAAAAGGCGAGCCCTCAAAAAATATCAGTGACATTGAAAATGTGGAATTGGTCTTCAAAGATGGCGTAGGCTACGACTCCAAAAAACTGATCGATTCCGTCAAGGGGCTGGTTGGGACACTGTAGATTTACCGGCGAGAGGCAAAGAAGCCGCGATCCGAGAAATGGGTAAATGGGTAATTTGAGATGTGAGACGTGGGGTTTCATTTACTCAATTACCAAATTACTCATTTACTCATTTACTCATTTACTCATTTACTCACTTCCTTCCGCGCTCTGCATTGCTATTCGTCAAATTCTTCTCGATCGCGAAAGATCTATCCGCGCAGCCGAGGGCGGCTAATGTCACTTACATTGCACATTCGAGCATGAATTTAAAAGAATTTTCGCACGGGCGGGCAGCAGCGGGGCAGATTCCTCCGCCCTACTCACGCGCTGAAGAAAACG
>Ga0066662_10001725_pt1 | contig 10184 bp, 9 predicted proteins | sample GraSoiAngelo_111_FD_133939 | JGI IMG/M metagenome (GOLD analysis project Ga0066662, IMG submission 133939) | Grasslands soil microbial communities from the Angelo Coastal Reserve, California, USA - 14_0903_12_40cm | ecosystem: Environmental > Terrestrial > Soil > Grasslands | place: USA... | reverse complement strand
TCGACTCAGCCATTTTTGTAAGGGAATCGAAGACATGGAGAACTTCTAGCAGGTAACCGCACGAAGGGAGGCGGAAAATCACCAAGAGAAGGCTGAACTGTCCCGGGCAGCCGTTGATGCACTGATACCACGCGTTGTATTTTATCGGCAAAAAAGCATCCTCGTGGGCGGAAAGATCAAAATGGCAAGAAATTCCTTTTGAGGCATGGCCAATACGAAGCTAAGAAATCCCCAAATAGTCACCGATCGACCCAGTTGCGAGAGTCTCAAGCAGCAGTCACTGGGACGAACCGGCCGACTATCCCTCAACTCGCACAAAAGATTATCTGATACCATTCAATGGTGTCAACACGATCTAGGGGTAAGGATCAGACTCATCCTGTATTACGAGGAATCCCAGCTGCAGGAATGAGCAGGTTGTCAAGGAAGACCAGAGTTCCCTTTTGCCCTAAAGGCCATCGTGTGAGATCGATGCCAGTAAGTACGCGCATCAGTTCGTGAGCCGACCTCTGGGGAAGCTTAGGCAGGGCGGGACGCAAGTCCAGGAGTTGACGGCACGTTGAGAGAAGAGCTTTGGATCGATTGGCTAAAAAGCCGAAGTGACGCACCCGCATCAAGCCTTTCGGGATCACGTCTCGTGTCTAATGTCTAAAACGGCGGCCGCGTCATACTGAGTAAAACCCATACACCTCGGGCCGCAATGACCGGAGACATCGCTACGTCTCTGGGAGCGTACAAAATCCTGGGCGTGGGATCCGCTAGATCTTCTTCTAATTCGTTTCCACAGGTTGCCGGGTCTTGAGCTTTTGAACCTATCGATGTTAGCCGCGTGCTCCCCATACGCAAGCACCAGTCATGCAGGTCATATGGCGAATGCATCGATGCACAAGCAGAGAGAACAAATAGCGCGCTGATTACAACGAGCTTCTTCATATTGTTTTATCCTTTTCGAATATTCGGGCCTAGTTTGGGTCCGGCAGAACCACTTCTCGTGCAACCCACAGTGGTTAGTATTTACCACAATTCGCCAGTCTTATCACCTTCATTAAACTCAAAACCCCATCACAGCGATTTCATGGAAGCTGACCGGAAAACGCGCCGGAACTCAGAGCTCCAACCTATTCAGTCTCAGCGCGTTGCTGATCACGGAAACCGAGCTGAAGGTCATGGCGACGCTGGCGATCACCGGACTTAACAGCACACCGAAGACAGGATAGAGCACGCCGGCTGCGACCGGGATTCCCAACACGTTGTAAACGAACGCAAAAAAAAGATTCTGGCGTATATTCCGCATGGTTCCGCGGCTAAGCCGGCGGGCTTTGACGATGCCGCGCAGGTCGCCTTTGACCAAGGTTACCCCGGCGCTCTCCATCGCGACATCGATGCCGGTCCCCATTGCTATTCCCACATGAGCTTGCGCCAATGCGGGCGCGTCGTTGACACCATCCCCTGCCATCGCTGCAATCCGCCCTTCCGCTTGCAGCCTCTTGATCACCGCTCCCTTCTGCTCGGGCAACACCTCGGCCTGAATTTCATCAATACCCAGCTTTTTCGCGACCGCCTCAGCCGTTGTGCGATTGTCCCCCGTCAGCATGACGATCCTTATTCCCTCCTCTTGGAGCATTCGGATCGCTTGGGGTGCAGATGGCTTGACTGGATCAGCGACGCCCAGTAACCCGGCGACGACTCCGTCAACGACTACATACATCACCGTTTGTCCGTCTTGTCGGAGCGCTTCCGCCTGGTCCCACAACTCGCCGGCTTCGATATTCAGCTCCTCCAATAGTTTGGCATTGCCGAGTGCAACGCGCTTGCCATCCACCACACCCACGACACCTTTCCCCGTGATCGAGCGAAACTCTCGAGCCGCGGCGAGCTCCACGCCCCTTTCTTCCGCACCTTTTAGAATCGCCGCGGCCAACGGATGTTCGCTGCCCCGCTCGATACTGGCTGCAAGGCACAGGATCTCGCGCTCGTCTCGTCCAGGCACCGGAAGCACGGACACCACGCTAGGTTTGCCCTCGGTCAAGGTTCCCGTCTTGTCGACCACCAACGTGTCTATCTTTTCCAGAACCTCCAAAGCTTCGGCATTCTTGATCAGCACTCCGGCAGCGGCGCCGCGCCCTGTACCGACCATGATCGACATTGGCGTAGCCAGGCCTAGCGCGCATGGACAGGCGATGATCAATACGGCTACGGCATTGAGCAGTCCGTAAGCCATTGCAGGCTCCGGTCCGAACAAGGCCCAGACGATGAACGTGACCACCGCGATTAGCACTACTGCTGGAACGAAATAGCCGGCCACGATGTCTGCCAACTTCTGGATCGGCGCGCGGCTGCGCTGCGCTTCCGCAACCATGCGGACAATTTGCGCCAGCAGCGTGTCGCTGCCGACGCGCTCCGCCCGCATTACAAAGCTTCCGGTGCCGTTCACCGTCCCTCCCGTCACGCGGCTATTCTCCGTTTTTTCTACGGGAATCGGTTCGCCCGTGATCATCGACTCGTCCACCGAAGTCGCGCCTTCCAGAACTATTCCGTCCACGGGAACCTTTTCTCCCGGCCGAACCCGGAGGCGATCTCCGGGTTTAACCTGTTCGAGAGGTATGTCCGCTTCCGTGCCATCATCGCGCACCAGACGTGCCGTCTTGGGTGCGAGCCCCAACAAAGCTTTGATCGCTCGGCTGGTCTTGCTGCGAGCGCGCAGCTCCAACACCTGGCCCAGCAGCACCAAGGTGGTAATCACCGCAGCGGCGTCGAAGTAAACGCTCACCTCGCCGCCGTGACCATGAAACGATTGGGGGAAAGCTTTTGGGAAAAGCGTTGCGGCGAGACTATAGACGTAGGCAGTGCCAACACCGATGGCGATGAGAGTAAACATATTGAGACTGCGGTTGACGATGGAAGCCCAGCCGCGCTGGAAGAACGGCCATCCACACCAGAGCACCACCGGGGTGGCAAGAACGAGTTGGAGCCAGTTCAGCGCGTGAGGAGAAAAACTGCGCTGAATCGGCTGTCCCGGAATCAAATCGGACATGGCGAGAAAAACAATCGGCGCGCTCAACCCGACGCCGATCCAAAGGCGCCGCGTCATATCGACAAGCTCGGGATTGGCTTCTTCCTCCAAGGTTACGGTTCTGGGCTCGAGCGCCATGCCGCATATTGGGCACGATCCTGGCTCCTGGCGGACGATGTTGGGATGCATGGGACAGACGTACTCTGTTTTGACCGATGGCGCGGCTGGGGCTGCCGGCTCCAAAGCCATGCCGCACTTGGGGCAAGCGCCCGGCTTGGACTCGCGCACCTCGGGATCCATAGGACAGACATAGATTCCATTCTCTGGTTTCTGAGACCCGGGGGCCGCGTGTACGTGGCCGGCATGAGCATGCATCTGGGCTTTTAGAAAATTCTCAGGGGCTTCCTTGAACTTTGCCATGCAGTGATGGCTGCAAAAAAAATAGGTTTGGCCGTTGTACTCGTGCTTTCCCGCAGCCGTGTCCGGCTCGACATTCATGCCGCAGACAGGATCAATCATATTTTTAGCTACCCTAAAATCCCAGGTCGAGCAATTTTCTATCAATACTGAAGCTCGGTAGTGGCTAACCAACCATCTGAAGCAAAATAGGCATTAGCGGTTCAATGACCATCGTGGTGACCCTGATTTCCAGCCGCTTGGTATCCTCTAAGCGCGTCATAAAGACTGAGCTGATTTGCTGTTAGCAATAATCTTTCGGCAAGGTGCGCCTGCAAATGTACCGCCCGAATTTTTCCGTGAAGGAGTGAAATTTCCATTACAAGCTGGCCTAGCTCAAGGTCCGAAATGTTCGCTTCCGCAAAGCGCGAATCCAATACCCGCTCCTTCTCGACAAGCTGTTTGCCAAGGTTGACTGCCTTCAAATTCATGTCCTCAAAGACTGCCTGCGTTTTTCGACGCTGTTCCTCTGAAAGCTGCAACTGATCCGCTAACTCCAGGACATGCTTGGGACCGGGATAATGATTTAGTTCTGCGGCTTTGGCGAATCCCATTCCGTCTCCTGAAAGGTAGCCAGTGATTTCGTCTTTTGAGACCGCTTTGATCTCACGCGTCTCCTGTCCAGAGTAAGGTGATAACGCTTCACCCGCCCACGCGGCTGGGGTATAGAGACAAATTGTCGCTACCAAAAACCATTTGCACCTCATAAAGTTTACCTCCTTAGAGTTGCCTCACTATAATAGACATGTCGTTGATAACAAAGCAGTCCCGTTCCTAAAATCACCAAAGCGCAAGCGGGCTTCTTCGGCTATCGCGTTGAGATTAATCACCGACTCAGCGAAATATTCCAGCGGATGCAACGGACCTCAGCTCCGGGCCGTAGTCCATTCCGACAAAGTTTTCGCCGCGCACTTCATGGCAGAAGTAGCGTTCATATTTTACCAAACCTCGCGACCTTTAACCGGATCCCCTTTCGGCATGCCAAATCGCCATCCCGCGGGATGATGCGTCTCTACTTCCCCTGGATGAACGCCTTTCGCCGGCGTCATCACGGCTGAAGTAACGACAATTGAAACAATTGCGAATATCGGCCGACGCCTCTTCCGAGTCATAAGCGTGTCGCCTCCCAACTTGGGAAACTGATTTTTGATTTGAACAAACTTCCGCCTTGTTCAGGCGGAGGAGCGGGAGAGGAAATGAAGGCTAGATTCTAAAAACGGACAGAAACAAATGGGGCGAGAGACCCATGAGAAAGGGATACGGGGGAAACCTTTCCACGTGATGCGTGGAATCGCTTTGAACACTCAAAGAAAATTTGCTCTTTGGACAGATCCGAGTGTGAAGCCAACTTATATATCCCAACTTCCTCGTCAACTCTTCTTTGAGCACTTGATGACAACAACCGGCTAGTCAACCTGAATAAGCGAACAAACCTTGTTTCCGTGATCCCTGCCAGCTTTACGCCGCACTAATGTACGCAACTCATTTCGAAGCGACTGTAGCTCAGGATCTTATCATCGATCTCACACAAGTGGTCGCGCGCCAGCTCCTTCACTTGGTCGCGGGGCCGCTGATCCATTCCTGTTTCCCTTCTATAAAACGACCCCTCGGGGTTTTGCTTCAATCACACTAAAAACGCCAAAGAAAGTACGCCACGCCGTGACGATGTTTAAACCGGCTTCCCGCGCGATTTCAAGCGGCTCCCTATTCCAATGACAACCGAGCAGATTTGCAAAGCTATCTTCCCGGCGGTCTTGCCAACGGCCCAGCCATTCACGGTTACTCCGGCCGTGCTCAAGCAAAAGAACTCGACCGGTCGGCTTACAAACGCGCGCCATCTCTTGTAGCGCAAGCACCGGATTCGGGAAGGTGCACGTCGTAAGAGAAGAGAGTACCGTGTCAAAACTCTTACCACAAAAAGGAAGAGCCTGAGCGTCCGTCAGCAAGAAGTCAACGTTCATGGATAATTTCTCTGCTCGTTTTCGAGCGACGTTCAGCATCTCACCGCTGATATCCACGGCGACGATCCGACACTCTCGAGGATAATAGCGCAGGTTTTTACCTGTTCCGACCGCAACCTCCAGGACGTTCCCTGAGGCTCGCCGCAACAATTGATGTCGAAGTCTACTCACTCCCAACAGATCAGGAACGCCCTCGACCCAATCGTACCAGCGGGCAAATTGATCGTACTTGTCAGCTATCTCGCGTGATTCAAACTGTACCGACATGATCTACTCTTTCTTCCGTTGTTTCGGCCAGTAGTTGAATAACACCGGACTTCCCGTAGCGGAATGAATGCAGATCGGCAAGTCCAATCGGCTTGCCGCATCGTAGAGCGGAAAGAAGTGGGAATCGCTCAGCAGGCGATCGCGTTCCGATCCGCGGAGAAAAATATCAACCGCGCCGTTCTCCTTCGCGAGCTTGGCTTCACCATAAACTAACACTCTTACCAATCTCACGGAGAAGCAAACGGGTTGCGGATCCTAAGTTGACGGTCTATGACCTGCCTATCCTGGAGGTCTTCGGAATACAGAATTTTGCATCCAGCGCTTAACGCGGAGGCCAGAATCATCGCGTCGTAAAATGACAACCCATAGCGCTCGGCTATTTCGATACCACGGTCGTGAGTCTCGATGGTTAGTGGCTCAATCTCGCATAGGGCGCGGATGGGAGTAAGTACATCTCTGATTTCGCCCCACGACATACCTAGTTTGGCCGAGGCAACCGCGGCAAATTCATCGAGAACCTGAACGCTGATGACGCCGCCATTGGCGACGAGTTCCTCGGCCCGATCAGACTTGGTCGTGTCCTCCGAGAGCAAATAGAGTAAGACGTTAGTGTCGAAAAACGTCTCAGCGGCGGGCATTGGCCTCGACGCGGTCAAACTTGAAATCGGCGGGCAGGCGACCGCGGTACTTTCTCAAACGCGCAAGCAGTTCGCGAGCGCCGGGCGCTTTCTTGATCGCGAAAAGGCGAGCCCTCGCAACATCGATCTCGATGTTGTCCCCTTCCTTGAGGTCGAGCGCTTCCACTACCGCGGCGGGCAAGCGGATCGCTAGGCTATTTCCCCATTTACAAACCTGCATAACTACCTCCAGGCTAAAAGATATACATCATTTATTGTATATCTACCATGCTCCACTCGGCTTCGTCAACAACCTCCCACAACCCCCGACTAGATGACGGTCCCGTCAGGAATGGTTGCGTTCTTGATTACGACGACAATGCCGCTTCGGATGACAAAGCCCAGCTTTTCCCGGTTCGACTCCTCCACGTGGTCTTTATTCACGATCTGTACATTGCGCCCGATGCGTGCGTTTTTGTCGACGATGGCTCGTCGGATCGTGGTGTTGGCACCGATTCCCAAAGGAACTTTCCCACTCTCCAAGGTTTGCAAACGTTCTGAAGGGGATTCGTAGTAGTCTGATCCCATCAATAACGCGTTATCGATAAGACAACCGGTTTCGATGCGAGATCGAATTCCTATCACCGATCGCTTGACCGTACATTCCCTAAGAATGCATCCCTCGCCGACCATCGACTCAATCACGTTGCAGTCGAGCAACTTCGTGGGGGGCAAGTAGCGCGGCCGGGTGTAGATGGGAGCCCTTTCATCGTAGAAGCTGAAGGGCGGACCGGGCTGACAGGTGAGCGCTAGATTAGCGTTGTAGAACGCCTCGATCGTCCCAATATCTTCCCAGTAATCTTTGAACAGATATGCGTGAACATTATAATCCTTTGTCGAAGACGGAAGAATTTCTTTACCAAAATCCGTTTGATTGGGGGCTGCTTTCAATAGATCGAGCAAAACCTGCCTTTCAAACACATAGATTCCCATGGACGCGATATAGGGAAACTCTTTCGCTTTCTCCACGGGCAGGCCGAGAACGGTTGTATTTACCTGCATCGCCTTGAGAGCATCCCCTTTGGGCTTTTCGCTGAAAGACATTACGAGCCCGTTATTGTCTATCTTCATCAAACCGAAGTCAGACGCCCGACTCTCATCAACCGGTACCACCGACAGCGTGATGTCTGCCTTGGTTTCACGATGGCGTTGAATAAAATCCGCGTAATTCATCCGGTACAAGTGATCGCCGGAGAGAATCAGGTACTGATCGACATCCCATTCCTCGAACAACCAGAGATATTTACTCACGGCGTCAGCAGTTCCTTCGAACCAACTCGGGCTTTCCAAGGTTTGCTGGGCCGCCAGCACTTCGACAAATCCCTGGGAGAAGCCTGCCATGCCGTAAGTGCGCGTAATATGCCGGTTGAGAGAGGCCGAGTTAAACTGCGTCAAAACGTAAATCCTTTGGATCTCAGAGTTGATGCAGTTACTGATGGGAATATCGATTAAGCGATACTTGGCAGCCAAAGGAACGGCCGGCTTCGCTCGGAGTTTGGTTAGTGGATATAGCCGGGTTCCGGCACCTCCGCCCAAAATAATGGCCAATACTCTTTTCACTCAGCGACCTTCAGTGTCCCCGGTTGATCGTCCGCGCACAGTGTCCCACTGGCTATCCCTCGTTTTGTGCAGAGATTATTCAACCAGCCGCGGTCATGTCAACCCGATTGCGAAGATTTAGACATCGCGCTTGAAAGATGGCGCGGCCTCGTCCTATGCTCGCTGGCATGTCACAGAAAAAAACATCTTTCGGTCTCACGTTGTCCAACCGGGCGCTGGTTACGCGGGGAACGCGGCCAAAGGATCTTATCGACATGGCCGTGCAAGCCGAGAACACCGGCGCGATCGACGCTGTCTGGGTCGGCGACAGCATCCTCAGCAAGCCTCGGTTGGAATGCATTCCGCTACTGGGCGCCATCGCCGCGCATACTTCGCGAGTGAAACTCGGCGTGGCGTGCATGGCCACCATCGCGCAACGTAATCCCGTGCTGCTTGCCTTGCAGTGGGCGAGTCTCGATGTGCTATCGAGCGGACGCACATGGCTGGCGGCGTGCATGGGATACCCGGCGAGCCAACATCCGATGGCGGCCAAGGAGCTCGCAGTAATGGGCGTCCAAAGCAAAGAGCGGCCGGAGCGATTGGAAGAAATGATTCAAGCCCTGCGAGTCCTTTGGTCCGACGAACACGCCAGCTTCCACGGCAAGTACTATTCCTTCGATGACGTGAATCTCTTGCCCAAACCCGCGCAACAGCCCTGCCCGATCTACATCGCGGGTACCCCGCGACCTACTCAGATCGGCGAGCGCGGCGTGGAGCGCTCCTTACGGCGAATCGCTCGCTACGCCGACGGTTGGATGACCAATCAGATCGATCTCGCAATGTTTCAAGACTACCTGGGTCGATTGCGGGGACTGTTGGTCGAGGAGGGGCGAGACCCGAACGAATTCAAGACCGTTTTGTACTACGGCACTTCCGTGAACCGTGATCGAGAGCAGGCGTTTCGCGAAGCCAAAGCTTTTCTCGACGCGTATTATCAAAAGGACTTTACCCGCCAGGGCGTGGAAATCTGGACCGCCTGCGGGCCAGTCGAACATTGCGTCGACTGCGTGCGAGGATTTATCAACGCCGGGGTCGATCACGTCACCATTCGCCCGATCGGTCAAGATTTAAACAAGCAGTTCCGCATTTACTTGGAAGAAGTTCTTCCCGGTTTGAATTTAGTAGCCGGTAATGCCGCTTAGCTCCCTATCAAACTGCTCACTCCCAGCTTAACGCCGGGAAGTTCACCCCAGGCTAGAAGCCGACAATAACTTCCGGAGTATCTCGCGCAAAGGGCGCCAAGGAAAAAACTTCGCCGCGCTAGGTTTTTTGTGGTTGATTTAGCCTTTATTCATCCAACCACATCAGCTTCGCCGGATTGTCTTTCAACATCACCTTGACTTCCTCCGGCTTGATACCAAAGCCGAGCAGCGCCCGGATGAAGACGCGCATGCCGTCGATGGCGTCCATGTGAAGCACCTGGCCGAAGTCACTGCCAATGATGCAGCGCCCGGGGCCGATTTCTTTGATCGTGCGAATCGTTTCCATCGGGTCCGCCACCGGCTGATAGAGACTCGGAATCATCGGCTGGCAGTACGTGCCGACATAAACGCCTAAATCGCGGAGCTGCTTCATCTCATCCAGCAACAATTTGTTGAGTTCCAGCAGCGGGTGATCGAGCGTCGCCCTCACCCCAATATCTTTCGCCAATCGCGCCAACGGCAGCAGTTCCTGAAAATCGGTGTGGCCGAAGCCGATGCCGACTTTCTTTTCCGCGGCCATCTCCATGATCTCTTTCACTTCCGGCAACACTTTGCCGTCCTCGCTGCACAGACGCACGCCCTCTTTTTCCGGGTGGCCGGCGCCGCGCCAGAAACCGTAGGAGGTGAAAGTCGGAAACCAAATCATTTTGAAGTTGGGATACTGAAGCCCGACGCGAACGTACTCCGGTCTCATGCCGAAGCACATCCCCACGCCCCCGTAAACCTCGACGCGATGGGCCAGCTCGCCTCGCGCGATCATGTCGTCGATGTGCCGCTGCGTCAGATAGGCCGACGTTGCGCTGATGTTCCAGTGGTCTTTAAAGGCAACGGCGCGCATGCCGCACTTGGACGCCTCGACGGCGATCTGAAGCATGTCCTGAGAACGATGGACGAAATCCGGATAAGCGTGGATGTGGCAGTCGATGGCGCCCTGTAACAGCTCGTTCTCTATCCCCGGATAGATCTTCAGCATCTCCGGGTTGTCTTTGAGCATTTGATAAAAATAATC
>Ga0066662_10001723_pt1 | contig 10186 bp, 6 predicted proteins | sample GraSoiAngelo_111_FD_133939 | JGI IMG/M metagenome (GOLD analysis project Ga0066662, IMG submission 133939) | Grasslands soil microbial communities from the Angelo Coastal Reserve, California, USA - 14_0903_12_40cm | ecosystem: Environmental > Terrestrial > Soil > Grasslands | place: USA... | reverse complement strand
CGGCGGCGATCGCGCTCAGCCGCTCGGCGTATCGGCGCGCGATCGCATCCCAGCCGAACGCCGCCGCCGCTGCGATTGCGGCATCGCCCCGTGCCCGCCGTCCGGCGGCGTCGCGGTCCGCCTCGATCAGCAGGTCGCGCATGGCCGCCACGTCGGGCTCGAGCATGAAGGGCGTGCTCGCCGTGACCCACTCGTCCACCCGGTTCACGGCCTTGTAGGCACGCCGCGCGGGCACCCGCCAGCATGCGGCATCGGGGATGAACTCGTCGGTCGGTCCGCCTGCCGGCACGATCACCGGGAGCCCGCTGGCCATCGCCTCCAGCGCGGGCATGCAGAAGCCCTCGCCCCGGTAGGGGAGCAGCATCACGTCGCAGGAGCGGTACAGCGCGGCCATCTCGTCGTCGGCCAGATCGCCGTGCAGGTAGACGATGCGCGGCAAGGTGAGCTCGCGCGCGTACTGCTCGAGGCGCGTCCGGTCGGCGCCGGGATAGATCGTGTCCGCGCCGAAGTCCTTGATGACGAGCGTGACGTCGTCCCGGCCCTGAAACGCGTCGAGGTAGGCGGCGAGCAGCAGGTCGGGCCCCTTTCGCTCGATCAGGCCGCCGACGAACAGGAACCGCGTGCCGGGCGGGGTGTCCAGCGGCAGCTTCGGGCCGTCCGGTCGGAACAGCTGCAGGTCGACGCCGTTCGGCACCACCTGGATGCGGGCGGGATCGACGCCGCCGGAGACGTACATCTGCCGGACGTATTCGCTCGGCACCCAGATCTCGTCGACGTTTCCGCGGATCGGCTCCACCCACTCCTGCGGTATGGCGCCGAACTCCCAGGGTTGGATCACGGCCAGGCGTGCGGATGACGGGCCGAAGTCGTACGGCCACTGATGGCGCACCTCGACCTCGGCGGGGTGCTGCAGCGCCGGGTCGAGCGACTCCCCGTTGCGGAGCACCCGTTCGACCGCGAACCGCGGATCCTCGCCCAGCCGGGCGCACACCTCGCGGTTGATGCCCGCCAGGCTGGTCTTGCGCAGCTGATCTCCACGCCACCGAACGGTGACCGGCGCTCCCGGGCTCGTCGCCGGCGCCGGCCGCTCTCCGCGGTAGATCCGCTCCAGCTCGTCGACGTACGCGGCGAACTCGCGCGGCGGCTCGATCCCGGCCTGCAGGCGCTCGAGCAGGCCAGGCTCGGACGCCAGCCGGTCGAGCACCGCCGCCAGGTCGCCCGCGTCCCGGCCGTCGAACAGCAGGCCGTCGACGCCGTCGCGGACGAAGTCGGGAATGCCGCCCATCCGCGAGGCGAGCACCGGCACCCCGCCGGCCATGCACTCGGAGACGACGAGCGGCGCGCAGTCCCACCAGAGCGACGGGACAACCGCGACGTCCACCCCTGCCAGCCGCTCGATCAGCTGCTCGTGCGAGAAGGCGCCGCAGAGCTCGACCACCCCGCGGTGATCGAGCAAGCGCAGGTGCTGCTCGAAGGCTTCGGGCGCGTCGCCGTGGATCTGCACCCGTACCTCGGCGGCGCAGCGCTGCGCCGCCTCGACCAGCAGGCTGGGCCCCTTGTGCGGATAGGCCGACCCGAAGAAGCCCACGGTCAGCGCCTCGCCCCTCCTCCCCGGCTGGCGCGCGGCGCCGAGCGCGTCCCAGATCACCTGCTCCTGGGGCATCGCCTGGCGCACCACGTCGATCATCTCCTCCGGATAGCCGTTGGTGACGAGCGTCCGCTTCATCGCCTCCGACACCGCCAGGATCGAGGTCAGGCCGCGCTCGAAGCGGCTGCGGATCTCGGTCAGGCGCTGCCGGTGCCCGCGCCGGTCGGCACTGCCGACACACGCGGCGCAGGCGGTGCCGTCGCCGGGCCCGTGGCACAGCTCCAGCCGCTCGGTGTAGAGGTAGGCGCGCGGGCAGATCGGCCAGTAGTTGTGGGTGGAGTAGTGGGCCGGGATGCCGCGCTCGGCGATCTCATCCAGCAGGGCTGCGCCCAGGTTGTGCAGGTTGTGGATGTGGACGACGTCGGGGCGATGCCGGTCGAGGGCCTCGGCGAACGCCGCCGTGATCGGCGGGTCATCGATCTCCCGCTGCGGGTTGCCGAGGTCGAACAGGCCGTGCGGGCGGTTGTGAACGCCGATCAGGCGAACGCCGTCCTCATACCAGCGGCGCACGGCATACGCGGGGGCGTCCGGCAGCCTCGGCACCGCGGCGTGGAAGACGGTGACGTCCCAGCCGCGGCGGGCCAGCTCCTGCGAGAGGTGATGCGGCACGATGGTGCCGCCGCCGCTGTCGTTGTAGCCGAACGACGTGAGCATGATCCGCGGGCGCCCGTCCAGCGCCTCGTCCCGAAGCGATCGGGCCAGATCGGGCAGCGGCAGCGCACGCTCCTCGAGCAGGTCGGCCAGCCGCAGCCGCGCCAGCCGCTCGTCGCCGCCTGCCTCCGGAACCAGCGCCGCGGCCCCCACGCGGTCGACGGCAGCCGCCATCGCTCGCTCGACCTCCTGCACCTCGAGCGCCCGGTTGTCCTCGTGGGAGCCGGAAGCATCGTGCCTGCGGAACCGGACGACCGGGCCGCCGGGCGTGTGCCGGAAGCGCATCGCCGGCGCAGCACGCAGCCAGAGGTCGAGGTCGGCGGCGATGCTGTAGCCGTCGGCGTAGGGGCCGAGCTCTTCGAAGACCCGGCGGTGGATGGTCGTCGACGGCCAGACCAGGAGGTTGTGGTGGCGGACGAGCACGTGCAGCAGCTGGTCTGGCCCCAGCTCCGAGGCGGCCCAGCTGCCGGTCGCACGGCCGGCCGCGTCGATCATCTCGGCGTCTCCGTGCACCACCGCGGTGTCCGGATGGGCGTCGAAGATCGCGACCTGCCGTGCCAGCCGGTCTGGCGTCATCAGGTCGTCGTCCGCCAGGTTCGCGATCAGCTCCCCGCGGGCCAGCTCGATGCACCTGTTCCAGTTGCCGACCATCCCCAGGTCGTGCTCGTTGCGGACGTAGCGCAGCCGGGGATCGCCGAACGAGCGCACGGCATCGGCCGTGCCGTCGGTCGACGCGTTGTCGCAGACGAGCACCTCGATGCTGTCGAAGGTCTGCGCCAGGGCGCTCGCGATCGCCTCACGCAGGAACCCGGCGCGGTTTCGGGTGGGGATCGCGACGGTGACCCGTGGCGAGCTCATGCCGCCTGCCGCAGCGTCTGGAAGCGATCGCTGTCGGCCGGCCGTGCGAACGGGTCCGGCATCGCATGCAGCATCGCCGGCACGCCCCGCGCCTCCGCGGCCGCCGCCTGCCGCGACCCGAACGGCGCCAGGGCGACGCTGCCCGGCACCCACAGCTCGTGGGGATCCTCGCCGGTGACGAGGTCGATCCCGAGCTCCGGGCCGGCGGCCAGCTCCCGCTCCACCAGGGCGACCAGCTCGTCGACCTGCGAGGGGTGTGCCCCGAGCGCGAAGCTGGCGAGCAGGCCGGCGTCGTCGAGCCTGCGCGCATGCGCAATGGCCGCGCTCACCTCCGTGCGGTCGCAGGCCGGAAGGGCAACCGCGTCGAACGGGAGCGCCGGCACGGTCAGCCCGGCGCGTCCCACCTGAGCCGTGAAGAGGGCTCGCAGCGCCGCATCCCCGGGCGCGAAGGACAGTGCCTGCGCCGCAAGGGCATAGGCCGCGTGGCCGCCGGCCGAGGCGCGGCGGTGGCCGTCCCGCTCCAGGTGCGTCGCCATGCGGCGGAGGCAGGCCGCCAGCATCGGCGCCCGCAGCTCCGCCCACTCGACGGGCAGGGCGGGATCGTCAAGCGCAGCCGCGAGCGCGGACGGATCCTCGGTCGCGTAAACGGCGGAGCGCAGGGAGTCGGTCGTGCCACTGTCCGCGTGCTGGCGCCACCCGACGAGGTGCTGGTCGACGTAGGCGACGCCGTGGCGCAGGGCGAGCCGCATCCAGGCGTACCAGTCGGCGCAGTAGGGCAGGCGGCCGTCGAATCCCCCGATCGAGCGCAGCTCGGCGGACCCCGCCACGACCGCGGGGCAGGTGATGCAGTTGACCGGCGCGCAGAGGCGGAAGAACTCGGGAGCCGGGTAGAGCTCACGCGGCGTCTGCTGGCGGCCGAGCTCGCCGATGATCGCGCCGGCCTCGTTCAACAGCTGCACGGGCGAGTGGGCGAATCCCGCTGCTGTGCGGCGGATGGCGGCCACCTTCAGCTGCAGGTTGGCCGGCTCCATCACGTCGTCGGCCGCAAACGGGACGAACAGCGGTGCGCGGGTCTCGGCCAGCGCCCGGTTGAGGCTGCCGTAGTAGCCCAGGTCACGGTCGTTCGCCGTGTATGAGACCCGGCGGTCGGTGAGGTACTCGTGCACGATCTCGGCCGACCGGTCGGAGGAGCCGTTGTCGTAGACACGCAGCTCGAGCTCGCCGTGGGTCTGCGCGAGCACGCTCTCGATCGCCTCGGCCAGGAAGGCCTCGCCGTTTCTCACCGAGATGGCGACGCAGACGCTCGTCACGCGGCCGCCGCCATGCCGTGACAGCGCTTGAACTTGACACCGCTGCCGCACGGGCAGGGCGCATTGCGCGGCACGTCTGGCGTGGCCGGCCGGGAGGCCGGCTGGGGCTCGGGCGCGGTGGCCTCCTGGTGCTGGCGTACGGCCAGCGGCAGCACGGTGTCTCGCGACTGCCGGAGGTATGTGGCGTTGTGGAAGGCCCCCAGGCCACGGGCGTGCGCGATCGACGCCTCGAGCAGCGTCAGCGCAGCATGGGTGAGCACCGGGTCGGGCGTGACGGCCGGCGTGCCCTTGTACGCCGCGGCCGCCATCATCCTCATGGCGTTATGCGCAGCCTCCATGCCGTCGACGGTGAGCGGGCCGCCGGAGTTGCAGGCGTGCCCGAACCACCACGCAAACCGGTCGTTGAACTCCGGCGGGGCGGTGAGGTCGAGGCCGTGCAGGCGCGTCGCCAGGATCATGTCCAGCAGCCCCTGCGCGAGCACGCGGTTGCGAACGTCGGTCACGTCGTAGCGGATCAGGTCGGCCGGATCCCAGAGGAAGTCGGTGGCGGAGGCGGCGAGGTCGTCCCAGTGGTTGTGCCAGCCGATCTCGCGCTCCTCCTTGGGGTAGCGCTCGAGCCGCTCCTTGAAGATCTTCCGCTTCGCGTGCTCCGGCGTGCGGATCGGGTAGTGGAGCGAGATGAAGTGCACCGGACAGAGCCGGCGCCCCTCGAACTCGGCGGCGTGGCCGCCGGTGCGGGCGATCTGCACCGGAACGCCGGCCGGCGGCTGCTTCCACGCCTTGATCCAGAGCGTGTTTGCGAACTCGGCCGGCTCGTAGTGATGAATGAACTCGCGCGGGTCGCCGCCCGACGGGAAGCTGTCATCGGTCGGCCGGAACTCGAGCACCTCCGACTGCACGGCCGTGTAGCCGAGGGCGTCCACGAGCCCGATCGCCTCTGCGTGCGACATCCCCGGCCAGGGGCCGACCCGGAACTCGTCGGCGTCCGCCCGGATGTACCAGTCGGCGCCAAGCTCGGCGGCCAGCACCTCGTTCCGGCGGAGGATCTCGCCCCACATGTACTCCTTTTTGGCGCGCTCGCTGCCGCCCACGTCGTCCGGGAACCGCTCGACCTTGATGACGCCGTTGCCGAGCCGCTGCCGGGCGATCTCGGCGGTGCCGTCGGTGGAGCAGTTGTCGATCAGGTACACCTCGACGCCGTCGTCGAGGTAGTGCTGGATCACCGATGCGATCACGTCCTCCTCGTTGAAGGCGGGGAGGATGGCGACGATGCGCGGGCGCCGGAACCCGTACATGATCCCCGGCGCGAAGGTCACGCGGCCCTCCGCCCGGCGCCGCGGTGGAAGGCGTCGACGCACGACGCGACGTGGTCGACGTGGGCCTGCTCGATGCCCGGGTAGCACCCGATCCAGAATCCGCCGTCGGCGATCGTGTCGGTCACCTCGAGCGGCCCCGCCACGCGGTGCTCCACGCCGGCGTACGCGGGCTGGCGCAGCAGGTTCCCGGCCATCAGCTGGCGGGAGTCGATACCGTGGCGGTCGAGGTGCGTGACCAGGTCGTGCTTGGTGTAAGGGGCGTCCGGCCGCACGGTGATCGCGAACCCGAACCAGGACGTGTGGGCCTCGGGCGCCTCCTCCGGCAGGATCAGGTACTGCTCGTGCGCGGAGAGCGCCTGGCGCAGCGCGCCGTGGTTGCGCCGGCGGCGGGCGACGAAGTCGTCGAGCCGGGACAGCTGCACCGTGCCGATCGCCGCCTGCATGTCCGTCGCCTTGAGGTTGTAGCCGACATGTGAGTAGTCGAACTTGTGGTCGTAGCCGTACGGGAGCGTCCCGAACTGCTGCGTGAACCGCTTGCCGCAGGTGTCGGCGCAGCCCGGCTCGCACCAGCAGTCGCGGCCCCAGTCCCGGAACGACTCGACCAGCTTCTTCAGCTTCGGCCGGTTCGTGAGCACCGCGCCGCCCTCGCCGAGCGTGATCTGGTGGGCCGGGTAGAACGACAGGGTGGCGAACTGCCCGAAGCTGCCCACGTGCTGCCCGCGCCAGGTGGAGCCGAGCGCATCGCAGCAGTCCTCGATCAGGTAGAGGTCGTGCCGCTCGCAGAAGGCGGTGACCGCGTCGAGGTCGAAGGGGTTGCCGAGCGTGTGGGCAACCATCACCGCTCGTGTGCGCGGGGACACCGCTGCCTCGAGCGCGTCGACGTCGATGTTGTACGACGGCAGCGTGACGTCGACGAAGACCGGCACGAGGCCGTTCTGGATGATCGGGTTGACGGTGGTCGGGAAGCCGGCGGCCACGGTGATCACCTCGTCGCCGGGCACGAGCCTGCGATCGCCGAGCTTGGGCGATGTCAGAGCGGTCAACGCGAGCAGGTTGGCGGATGAGCCGGAGTTGACGAGCAGCGCGTGGCGATGCCCTGTGCGGCGCGCGAGTGCGCGCTCGAAGACGTTTGCCTCGGGGCCGGCGGTCAGCCAGAAATCGAGGCTTGTCCGCACCAGCTCGACGACCTCCTCGGGCCCGAACACCCGGCCCGATGCGGGCACGCGCGGGCTGGAGGGGTCGAACGGGCGAGGGCGGTGACGGTCGGCGGCATACTCGCCGACCAGGGCCAGGATCTGGTCTGCGCTTGGCTGGGGGGACATCGTGCGGCGTAATCGGCTCGGCCAGGGGCGATTTGAGCACGCGTGTGCGCCGGCCGGCGGTGCTGCTGCCGGCCGGCGCAGAGTCGACCTGTTACCAGCCCCCGCTCGTCTGGCTGCCGGTGCTGGCCGAGGACGTGTTCGCCTCGATCTTCGCGCCCGCCGGCGTCAGCGCGTCCCAGCTTGCGCCGAAGTCCGTCAGGCCCTCGCCGGAGGTCTGGCCCGGCTGCTTGTCGCCGATGAACATGTAGACCGGCCAGCCGTTGTAGGTCACCTGCTCGGTGCCGTCCGCGCGCTTCGTCGTTCCGACGAGCGACTGGTCGACGCCGGAGAGCGCGACGGGCTTGCCGTTGCTTACGAGCGGCGGCCAGTACGACGCGCAGGCGCCGTCGCACGCGCTCATCCCCTTGCTGTCCTTCTCGAAGATGTAGAGCGTGCGCCCGGAGCCGTTGACCACGACGTGGCCGAGTCCGGTGGAGGCGACGCCGACCCGGGCGGCGGTGCTCGCCGTGGTGGGTTGCGCCGCAGGTGTGGGTGCCGATGTGGCGGAGCCACCGTACATGCCACCGCCCGTTCCACTCGCTCCGCCGCAGGCGGCTGCGAGCAGCACGAGTGCGAGCATGCCGGCGGCCGCGAGCATGGTGATGCTGCGTTTCATGAGTTCTCCTTGTGCGTTGGCCGGTTCACCCGGCCCTCGGTGTCTGTCGTGAGGCGCGATGGGGCTGCGGTGGGCGCCGCCCTGTCCTCTGATATCTGTCATACGGCACCCGGGCGGAGTCGGATTTGCAGCGGCTCGAGCGGTCCAATTAGCTGTTGCCGCCTCAAGTGGGCCACCGCGCAGACGATTGACCGCGGCATGAGAGCCAAAGTCGTCCTGCTCTGCGGCGGTCAGGGCACCCGCATGCGCGAAGAGACCGAGTTCCGTCCCAAGCCGATGGTCGAGGTCGGCGGCAGGCCGCTGCTCTGGCACATCATGAAGGGCTATGCCCACCACGGATTCGACGACTTCATCCTCTGCCTCGGCTACCGCGGGCAGATGATCAAGCGGTACTTCTTCGACTACCACCTGCTCAGCTCGGACGTGACCTTCGATCTGCGCACCGGCGACGTCAGCTACGGCGGCGCCGGCCACGGCGAGGACTGGCGCGTCATCTGCGCGGACACGGGTGACGCCTCGATGACGGGTGCGCGCGTGAAGCGCGTCGAGCAGCACCTCGGGGACGCCGATCTCGTGCTCGTCACCTACGGCGACGGGCTGGCCGACATCAACATCGCCGCGCTGGTCGAGTTCCATCGCGCTCACGGGCGCCTCGCAACCGTGACGGGCGTGCACGCGCCGGCCCGCTTCGGGCAGCTCGTCTCGGATGGCGGCTGGGTGCGCCAGTTCGCCGAGAAGCCGACCGAGACCGGCTGGATCAACGGCGGCTTCTTCGTGTTCGAGCGCGGTGTCTTCGACCGTCTCTCCGCGGACCCGCGCTGCGTGCTCGAGCACGAGCCGCTGGAGCGGCTGGCCGCCGACGGCGAGCTCGCCGTCTACCACCACGAGGGCTACTGGCAGTGCGCCGACACGCTTCGCGACGTGGAGCTGCTCCGTGGCCTATGGGACTCCGGGCAGGCCCCGTGGCGGACGTGGGACGAACGGGCCGCCGGCAAGGGCCCCAACCTCGGCCGCCGGGCAGCGGACTGGGCGGTCTCGCCCGAAGCAGCCCTGAGGAGCCGGGCGGCATGATCGACGGCGTCGAGGTCTTCCCGCTGCGCCAGATCGTCGACGAGCGCGGCAAGGTGATGCACATGCTTCGCGCCGACGATCCCCACTTCCAGGGCTTCGGCGAGATCTACTTCTCGACGGTCAACCCCGGGGTGATCAAGGGCTGGCACATCCATTCGGTGATGACGCTCAACTACGCCTGCGTCTCCGGCCAGGTCAAGCTGGTGCTCTACGATGACCGCGTGGATTCGCCCTCGCGCGGCGCGCTGCAGGAGCTGTTCATCGGCGACGCGAACTACGTGCTCGTGCGCATCCCGCCCATGGTCTGGAACGGGGTCAAGGGCATCGGCCAGGCGCCTGCGATGATCGCCAACTGCGCCAGCCACCCGCATGACCCGGCGGAGATCTCTCGGCTCGATCCGTTCTCGCCCGAGATCCCCTACGACTGGGCGCTGAGGCACGGATGAGTGAGCCCCGCGGCGAGTGTGACCTCGTCGTTGTCGGGGCGGGCATCATCGGGCTGGCGACCGCCCGGGAGCTGCTGCGCCGCTACCCGGACATGACGGTGCAGGTGCTCGAGCGGGAGGCTTCCATCGCCGCCCATCAGACCGGGCACAACTCCGGCGTCATCCACCAGGGCGTCTACTACACGCCCGGCTCGCTGAAGGCGAGGCTGTGCGTGGAGGGCGCCAGGGAGCTGTACGACTACTGCGACGAGCGCGGCATCCCGGCCGAGCGTTGCGGCAAGCTGATCGTCGCCACCGACTCCGGCGAGCTGCTGCGGCTGGAGGAGCTCGAGCGCCGGGGAGCCGCCAACGGCGTACCGGGCCTGCGCCGGCTGGACGCGGACGAGCTCCGCGAGATCGAGCCGCACGCCTCCGGGATCGCCGCGCTGCACTCGCCGCAGACCGGCATCGTTGACTACGCACGCGTGGCGGCCGCCTATGCCGAGGACGTGACCAGCGCCGGCGGCACGATCGGCACCGAGTGCGGCGTCGCCGCGGTCACTCCGGCAAACGGCAGCGTCCGCATCGTCCACGGGCGCGGTGAGACGTGGGCGCGTCACGCGCTCTTCTGCGCAGGAGCCTGGTCTGACCGCCTGGCCGTTGCCGCCGGCGGCGACGCGGATCCGCGGATCGTGCCGTTCCGCGGCGCCTATCGCCTGCTGCGGCCGAACCGGCGCGCGCTCGTGCGGGGGATGATCTACCCGGTGCCGGATCCGGAGCTGCCCTTCCTGGGCGTGCACCTCACCCGCCGGATCGACGGCGAGGTGCTCATCGGCCCGAGCGCACTGCTCGCGGGTGCCCGCGACGCCTACGCGCTCGGGCGCCTCGTGCCGGACGACATCCGCTCGACGCTGACGTGGCCCGGCAGCT
>Ga0066662_10001722_pt1 | contig 10187 bp, 8 predicted proteins | sample GraSoiAngelo_111_FD_133939 | JGI IMG/M metagenome (GOLD analysis project Ga0066662, IMG submission 133939) | Grasslands soil microbial communities from the Angelo Coastal Reserve, California, USA - 14_0903_12_40cm | ecosystem: Environmental > Terrestrial > Soil > Grasslands | place: USA... | reverse complement strand
TGATCGGCAGGACCGAGAGGCCCTCGGCATCGATTAGAAACGGGTACTCATTAGTGCCGTGCGAAGAGCCGCGGTACTTGATAATTCGCAGCCGACGGGTGGAAATCTGGTTTATAATGCGATGGTCGAGGAGGATCACGCAGTCCGATACGTACTCTTCTAGCTCATGGCGCGTCAGTGCTCTGGTGCCCCGCTCGCCAGTAATGATTGCGGTGACGCCTTTTTCTTTGAGCCAGCGAAACAGCCGGCGCAGCTCGTTTCGAAGAATGAAGGTATTGGTGAATGCGGCAAAGATCGCCTCAATGGTATCGATGGCGACCCGTTTTGCGCCGATGGAGTCGATCGCATGACCGAGGCGCAAGAACAAACCCTCGAGATCGTAGTCGCCGGTTTCTTCGATCTCGCTTCGGTCGAGATGGATGTAATCGACGATCAATTTGTTGCGCTTAACCAAATCATCTAAATCAAAGCCCAGTGAGGCGACATTCTTGTTCAATTCCTCGGCCGTCTCTTCGAAGGCGATGAAAACTCCCGGTTCGTTATATTGCAGGGCGCCCCTGACGAGGAACTCCATGGAAAGCATGGTCTTGCCGCAGCCGGCGCTGCCGCAGATCAAGGTCGTGCGACCCTTCGGCAGCCCACCGAATGTAATTTCATCAAGGCCGTGGATACCGGTAGGCGCCTTTGAGAGTCCCCGGCGATGATTCCTGTAATTCGATCTGTTCATTGATTCCGCGCGAGTGTATGTCTCTTTTGAGACAACTTTTCAAACTTGGTTTAACTTTATGGTTGCCAAATATCCAAGTCAAGGAAGCTTCAAAAATTTGTCGACGCGTCGCGATGTTCCGGGTTTGCGACACCATGGGTCGCCTTGCTTGACGGATCACGGCGGTTCCAGCTACAAAGAAAAGACGAAGGAGGAACCATGAATTATCAATTGGAGCACGTGGCGATCTACTGCAAGGATATCAACGAATCGATAAAGTTTTATGAAAAATTCTTCGCCGGCCAGCCGACGGCGATAAGAAAAGGCGCGGCGGGCTATGGCTTCTGCTTTATGAAGATTGCCGGCTCGCCTTCAATTCAGCTGATGGAGTCAGCCGGCGAGGTCGGCGTGCATCACTACGGCTTCGTCACCGACGACGTCGAACAAGTCGCCAAGGATTTCAGAGAAAAAGGCGCCCAGATCGTCCGCGAAAATCGCGACCCGTCGGGAAAACTCACGACGATCTTCGTGAAAGATCCAAACGGGTTAGAAATGGAAATCAGGTCGCCCCGCTAGTCGGTATATATCTTTTGAGATGGCTCTGGGCTTGTTACACACAGCTCTTTCCCGTCACTTAAAGCTTCATTCGGAAAATAGTTTGGAGGGAGTATCTTTATCCACCTCGTCTGATATAGTCATCAGCGCAGGAACGATACCCACGTCAAAATAGAATACACCAGTCACGCTTGACCGAGCATCGCAGAGACGGTCCCTAAGGTAACCCCGCCTCTTTTTGTTAATGGGCCAGCGAGTAACTGAAAACGGCGAGTAGCGACTGCCCGGAAGGAGATGTTTGTCATGGAACACAGCTCAACCAATGCAACTTCAACGATCAGCCGTATTGGGTTTATCGGCAATTATTTGCCGCGCCAGTGCGGTATTGCTACGTTCACTACCGACTTGTGTGAGGCCATCGCTGCCGAATACGGTGGAACAACGTGTATTGCCTTGCCCGTCAACGACATCGAGACCGGCTACGCCTATCCGGCGCGCGTTCGATTTGAACTGGCGGAGAAGGATATTGACTCTTATCTCCGCGCCGCCGACTTCTTGCACACCAACAATGTAGATCTCGTCTGCCTGCAACACGAATATGGCATCTTCGGTGGGCGCGCGGGCAGTCACATTTTGCCCCTCTTACGTGAATTGCGCATGCCCATCGTCACGACCTTGCACACCATTCTGCAGAACCCCAACCCAGATCAACGGCGGGCGTTGGAAGAAGTCGCAGCGCTGTCAGATCGGTTGGTCGTCATGAGTAAGCGCGGCGCTGAATTCTTGCAAGAGATCTATCATGTGCTGCCGGAGAAGATTGATCTGATTCCACACGGCATTCCCGATGTGCCGTTTGTAGACCCGAGTTTTCACAAAGACCTGTTTGGAGTCGAGGGTAAAATCGTCTTACTCAGCTTTGGCTTGCTCTCAGCGAACAAAGGGATCGAAAACGTCATCGCCGCTCTGCCCGCTATTTTGGCGCGATATCCAAACGTGGTGTACATCGTCGTCGGCGCAACCCATCCCCACGTCATGCGGCACGAAGGCGAAACTTATCGGTTGTCTTTACAATGGATGGCTCAAGAAAAAGGCGTGGAAGGTCAGGTGATCTTCTACAACCGATTTGTCAGTTTGGAGGAACTCGTTAACTTCATCGGCGCGGCGGACATTTACATCACGCCCTATCTCAACCCGGCGCAAATCGTCTCTGGCACACTGGCTTACACGCTGGGGGCGGGCAAGGCGGTGATTTCGACACCCTATTGGTATGCGGAAGAAATGCTAGCCGAAGAACGGGGTGCGCTGGTGCCGTTCCGCGATCCGGCGGCGTTGGCCGAGCAAGTGATTGACCTGTTGGACAACGAGCCGAAGCGTCACGGGATGCGCAAGCGCGCCTATCTTCATGGGCGGACGATGATCTGGCCGCAGGTCGCGCGACGCTACATGAAGAGTTTTGAACGCGCCCGAGTTGAACGCTGGCATTTCACCCCGCCCGGCTTCACAGTCAAAGCGCTAGACACATATCCGGGCGATCTGCCCCCTCTCAAACTCGATCACTTGCGCCACATGGCGGACGAGACCGGCATGTTGCAACACGCCATTTTCACGGTGCCCAACTATCACGAGGGGTATTGTACTGACGACAACGCCCGTGCTCTGATGGTCAGCACTCTTCTGGAGGAACTCGGCAACGGAGAGGCATTGGAATTGGCTTCCCGTTATCTCGCCTTCGTCTGGTATGCGTTCAACGCTGAAACCGGACGCTTTCGCAACTTTATGGATTACCAGCGCCGCTGGCTGGAAGCTGGCGGCTCAGACGATTGCCACGGCCGCACGCTGTGCGCCTTGGGCACAGTGTTGGGCCGCTCTAACACGCCGGCCTTACACAGTATGGCCGGCTGGTTATTCGAGCAGGCCTTGCCCGCCATTCTCGACACGACCAGCCCGCGGGCGTGGGCCTTCTCGCTGATCGGCATCCACGAGTATCTACAACGGTTTGCCGGCGACCGCATGGCAGGCCAGGTCCGGGAGGAATTGTCCGGGCGGCTGCTGGCGTTATATCAAAGCCATCGCTCGGACCAATGGCGATGGTACGAAGAAGTGCTGACCTATTGTAACGCCGCGCTGCCACATGCGTTGCTCATGTGCGGCCAATCGATGCCGAATAAAGCAATGTCCGAGGCCGGGCTGGAGTCGCTTATGTGGCTGGCCGACTTGCAGCGCGCTGAAGAGGCTGGGGGTCATTTTGTTCCCATCGGATCCAACGGTTTTTATCAGCAGGGCGGTAAGCGTGCGCGGTTCGATCAACAGCCGGTGGAGGCGCAAGCCATGGTATCCGCCTGCCTCGAAGCGGCCCGGATCACGGGAGACAAGCGTTGGCGGAAGGAAGCTCGACGGGCTTTCGAGTGGTTCCTTGGGCGCAATGATCTGAACCTTCCCATTTATGACCCGATGACAGGTGGTTGTCGAGACGGTCTGCATCCCGACCGCGCGAACGAGAATCAAGGCGCGGAGTCTACGCTAGCCTTTCTCCAGGCCCTGCTGGAGCTGCGCCTGGCGGACAATGCCCTTCCATCTGTGGAGGTACAATCCTAGTGAGCAACCGACACCCCGAAATCTTTCGCCGTCATCCGCACAATCCCATTTTGACCCCCGCCGCTTGGCCCTATCCGGCCAATAGCGTGTTTAACCCGGGCGCCACATTGCTGCCGGATGGGACCACCCTGCTACTGTGCCGCGTGGAGGATCGGCGCGGCCATTCCCACTTGTGTGTCGCCCGCTCCGCCAACGGTGTGGATAGCTGGCAGATTGACTCCCAGTCCACCCTATTGCCCGACCCGGAACACTTTCCGGAGGAACTGTGGGGCATTGAAGACCCGCGCATCACCTACCTCCCCGAATTAAGCAAGTATGGCATCGTTTATACCGCCTACTCTGGTGTCGGACCCGGCGTAGCGCTTGCGCTCACCAAAGATTTCGAGCACTTCGAGCGCTATGGGATGATCATGGCGCCGGAAGATAAAGATGCTGCCTTGTTTCCTCATCGTATCGGCGGCCAGTGGGCTTTGATCCATCGCCCGGTCAGCGCTCCCGGCGCGCACATGTGGATGTCCTATTCGCCCGATCTGCGGCACTGGGGCAGCCACAAGCTGATGCTGGAAGCCCGGCGCGGCGGATGGTGGGATGCGAATAAAATCGGCCTCTCGTCACCGCCCATCGAAACTCCGCAAGGTTGGCTGGTGATTTACCACGGCGTACGGCAGACACCAGCGGGTTGCATTTACCGACTGGGTCTAGCGCTGTTTGATTTGCAGGAGCCGGGACGCTGCCTGAAACGCGGTGACGAGTGGATCTTCGGCCCGGAAGAACAGTATGAGCGACGCGGAGATGTGGACAACGTCGTTTTTCCTTGTGGCTACACCCTTGCGTCCGATGGCGACACCATCCATCTGTATTACGGCGCGGCGGATACGTGCATTGCCCTGGCGACCGGCAGCATTCGCGGAATTCTCAATTGGCTTCACGAAGACGGATAAAGAATCCGCTAAAAACCTGACAACCGTCTTATGCCTTTAGCATACCTTGTGGGCACGGTGCGGAGAAATCAGGTAGTGACTCATTTTGATTTCCAAGATTTGATCTCGGCCTTTAACTGGCGCAGTTCATCGACGAGTCTTTTGGTTTGTGCGATAACCTTTTGGCTCTCTTTTATGAGCCTGCGAGATTCTTCAATTAGCTCTTTAAACAGCTTTTGGGATTCGTCTGCCATCCTTAATGCCATTACATCATTTCTATGACATATTGCTATGCATGAACCGCTCAAGAAAGAAGCTTCCCAAGGACGCCAACCGAGTTACTACCAGAAATCAGCTTGTTCAGATTTCGGATCGCTCGGTGTTAACCGGGACACTTGAGGTGACCACAAGATGAAAAGCAGCATTTCATACAAAAACTGTCTCATTCGCGGCGAGTCATTTCAGCGGGAGAAAAATGGAAAGTGGGTTCCCCAATATACTGTGACGCGTCCCAAAACCGAAAGCACAGGGAAGGGAAGCGATTTTCCATCGCATCAATATCAATGCAACGAAGCTTTGCCGACTGAAAGTGAAGCCGACGCGTATGCCGTGAAAAGAGCAAGGGAGTGGATTGATAAGAACTGAAAGCTAAAGGGCTAATCAGTCTTTTCTTGCGTATCGATATCTTAGGCACAACCCGCCAGAGCGTGGTTCCTCGCATTAAGTTTTCCTTGTTTTGCTCGGATCACTGGGAGAAAGAGGAAACATTGAAATTCCCCTTTGGTCACCAAGAACACAGATAAAGCGCCCGCCAAAGCATGAGCGGCTTATGTCCGATTGTCTGAGACGCGATCATGTTATATCACCGTCCTGCTGTCCTGGTGATGGCAGCAGGTAATGGAATTCGCTCCCCTGGAATTTCGTGTAAGATGCCAATCTGCGCGAAATTGCACAACGGCATAACGCCTATTCCCCGATGGAAAAATTTTTCGCTACCTGCCCCCGCGGCCTGGAACAGCTCCTGGCAGAAGAACTGCAGCAACTGACAGCGAAAAACATTCACACCGTAGGGGGTGGAGTCCAGTTTAGCGGTGAATTTTCCCTATGTTACCGGACGAATCTGGAAAGCCGCATTGCCAGCCGCGTTCTGTGGCAGGTGGCAACAGACCGCTACCGCAACGAGGACGATATTTACCGCACCGCTTTGGCGCTGCCATGGAACGACTGGTTTGAACCGCCTCTCACTATACGGGTCGATGTCTCGGCCACCAGGAGTCCTCTCACGAGTCTCAATTTCGTCACCCTCAAAATCAAGGACGCCGTGTGCGATAGAATTCGCCGGCTCTCGGGTCGCCGTCCCAGCGTGGATACCCGTCAGCCCGATGTTGGCATTCAGGGTCATCTGACAGATCGCGACTTTACCCTTTATCTCGACACCACGGGGGAGCCGTTGTTCAAGCGCGGCAGACGCATAGCCGCGGGAGAAGCGCCGCTGCGGGAAAATCTCGCTGCCGGGATTCTTCGCCTTGCCGGATGGCTCCCCGGCATTCCGCTGCTCGATCCTATGTGTGGCAGCGGGACGATTCTGCTGGAAGCGGCGCACATGGCCCTAGATATCGCGCCCGGTTTAGGACGCCATTTTGCTTTCGAGAAACTGAAAAATTTCAATCGGCGCCGCTGGCAAGAGCTGATACAGCAAAGCGCGGCCCGCCGAAAACCCAGGGTTCCACTTTCCATTTACGGCAGCGATATCTCCGATGAGGCGTTGAAATCGGCCCGCGTCAACCTTGCGGCTGCCGGCTTGGAAAAAATGGTGAGCTTGAAGCGGGCGAATGTCCTGGAAATCTCCGCACCGGCAAAGGAAGGCATCATCGTCACCAACCCGCCTTACGGCGTGCGCCTCGGCGAGCAGCAGGAACTGGCGGAGTTTTACCCAAAGCTCGGCGACGCGCTGAAGAAAAAATTTACCGGCTGGCGGGCCTACATTCTCAGCGCCGACATGCGCCTGCCGAAGCTCATCCGCCTCGCCGCATCCAAGCGCACCCCGTTGTTCAACGGCGCCCTCGAATGCCGGCTGTTCGAGTACAAGATGGTGGAAGGGGAGATGAGGAAAAAAAGGCCTGAAGCGTGAGGAGATAGGTGTGAAGAGTTATCAGGGTCAAACTTTACGCCCCGGATGACTCGACAAAACGCGCGGGCTAACATTGTGTTACTGAGCCTAATCGCCAGGAGGAATCTATGAAAAGACAAGTGGGTTTGTGGATTGACCACAGAGAGACGGTTGTCGTGGTTATCGGAGACAAAGGAGAAGAAACGAGACGAATAGAATCAGGAATGGAGAAGCATGTCCGATTTTCCGGTGGTTCTGGTTCAGAGGACGGCTCGGCAGAGGACCAGCGAGACAGACAATTTACCGGCCATCTCAACAGATACTATGACGAGGTGATCTCGCATCTTCGCGATGCAGAATCCATTTTGATCTTTGGTCCTGGCGAGGCAAAGGGCGAGCTCGAAAAACGTCTCGCCAGTAAAGGACTCAGTGGGCGCATCGTTGGTGTTGAAACGGTTGACAAAATGACGGACCGCCAGATCGCGGCCAAAGTTCGACAGCGCTTTCTAAAATAGAGTTTGCCAGTTCAAGAATAGATATGAACCAACTCCCTTCGGCCTTCTGGAGCATCTCTGCGACCCAGATACTCCAGCACCTTGAAACGGCAACGGAAGGATTGAGCAGTGATGAAGCCGGACAGCGGCGCGCACGCTATGGCTCTAATCTCCTGAAGCCAAAACAACGGTCGGATGTCTTCACACTCCTGCTCGCTCAATTCAAGAGTCCACTAATCCTCATTCTTTTGTTTGCAACCGGGTTATCATTTTTTTTACATGATCCTGTTAACGCTCTCATTATTCTCACCATTGTCCTCGTAAGCGGCCTGCTCGGGTTTTGGCAAGAGTACAGCGCAAACAACGCCGTGGAGCAGTTGCTGGCCATGGTGCAAATTAAGGCTACGGTGCTTCGTGATGGACGCCCCCAAGAAATTCCAGTCGAAGCGATTGTGCCTGGAGATATCGTCATACTGAATGCCGGGGATGTCGTCCCGGGAGACTCTCTGGTTCATGAATCCAAAGATCTTTTCATCGATGAAGCAACCCTGACGGGTGAAACCTACCCTGTAGAGAAATCGGTCGGGGTGCTTGCGGCAGAGACACCGCTGGGCCAGCGGACAAATGCGCTATGGATGGGAACCCATGTGGTGAGCGGCAGTGCAAAGGCACTTGTTGTACGCACAGGCAAGGAAACCGAGTTCGGCAAGGTGTCGGAGCGGCTCAAGCTTAGGCCTCAGGAAACGGACTTTGAACATGGCATACGGCGATTCGGCTATTTCCTCATGGAAGTGACGCTGGTGCTGGTGATCGCTATCTTCGCTATCAACGTCTACTTGGCACGCCCGGTCCTGGACTCCTTTCTGTTTTCCCTGGCGCTCGCGGTTGGGCTCACGCCGCAACTGTTGCCGGCGATCATCAGCATCAACCTGGCCCACGGCGCCAAACAAATGGCGCAAGGGAAGGTGATCGTCAAACGACTCGCTTCGATTGAAAACTTCGGCAGCATGAACGTGATCTGCTCCGATAAAACCGGCACGCTGACTGAAGGGAGTGTGCGTTTACAATCCGCCCTTGATGTAAAAGGCGCTCCGAGCGAGAAAGTCCTTCTTCACGCTTATCTCAATGCTTTTTACGAGACAGGCTTTACGAACCCGATCGACGAAGCCATTCGCACCCATCGCCAGTTTGACCTGTCCGGGTACCGAAAGGCGGACGAGATCCCTTATGATTTTCTTCGCAAGCGATTGAGCATTCTGGTTGCTCATGGTGATATGCATTTGATGGTGACCAAAGGGGCGCTGGCGAACGTGCTCGCCGTCTGTTCAGCTTCGGAAACTGAGGGGGAAATAATTGTCGATATCGCCGCAGTGCGGGACCGAATCCGTCAGCACTTTGAGGAGCTCAGTGGCAAGGGCTTTCGCACGCTGGGCGTCGCTTACAAAAATATGGGGTCTGCATCACTCATAAATAAGGACCACGAAGCAGGCATGACGTTTTTGGGATTCCTGGTTCTTTTTGATCCGCCCAAACCCAATATCATCGAGACCATCGCCAGTCTGAAAACCCTCGGCGTTTCACTGAAGATTATCACGGGCGACAATCACCTCGTCGCAGCCAATGTAAGTCAGCAGATGGGATTGTCGAATACAAAAATCTTCACGGGTTTAGATCTCCGCCAGATGAGCGATAGCGCGCTGCTCAAACATGTGGTTGACGTGGACGTCTTCGCCGAAATTGAGCCCAACCAGAAAGAGCGCATCATCCTCGCCCTCAAGAAGGCTGGAAATGTCGTGGGATATATGGGAGACGGCATCAACGATGCCTCGGCGCTTCATGCCGCCGATGTCGGCATTTCCGTTGAAAGCGCCGTGGATGTCGCCAAGGAGGCGGCGGATATCGTCTTACTCGAAAAGGATTTGGGTGTTCTTGTGCAGGGTGTGCGTGAAGGGCGAACGACCTTCGCGAACACGCTGAAGTATGTCTTCATGGCCACAAGCGCCAATTTCGGCAACATGTTCAGCATGGCCGGGGTATCCCTGTTTCTGCCTTTTCTCCCGTTGCTACCGTAGCTGATCTTGCTTACTAATCTAATGACCGATGTCCCCGAGATGACCATCGCCACCGACAGGGTGGACGTCGAAATGGTTGACCATCCTCGACGCTGGGACATTAAGGCCATTCGCAAGTTTATGATTACCTTCGGCCTGGTGAGTTCGGTGTTTGACTACCTTACCTTCGGCGCGCTTCTGCTAATCTTTCATGCGACCCAGGATCAATTCAGAACCGGCTGGTTTTTGGAGTCTGTGATTTCCGCGTCGCTGATCGTGCTGGTTATTCGAAGCCGGAAACCTTTCTTCAAGAGTAGACCCTCGAAATTTCTGCTTATGGCTACTCTCTTAGTCGTTATCCTGACGGTGATTCTGCCCCTCACGCCGATAGGCGAGATTTTTGGATTTACCCGGCTGTCGATTTCGTTCCTTGTACTCATAGGAATAATTATTATGGCGTACATTATCACAGCGGAAATGGCGAAGACGATTTTTTACCAGAAGGTAAGATTTTGAAGGGACCGAAACGCACCGGATTTTTACAGGATGTTGAAAAAGTAATTCGCATGCTTCGACGTGCTCAACATGAACGAAAAAACTTCAACAGTTCTAAGCCCTCCTCAGTTCGCCTTGAGCTTGTCGAAAGGTAAACTTAGAGTTTTTCAACAGCCGGTTTATGGGTGACATTATGACGGACAACATAAACGACAGACAACACCGCTCTATCTTACGAAGAATTGCCCGCCGGGCGATGCT
>Ga0066662_10001721_pt1 | contig 10189 bp, 8 predicted proteins | sample GraSoiAngelo_111_FD_133939 | JGI IMG/M metagenome (GOLD analysis project Ga0066662, IMG submission 133939) | Grasslands soil microbial communities from the Angelo Coastal Reserve, California, USA - 14_0903_12_40cm | ecosystem: Environmental > Terrestrial > Soil > Grasslands | place: USA... | reverse complement strand
CGACCCGGCGGACCGAAAGCGGATGGCGCCCCACGGCGTTGCGGCCAGACCCGCCCGCACGCACTATCGGGCGCTCGAGTCTTATCCAGGATGGTCACTGGTTGAAGCGACGCTCGAAACCGGGCGCACGCACCAGATTCGCGTTCACCTCGCGGCGGCGGGCCACCCGGTAGCCGGAGACCTCACCTACGGAGGGCAGGCGCTGCCGGGTCTTCGCCGGCAGTTCCTGCACGCCTACCGCCTCCGCCTTCGCCTCCCCTCAAACGGTGAGACGCTCGATCTCGAGTCGCCACTTCCCGGTGATCTTGCCGCCGTACTTGATCGGCTGCGGGCGAATTTCGCCACATCTGAGAAGGCCGAGCCACCAGATAGAGAGTCACCGTGAAGCACGGCGTCTACATCTCGAAAGCCCAGGTAAAAACCGTGTCCACTCGACACAAAACGGCGATTGCCTGAATCAGGGCAGTCTGCTACGATGACGCCACATGGCCCGCTCCCCGGCGCCATAGCCTCCCCTTCCCTGGAGACTCCCCGTGGAAGCTCAGACGGTATGGCGGTCCGTCCTGTCGCAGCTGCAGCCGACAATGACACCCGCGAACTTCGATAACTGGCTGCGTCCCACCCGAGGTCTGGACTGTATCGATGGCGTGCTTACCATCGGGGTGCCTACCACCTTCGGACGCGAGTGGCTCGAGCAGCGTCTCTCGCCCGTCATCCGGAAGACGCTGGCCGAGGTGGGACGCCCTGAACTGGACGTTCGTTTCCAGGTCATGAGCGAGCTCGCTGAACGCGGGACAAAGCGCGGGCGGCGTTCCTCCGCGGGTACGACGTCACTGTTCAATGGCCAGACGACCGAGTTCAATCCGCGCTACACCTTCGACGACTTCATCGTCGGAAAACACAACAAGTTTGCCCACGCGGCGTCGGAAGCAGTCACGCACCGGCCCGGTCAGACCTACAATCCGCTCTTTATCTATGGCGGTGTCGGTCTGGGCAAGACCCACCTCCTCCACGCCATCGGGCACCGAGTCGCTCGCGACTATCCCGATTTCAGCGTGGTCTACACGACGTCTGAACGCTTCATGAACGAACTGATAAAAGCGATTCGCGACGGGAGTACCGAGGAGTTCCGGGACCACTACCGGATGGTCGACGTGTTGCTGATCGACGACATTCAGTTCATCGCCGGCAAGGAGAGCACGCAGGAGGAGTTCTTCCACACCTTCAACGCCTTGCATGAGAGTGGGAAACAGCTCGTCATTTCGTGCGACAAGCCCCCTCGCGACCTCAATCCGCTGGCCGAACGCCTGCGCTCGCGCTTCGAGTGGGGGCTGATCGCCGACATCCAATCGCCCGACTTCGAGACCAGAATCGCAATTTTGCGCTCGAAGGCGGAGCGGCAGGATCTACCCGTGCCCCCTGACGTCGTGCAGTATCTGGCTCGGCGCGTGACCAAGAACATCCGCGAGCTCGAGGGCAGCCTCAATCGCATCATTGCCTATGCCGCGCTCAACGAGCGGCACCTCAGTGTCGACCTGGCCGCAGCAGCGCTGGACAGCCTGAGCGGTCCCCGACGCACACAGCTCACCCCTCAGAGCATCATCGACTGTGTCGCGCAGTATTACGGCGTCACTGTCCAGGACATGAAAGGCAAGGGGCGTGACAAGGGGATAGTGGTTCCGCGGCAGGTGGCGATGTATCTGATCCGAGAAGAGACAACCGTCTCGCTGGAGCAGATCGGCCAGCTCCTGGGTGGACGCGACCACACCACTGTGATGCACGGCTGGGACAAGATCAGCGCCGCGCTCGATCAGGATCACCAGCTGCGGAATGAGGTCCTGGAAATTAGGAGTATTTTGTACGGAAACGAATGACCCGGTGGTGGAAAATTCCCCCGGATGTGTGGAAAACCGACCCGGGGCGCCATATGTTTTCCACAAACTGTCGGCTTATGGTAAGTCAGGCGAAGCGGGGATCGACCGAATGGTAGGACAGGTGGTTCCAGACCACCGCCTCGTTCTCTCGGCCCCACTGCCGCCACGGGATCTTCACCGCGTCATCGTGCGTCTCGTACGCAACCAGGGCCTGCGCCTCTTTGTTCTCCTTGCCCGAGGTGAGCGGATAGACTCCAACGAGAAGCGTGTCATACACGGGCAATCCGCTGCTGTACAGGGCTTTGAGGATAGCGAAGACGTCGGCTTTGGCTGTACGCAGCCGCCACGACGAGCCGAGCGGGTTGTCGTTCAGGCGGAACTTGACATAGACAGAGCGGTAGTGGGCCAGCGCCGCCGAGGAGTCGGTCAGCGCTTCAAGCGTCCGGACATGCAGCAACCGAAAGCTGATCAGGCGAAGCTGACGGCTATCGGTGAACTTGCCAAGTTGTTTCGACACCAGCTTCTGGACCTGCGTTTGTAGCGCAGAATCAGCCAGAGCACGAGGCGTCGGCTGGGAAGGGGCGGTGGCAGTATGTGATGACCGCGTCAGTACGCCTGTGGCCAGCAGAGTGGCGAAGACGCCGACGACGAAGCCAGACAGCGCCCACGACACGGAGGGAGGTGTGGGAGCGCGCATATCAGCACAGCCTACTCCACGAGCTCACGCACGTTCTAGCTCTAGCCGCAACCACTCTCCCGAGAACTGCAGTTCCGCACGGTAACCGGAGCCGGTGGGCTCCCCGGCATCGAGCGACACAGCCAGCGTCTCAGTGCAGATGATGTCCCTGAACGCCTCTACTGCGGCCGCGAGCCGAGGACTGGCTTCGTAGCGTATTCGGATACGATCCTGAACCTCGAATCCCGCATCCTTGCGACACTCGTTGATCCGGCGTATGACGTCGCGGGCGAAGCCCTCTACCAGCAGGTCCTCGGTGAGTTGCGTGTCCAGGGCGACCAGGAATCCCGCTTCCGCCATCGCCGCGAATCCCTCCCGTTCCTGAACGTCCACGAGGACGTCGCCCGGTGCCAGGATCACGGTGTGGTCCGCAAGCTGCAGCTCGACATCGTCTCCCCGCCCGACTACGGCGGCCACTGCAGAGGGATCGAGCTCCGACAGCGACTGTGAGATCGCAGGAATCAGCCGGCCAAAGCGCTTGCCGATTACCGGAAGGTTCGGCCGGACGCTGTAGCTGACAAACTCCTCATCGGCCGCAGCAAACTTCAGTGCGCGCACGTTCAGTTCATCTAGGATATCGTCCTGGACAAGGCGCACGTCCGCGCGAGCGGCGTCGTTCGGCACGCGAAGATACAGAGCGGCGAGTGGCTGGCGAACCTTAACCTTTGCCTTTTCGCGAGCCGCGCGGCCGAGTGCGACGATGCGCTGCGCCATCGCCATGGCTCGCAGCAAATCCTCGCTCACCTCTGCGTGGTCCACCTCCGGATAGTCCGTCAGATGCACGCTTACCGGCACAGCTGTGCTCTGGGAGCACACCAAATTCTGGTACAGCGATTCGGCCAGGAACGGCATGAAGGGTGCGATCAGCCGCGTCAACGTCTCCAGTGCCGTATACAGCGTGGAGTACGCAGCCGACTTGTCGGCATCGTTCTCAGACTTCCAGAAGCGGCGCCGGCTCCGCCTGATGTACCAGGTGGACAGGTCGTCGATAAGATGCTCGATCGCACTTCCGGCACGCACGGGGTCGAACGTGTCGAGCGCCGCACGGACTGTTCCGGTGGACTGGTTCAGGCGCGCCAGAATCCAGCGGTCGAGCAGCGGTCGCTCCGCCGGGGGCGGAACCTGCTCGCTGGGAGCCCAGCCGTCGACACGCGCATACGTGACGAAGAAGCTATAAGCGTTCCAGAGAGTCAGCAGGCGCCGCTTCACCTCGTCCAGCGCCTCCCAACCAAAATTGAGATTGGACTCCGGGGTATGGAGCACGAAGAGCCAGCGCATGAGATCGCCGCCGGCTCTATCCGCCGCCTCGTCGAACGGGATGGTATTCCCCCAGCTCTTGTGCATCTCGCGCCCGTTCAGGTCGCGCAGCAGAGCGTAGCCGAACACGGTCTGGAACGGGTTGGAATCCACCAGTACGGTGCTCATAGCCAGCATGGAGTAGAACCAATTGCGGAACTGACCGGGGAAGCTCTCGGTGATGAAGTCGGCGGGAAACCACTCCCGCCAGTAGTCGCGGTCGCTGTTGTAGCGCAATGTGGAAAAGGGCACGATACCAGCGTCCAGCCACACGTTGCCCACGTCCTCGATCCGATCCGCGGTCTCACCGCACTCGGGACACTGAATCCGGATTTCATCGACCCAGGGCCGGTGGGGCGACTCGAGGTGCTCCAGCCCGCCGATTGCCCGTTCGAACAATTCTTCCTTGCTCCCGACCACGTGGAGATGTTCGTTGGGACAGATCCAGAATGGGAGTGCCAGACCCCAGTAGCGCTTTTTGGAGATCATCCAGTCGCCCATGTTGCGGAGCCAATCCAGCTCGCGAGCGAGAGCATATGGAGGTATCCAGCGGATTTTTCGCGTGACTTCCATCATCGGTTCGCGCAGGGCGTCCATGGCGATGAACCATTCATCCACCAGCCGGAACGCGAGCTGCGTCCCGCATCGCCAGCACGTGGGGTAGCGGTGGGTATATGGCTCGTCGCGGTAGAGCAACCCCTTGTTACTGAGGTCATCGACGATGTCGTCGGCTACATCGTGGACGTTGCGTCCCGTAAGCCACGCGAATCCGTCCACGAAGACACCGTTCTGATCGAGCGGCGCAACCACGGCCAGCCCGAACTCCTTTCCGAGAGCGAAGTCCTCTTTGCCGCAGCCGGGAGCAATGTGCACCAGGCCCGTGCCCTCCTCGGCTGTCACATCTTTCCAGGGGATGACGCGGTGCTCGACTCCGATTTCTGCCGGCAGCTCGTCGAAAGGCCCGGAATACGTTCGTCCCACCAGGGTTGACCCAGGGACCTCCTCGAGCACTTCATGTGCGCCGCGGACGGCGGCCGGAGCTCCCTGCGCGACGTAGAAGATCTCGTCTCCCTGTCGAACCCGGAGATACGTAAGCTCCGGATTGACCGCGACGGCAACGTTTGAGCTCAGCGTCCAGGGCGTGGTAGTCCAAACCAGGAGGGATTCTCCGGGCCGGTCGATCAGAGGCAGTCTGACATACACCACTCGGTGCGTCAGCTCTTGATACCCCTCCGCGGCTTCCGCCTCCGAAATCCCCGTGCCGCATCGCGTACACCAGGGCATGACGTCGGTGCCGCGGTACAACAGGCCGCGTTCGTGGCATGTCTTCAGAAAGCCCCAAATGGTGTAGTTGTTCTCGTCGGAGAGCGTGTAGTACGAGTTCTCCCAGTCCATGAACATGCCGAGGCGTCTGGACTGGCGGGTCTGCAAGTCCGCCCAGCGAAACACATCGGCCTTGCACTCGCGCACGAACCGGGCGATCCCATACTGCTCGATATCCCGCTTCGACTTGAAGCCGAGCGCGCGCTCGACAGTTACCTCCACCCATAGTCCCTGGCAGTCGAACCCATTCTGATATCGCTGCCGCTTGCCCAGCATGGTGTGGTACCGCTGCCAGAGATCCTTATAGGTGCGGCCCCACGCGAGTTGGACTCCCATGGGACCGTTCGCAGTGATCGGCCCATCGAGGAAGGAGAACCGATCCTCGGACGCTTGATTGCGATCCAGGTAGCGCCGCTCCACGTCGTGCTCGTTCCAGAAGCGAATGATGTCCTGCTCCAGCGCCGGTACGTCGAGCTGCCTGGGAACCGGCTCAAACATGCTTGCTCCTCACTTCAGAACCGGATCGAGCAGCTCGATCTCGAGTCTGCGGTTCTCCCGGCCCTTGTTCTCGGTCCTGGTGATCCTGATGCCTCCGACCTCAAGCGTGTTGTTGACGTGGGTCCCGCCATCGGCCTGTAGGTCAAGCCCCACGATCTCAACAGTTCGTATCGGGTCGATGTGCTGGGGGATAAGACTGATCTTGGTGCGGATCAGCTCGGGAACCAGATCCGCCTCTCGCCGCGGCAGGAATCGTGCACGAACGGGATAACCGGCTTCTATGGCTTCATTTGCCAGCCGCCCGATTTCACCGACGCGCTGCGGCGTGAGATCGGCGAGGCTGAAGTCCATGCGGGCTCGATCCGGGTACATCTGGCACCCGGTGACGACGGCTCCGTACTGGTGATAGATGACGCCGCAGAGAACGTGAAGGGCGGTGTGAGTCCGCATCATCTTGTACCGGTGATCCCAGTCGATTTCCCCGTGAACCCGCTGTCCGATCGCGGGCAGTGGTCCGTCGACGGTATGGAAGACTTGATCTCCACGCTTCTCGACGTTGATCACTCGGTACCGCTCCCCATAGGAATCGAGCCTGCCGCGGTCCGCCATCTGGCCGCCGCCTCGTGGATAGAAGCCGGTGCGGTCGAGGACCACGGCGTGCTCCGAACCGTCGACCACGCGCGCATCGAAGGTGCGGAGATAGCTGTCGGTCAGGTAGAGAAGCTCGGTTGCCTGCATTGTCGTTTCAATGAAAAAAGCTCGTCCCACACATGGGACGAGCCAACGGCCCGCGGTACCACCCAGATTAGCTTACCGCTCACTCATGAACACGGTGTGGAACACCGGTTCATGCCGCTGTAATGGGCGGCCACCCATACTCCGCTACTGGCTGACGCGTTGGCGAAGCGGCTCAGGAGGGATATTCTGCATCCGCTGCGCACCCGTCTCCCACCTCCACGGGCTCGCTGCGCGCATCTCGGTGCGAACGTGATTCCGTCATTGCCGGTGCCCGATTGTGGCACGTACTGGCAGCCTACGTCAAGTCCTGGACGCCTGGAAGCGCGAACGTCCGTGTACCGAGAGCAGGGCCTGCAGGCGCCGCGTGTCATGCCCTTCGACTACACTGGCTCCACGAATACGCTCATGATTCCCCCGCAGGCTCGCCCGCCCTCGAGGTCGTGGTCGTGGAGAAGATCCACGTCGATCAGCCTCGGGGTGCCGTCGGCCAGCGCCTCCATGGCTTCAGTCCAGACGTCCGCCTCGCCACAGCCGCCGCCGATCGTACCGATGGTGGAACCGTCACTCTTGATCAGCATCTGCGCTCCCACTTCTCGCGGCGTGGATCCGCGGGTGCGAACGACAGTCGCCAGCACAACGCGCTCGCCGCGCGCCACCAAACTCTCCAATTCGGGGTAGATACCCATCACCGCCTCCCACTCAGAATAGCTTCCAGCACCCCACCGGCGATTGCCAGCGCCTTGTCGGAAACCAGGGAACCCAGCGATGGATCCCCGCGAGGGTCGATGTCGCCGATCTTCATGCCGGCGGACACGACAAGGCCGTCCCGGACCAACCCGCGCACGAATCCAGAAAGGGTCGACTGCACAGGGAGACCGCCGACCTCTGCCACTACGTCGCCTTCGACGACCGGATCGGCTATGGCACGCAGCGTGCGCACGGATCCCGATGCCGGGGCACGAAGGACGCGAGAATATTCCTTCCCGGCAACCTCACCAGGGACACCGGTATCTGGCGCCGCGCCGCCCTCCCATATGACCCGTCCCAGGTGGGGGCCTCGTTGAGTCTCGATCACGGCGTGCACGTCGACGCCGGCGGTGAATCCGGGTCCCAGCGCTATCACTGTCGGGGCCATGGTGAGTGACGTGCCCAGGTTACGCTTCGCCATGATTGCGTCGACCACGGCCCGAGGCTCGAGCGCTGAGATGAGGGAGGCATCCGGGTTCACCACGACCGGGACGAAGTCTGCGTCGATCCCTTGACCAGGAATCTGTTCAACGTTGACGAGACAGCCGGGCACTTCCTCCACGGAGGTGCGGCCCTGATACACGGCCTCGGCGAAGGAGACGGTACGTCGAACGGCAACGGGCCGGTCGGTCTCAAGGATGACTACTCGGAAACCGCAACGCCAGAGTCGAATCGCCACACCCGAACCGAGGTCGCCTCCACCCCGAATCACCACCAGATCAGACACGCGCGCGCTCTCCAAGAGCAAGCGACGGGGCCCGACCGCCGCGGCGGATGTTGACGATCTCGGCCATGATCGCCACAGCGATCTCGGCAGGAGTGAGAGCACTGATATCGATGCCTATGGGTGCATACACCCGCCGAAGACGCTCGGGATCGGCTCCGTTGTCGCGTGCATGCGCCAGTACCGTCCGCACACGGCGCCGGCTCCCGATCATGCCAATGTATCCGGCATGGCCGGGAAGCAGCTCCTCCAGACATGCCTGGTCGTGAACGTGGCCGCGGGTTACCAGCACAACGCAGGAATCGCGGTCGAGCTGAAGTCCCGCCACGGTCGAGCGGTAGTCCCCAATGAGCAGCTCGTCGGCATCTGGGAAGCGCTCTCGGTTGGCAAGCTCGGGGCGGTCGTCGACGACCGTCACCCAGAAATCGAGCAGGCTGGCGATCCTGGCGAGTGGAAGTGCGATGTGACCGGCTCCCACGATGACCAGGCGAGGGCGCCGCGGAAGAACCTCGAAGTACACGTCGACGTCGCCTCCCTGAATCCCGACGCCTTCCACCTGTTCGGACGTCACCCGGAACGAGAGTAAACCCGATCGGCGAGATTCCAGTCGAAGCCTCGCCTCCTCTGCGAGCCGGGCGTCCAGGTCCGGATGAATTGCGCCCATCGTCGATCCGTCATCGCGAATAGCCAGGCGTGCTGCGGGCGCGAAGTCCAGCCCGCTCCGGTTGGCGATGACGGTCGCCACCGCCACTCCGCTTTCGGTGCTCAGAGCGGGGAGCAATTCGCGGAGGATAGTCATGGCCGGCCGACGTCGAGCGGGACGGCGCCTACGCGTGAGCCGACGACCTCGCCGTTCGACGTCAGGACGACAGACGATCGGCTGCCAGTCAAGTGACTCATCACATCCGCGGCCGTTCCCCGCGCGACTTCCCCATCCACCTTGGTAAGCATGATGGAGGGCTGAGCCTGAGCAGGCACCAGGCTCTCCATCCGCAGCAACAGTCTGGCCACCATCCCCGGTGACACCTGCTCCCCTTCTTCGCTCCCCAGCGCGTCCCGCAGGAGCTTCGCTCGGTGGATCACGCCGTCATTTGCCGGCTTTCCCACGGCATCGAGCCCGGCCACGATCAGGACGTGCGTCGAGCACCAGGGAATCACCGGCTCATGGGACGCATGCAGTTTCAGAGAGCGGCCCGCGGAACCGTCTGCTTCTACTAGCAGCGGACCGGGCCAGCTCGCGCGCAGATCGCAGAGCAGAGACGAGTCCTCCCCTTCCAGCTTGCCTTCGATAGAGAGCCTGCGTCCGAAGCAGAGGGCTCCGGCCCCTCCTGGTTGCTCCCGCAGCGCGGAGATCCCCAGCACGAGCAGCATTCCCGGCGGCGGCCAGATTCTAGTCGTCGTCGTAACCAGCGGCCGCTCCCGGGCTCTCTCCAGCTCGCGCGCCAGCGACAGCATCAGCGTCGTCTTCCCTCCGCCGCCGATCAGCGCGACGCAGGAATGCCGACCTATCCCCAGAACTTCGCGCAAAGATGTTTCAACCATGTCTGGTTGTACCACCGCCGCGTCGCCGGCGAGGACGTGGTACGATCCCCTCGACTCAGTCCAGACCGGCGTAAATGATGGTCTGCTCGCGTGATTGACCGACCGAGACGATCTTGACCGGCGCACCGACGAGCTCGCCAATCCTGTTGACGTAACATCGGGCAGCTTCGGGTAGATCGTCCCAGGCTCGGACACCGGTGGTCGGCCGGCGCCACCCCTCCATCTCTTCGAATTCGGGCTCGGCGCGCTCCAGTACCCCTGTGCTTGGCAGGGTGGTGAAGCGCTCGTTGCCCAGCCGGTACGCGGTGCAGACCCGAATCAACGGCAGGGTGTCGAGCACGTCGAGCTTGGTCACGGCGATCCCTGTAAACCGATTCAGCCGGCAAGCGTAGCGGGTGGCGACGGCGTCAAACCACCCGACCCGCCGGGGGCGGCCGGTCGTGGCGCCGAACTCCTTTCCCTCTGCGCGCAGAAGCGCCTCAGTCTCGTCATGCAGCTCGGTCGGGACAGGGCCGGTCCCGACGGCGCTGGTGTACGCCTTCACGACGCCGAAGACGCTGTCGATCAATGCCGGCGGGACTCCGCCGCCAACAGCGCCGCCTCCCGCAATTGTCGTGGACGACGTGACGAACGGATACGTTCCCCAGTCGAGGTCGCGGAGGGCCCCGAGCTGGCCTTCCAAAAGAATGCGCTTGTTCTCGTCCAGCGCCT
>Ga0066662_10001719_pt1 | contig 10193 bp, 9 predicted proteins | sample GraSoiAngelo_111_FD_133939 | JGI IMG/M metagenome (GOLD analysis project Ga0066662, IMG submission 133939) | Grasslands soil microbial communities from the Angelo Coastal Reserve, California, USA - 14_0903_12_40cm | ecosystem: Environmental > Terrestrial > Soil > Grasslands | place: USA... | reverse complement strand
TCTCGGTGAGCCGGTTCTACGGCGGGGACCCCTCCGGCATCGTGGTCGAGCGGAACGTCTTCCAGGGGCTGGTCGATGCCGATCCCTCGACGCTTCGGGTCGTGCCGTCGATCGCTCGCGGCTGGTCCTCCAACGCGGACGGCAGCGTCTGGACGTTCCATCTGCGTCCCGGCGTCTCGTTCCCCGGCGGCAACGGCCCGGTCACCGCGTCAACCTTCGCCCAGGACTGGTCGCTGCTCTGCAGCCCGCAGGTGGCATCGCCGAATGCCGCCGTACTGGCGCCGGTCGCGGGCTACGACGCGTGCCGGAACGGCGCAGGCAGGCTCTCGGGCGTGCGTGCTGCATCGCCGACGACCCTGGTCGTGCACCTCGACCACCCTGTGCGGGACTTCCCCGCTTGGCTGGTCGACCCGGCGACCTGGGCGTTCCCGCCACGGCTGGCAGCCACGCCGGCCGAGCGGGCGGCGTTCGAGCACGCGCCGGTCGGCTCCGGCCCGTACGCCGTGCAGCGGCTGATCCACAGCGAGCATCCGGCCGGGAAGGCGGCGGTGCCCGGAGACGTGGTGCTGACCGCAAATCCCGCCTACGACGGCCCGCGTCCGCGCATCGGCCGGATAGACATGCCGGTCGTCACGCAGGCAGACGCCGCACGCTCGATCGCGGCCTACCGTGCCGGCCGCTACCAGGTGCTCGGGGTACCGCCGGCGGCCGCAGACGTCGTGCGGGCCGACCCCACGTTCGACCGGCAGCTGGTGGAAGCCCCGCGGCTCAGCCTGATCTACCTGCGGGCATCGCCGGGCGCGCCGCCGCTCGCCGGCGGTGTGGACGCCTCCGGCGTCGTCTCGCAGGCGCTCGGCAAGTCGGCGCAGCCCGCGGACGGGCTGCTACCCGCTGGGATGCCGGGCTACGTGCCTGGGGCCGCGCACCCTGCTCCGCACAGCGTCGCCGGCGAGACGGTCACCCTCACGCACGTCGACAGCCCGACGCTGGCGTCGATCACCGTGGCGCTGGCCGAGTCACTGCGCCACGGCGGCGCGCGGGTGAGGGTCGTGCCGCACGGCCAGTGGACCGTGTCCCAGCTCGACCTGCAGTCGCCCTCTGCGGACAGCGCGCTGGCACTGCTGGCCGGGCCGGGCGCCACGGAGGCGGCGGCCGCGGAGAACGCCTCCGGGCGGTCGCGCGATGTCGACCTCCTGGCGGCGCACGAGCAGCTGCTCGGTCGCGGCGATCTGATCCCGCTCGCGTTCGGAAGCACGGAGCTGCTGGTCGCTTCGGACGTGCACGGGCTGGCGCTCGACGCGCTCGGCGCACCCCGGCTGTCCGCGGCCTGGAGAACGCAGGGGTGATGGTGAACTACAATCCCCGGCCGTGACGGAGAAGGTCTACGCACTCTGGGACCAGCGGCCGGTGCGGCGGGCGGTCTGGGCGGTCGCGCTGGCCGTGCTCGCCATCGGCCTGATCGCGTTCGTCCGCTCGCGCCACCACGACCAGGTGACGTACCAGGGCACCCCCAGCACGGCTCCTCAGCACGTGTTCAAGGATCCCGGCACGCAGTTCGGCAAGAAGGTGCCGTTCCCGGCCGCGGCGCAGTCGGTGGTGAAGCAGTTCGTGCAGGAGGCGATCCTGCGCCAGGACCCCGAGGCCGCCCGCAAGCTGGTCAGCGCGAAGATCCTCGCGACCGTCTCCGCATCCGACTGGGCGGCGGGGACGCTGCCCCTCCCGCAGTTCCCCAAGGCGTACTTCAGCGGTGCGGGGTACCACGTGCTGCGGTCGCGCCAGCGGCAGGTGCTGCTGGACGTCGGCCTGGCGTCGACCGACCCGAACAAGGTGCCGCCGTACGACATGCTCGTCGAGCTGCGGCCGGTGAACGGCCACTGGATCGTCGTCTCGGCCGGCCCGCGCAACTCGACGCCCGTGCCATCCGCTAACTAGCGGCCGGATAATCACGTCATAGCGCGGACTGTCTGCACGTGAACGCTTGGAGTATGATCGGAGTGAGGATGGCGCATGGCGACCAGTGACCGGCCGGTAGTCTCGGGCGTAGCGCCCGGCGCGGCGGAGCTCACCATCGGCCCCGAAGAGCCGGCGGTCGTTGCCCGCGGCTACTGGGAGCAGGCGTGGCGGCGCTTCAAGCGCGACCGCGTGGCCCTGTTCGGTGGGTTCACGATCATCTTCCTGATCCTGGTCGCGTTCATCGGCCTGCCCATCGCCGAGCACATCCTCGGGCGCAGCCAGTACGACATCAACGTGAACGCGCAGGGCTACCAGCCGCTCGCGCCGTTCTCGTCGGCGCCGAACGCCACGAACACGGGGACAACGTTCTACGTCCTCGGCACGTCCGACACGGCCGGCCATGACGAGTTCCTCGGCATGCTGGGCGGTGCCCAGATCTCGCTCGAGGTGGCGATCATCTCCACCGTCATCGGGCTCGCCGTCGGCATCGTGCTGGGCATGCTGGCCGGGTTCTTCGGTGGAGTCGTGGACGTGATCGTGTCGAGAGCGACCGAGATCGTGATGGCGCTGCCGCTGCTGCTGTTCGCGATCGCGCTGTCGTTCACCGTCGGTTCGCGCTTGAACGGCTACACCTTCTTCGGGGTGTTCAGCCCCGGCGTGATCACGCTCGTGATCGTGATCTCCGCCTTCTCGTGGTACTACCCGGCCCGGATCGTGCGCGCGCAGGTGCTGTCGCTGCGCGAGAAGGAGTTCGTCGAGGCCGCGCGCATGGTCGGCGCGAGCAACCTGCGCATCCTGCGCTCGCACCTGCTGCCCCACCTGACAGGGACGATCATCGTCTACGCGACGCTGACCGTGGCCGTGAACATCCTGTTCGAGGCCGGACTCTCGTACCTCGGTGTCGGCATCCCGCAGGGGGAGCCCAGCTGGGGCAACCTGATCAACTCGGCGGTCAGCTACTACGTCACCGTGCCGTGGCTGATGGTGTGGCCAGGCCTCGGCATCCTGATCGCGACGCTGGCGTTCAACCTGCTCGGCGACGGCCTGCGCGACGCGCTGGATCCGCGCGGCGGCCGGTAGCCGCGAACTTTCTCGCGCCGCCCTAACTTCCCCGCCCGGGCCATCGTCTACCGACATGGACAGGTGGGGCCTCCGGTCATTCTCCGGCCCCAAAACGAACGGGAGAGGAAGGTATGAAACGACCTGGTATGTGGCTGGCGCTCTGCCTGCTGACGGTCGGGATCGTCCTGCTTGGAGCTGCGTGCGGAAGCAGCAGCGGCGGCGGGTCGGGCGGCGGCGTCAGCAGTAGCGCGGCCAACGGAGCAAGCACGCCGCATATTCAGGGCGGCACCATCAAGGCGGCGCTGCACGGCGGCGTCGACTTCCTCGATCCGGCGCTTGCGTATTATCAGATCTCCTGGCAGATCGAGTACGTGACCTGCGTGCAGCTGATCGGCTATCCGGACAAGCCGGCACCCGAGGGCTACCAGCTGGTGCCCGAGGCCGCGTCCAGCATGCCGACCGTGTCTGCCGACGGAAAGACCGTGACCTTCACGGTGCCGCCCGGCAAGTACAAGTTCAACACCGGTGAGCCGGTGACGGCTCAGACGTTCGCGGACTCCCTGCTGCGCGACCTGAACCCGAAGGAGGTCTCGCCGTTCGTCAGCTTCGTCGGCACCTCGATCGAGGGCGCGTCAGGCTGGAACGGCAAGGGCACGATCCCGGGCGTCCAGGTGTCAGGCGACAAGCTGATCCTGCACCTCACCCAGCCGAACGGCACCATCGTCGCCGAGATGGCGACGCCGTTCATGTGCGCGATTCCGCACAACACCCCGATCAACAGCAAGGGCGTGACGTCGATCGCCGGCGCCGGCCCGTACTACATCGCGAGCTACTCGCCGAACCAGTCGATCGTGCTCAAGCGCAACCCGAACTACACCGGGCCGCGCCCGCACAACGTCGACGAGATCGACTACACGCAGCTCTCGATCGACCAGAACCAGGGCATCCTGTCGACCAAGAGCGGCGCGATCGACTACTGCCCGGACTGCCCGACCGCGGCCCAGTCGCTGAACCTGTACCAGCAGTACGGCGACGCCAGCCCGGCGGCACAATCCGGTAAGCAGTCGTTCTTCATCTCGCCCGTCATCGAGGTCAACTACTACGCGCTCAACACGGCCAACAAGGCGTTCTCGAACGCCCTGGTGCGCCAGGCGGTCAGCTACGCGATCGACCGCACGGCGCTGACCAAGCAGCGCGGGTACAAGGCCGGGCTGCCGACCGACAAGTACCTGCCTCCGCAGGTGCCGGGCGCGTCGGTGGAGCAGAACATCTACCCGATGACCGCAGACCTGAACAAGGCCAAGGCCCTGATGAGCCAGGCCAAGCAGCAGGGAGTGAAGACGCCGATCGATGCGCTCGTCTACTCCACGCAGGGCTGCGAGTCGTGCACGAACCGCATGGCCATCCTCAAGCAGGAGCTGGCACCGCTTGGCATCAACATCAAGGTCAAGTACTTCCAGCGCGCCGTGCAGTTCCAGGAGGAAGGTGTCAAGGGTACGCCCAACGACATCGCGGACGAGGGATGGCTGGCTGACTTCCCGGATCCGTACGACTTCCTCAACATCCTCCTGAGCGGGAAGAGCATCCTGCCGAAGAACGGGGACAACTTCTCGTACTTCGACAACCCGACGTTCAACAGCCGGATGGATGCGGCCGCGAAGCTGACCGGCAACTCGCGGGCGAACACCTACGGCCAGATCGCGACCGACATGGCTCGCGACCAGGCGCCGTGGGCGGCAGAGTCGAACCAGACCAACTACGACTTCTTCAGCTCGCGCATTGGGTGCCAGCTGTGGGAGCCCTCGTACGGCATGGATCTGGCGACGCTCTGTATCCGCAAGTAAGGCACCAAACCGGGCGGCGGTGCCGACGCACCGCCGCCCGGTACACTCTCTTCATCGCGTAATTCCTCGAGGAGGCCCTGGGTCGATGATCAGGTACGTGATCCGCCGGTTGCTGTGGGCGTGCGTGCTGTTCCTCGTCATCACGATGCTCACGTTCGTGATGTTCTTCGTGATCCCGGTCAACCCGGCGGCGATGATCGCCGGCAAGGCGGCCACCCCCGCGGAGATCAAGCACGTCGAGCACCTGCTGTACCTCGATCAGCCGGTCTGGAAGCAGTACCTGCACTACCTCCAGCAACTCTTCGTCCACCACAGCCTCGGGTACTCCTACGGCAACCGCCAGAGCGTGAACAGCATCATCGCCCGTGCGGCCCCGATCACGGCCAGCGTCGTCATCGGCGGCGCGATCCTGTGGATGATGATTGCCGTGCCCGTGGGGATCTACTCGGCACTGCGGCCGCGCTCCAAGGGCGACCGCGTGGCCATGGTGTCGGTGCTGGCCGGCATCTCCGCGCACCCGGTCTGGATCGGCTACATGCTCTCGCTGATCGTCGGCTACGAGCTCGGGCTGCTGCCGATCCAGGGCTATTGCAACCTGCGCGGCGCCGCCCCCGGGCAGCAGTGCGGAGGGCCGGTCGACTGGTTCACCCACATGATCCTGCCCTGGATCACCTTCGCCATCCTCTACTCGGCGTTCTACGTCCGGATGATCCGCTCCAGCGTGATGGAGACGCTGAACGAGGACTACGTCCGCACCGCGCGCGCCAAGGGAGCCAGCGAGCGCACCGTGATCACGCGCCACGTGTTGCGAAACGCGATGCTCCCGGTCGTGACGATGCTGGGCATGGACATCGCCGTCGCATTGGGCGGGGCGGTGTTCGTCGAGCTCGTCTTCGGGTTCCAAGGGCTTGGAGGCACGGCCATCCAGGCGGTCAACCAGTTCGACCTGCCCACGATCTCGGGCACGGTGATCTTCGCCTCGATCATGGTGATCCTGTTCAACCTGATCGTGGACCTGCTGTACGCGTGGATCGACCCGCGCATCCGGCTGACGTGACGCGTCCCGGCCCGGCTTCCCCGACCCGATAGAATTTCCTCACATGCCGCTGCTCGACGTCATCGACCTGAAGACCCACTTCCGCACGGACGACGGCATCGTCCACGCGGTCGATGGCGTCTCCTTCCGGGTCGACAAGGGCAAGACGCTGGCCATCGTCGGCGAGTCCGGCTCCGGCAAGAGCGTGACCTGCATGACCATCATGGGGCTGAACGACCGGCGCAGCACAACGTCGGAGGGTCAGGCGCTGTTCAAGGACCGCGACCTGCTGCAGCTGCCGCCCGACGAGATGCGAAAGGTGCGCGGCTCGGAGATCTCGATGATCTTCCAGGATCCCATGACCTCGCTGAACCCGGTGTACACGATCGGAAACCAGCTGCGCGAGGCGGTCATGCTGCACGAGAACGTCAGCAAGCAGGTCGCCAACAGGCGCGCGCTCGAGATGCTGAAGGCCGTCGCCATCCCGCGCGCCGAGACGCGCCTGGGCGACTATCCGCACCAGTTCTCGGGGGGCATGCGCCAGCGCGTGATGATCGCCATGGCGCTGATCAACAACCCCGACCTGCTGATCGCCGACGAGCCCACCACGGCGCTCGACGTGACCACGCAGGCCCAGATCCTGAAGCTGATGAACCAGCTGCGCCGGGATTTCGACAGCGCGATCATCCTGGTCACGCACGATCTCGGCGTCGTTGCCGAGACGGCCGACGACGTGCTCGTCATGTACGCGGCGAAGGCCGCCGAGGTGGGTGGCTACGAGGACCTCTTCTACCGGCCCGAGCATCCCTACACCTGGGGATTGCTCAACTCGCTGCCGCGCCTGGCCGCTGAGGGCGCCGACCTGAAGCCGATCCCCGGCACGCCGCCCTCGCTGCTGCGCCCGCCGTCGGGCTGCCGCTTCCACCTGCGCTGCCCGTACGTGTTCGAGCCATGCATCCCGGAGGTTCCGGAGCTGCTGCCGGTCTCCGACGACGATCCCGACCACAAGGTCGCCTGCCACCTCGCGCACGACTTCCGCGAGCGCGAGGCGCACGACCTGCTCCACGACCTGATGGCGGAACAACGATGAGCAACGGCGAGCCCCTGCTCCAGATCGAGGATCTGGAGAAGCACTTCCCGATCACCCGCGGGATCATCTTCCAGAAGGAGATCGGCCGCGTCCGCGCCGTCGACGGCGTCTCGCTGCACGTCAACAAGGGCGAGACCCTCGGAGTCGTGGGCGAGTCCGGGTGCGGCAAGTCGACCATGGCCCGCTGCATCATGCGGCTGCTGACGCCGACCGGCGGCCGCATCATGTTCGAGGGCCAGGACATCACCACCATCAGGGGCGACGCGCTGTTCAAGGTGCGGCGCGACATGATGATGGTGTTCCAGGATCCCTACGCGTCGCTCAACCCGCGCAAGCGCGTGGGGGCGATCGTGGGCGAGGCGCTCGAGGTGCACAAGATGGGCACCGACGCCGAGATCAAGCGCAAGGTGCAGGAGCTGCTCGACGTCGTCGGGCTCAACCCGGAGCACTACAACCGGTTCCCACACGAGTTCTCGGGCGGCCAGCGCCAGCGCATCGGCGTCGCCCGCGCGCTCGCCGTCCGGCCCAAGCTGATCGTCTGCGACGAGCCGGTGTCCGCCCTCGACGTGTCCGTGCAGGCGCAGATCCTGAACCTGCTGAAGCGGCTCCAGAACGAGTTCGACCTGACCTACGTCTTCATCGCGCACGACCTCGACGTCGTCCGGCACATCTCCGACCGCGTCGCCGTCATGTACCTGGGCAAGGTCGTGGAGCTCGGGGACGGGGCGCAGCTCTACAACCGGCCGCTGCATCCCTACGCGGGGGCGCTGCTGTCGGCGGTGCCGATCCCGAACCCGAACGTCGCGCGTTCGCGGAAGCCGATCGTGCTCGAGGGCGACGTACCGAGCCCGATCAACCCGCCCTCGGCGTGCCGGTTCCATCCACGCTGCCCGCGCTTCCAGCAGGGCACATGCGACGTGGAGGAGCCGCTGCTCACCGAGCACGACCGCGGCCACCAGGTGGCCTGCCACTTCCCACTCGAGACCTGGCCGATGTCAGACCTGCGCCTCGAGCAGGGGAGCGTCGCAGCCTCCTAGGAGCGGGCGGCCGCGATGCTGGTCGCGGGATTCCGGCGGTTCGCGGTGATCGCGCTCGCGATGGTCGCGATCGCCCTGGCCGTGGGGCTGCTGGCCGCGTTGATCCTGCACACGGGCGCGCGCCGCGCGGTCTCGGTCACCTGCTACGGGCTGGGCGGGTTCCTGCTGGTGTCGGGGTTCTTCCACGGCGTGCGGCCGCCGCTGCGGGTCGACGAGGAACAGGGCACGCCGAGCATGTTCGGCATCCTGCTCACCAAGGGCAAGCTGCGAAACGCCTCGCTGGAGGAGCGCCACGATGCGATCTCCTCGTCGGGCCTGTTCGTCGTGCTGGGGATCATGCTGATCCTGGTCGGCGGCGTGATCGACCCGCGCAACGGGCTGTTCTGAGGGAGCCCCGCCGCCGGTGCGGGCTTTTCCGCATCGGCGGTCGGGGCGCACGCGGATGCGGCCGCCGGCGCGGCGGGGCAGGCTGGAGCGGTCCCCTCCGAGGAGATCCGCATCGTGGTGCGCGACGTCGTCACAGATCTCGAACCGCCCTTCCAGCCACACGGGGCAGACGATCCGCTGGAGGCGTACATCGAGGCGCTGCCGCTCGCGCGGCGCCGGCCGCTGCCGCCCCAGCCGGTGAGCCGCAGCGCGCCCGGCGCGACGGCGCCTCGGCAGCGGCCCGCCGACGCGCGGCGAGGGCGGGAGCCCGCCCGTGTATGACACCGTCCTGATCGCGCTCGACGGGTCGCCGGCCTCGACCACCGCCATCCCGCATGCCCAGATGCTGGCCGGGGATCGGGGCCGCATCGTGGCCATCCACGTCCGCGAGCTCGTGCCCGGCCGAAGCAGCCAGGTCACCGTGCCGGCGCCGGAGGCGGAGCGGGCCGTCCGCGAGTGGGTGGAGCGGGTGCGGCACGAGGGTGCGAACGTCGAGCTGCGGGTGGAGACGACCGCGTCCGGCGCGGCTGAGGCGATCGCGAACGCCGCGCGCGAGGAGCACGCCGACGTGATCGTCCTGGGGACGCGCGGCCACAGCCAGCTCACCGGCCTGCTGGTGGGAAGCGTCGCCCAGCGTCTGCCGCACGTCGCGCCGTGCCCGGTGCTGGTGGTGCCGCCAACCGAGGCGGAGGCGGGCTGACCACCGCCGGCCCGCGCATCGCGCGCGAGCGGCCGGACGGACCGCCGCGCGGCGACGCGGCATTCCGCGGCCTGACGCTGGCCGGGTCGGCCGGCATGGCGCCGGCGGAGGTCGTCGCGGCGCTCGGGTCGAGTGACGAGGGGCTGACGGAGGACGAGGCCGGGCGGCGGCGCTCCGTGCTCGGCCCCAACGCGCTTCGCACCCACGGCGCGCGGCCGGTCGACGTGTTCCTTCGCCAGCTGCGAAACCCGCTGCTCCTGCTGCTGCTCGCCGTGGCCGCGATCTCCGCTGTGGTGGGCGAGGCCACCGACGCCGTCATCATCATGCTGATCAGCGGGCTCAGCGTCGGCCTCGGATTCATCAACGAGTACCGCAGCGAGCGCGCCGTCGAGGCGCTGCACTCCCAGCTCCGCCACACGGCGGTCGTCCTCCGCGGCGGGCGGGAGCGCGCCGTGGACGTCGTCGACCTCGTCCCGGGCGACGTCGTCAGGCTGGGAGTGGGCGATGTCGTGCCGGCCGACCTGCGCCTGCTCACCGTCAACGACCTCGAGTGCGACGAGGCGGTGCTGACGGGCGAGTCGCTCGCGGCGGAGAAGCAATCGGAGCCGGCGCCGCCGAGCGACTCCCCGCTCGGCCTCCGCTCGTGCGCGTTCATGGGCACCGTCGTCCGCTCGGGGAGCGGCACCGGCATCGTCGTGCAGACCGGGTCGCGCACGGCGTTCGGGCAGATCGCCGTGCAGCTCGGCACCCGACAGCCCGAGACGTCGTTCCAGCGCGGGCTGCGCGGCTTCTCGGTGATGCTGGTGCGGCTGACCGGCGTGCTGGCGGCCACCATCCTGGTCGTCAACATCGCGCTCGGCCGGTCGGCGCTGGAATCCACGCTGTTCGCGCTCGCGATCGCGGTCGGGCTGACCCCGCAGCTCCTGCCTGCGATCGTCACCGTCAGCCTCTCCACCGGGGCAAGGCGGCTCGCGCAGCGCTCCGTGATCGTCAAGCGGCTGGTGGCGATCGAGGATCTCGGGAACATCGAGGTCTTCTTCACCGA
>Ga0066662_10001718_pt1 | contig 10196 bp, 10 predicted proteins | sample GraSoiAngelo_111_FD_133939 | JGI IMG/M metagenome (GOLD analysis project Ga0066662, IMG submission 133939) | Grasslands soil microbial communities from the Angelo Coastal Reserve, California, USA - 14_0903_12_40cm | ecosystem: Environmental > Terrestrial > Soil > Grasslands | place: USA... | reverse complement strand
TGTCGCGCGCTACCTCGGCGCGGAGGACGTCTTCTACCGAGGCTAGGCGGGGACTTCGGTGCGCTCGCCGGCCTCCGCGATCGCGCGCGCGATGAAGTCGATCTCGGCGTCGCCCAACCCGGGATACGTGCCGACCCAGAACACGTCGTTCATGATGACGTCGGCGTTGGGCAGCTCGCCCACGGCGCGGTACGCGACGTTCGCATACGCGGGCTGGCGCACGAGGTTCCCCGCGAAGAGCAGCCGCGTTTGGATCTTGCGCTCGTCGAGCCGCTGCACGAGCGCGTTGCGGTCGAGCGGCGCGCCCGGCAGCACGCGGAGCGCGTAGCCGAACCACGACGAGGCGCCGCCCGCGTGCTCCGACGGCAGCGCGAGCCACGGCACGCCCGCGAGCCGCTCGGCGAGCCGCAACGCGTTGCGCCGGCGCGCCGCGATGAACGCATCGACTTTCTCCAGCTGCGCGACGCCGACGGCGGCCTGCATGTCCGTGAGCTTCAGGTTGTAACCCAGATGGCTGTACGTGTACTTGTGGTCGTAGCCGTGCGGCAACTCGCCGAGCTGCCAGTCGAAGCGCTTGCCGCACGTGTTTTCCTTGCCCGGCGCGCACCAGCAGTCGCGGCCCCAGTCGCGGATCGATTCGACGATCTTGCGCAGCTTCGGCGAGCGCGTCAGCACGGCGCCGCCTTCGCCCATCGTCATGTGGTGCGCGGGATAGAAGCTGACCGTTGCGAGGTCGCCGAACGTGCCGACCTGCCGCCCGTCCCACGTCGCGCCGACCGCGTCGCACGTGTCCTCGACCATCCAGAGATCGTGCGCGCGGCAGAAGTCGTGCACCGCTTGCGCGTCGTACGGGTTGCCCAGCGTGTGCGCCATCATCACCGCGCGCGTTTTGGGCGAGCGCGCGCGTTCGAGTTGGGACAGATCGGCGTTGTACGTGCGCAGCTCGCTGTCCACGAACACGGGGACGCAGCCGGCTTGCACGATCGGGTTGACGGTGGTGGGAAAGCCCGCCGCGGGCGTGATCACTTCGTCGCCGGGACGCAGCCGCCGCTCGCCCAGCGCGGGGGACGTCAGCGCCATCAGCGCGCACAAGTTCGCGCTCGAGCCCGAGTTGACGAGGATGCACTCGCGGACGCCGAACCAGCGCGCGAACTCCGTCTCGAAACGCGCCGCGTAGCGCCCCGTCGTAAGCCAAAAGTCCAGCGAGCTGTCGACGAGCGCCATCAGCTCGCGCTCGTCGAACGCGCGCCCGCTGACGGGCACGTTGTCTTGGTCGGGGACGAACGTGCGCGGCTCGAACGCCGCCTGGAAGTACGCGCGGGTTTTGGCGAGGATCTCCGCGCGCAACGCTTGCGCCTCCGGGCTCGTGCCGCGGTCGCGCAGCATCAGCGGGCCGCGCCGAGCGGCGCGGCGAGGTGCGCGCGATACCATGCCACCGTCTCGCGCAAGCCGTCGTCGAGCGCCCAGCCCGCGCGCCAGCCGAGCCGCGCGTGCGCCTTGCCGGCGTCCAGCGTCTGCTCGCGGATCTCCATCGCCGCGGCATTCAAGATGACCGGGTTCGCGTCGACCTGCATGACGCGGGCGATCGCCGCGACCATCTCCAGCGCCGTCGCGCGCGTGTGCGCGCCGAAGTTGAACGCCTCGCCGGCGACGTCCGCGCGGCCGGCGGCTTCCGCGAGCGCGATGTACGCGTCGACCGCGTCCTTCACGTAGATGTACTCGCGCACCGGGGCGCCGTCGCTGCGCAGCACGGGGCGCTCCCCGCGCAGCAGGCTGCGGATCGTTCCCGGCACGATGCGCGACCAGTTCAAATCGCCGCCGCCGTACACGTTGCCGCAGCGCGCGATCGCGACGGGCAGGCCGTAGGTATGGTGGTAGGCCGCGGCGAGCAAATCGGCGCAGCTCTTCGACACGTCGTAGGGGTGCTTGCCGGCCAGCGGCATGTCCTCGGTGTACGGCAGCACGGGCGATTCGCCGTAGGCCTTGTCGGTCGACGCGACGACGAACGCCGTGACGAGCGGCTGCAGGCGGCGCGCCGCTTCGAGCAGGGTGTACGTGCCCCGAACGTTCGACTCGAAGCATTCGAGCGGATCGCGCAGCGCCGTGCCGACGATCGTCTGCGCGCCGAGGTGGAACACGACCTCGCACTCGTACGAGTTGATCGCGCGCATGCAGTCCGCGATCTCCGCGACGTTGCCGCGCACGACGTGGCACGCGCGCTCGATCGCTTCCGCGTAGAAGCGCGACTGGGGATCGTCGTCCAGCACGAGCGCGACGACTGATGCGCCGCGCTGCAGGAGCGCTTCGCAAAGCCACGAGCCGACGATCCCCGTCGCGCCGGTGACGAGCACGCGGCGGCCGTCCCAGCGCGCCGGTGCGCTCATCGCGCGTTCGCCGCCGGGCGGTGCGCCCACGGCGCTGCGCCGGAAAGCCACAGCTCCTCGAGCAGGCGTTTGTCGCGCAGCGTGTCCATCGGCTGCCAGAAGCCGTCGTGGAGATAGCACGACAGCTGACCGTCACGCGCGAGGCCGGCGAGCGGCTCGTGCTCGAGCAGCGTATGATCGCCCTCGATGCGCTCGAACAGCTCGGGCTCGAACACGAAGAAGCCGCCGTTGATCCAGCCTTCGCTCGTCTGCGACTTTTCCTGGAACGTGCGCACCTGCGTGCCTTCCACGTGCAGCGCGCCGAAGCGCGCGGGCGGCCGCACCGCGGTGAGCGTGGCGATGCGTCCCTCGCGGCGGTGGAACGCGACGAGCTCGGCGACGTCGATGGAAGCGAGCCCGTCGCCGTACGTGCACATGAACGTCTCGCGGCCGATCACGTCGCGCAGGCGCTTGATGCGCCCGCCCGTCATCGTGCTGATCCCCGTATCGATCAGGTGCACTTTCCAGCGCTCCGCGTGATTTTCGCGCACGGCCTCGACCGCGCCGGTCGCAAGGTCGATCGCGAGGTCGTTGTTGTGCGCCCAGAACGCGCGGAAATATTCCTTGACCACCTCTTGCTTGTAGCCCAGCGCGATGACGAACTCGTCGAAGCCCGCCGCGGAATAGATGTTGAGCAGGTGCCACAGGATCGGCTTGCCGCCGACTTCCACCATGGGCTTCGGCCGGTTCTCGGTCTCCTCGGAGATGCGCGTGCCGAGGCCGCCCGCGAGGATCACGGTTTTCACGTCGGCGTACCATTGGCCGCGCGGCGCCCGGACTCCGGTGGGCTCATCGCGGCGCCCCGGCGCGCGTGAGGCGGTCGCGCACGGCGGCATTCGCCTCGGTGTCGGGCGGCAGCGCGGCGACGATCGCGTCGTAGCCGCCCGCGTCCAGCGCGCGCAGCGTCGCGTAGAGCGTGCGCGCCGCCGCCGCGGCATCGTCGGGCAGCGTCAGCACGGCGACGCGCTCGCCGGCGGCGGCGAGCCGCCGCGCCTCGTCCTCACGCTCGCGCGCGCCGACGAGCACCAGCCGCGCGCGCGTCGCGTAGTGCGACGGCAACGTCCCCGGTGCGCGCACGGCGCCGCCCGCGCGTGCGATCACGGGCGTGCCGAGCGCATCGCCGAGCTGGGCGGCGGTGACCGCACCGGCGCGCAGCACCGCGGGCACGGCGCCGCTCAGATCGACGATCGTGGACTCGACGCCGACCTGGGCGGGCCCGCCGTCGACGATCGCGTCGACGTCGTCGCCGAGGTCGGCGCGCACGTGCTCGGCGGTCGTGGGCGAGACGCGGCCGAAGCGGTTCGCCGACGGCGCGGCGACGGCGCGGCCGAAGTCGGCGAGGATGGCACGCGTCAGCGCATGATCGGGCACGCGCACCGCGACGGTGTCCTGTCCGCCGGTGACGGTGCGCGGCGTGCGCGGGCCGCGCGCGACCACGAGCGTGAGCGGCCCGGGCCAAAACCGTGCCGCGAGCGCGCGCATCGCCGGGGTGATCTCGGCGACGAACCCCGCGAGCGCGTCGACGTCGTGCGCGTGCACGATGAGCGGGTGATCCGCCGGCCGGCCTTTGATCTCGAACACGCGCGCGATCGCGCGCGGGTTCGAAACGTCCGCAGCCAGACCGTACACGGTCTCGGTCGGAAGCGCGACGACGCCGCCGCCGCGCAGCACCGCCGCGGCGTGCGCGACGACGTCGTCCATCAGCGCGTCGAGCCGTCCGGCTCGATCGACGCGAAGCCCGCGAACGGACGCAGCACGGCGGGCACCGTGATCCCGCCGTCCGCGCGCTGGTAGTTCTCGACGATCGCCGCCATCGTGCGCCCCACCGCGCCGCCCGAGCCGTTGAGCGTGTGCGCGAACTCCGGCTTCGCCGTCGCATCGCGGCGGAAGCGCAGGCCGCTGCGGCGCGCCTGGAAATCGGTGCAGTTCGAGCACGAGCTGATCTCGCCGAATGCGTTCTTGCCGGGGAACCACACCTCGATGTCGTACGTCTTCGCGGCGTTGAAGCCGGTGTCGCCCGCGCACAGCAGCACCACGCGGTGCGCGATCCCGAGCTCTTCGTACAGCCCCGCGGCGTTGCGCACCAGCGTCTCGAGATCGTCGAACGACGTCTCCGGCGCGGTCAACCACACCAGCTCGACTTTTTCGAACTGGTGCTGGCGGATCAGCCCGCGCGTGTCGCGGCCCGCGGCGCCCGCCTCTTTGCGAAAGCACGGCGTGTACGCGGTGTAGCGCAGCGGGATCGTCCCCGGCGCCAGGATCTCGTCGCGGTGCAGCGCGGTGAGCGATACCTCGGCCGTCGGAATCAGGTACAGCGTCTCGTTCGCGTCGTCGCCTTCGAACGCGTACATCTGATCCGAGAACTTGGTGAGCTGGCCGGTCGCCCACATCGTCGATTTCGCGACGAGCACCGGCGGGTTGATCTCGACGTAGCCGTTGCGCGCCGCGCGGTCGAGGAAGAACGACACGAGCGCGCGCGACAGCCGCGCGCCCGCGCCGCGCAGCACGGTGAAGCGCGAGCCCGACAGCTTCGCGGCGCGCTCGAAGTCGAAGATGCCGAGCCGCTCGCCGACTTCCCAATGCGGCTTCGGAGCGAAATCGAACGCGGGCTTCGTGCCCCACGCGCGCACCTGCACGTTCGCGTGCTCGTCGCTGCCGTCGGGCACGGAGCCGTCGAGCACGTTGGGCACCTCCGACAGTGCGGCGGAGATCTGCTCTTCGAACGACGGCAGCCGTTCGCCGGCGGCGGCGATCTGCGCGTCGAGCTCGGCGATCTTCGGCCGCAGCTCGGCCGCCGCGGCTTTCTTGTCCGCCGCTTTCGCGATCTGCGCGGTGAGCGCGTTCTTGTCGGCCTTGCGGCTCTCGACTTCGGCGATTGCGGCGCGGCGCTCGCGGTCCAGCTCGAGCACGCGGTCGACGAACTCCGCGCCGATGCCGCGCCGCCGCGCGGCGATGCGGACGTGATCGGGCTCGCGCCGCAGCAGATCGATATTGAGCACAGCCGCGGTGCGTTCGCGACGGCGGCGGTCCCCTCCGCGTGCAGGTCGAAAGGGGCGGGCGATGCGAGCGCTGCGCCCCGGTGCGACCTTCGAGACGGAACGGCTCCTCGCGCCCGACGAGGCGCTCCGAATCTATCTCGCGGCGGTCGCGGTGCGCCCGCGCGGCAGCGAGCGCGTCCGCCTGGACGCCGCCTTCGGCCGGGTCCTCGCGCGCGACGCCGTCGCGGACGCTCCGTACCCCGCCGACGACCGCTCGACGATGGACGGCTTCGCCGTCCGGTCCGCCGACGGCGCCGCCGCGCGCCGCATCGTGGGCGCGATCCGGATGGGTGCCGCCCCGCCCGGGCCGCTCGGCGCAGGCGAAGCCATGCGGATCCCGACCGGCGGCGTGCTGCCCCCCGGCGCCGACGCGGTGGTGCCGGTCGAAGACGCCGACGAGGGCGACGGCATGCTGATCCCCGCCGAAGCGCCGGCGTCGCGCGCCTACTTCACCCCGCGCGGCGACGACATGGCGCCGGGCGACTTGGTGCTGCGCGCGGGCCGGCGAATCGGGGCGCCCGAGCTGTCGGTGCTCGCGACGCTCGGCCTGACCGCGGTGGAGGTCTTCCGCCGCCCGGCGGTCGCCGTCGTCTCGACCGGCGACGAGCTCGTCGACGCGGGGCAGGCGCCGGGCACCGGCCAGGTGCGCGACTCCAACCGCTGGGCGATCGCGGGCGGGCTGGCGGCGCTGGGCTGCGAGGTCGTGCACCTGCCGCGGGCGATCGACGAGGTCGACGCGATCCGCGCGGGGATCGCCGCGGGGCTGCGCGTCGCCGACGCTGTCGTGCTCACCGGCGGCTCGTCCGTCGGCGCGCGCGATCACGTCCCGGCGGCGATCGAGGGCCTGGGCGGGCCGGGGGTCGTCGTGCACGGCCTGCGGGTGAAGCCGGGCAAGCCGACGGTGCTCGCCGCCGTGGGCGCGCAGCCCGTGATCGGCCTGCCCGGGAACCCCGCGAGCGCGCTGACGATCCTGGACGCGATCGCGTCGGACGTGTTCCGCGCGCTGACCGGCGAGTCGCAAGCCAGGCACGCGACCGTCGCCGCGGTGGCGGCCGAAGCGTTCCCCGGCCGATCCGGCTGGACGTGGTACGTCCCGGCGGTGCTCGACGGCGCCGCCGCGCGCCCGCTGGCGCTGCGCTCGTCGCACACGAGCCTGCTGGCGCGCGCCGACGGCTACGTCGTGGTCGGGCCGGACCGCCCGCGCATCGAGGCCGGTGAGCCGGTGACCGTCGTCCGCTACGGTGCCGCATGAGGCGTGCGCGGGCGGTCGCCGCCGTCCTCGCGTTCGGCGCCGCCGCCGCGTTCGCCGGCTGCACCGGCACCTCGGAGACGAAGGTGCCCGAGCCGTTCGGCACGCGCCCCGCGACGACCGTGTTGAAGGACGCGCTGACGCTCAGCGCCGTGAAGGCCAAGCTGATCGGCGACGACCCCGACTCGACGCTGACCTTGCGCGTCGCGGTCACCGACGGCGTCGTCACGCTGCGCGGGACGGTGCACGACGCGGCGATCCGGCGCAAGGTCGTCGCCGATGCGCGCGCGACGGGCGGCGTCAAGCGCGTCGTCGACCAGTTGCGCGTCGATCCGCGCGGGCCGCGCTTGCGCCAGCAGGCCGGCGACGTCGCGCTCGCGACCCGCGTCCAGGCGGCGCTCGCCGCGCAGCTCGGGTTGCAGCACGTGACGGTGCGCGTCGATCACGGCGTCGCGACGCTCGAAGGAACGGTACCGGACGCGAAGACGAAGCGCACGATGCTCGCGACGGCGCGCGGCACGGCCGGCATTCGCAACGTCGTCGACCGCATCCGGGTCGCAGGCAGGTGAGCGCGCAGCCCCGGTACCCGCAGCCGATCGCCCTCGTCGCCGCGGTGCCGCCGTCCACGCCGTTCGTCGCGCCCGAAGAGCTCGCGCGCCGGATGGGGTTGAGCGAGATGCTGCGCCTCGGCGCGAACGAGAGCGCCTTCGGGCCGTCGCCGCGCGCGATCGCCGCGATGCGGGAGGCGGTGTCGCTGACGTCGTGGTACGGCGACCCCGAATCGCTCGAGCTGCGCAGCGCGCTGGCGGTGCGGCACAACTGCGCGGTCGGTGAGATCGTCGTCGCGTGCGGCATCGACGACCTCATGGGTTTGATCGTGCGCGCGTTCTGCGCGCCGGGCGATCCCTGCGTCGCCACGCGCGGCACGTATCCGACGCTGTTCTACCACCTCAACGCGTACGGCGCGCGCGCGGAGTTCGCGGACCCGGACCAGCGCGGCGGGATCGTGCCCGAGAACATCGTCGCCGCGGTGCGGCGCAGCGGCGCGAAGCTCGTGTACGTCGCGAACCCCGACAACCCGTCGGGCGGCTTCGTGGACCGCGCGACGATCGCCGCGCTGCGCGACGCGCTGCCGGACGACACGCTGCTGTTCTTGGACGAAGCGTACGCCGATTTCGTCCCGCCCGCCGATCTGTTGCCCGACGTCGTCGACCCGCGCACCATCCGCACGCGCACGTTCTCGAAAGCCTACGGGATGGCGGGCGCGCGCATCGGCTACGCGCTCGCGTCCGCCGAGACGGTCACCACGTTTCAGAAGCTGCGCCTGCACTTCGGCGTCAACCGCACAGCGCAGATCGGCGCGCTCGCGGCGCTCGGCGACGGCGCGTTCCTGCGCGGCGTGATCGCCGAGGTGGAGCGCGGCCGCGACGAGTACCACGCGCTCGCCGCGCGGCACGGGCTGCCGTCGCTGCCGTCGGCGACCAACTTCGTGTGCATCGGCATCGGCACCAAGGCGGAGGCCGACGCGATGCTCGCCGCGCTGTTGGAGCGCGGCGTGTTCGTGCGCAAGCCGTGGGCGCCTCCGATCGACGGCTACGTCCGCGTCACGGTCGGCACCGCGCCGCAGCGCGAGGCATTCGCGCAGGCATTCGCCGAGGCGCTGGACCGCATGCGCGAGAAGGCAGCAACGTGAGGTACGCGGTCGTCTCCGACGTCCACTCGAACATCGAGGCGCTCGACGCGGTGTTCGCGCTGCTGCGCGACGACGATGCGCTGCTGTGCCTGGGCGACATCGTGGGCTACGGCCCCAACCCCAACGAGTGCGTCGAGAAGATCCGCGCCCGCGCGACCGCGACGGTGCTCGGCAACCACGACGTCGCCGCGATCGACAACTTCGGGCTCGCGTACTTCAACCCCGCGGCGCGCGAGGCCATGAAGTGGACGCAGAGCGTGCTGAACAAAGAGAACCTCGCGTGGCTCGACAGCCTGGGCTACGAGTTCCGCATGCCGGAGTTCTTGCTCGTGCACGGCGCCCCGGTGAACTACTTCGAGTACATCCTCGACAAGGCGGCGGCAGCGCGCGCGTTCGCCGCGACGGACGCGCCGATCATCTTCATCGGGCACACGCACATCGCCGAAGTCTACACGCTCGAGGAAGACGGCACGATCGAGCACGCGCACCTGCAGCAGGGCGCGGTGGTGAAGCTGCTTCCCGGCTTGCGCTATCTGTTCAACGTCGGCAGCGTCGGGCAGCCGCGCGATCTCAACCCGCGCTCCTCGTTCGGTTTCTACGACTCCGACACGCAGACGGTGACGGTCACGCGCGTCGAGTACCCGATCGCGCGCGTGCAGGAGAAGATCCGCGCCGCGAACCTGCCCGACGCGCTCGCCCGCCGCCTGGACGCCGGCCGCTAAGACCTTCTTGGCATCGGCCGCAGCCGACGGCTTCACGAAGTGAAGCCAAGCGGAGGTCGCCCGGCTCGGAGGGAACGAAGGCGCGCTGTGCTGCGCCGTTCTCTCGCCGCGTTCGTCCTCGCGTTCTCGTGCGCGGTCCCGCTCCTCGCGGCGACGCCCGCGCCCAAAGCCGCGCCGGTCCCGGCGGCGTCGCCTGCACGGGCCATCGCCCCGCCGGCGGTCGCGCGCAACGACTACGCCAACCCCGCGTTCACCGCTCCGCTGGGCGAAGGGCTGCGCGCGTTCTACGCGCGCGACTTCGCCGCCGCGCGCGCCGGCTTCGAGCACGCGCTGGCGGTGGTGCCCGACAACACGCTCGCGCTGTAGTTCCTCAACGCGACCGCGGCGCAGACGCCGGGCGAGCTCGACGCGCTGGTGAACGCCGAGGAAGACGCGCTTCCGAAGAACCCCAAGAGCGCGCTGGTGCACGTGCGCCTCGGGTTCTCGTACATGTTCGTCTCGCTCACGGGGCGCGACCGCAACGTCGACGCGCGCGAGGAGCTCAACCTCGCGCTGCAGATCGATCCCGCGTCGCAGGCGGCGCACACGGCGCTGGGCATCATGCGCGAGGCCGAGCGCAGCGCCAACCGCGCGAAGACCGAGTTCGTGACCGCGCTGGCCACCGATCCGCAGAACGTGCTCGCGCGCGAGTACCTCGCGCGCATCTACCAAGTCGACCTCAAGGACCCGCAGCGCGCGCTCACGTCGCTCATCGACGTGCCCAACCTCGTGCCCGACTACGCCGACATCTACTTCCACCTCGCGTCGCTCATGCACGATCTCGGGCAGTACGACGCCGCGATCGCGTACGCCACGCGCGGTTTGCAGGCCGACGTCGGCCACGTCGGCGAGGCTGGCCAGCACGGCTACACGCTGCTCGCGCGCATCTATCTCGACGAGAAGAAACCCGACGACGCGCGCCGCGCGCTGCGCGCGTCGATCACCGCCGGCGCCGACACCGCGTACGCCAGCACGCTGCTCAAGCGCATCGACGACGGCGCGTACGGCAAGCTGCCCAAGCCGTCGCCGTCG
>Ga0066662_10001714_pt1 | contig 10209 bp, 10 predicted proteins | sample GraSoiAngelo_111_FD_133939 | JGI IMG/M metagenome (GOLD analysis project Ga0066662, IMG submission 133939) | Grasslands soil microbial communities from the Angelo Coastal Reserve, California, USA - 14_0903_12_40cm | ecosystem: Environmental > Terrestrial > Soil > Grasslands | place: USA... | reverse complement strand
GTGCACGCCAATGACAAGAAGTTTTCAGGAGAGCCCGATGCGGGAAATCTGCACGTCGGGTTCGACGAGGGGAGAGTGGGTCGCACTACTGTGTTGCCCTCTCTCCTACTCTACCGGCTTCTTCCTCTGCTCTTAAAAGCTTTTCCTCTGTGCCCTTTGTGAGACCTTGTGTCCTTTGTGGTTAGTTTTTTGGGTTGTGGCTCCGCTACGCTAAAGTTAAAGCCGTTTGGTTGCGGCCCTGCTGCGCTGTGTTGAAAAGCTTTTGGCTATGCCATTTTCATGTGCATGTCCGCCAGTTCATGTGAAGACATGCCAACTTTCGGCACGCTTTCCGGCAGTTCCAGCGGTATACGGTGGTCTTTGGCGGAAGCGTGGCCTGCCTGTACCCAGCCAAAGCGCGTGAGCAGGGAGCCGGCGATGCTCGACCAGGATGCAGCCCGGCGAAGCTTCTTGTTGCCGGTGATTGCATAGGCAATTCGCAGCGCCAGCGGCAACGGGCCGGAGAGCACGCCGCCAAGACGGACGATCCATCCGCTCTTGCCTTTACGAAGAGGCTCATTGATCCGCGTGCGCTTGGTTTCGAGCATCAGTCCTTCCAGGCTTTCATATCCAGCGGCGGCCATGCCGAGAAGGTTGAGCGAGCGGCTGTTCTCGTGTCCAAGCAGTTCGAGAATGGAGACTGCAGAATTCATGCCGGAGGCGGCGAAGTGTGGAGGCAGCGTCTCGATATTGTTATTCCACACTGGAATGGTGGTAGCTCCGATGAGCACGCCCGTGTAGCTGGCCATGACCAATCCCGTAGCTGTGGCCAGTGCTCCAGCGATATTTTCCAGAACGTAGACTGGCGTTGAATCCAGCTTCTGGCGTATGGCATTGGCAAAGGCTGCGGCGGCAGAAAAGCTGGAAAACGCTGTCAATGTCCATGCGCCCACGCTCATGGGGCTCTGCAACTTGAAGACGCGCAGCATATTCAGAAAACGCGATGGCCTGCCGAGATCAAGCGTCAGCAAAGCCGGCGAGAGTATTCCACCTGCGGCCGCTACCCAGCGGGCACTGTGTACCAGGTCATCATCCTGGGTGAACAGGTGGGCTGCGCTGGCTATAACTGCCGCTGCTCCCGCCGCCCCGCCCACGAAAAAATAGAGAGGAACCTCTTTCGTCCATTGTGGCTCTTTCAGCAGCGGAACGCCATAATAGCCGGTCTCCGGGCTGGCTTGGGGAAAGGGCGCTCCCACGGGCGTGACGCCTTTTGCAGTCACCATTCCGGACTGTGCCGCTGTGCGGCGAATCTCATTCAGACGCCGTTCGCTCTCAACATCAGGAAGGCGGTTAGGAACTTCAGGCAAGGGAACTCGGCTCATCAGCGTCTCTCTCCTAAAAAGGCAAGCAATGTGGCGCCCAGCATGACCCCGGCGGCAATGGCGGCTGAAGTCCAGCCCTTTTTCATGTAGGTGGTTGGGACTTCAGGATGAGGCGGCAGGTTGTAGCTGCGGGGATCGCCGCGCAGCAGAAACAGCGCGTGAATACCTTTCACGCTGGTGTCCAGCGGATCGTAGACCACTGCATCATGAATGCCGCGCGCTTCCAGTTCTTTCACGCGCAGTTGCGCTTCGAGGCGCAGCTCTTCCAGATTGCCAAACTTGATTGACTCAGTTGGGCACGCTTTGGCGCAAGCTGGCGCGAGTCCGGCTTTCTGGCGGTCAGAGCAGAAGGTGCATTTGAAGGCGCGTCCGTCTTCTTCGTTTTTCTGCACCACGCCAAAGGGACAGCTCACTACGCAATAAGAACAGCCGTTGCAGACGTCCGGCTGCACAAAGACCGCGCCGAATTCCATGCGTACAATCGCGCCGGTGGGACATGCTTCCAGGCATCCGGCCACTTCGCAATGTTTGCAGACGTCAGAAGAAAATCCCCAGGCGGGAAGCTGCTCGCCGGAGTTGCCGCCCAGACCAATTTCCACCGGGTTCTCAACGAACTTCACATGCCGCCACGTGGAATGCCCGACGGCCTGGGTGTTGTCGTAGGAATGACCACTCCATTCGTATCCGTCTTCAGAAATCTGGTTCCACTCCTTGCAGGCGACCTCGCAGGCTTTGCAGCCGATGCACAAAGTGGAATCGGTGAGGAATGCAGTGGTGCTCATGCGGGTCTCCTCATTTCTTCTTTCCATACTTCCAGGCCGGCTTTGCCCTGCGGCAGGCGTCCGCGTTTCACGTTGCAGACCAGCGCCTTGGTCTCCATGATGCGGACATTCGGCTCCTCAGAGATGGCTAGCAGGTCATTGGGAACGCTGCCGGTGACCAGCCCTTTGTAGCCGAATTGGTAAGGCACGCAGACCTGGTGCACGTTGCGGCCTTCCACCAGCAGCGGCTTGATGCGCGCCGTGATCAGCGCGCGGGCTTCAATGGCCGAGCGCGCACTGCTGATGGTGATGTACTCGCCGTGCTGAATGTCCAACTCGGCGGCTAACTCTGGAGAAATCTCTGCAAATAATTCCGGCTGAAGTTCCGCCAGATGCGAAAGATAACGGGTCATGCCGCCGCCGGTGTGGTGTTCAGTCAAGCGATAGGTGCTGAGAATATAGGGGAAGCGGGCGTCGCCACCTTCGAAGGCATACGGGTTATCCGGACGCTCCATCTTTTTGGCGACGGGATTCACCGGTACCTCAGGATAGAGCGGATTGCTGCTGATGCTCTCCAGCGGCTCGTAATGCGTGGGCAGTGGCCCATCTTTCAGGCCGCTGGGAACCCAGATCCATCCAGTGCCATCAGGATGCATGATGAACGGCTTATCGCCAGCCAAGGCATCATCGCCCCTGGCATCTTTGTCGGGCTTGTGATCTGGAGGCTTCTTTTTGGTGAAATCAGGAATGTCGTGGCCGGTCCATTCTTTCTTTTCCTCGTCCCACCAGACCAGCTTCTTGCGCTCGCTCCACGGCTTGCCATCCGGACGCGCCGATGCCCGGTTGTAGAGAATTCGCCGGTCACTCGGCCAGGCATAGCCCCAGCCGTGCCCGTACAGGCCGTGCGGCTCACGCTTCCGCGCCTTGTTCTCATCCGGGGCAGGCATCATGCCGGAATAAATCCAGCAGCCGCATGCAGTCGAGCCATTATTCTTCAGGTCGCGGTATCCGCTTACCAGTGTGCGGTTCTCCACGCGATAGCCGTTGATCTCGCCATCGATCTCGTCCACCACCGGCTCACCATGTTTACCATGCGTGTTGTAATCCCAGGTGAGAGCATTGAGCGCGGCATTGCGTGGAGTCGGCTCCTTTGCGGCTTTGGCTTTCAGCCGGCGGCCCAGATGATAGACGAACCACGTCTCGCTGCGATTATCGCCGAGAGCATCCACAGCTTTTTCATGGAACTGCACCAGGCGTTGCGTATTGGTATAGCTGCCATCTTTTTCGGCATGTCCTGAAGCCGGCAGAAAGAATATTTCCGTGGCGATGTTTTTGGGGTTCAACTCGCCGCGCTGCACTTCGGGCGAATCTTTCCAGAACGAGGCAGTTTCGGTCTCAACGAAATCGCGCACCACCAGCCACTTGAGTTTGCTCAGGGCCGTGCGTTGCAGCTTCGCATTAGGCGCGCCCACGCCGGGGTTCTGTCCCATGACAAACAGGCCCTCCATCTTGCCATCGGCCATATCGAGCCAGTAGCCGAAGTGGGAGTGGTCTCCGGTAACGCGCGGCAGGTAATTGAAGCAGAAATCATTGCTCTGGGTAGCAGCATCGCCGTACCAGGCTTTCAACAGGCTGATGATGTATCTATCGAAGTTGGCCCACCATCCGGTCTCCGAGCCATGCTTTTTGATGTAGCTCTCCAGCTTCTGCGAGTCACTGCCAAAGAATGGCATGGGCAGGTAGCCGGGAAGAATGTCATAGAGCGTAGGTATGTCGGTTGAGCCTTGAATGGTGGCATGTCCGCGCAGGGCCAGAATGCCGCCGCCGGGCCGCCCTATATTTCCCAACAACAATTGCAGGATGGCAGCCGCACGGATGATCTGCGGGCCTTTGGAATGCTGCGTCCATCCTACGGCATAACAGATGGCCCCGGTCTTCTCCGGTCCTGAGGCTGAGATGAAGACGTCAGCCACTTGCAGGAATTTTTCTTTAGGAATGCCGCAGGCGCGTTCTACCAACTCTGGCGTGTAACGCGCAAAATGACTCTTCAACACCTGAAAGACGCAACGTGGATTTTGCAACGTGGGATCGTCGTTGTACTTGTAGAGCCTTCCGGCCTCGCCTCCGCGGTCTTTGCCGTGTCCACCACCGGCTTGAGAGTGGCCCGCTTTTTCTCCGCTGGGCGAGTCGGCTGATGGCGCACCCTCATAGAGCCAGGTTTCCGGGCTGTAGGCCTGTTTTTCCTTGTCCCAGCCGGAGAAGATGCCGCCCAGGTCTTCGGTATCGCGAAAATCCTCACGCAGGATGATTGGAGCATTGGTGTAATGCACCACATACTCGCGGAAATATCTGTCATGCGTGAGCGTGTAGTTGATCAGCGCTCCTAAGAAGATGATGTCTGTCCCGGCGCGCAGAGGCAGCCAGTAATCGGCCATGGCTGAGGTGCGCGTATACCGAGGATCGACGTGGATGACCTTCGCGCCTTTATGCCGTGCTTCCATCACCCACTGGAATCCCACCGGATGGTTCTCCGCCATGGACGAACCCATGATCAGAATCGCGTCAGAGTACTGCAGATCCTGCTGCGCGGTGGTTGCGCCGCCGCGTCCAAATGATGTCCCCAGACCGGGGACAGTGGAGCTGTGTCATATACGGGCCTGATTGCTGACGCAGACCATGCCCAGACCTCCGGTGAACAGCTTTTTGATCAGGTAATTCTCTTCGTTATCGAGCGTCGCGCCGCCGAGATGGCCGATGGCTTTGGTCTGCATGAGGCTTTGGCCATCCTGGGTCTCAACAAAACTTTTCTCTCGCGACTTCCATACCCGGTCGGCGATCATGTCCATGGCCACTTCAAGGTCAAGGTCTTCCCAATCGGTGGAAAACGGACGGCGATATTTCACCTTCAACTCACGGTGGGGATGGGTGAGCAGCTCAAAGCTGTCCGCGCCTTTGGGGCAGAGGCGTCCACGCGATATCGGCGACTCCGGATCACCCTCGATAGAAACCAGTTTATTGTCTTTATGGAAGATAAGTTGTCCGCAGCCTACGCCACAGTAAGGACAGACAGAACGCGCCACCTGAGCGCCGTTGGTGCGCGGCCCGAGCGTATGGGTGCGCTCGGTCATCACCTCCGGGCCGGTTCCATCTCCTCCTGTTTGAATCTGCCGGACAAGGGGCCAGCGCGAGAGCAGCTTCGGCAGCATCCATCCCTCCAACTTAGGTGGGAAGGTGGAGATAGGTAGGGGGTTGCCCTGCTGGATTCACTGTATCGCTATACGATGTTATATCGCGACATCAGCATCTTTGAAATTTTCGCCGCAGCGCAGCCGAGCCGCAACCAAAACGAAAATCTTTATGGAGCGCAGCCGCCCTCGGCTGCGGGGATAAATCTTTCGTGAGTCGAGAAGAATTTGACGAATAGTAATGCAAAGGACGCAGAGGAATTCAAATAAGCAAAGCACCTGGACACATTCACTGAACATTCAAATCTCTCCGTGTTTCCGCAGGACTAACTTTGGATCTCTTGTTTTTGCGACGTTCTTTTCTGTTGTTCAATCTTCCTCAGTATTTAGAGCCATTGATAGATGATTAGCGCACGCTCGCGTTTTCTTTACTGTGAATCCTCAACGCTGCCCTATAAAAATCAGCGTTCATCCGTTTCATCAGCGGTAAGGTTTTTGGTGGTAGCTTCGCTACGCTGTGTCTCCGTAGTTTGCTTTTCTTTAAGCAATGCGAAATACCGCACGGCCCGCTTTACATCCTGTCCAATCTGCTGCTTGAGCGCGTCCACTGACGGAAATTTGATCTCCGGCCTCCACCAGCGCAGGAAGGAAATCTCCACCTCGGTTTGTGCCGTGACTTCCAGTTCATGAAAATTCAGCAGATGGGTTTCTATGGCAAACAGATCATCGCCAAACGTGGGACGCTTGCCTACATTGGTGACCGAATCAAACACCTCATCGCCGACGCGTGTGCGGGTGAAATACACGCCATCTCCGGGAACCAGTTCGTCATAGCGGCTTAAGTTAATCGTAGGAACAGTGTATTTGTGGCCATAACCGCGTCCACGTCCGGGGTTGGTGGTGATACTGAATACGCGTCCCAGAAGACGCCGTGCACGGCTGACCTTGCCGGCGGCAATCAACTTGCGGATGTGGCTGCTGGAGACCGGCTCCCGGCGAATCATCATGACGGGGTAGGTTTTTGCTTCAAAGCCGAATTCACGCCCAAAATCCCTGAGGCGCTGGATATTGCCCTCAGCCCTGTGCCCAAAATGAAAGTTCTCTCCTTCATGTACTTCTGTGGCGCGCAGTTTTCCCGCCAGAATGGTGCGGGCAAACTCCACGGGCGGAGTCACGGAAAAATCCCTGGTGAAGGGCAGCGCCAACAGGGCATCGAGACCGAACTGCGCCAGCAGAGCCTCTTTGAGCGGTTGCGGAGTAATCAGTCTGGGCGCAATATCAGGCCGCAGAACGCGCAGCGGGTGCGGATCAAAGGTGAGCACTACCGTTTTCCCGCCGGTGGCACGGGCACGCTTCACTACTTCTTTGAGCACATGCTGGTGGCCGCAGTGAACGCCGTCAAAGTTACCCACGGTGACCACTGTGGGGCCGAAATCGCCAGGGACTTCCTCCAGCGAGCGGAATATCCTCATGCGATATCGAACTCCAGTTTCAGCCCGTCATGCGCCAGCTTCACATGCGGCGGAAGATTGCGGTTGGTCTCTGCATGAGGTAAATCATGGGAGATGTGCGTGAAGAACGCGCGTTGCGGCTGCAACTCCTCGACCAGCCGCACCGAATTGGTGACGGTAGAGTGCGTGGGATGCGGCTTATGACGTAACGCATCGAGAAATAAAATATCGAGCCCGCGCAGCCTCTCCATGGATGCAGGAGGAATGGCGCTGAAATCCGTGAGGTATGCGGCTGAACCAAAGCGGTAGCCATGAATCTCGGCATCGCCATGCAGAATTTTGATCGGTTCAAATTGGGCGCCGAACAACTCCAGCGAACCATTGATGTGATTCAGCTCGACGCGGGCAATGCCGCCGTACTTGTAGTCTTCGTCGAAGATATAACGAAAGATCTTCTGCATAGAAGCCGCCGTATCCGGATGCGCGTACAGCGGAATCCTGTCAGGCCGGCGAAAGCTCAGCGGGCGCACGTCGTCAAGGCCAAGAATATGGTCGGCATGGGCGTGCGTGTAGACCACCGCATCGAGGCGGGTGATGCGCTCACGAATGGCCTGCTCACGGAAATCGGGCGTGGTGTCGATCAGCACGCAGCGGTCGGCATAATTCAGCATGATCGAGGGCCGGGTGCGGCGGTCATGCGGATCGTCTGAGTGGCACACCTGGCATGTGCAGCCGATGGTCGGCACACCCATAGATGTGCCGCTACCCAGCACTGTAAGCACCGCTCTCATTTTTTGATTCCGCCAACCGGTCCTGGGTGTCCACCAGGACCGGTGCCCGGCGGCGGACCGCTGGCGATGGCGTTGGTGATCTCGATCCAGGCCATGCGCAACTCAAACAGAACATTCTGGAGCAGCGTCTGCTCGCGGTCGGTAAGATTGCCCTTGGTCTTCTCCTGAAGGATGTTGATGGAATCGATGGTCTGCTTCGCGCCGATCAAGTCCACGCTGGGCGGCTCGCCTTCCGCGCGGATCGCACCCAGTTGAATCAGGGCGCTCATGTAGAACGATTCGATGACCCGCTCGAAGGTCATATCCGGCGGTGCGCCCTGTGCGCCGCGAGCCGCGAATATCTCCTGCAGCTTCTTGCCTGCGCCTGTGTAGTCTTCGTTCTGCTGGGCCTGCTCGGCCGCCGTAGGCGGGGCCGGCAGCTCTTCTGATTCCTGTTCCGGAGCCTGGGGCGGCTGCGGCGGAGCCAGCGTCTGCTGGGCAGGTGGCGGTGGGGCAGGCGGCGGTGGCGTTGCCGGTTTTTCTTCTTCTACGGTTGAAGCATCTACGGTTGAAGCATCGCTGCGCAACTCGCCTTCAGAGCCAAACCTGCGGCGGTCGCTGACAACAAAGTCCTGTTTTTTTTCAGCCATATTCCCTCGTTCTGATCAAAATGCAAACGGTGGATCTAATACGGTTGCTGATGTTCCATTCAATTGAATCTGCGAACCCGGAGGCGCGCTTTCGCGGCGCACATAGCCTAACCCAATTTTCTTTTCACCTGCGGCAGATGGTATCCGGGCCGTGCTGGTAATCTCCGCCACTACTTTGCCGCCTTCTTCAATCTTGCCCGGCTGCGGCAGAGATTCCTTGAACTCAAAGCCGGTGAATTTGCGATGCACCTGTCCGCGCGAACGGATGCGCTCCACAATCTCCTGGCCGATATAGCATCCCTTCAAAAAGTTCAGAGCCTGGTGCTGCTCGGTCTCCTGCGGCAGGTCACGTTCACGGATGTCCTGGCCATACCTGGGGATTCCCCGCAGGATGCGCCAGCTTTCCAGAGCTTCCGCGCCGACCGGTTGCGCTCCGGCTTTTTCAATCATCTCCCATAGCGGCTCAAGATTGGCACTGGCGGCCCAGATTTCATGCCAGCCGGGCTTTTGCTGGGGCCCGCGCACAACACTGATGCCGATGTTATTAATGACCAGATCGCGCACTTCCAGCGGCCCGTGTTCCTCAAAATGAAGCATATGGATCGCAGCCGCCCCCGGCTGCGCAGAAGCATCTTTGTGCAAGGAAGACAATTCGTGCAACGTGTCCGCTGCCTTCGGCCCGCAGATTCCGATAGCGCCCAGCGTCTCGCTGGAGTCGGCAAGCTCCACGTCATCCATGATGATGAAATGATCCAGCGTCTTCATCACAGTTTCAAGCTGCGAGCGGTCCGTATCGAGCAGCAGGTATTCACCCCGATTGTAGATGTACATATCAGCGAGGATGCGGCCCTGCGGGTTGAGCAGAAAATTATAGTTACCGTGATTCAGCGGCAGATCGCGGACATTATTGGTCACCATGCCGTTCAACCAGCGCACCCGGTCTTCGCCGGTCACAATGATCTTTGCCCGCCAGTTGAGATCAAAAACGCCACAGCCGCTGTTCAGAGCCTGCAACTCGTGCGCCGGATCAGCGAAGGCCAGCACGGTATCCGCACCGCTATAGGAACCGATGCGCACATTGCCGGATGTTAGCCGCTGCTGAAGAGCCGTTGTCATAACCTAAGTATTTGATTATAGCCAAGGGAAAAGGAAGCAGAGGCCGCCCGGGACACGAAAGCAGGGCCATCGCATGGAAGACTTTAACCTGAAAGATTCTCGTGGGTGCCGCCCAAGCTGAACCCGCACAGGGTACAAAAGCAGCATGAAATCTTTGCTATCTCTGGTTGTGTGCCCAAATGCCCAACCCTACCGCCAGCAGGCATAGGGCATTGTTTAATCCGAGATTGAGGAAGAACGCGCCTATTCGCCCTTCATGCCAGTACGCCAGGGTTTCAAAGGCGAAGGCCGAAAAGGTAGTAAAGGCCCCACAGAAACCGGTAGCCGCCAGCAGCCGCCAGTGATCCTGAGTGTGATTGGCTGTCCAGGTCAGCACATAGCCCACGATAAAGGAACCGGCAACATTAACCGCCAACGTTCCATACGGGAAGCCATGGTGATGGGAAAGTCTTGAAGACAGGTTGGTGACGGAGAAACGCGCCAGCGCCCCCAGAATCGCACCGATAGAGACGAGCAGAATGTTGTATGCCATTGGACTCCTACCTTGAGCGGGATTTGGTAGGAGTTATCAGCCGTGAGCGGCGGTTAAAGGCGAACTCCATCGCCAGATTTATGCTATCACGATTGATTCGCAGGAATTGCTGGAATCCACTCAAAGAAGCGCTGCCGAATGGGTAAGTGGGTAAATTGGTAAGTGGGTAAATGAAATTCAACAGCGGTTACCCATTCACCCAATTTACCGATTCCAATTTGGTCCATGCGAACGTGCAGGTCGGGACCAAATCCATTCCCCAACGGACGTTATCATTGGCTGGTGGTGTCGCAATCGCAGGTGTCCCAATAAGTCGGACCGCAAAGAGGACTCACTGGATCTGAAAATGATGAACTCTTCGCTAGATTTCGCAAAGTCTCCTG
>Ga0066662_10001713_pt1 | contig 10210 bp, 5 predicted proteins | sample GraSoiAngelo_111_FD_133939 | JGI IMG/M metagenome (GOLD analysis project Ga0066662, IMG submission 133939) | Grasslands soil microbial communities from the Angelo Coastal Reserve, California, USA - 14_0903_12_40cm | ecosystem: Environmental > Terrestrial > Soil > Grasslands | place: USA... | reverse complement strand
TCTCATTGTTGTCAGGCACCAGTTCGAATGTGGCCGCGTCTACGGCATGCCCGGCTACGAAAGGGAAGCGGCTGGTCTGATCGCTGAAGCCCGCGCTGCCATCATTGCGAAGCAGCACCGATTGTTCGCCCAGCAGAAGCAGATCAAGGTCGTAATCGTGGTCAAAATCGAGCCAGACGGCTTTTCTGAAATGCCCTTCGGGGAGCTTTGCGGCAAAGGCTTCAAATTTGCCGTTATGGTTCACGAACAGCGATGTGCCGGTTGAGGTGATCACCGCAAGGTCGGCCAAGCCATCATTATTGAAATCTCCGGGAGCTATGGAGATCACGTCGCGCAGATTTTCGAGGCCGGAATCAGCGATTGGCGTTGTTCCATTCTTCAGAAGGATCACACCATTCTTCGACCATGCCAGCAGGTCTGGCTGGCCATCGCCATCAGCATCGATGACGGTCATTCCGGCGCTGCGCGCATCCAGCCCGGAAGCCACTTTGCGCGGCTGGAACTTGAATGCTGGCGATGCCGTGTCAATCTCAAAGTCGCTGTCCAGTGCTGCGACGTCGTAGATTTCCGAATAAAAACTCCATTCAGGATCTTCAGGAACCGCGGCCCCTGCCTTCCTTTTCTTTATTTCGTTGAAGAGTTCCAGCTCGTGTGCAGCGTCTTCCTTACGTCCGGCTTCACGATAAGCGTTATAAAGCTGAAAGTGAGGGGCGGCAAAGTTAGGATTCAATCGGGATGCAGTCTCGAATTGCGGCAGGGCCTGATCGGATTTGCCGGTCAGCTTGTATTCGATACCGAGATTGTAGTGAGCTACGGGCTCATCAGGAACGAGCCGGATCATGCCTTCAAACTGCTGGATTGCGGCGGCATGATCGAATTCTTTCTTATAGGCTATTCCCAGGTTGAACCAGGTGTGCGGAATCGCGGGATCTTCTTTCTGTGCTTTCTGCAGTTCAGCCATAGCTTCTTTGGCTTTTCCGGCGCGCAACAGGGCCAGCCCATAATTCACGCGATCACGAGTAGAGGCGGGTGCCAGATCGAGCGCCGCCTTGAATTCCTCCACGGCTTTGATCTGGGTCATGGGATTTTCGTAATACGCCTTTCCCATGTTGCGGTGATGCCATACCTGCTCGCGCACATTGGGAGGTAGTACAGGAGTGGACGACAGCAGTGCAACACTGAGCGCACCAATAAAAAGAGCGCGAGCTTTCTGCGTCATCGTGGAACGACTCCCCGGCCTTCTTCGATGTAACTGATCTTGTTCACAGGAACGGTGACTGATTCCACTCGTCCGCTGGGCCACCTGATCTCGATGTGGTTAATGGTGGTGGCACCCCCCAGTCCGAAATGAACGCGGCGGGTGCTCTGCCCGGCGTAGCCATTCCCGCCATCCACTTCACGAATCTGCGTGATGCCGCCGGCTGCCACCTTGACGCGGGCGCCGATGGCATCCCGGTTGGATTTGGTGCCAATCAGTTTCAGCTCGATCCAATTTCCGGTGCGCTCGCTTACGTTGTGAAAGAGGAGCAAGGGCTGATCGGCATTGGTTTGCACCATGTCGAGTCTGCCGTCATTATCAAAGTCACCAATTCCAATGCCGCGTCCGTCGAACTGGTTGTCAACCCCCGCTTCAGCAGAAATTTCCTTGAAGGTGCCGTTTGCCAGATTGCGGAATAAACGCTTCTTCTGGTAGCCGCTCCAGGTACGATTGCCGATATCCGGCCAGTTGCCGGGATCGGTAATGTCGAGGCCCGGCGTAGTGATTACAGGCAAGATCAACGGCACATAGCTTTCAGGACCGGCAGAGCGCAGCCCGTTCACAACGAAAAGATCCTGCCATCCATCATTATCAAAATCGGCGAATTTGGCTGCCCAGCCCCAGCCGGTGTCGCAGGTGCCGGTTTCGCGTGAGACATCAGTGAACGTGCCGTCGGCATTGTTGTGCCACAGCATGTTGCACTCTTTCATGTACTCGTCGGTGATATTGGTTACGTAGATGTCCATCCAGCCGTCATTGTCGTAATCGGCCACATCTACGTTCATACCTTTCTTGGTGTCCCAGCCGGTGGCTTTTTCAGTGATCTCGCGGAAGGTTCCGTTGCCGTTGTTCAGGAAAACATGGTCGGTGCCATAGTCACAGGCAATGTAGATATCCTGCAGGCCATCGTTATTCAAGTCGCCGTGGCCGACATCGAGCACCCAGCCGGTAACGTTTGCCAACCCGGCCTTCTGCGTAACCTCCTCGAAGCTTCCTTTGCCGGTGTTGCGCCATAGAGTTACGCCGCCGCCATTGGTGGCGTTGTCAAGATCATTGGGCAGCACATGGGGGTCTTTCAGGTCGAGCAGGTTGACCGGTTTGAAATAATTGCCGAAGAGCAGATCGAGATAGCCATCATTGTCATAGTCGAAGGCAATCACCGCGATGGAGTTTCCGAATTTATTCAGCCCTGAGGTGGCGGTTACGTCCTTGAATTTTCCATTGCCCTCGTTGTGATAGAGGATAGGAGTGCCGAAGCGCGCAATTAGCAGATCGAGCTTGCCATCGTTGTCATAGTCGAACCAGAGAGCATCGGAGACCACCGACAGAGGATCATTTCCTCCGGCTACCCCGGCTTTTGCCGCAACATCAGTAAAGGTAAAGTTGCCATTGTTATGAAAGAGATGATTGGGTTTGCCGGTATCCGAATCCGTGATGAAAATATCTTCGAAGCCATCATTGTCATAGTCGCCCACGGCCACGGCGGCTCCGCCGGAGGTGAACATGTGAAGAACATCGGCATTCTTGCCGTGGAACGTGTGTGTATGGTGCTGCACGCGCATCCCAGCCTTGGCTGCGATTTCTTCGAAGCGCACAACCGGCTGTGAATTCTGGGCGGCAGGTGCGCCGGCTTGGAATACCAGGACGAAAGAGAGCAGCAGGGCTTTTAATTTTGAGAGCTTGTCCATAGGTCCCTCAGGTCGGTATCCACGCGCTTGTTGGGATCGAAGTTTGCCTCAATAGCTTTTTGCAGATCGTCTCCCTGGCGTTCCAGCCTCGTCTTCAACTGCTGGTTGTCGGGAAACTGTTTCAGCCCTTCCTGCCAGACCGCCCGCGCTTTCTCCAACTGATCGGTTTTCCAGTAGCCATCTCCAAGAGCCAGGTAGGTCTTTACGTAATAATTTTTCTTCGGGCCGGGCGACTGAACCTTCATAGCCTTTTCCAGGTCGGCTACTCCCATGGGAGCGCGGTTGAAGATCTTCGGCCAGAAGAGATAGCTCATCCCGCGGGTATACAAATTGATCCAGTTTGGTTGCAGTTCCACCGCCCTGGTGAATTCATTCAACGCTTTGTTGGCGAGGATTACCTGGGTGATCGAACCTGCCACGGGGATTTTGTCCACGTAGGCAAAGCCAAAGTTCAGGTGGAGATTTGCGGACTGCGGTTTGGCGGCAGACAGCTTCTCAAAAAAGCTTAGCGCCCGGTCAAATTCCTTACTTTTGATTGCGGCTTGGCGGTACTCGCTGGCGTACCTGAGATTATCGGGATCATCTGTGACTGCAGATTCCAGGTAATGCAGTGCATTGGCGAAATCGTTGGAGCCCAGAGCTTTCATGGCCTGCTGATAATCAGAGTCGGAGGCCCGGCTTGGGCCGGAAAGCAGGCAGACAGCCAGGAATAAAGAGAGCGAATAAGAGAGTTTGCGGATCATCGTTTTGTCTCCCACGGCTGGATGTTGGTGGTGGGCTGGCCTTCTACGATCTTGTACCAGTGATCAACCGGCAGCGCAGGCACAACCTGCTTCAGGCCGGAGGGCCAGCGAATCTCAATGTTTGTAATTTTTGTGTTCTTTCCCAGGCCAAAGTGGACGCGCGTGGTTGACTGGCTGGCAAACCCGTTGCCTCCATTTACATAGCGCAGCCAGGTCTGGCCATTGGCGGTGAGGCGCACCTGTGCTCCCACGGCAGCGCGGTTGGACTTGGTTCCTTCCAGCAGGAATCCCATCCAGTGAGCGCCCGTAGGCAGGATGTTGCGATAGAGATAAGGCTCGTCATCGGCGTTGCTCACGAACAGGTCGAGACGGCCATCATTGTCGAAATCGGCAACTGCGATACCTCTGCCATCTTTGGTTGAATCCAGTCCGTGACGCGCAGCTTCGTCTTTGAAAATATGGCCTCCCTCGTTGTGAAACAGCCGCTTTTTCTCGTAGCCGCTCAGCGACTTGTTGCCGATCGGAGGCCAGTTGCGCGCGTCGGCGAAATCAATGTCAGGCTTGGTGACCATGGCAAAGATGTCCGGCACGTAGCTTTCTTTTCCGGCTGAAACCCAGCCGTTCATCACGTAGAGATCGAGCCAGCCGTCATTGTCATAATCGAAAAACTTACCCGCCCAGCCCCAGCCGGTATCATCGGTGCCGGTCTCGCGCGAGATATCAGTAAAGGTGAGATTGCCGTTGTTATGCCAGAGAAAGTTCCCCTCGCGCATGTAGTCGTCGGTGATGTTGGTGACGTAGATATCGAGAAGGCCGTCGTTATCAAAATCGCCCCAGTCGGCGTTCATTCCTTTCTTGGTATCAAAGCCGATAGCGCTTTCAGTGTTGTCGGTGAAGGTGCCGTTGCCGTTATTCACGTAAAAGCGATCGGTGCCGAAATCATTGGCGACATAAAGGTCTTCCCATCCATCGTTGTTGGCGTCGCCATGCCCGAGGTCGAGTGTCCAGCCGGTGGTGTGGATACCGACGCGCTCCGTAACTTCAGTAAAGGTGCCGTTGCGGTTGTTGTGGAAGACAACCACTCCGCCGCCATTATTGGCATTCTCGAAGCTCTCCGGAAAAAACCGGGGCGTGCCGGGATGGAAGATATTGATGGGCTGGAAATAACAGCCGATGAACAGATCAACGTAGCCATCATTGTCATAATCAAAGGCGATGGCCTTGATGGCGTTCATGTAGCGGTCCAGTCCCGCCTCTTTGGTTACATCGCGGAATTTTCCATTCCCGAGGTTTTCGTAGAGGATGCTGTGGCCGAAGCGGACCACGAAGAGATCAGGCAATCCATCATTGTTATAGTCGAACCACAACGCCCCGGATGAGGCATTGGCTTCGTCATTGCCATTGGCCACACCGGCTTTTTCCGCAACATCGGTAAAGGTGAAGTTCCCGTTGTTGCGGTAAAGATGGTTTTTGCAGGTGGAGCAGGAGTCGGTGACGAAGATATCTTCAAAACCATCGCCATCAAAATCAGCCACGGCGGCCGCGGCGCCAAGCTTGGTGTAGCCCTGCATGATTTCCGCATACGGGTTGTCGAAGCGGCGGGTATGATGGCGCGCGGAAGCGCCAGCCTTATGAGTCACATCTTCAAACCAGCGCTGGCCCGGCTGGTTTTGCGCGGCGGCGGCATTGCCCACAAACGGATGCGTACCCAGCATCGCCACCAGCAGGAGCAGAGCAGGGGCCGGGTTATGCGGCGACAGTCGCATAGCATTTCTCGACGAGCTTCTCCACTCCCTCAGTGATTTCAATGATGCGGTTTACCGCTACATTCTCAAACGTCTGAACGATTCCTGAAGCCGGCCAGCGAACCACCAGCTTGTCCACCTTTTCATGCTGGTCAAGGCCGAAGTGCTGGCGCAGGGAGCTCTGCGATCCATAACTGTCACCCAGCACGATCTCACGCGATTGCTGCATACCTCCGGCAAAGATGGTGATACGCGCTCCCACGGCATCACGGTTTGATTTGTTGCCGACCAGTTCGACCTGGAGCCAGTTGCGATTGACTGCTACACAGTTCTTCAGAAGCGCATGACGGTCCGTAGAGGCCGCCACTGCAATGTCCATCACGCCCCGATTCCAGAAATCTGCGATGGCCACGCCACGGCTGTTGAGCAGCAGGTCCGTGCCCGTGGCATTGCCTGCTTCAGCGAAGGTGCCGTCTTTATTGCTGCGCAGATAACGGTTCCGCTCCCAGCCGTGCCACGAGGAAGAGCCGAAGCTCTCAGGATCGAAGAATTTTCCGGTTTTATAGATGTTCTGCTGGGTGACGACATTGTTCAGGAACTCCATCTCGATCTCAGTTCCTTTTTCGTTATAAACCCAGCCATTGGCCGCATAGATGTCCTGCCAACCGTCATTATCGAAATCCGCGAATACCGCTCCCCAGAACCAGCCGGGCGGATTGGCGTTGGCTTTCAGTGTGACATCTTCAAATGTGCCATCGCCTATGTTGCGCAGCAGCGTATTGCCCGAAGCCATCTGCTTGAACACTTTGATAAAGCTGCCCATGCCTGATTGCCTCATGATCTGCATATAAAGAGGCATGTCAGTCTTCCAGGTGCCCTGGGTCATGCATTTAAGCATGTACCGAAATACCGTGGGCGCTTCGGCATACCATGCATGCTCGGAGCGGATGTGCGTCACATAGAAATCGAATTTGCCGTCATTGTCATAATCGACATAAGAAGCGCTCATCCCCGCGCCATAGGCGAGAGTATTGCTCTTGACCGTGATGTCCGTGAAAGTCCCGTCGCCATTGTTGCGATAGAGAGTCTTGCGTCCGAAATCATTCACCACGTAGAGATCTGGATAGCCATCATCATTGAAGTCGCCCCAGACCGCGCCCAGGCACAATCCTGTTTCTCCTACGCCGGCCTGCTCCGTCACATTCGTGAAAGTTCCGTCACCATTATTGTGGTAAAGCTGGTTGGGCTCTCCATTACGCGCATAAAAACTTGTAGGGATGTCTTTGCGCGGGTCCATGTACCTGCCGACATAGAGATCGAGGAACCCATCATTGTCGTAATCAGCCCATGCGGCTACGGTGGTGCAGCAGTCTTCGCCGATGCCAGATTTTTTGGTGACATCGGTAAAAGTGCCGTCCCCATTGTTATGGAACAACTGGTTGGGTTTGAAGGTGCGGCTTACGAAGAGATCTTTATGACCGTCATTGTCATAGTCGGCGAATACAGCCACGCTCGCGCCATCCAGACCCGCGAGACCGGCTTTCCGGGTTACGTCTTCAAAGGTTCCATCACCGCGATTGCGGAAAAGCTTCGACTCGACTCCATCAGGAATGAACAGGTCATAGAAGCCATCATTGTCATAATCGACAGCGGTAATGCCTCCCGGTCCGTAACGGATCATGCCGAAGCGCAGCGGCTCAGTGAGAAATGCCGGATAGAACTGATTCTGAAAATCTATTCCTGCTTCACTGGCTACATTCACAAAGTGGGGCCGGTCTGAATAAATTCTCTCGCCGCTGATCAGTTTGTGTGAGGTGAGTTGAAGCGAGCAGCCGTTGCGCTCCCATTCTGTATGCAAGTAAGCGCGGTCGATGCAGGTTCGTTGCGCGCCGCGTGGCGTGCCAATGTGCTCAAAGCGCACGCTGGCAATCACTGATGTCGGAGACTTCCAGAGCTCGAGACGGTGGAGGTGCAGAGCGATCTCCTCCACGTCATCAAATGACTCCATGTACTTGCGCCACTCGGCAATAGCGCTCTGGCGATCAAGAATTGCGTCGCCACCGCTGAACCGCCAGGTTGAGATTCCATCGCGCTCCGATTCCAGTTCCGGCCTGTTCAATCCCAGGATGTTCCCGGAAAAGTGCTCGGCGTAAAAGCGTTCCAGGCGGGAGAAACGCAGTTCCTTTACTGCATCGATGAACATGCCCAGCGTGATTACCAGCAAACGGCCGGTCTGAAAGAACTGCTCTCCATTTTTCTCGATAGACCCGGCGAATGGCAGTTTGGATAACACCCCCGTCCCGGATGAGGAAAAGGCTTTCCGCAATATTTCGGCTGGCTGTGTGAATATGCGCACGCTCTGCACCCGTTCTTGTCTTGAGACAGGCAAGGCCGGGGTTTTTGCGGAATTTGAATTGCAGGTGCGCAAGTTTTCACAGGCAATGTGTCATCCATATGAAGCGGTCAACACCGGTATTCAGCACTGAACCTCTGTGCCATTGGTCGGAAGAAAGTGTGCAAGGACGGGAGAAGGAAACATGAGGAAAATAGTGAAAACCTGCCTCATCGCTGCTTTGTGCTGTGGATTCGCATTTGCAGTAGAGCAAAGTTGGGCGGCTGCGAAGGTTCATCCTGAGACAGCCGATGATAAGAATAAGAACAAGGACAAGGATAAGGATAAAGACAAGGCCGGCAGCGAGCGTGAGCAGGAGCGCAATAAGCAGATTGTGCGCCAGGTATTCGATGACCTTTGGAGCAGGGGCCGCTACGAGCTGATCGACAAACTCTACAGTCCAAACTGCGTCGTACATTCACCGGGACTGAAGGGCACTTCGCTCAACGAAGCAGTGGAAGAAGGCAAATCATTTCGCACTGCTGCTCCTGACCTCAGGATCACTCCGGACAAAATCGAAGCACGCGGAGATATTGTGACAGTGGAATGGACCGCCAAAGGCAAGAACACCGGCAGAGGAGATGGAATTCCGGCAACAGGCAAATCAGTCCACATGCGCGGAAACAGCACCTTCAAGCTGGCCGACGGCAAGATCATCGAAGTCACCAACAACTACGATCAAAATGAGTTGTTCCGGCAGTTGGGTGTGAATCCCAGAAAATAACCAGCGAATGCTGCCGGACATAATTCCCTACAGCCATGTGGTCCTGACGTGAGGAGGCCATCTCGTGAACCTGTTTGAGCGTGCAATGAATGTTCCTGTGGTACTGGTGCTGGCGTTTCTTTTTGCGGGCGGTGCATCCACCACCAAACGTTCTGCGAAACCGGCTTCGTCCAATGCTCCACCGGCGGCATCGCCTCTGCATTTTGCCGACATCACGCAATCGGCGGGCATTCGCTTTGTGCATACCAATGGCGCATTCGGCAAAAAATATCTCCCGGAAGCCCTGGGGCCGGGATGCGCTTTTATCGATTACGACAATGATGGCTATCCCGACATTCTTCTGGTGAATGGTCAGGGCTGGCCGGGACACGAAACTGCGGGCAGGAACACTCTCAAGCTTTATCACAACAACCGCGATGGCTCATTCACTGACGTGACTGCCAAATCGGGACTCGGGCTCATCCTGTACGGCATGGGTGCTGCCATAGGCGATTACGACAATGACGGATTCGATGACATCTTCATCACCGCCCTGGGCCAGAGCCATCTTTTTCACAATAACGGCAATGGCACATTCACCGATGTAACCAAGTCTGCCGGACTATGGGGAATCCAGGAATTTTCAACCAGTGCGGCCTGGGTGGATTACGACCGCGATGGAAAACTCGACCTGGTAGTAGGGAACTACGTAGACTGGACGCCGCAAAAAGATATTGTGTGCTCTCTCGACGGCACACATAAGTCTTACTGCACTCCGGAATCCTATGCAGGGGTGCCGCCGCGTCTCTGGCATAATGCCGGCAATGGCAAGTTCGAAGATGCAACCAAAAAAGCCGGCTTGACTGACAGCGCCAAGACGCTCGGCGTAACCATCTTCGATTACAACAACGATGGCTGGCCGGATCTCTTGCTGGCCAACGATACCCAACCCAACAAACTCTATGTAAATAACCGCAATGGCACATTTACAGAAAAAGGTGTGCAGGCGGGGATTGCATTCAGTGAAGACGGGATCGCGCGCGCCGGAATGGGAATCGATGCCGGGGATTATGACCATTCGGGTAAGCCCAGCATCGTTATTTCCAACTTTGCCAACCAGATGATGGCCCTGTATCACAACGAGGGCAATGGCCTGTTTGTGGATGAAGCGCCCCGCTCCGAGATTGGCCACGCCAGCCTTTTGACGCTGGGCTTTTCATGCTTCTTCGTTGATTACGATCTCGATGGCTGGCCCGACATCTTTGTCGCCAATGGGCACATTGAAGATGACATTGAAAAGATCCAGCAGCGGATCAAGTACCGCCAGCCGCCGCACCTGTTCAAGAATCTTGGCCAGGGCCGTTTTGAGGAAGTGGCGGCCCGCATGGGGCCGGCCTTCAATGCGCCCCGCCTCGCGCGTGGTGCTGCCTATGCCGACATAAATAATGATGGATATCCCGACCTGCTGATCGCCACCAATGGCGGCGCGCCAGTACTGCTGCGCAATCCCGGCGGAAGCAACCATGGACTGCGTATTAAGCTCATCGGTACAAAATCAAATCGTGATGGCATTGGCGCCGTTGTCCGTCTGAAGAAAGGCGGGGATACGCAGTACCAGATGCTCCATGGCGGAGGCTATCTCTCACAAAACGAACTGGTGCTGACCTTTGGATTAGGGCAG
>Ga0066662_10001712_pt1 | contig 10213 bp, 7 predicted proteins | sample GraSoiAngelo_111_FD_133939 | JGI IMG/M metagenome (GOLD analysis project Ga0066662, IMG submission 133939) | Grasslands soil microbial communities from the Angelo Coastal Reserve, California, USA - 14_0903_12_40cm | ecosystem: Environmental > Terrestrial > Soil > Grasslands | place: USA... | reverse complement strand
GCGGGCGCGCACGCGGGCGTGTATTCGAGCAGGGGCGACTCCATCCCCTCCTTCGTCGCGCGGTGGTGGATGACGGGCCAGCCGTAATTCTTCCCGCGCTCGACGACGTTCACTTCGTCGCCGCCGCCGGGGCCGTCGAAGCCGGAAGGGCCGTGCTCGGTCTCGAACAAAAGATTAGTGCCGGGCTGCCAGTCAAGCCCCTGCGAGTTGCGATGGCCGTAAGTCCAGATTTCGGGGCGCGCGTTCTGTTGGCCGACGAAAGGGTTGTCGGGCGGGACGGAGCCGTCGTCGTTGAGGCGCAGAATCTTGCCGCCGAGCGAGTCGAGTCGTTGCGCGATCTCGCGCGTGGTGGCGTCGCCCGTTGTGACGTAGAGCTTGCCGTCGGGGCCGAAGCGCAGGCGCGTTCCGGCGTGGAACTGCGCTGCCGGGATGTCTTCGATAATAACTTTGCGGTCTGTGAGGCCGCCGCCCGCCTCGCGGAAGCGGACGACGCGCACGCGCTCGTCCGGCCCGGACTTGTAGGCGTAGGCGAGGAAGAGCAGATGGTTTTGTGCGAACTGCGGGTGGAGCGCGAGTCCCATCAGCCCGCTCTCGCCCGTCGGCTCAACGTCGGGGATGACGGCGAGGGGTTCGGGCCGAAGCCGCCCGCCCTCGAAGACGCGCACGCGGCCCGGTCGCTCGGTGAAGAGCATGCGCCCGTCGGGTGTGAAGGCGATTGACCAGGGGACTTCGAGGTTGGCTACGACCGTCTCGACGCGGAAAGATGTCGCGCCGTCGCCCGTAGTAGCGACCTCGCCCGCGCCGCGGCCCGGCGGCTGGCCGCAGGCGAGCATGAGCGCAAGGGCACAGGCGAGCGCCCCGAAAAGCTGCGGCCACATGAAGGCTCTGCCCATCCCCGCCCGCGGCTCTCAGTGCGAGATGTACTCGTGCAGCAGTTGCAGCTCCGCGCCCTGCTCGCCCAACTCCACGCGCATGATGTCGCGCATCGAGAGCATGCCGATGAAGCGGTCGCCGTCAACGACGGGGAGGTGTCGGCTGCCGACGCGCTCCATCCGCTCCAGCGCCTCGCGCGGCGTGTCGCCGCAGTCAATGACGGCGCGCGGCTCGCTCATCACGTCGCGTATGGAGACGCCCGCGGGGTCGAGCTTGCGGACGACGACGCGCTTGAGCAGGTCGCGCTCGGAGAAGATGCCGCAGAGCTTTTCATCCGGATCGAGCACGCAGACGGCCCCGATGTTGCGGCTCGCCATGTAATCCGCCGCGTCGAGGGCGGTCGCCGTGTCGCGCACGAAGTATGGCTCGCGATCACAGACCACATGCCTGATGGTAATCATCCGCCTCAACTCCCTCCTCGCCTGTGTGGATTCCCGAAGCGCCCACATTATACAGACAGACGCGCGGGCGTTTGAAGTGTTTTGTTGACGAAGGATTGTCCCTCTTTTCTCATCCTCCGGCGCTCAGTCGAACAGCGCGCCCTGCGCCGACGGCCTGCGGAACGTGCTCGCCCGCTCCGTGTAAGAGCCGTCATCCTGATTAAACCCCAGCCGCTTGCAGTGGACGCGGAAGGTGCGCTCGATCATCTGCCAGTAAACGCCGCGCCCGCGCATGCGCTCGCCGAACTCGCTGACGTTCAGACGCCCGCCCTTCACCTCGCGCAGTCGCGAGAGGACGCGTTCGGCCTTCGTCGGCAGGCGCTCGCGCAGGCGCTGCTCGAAGTAGGGCGCGACATTGCCGGGCAGGCGCAGGAGGTTGATGTAAGCATGGCGCGCGCCGGCCTCCTTCGCGCGTTTGAGAAGGCGAGGAATGTCGGAGTCGCTGAGGCCGGGGACGACCGGGGCGATGAGAAGGCCCGTGGGGACGCCGGCCTCCGAGAGTTCCGCCATCGCGCGGAAGCGCGCCGCCGGCAGAGGCGCGGAAGGCTCAAGCGCCTTCGCCGTCTCGTCGTCGGCGAAGGGGACGGAGAAGAAGACGCTTGAGCCGGCCTCGCGCGCGAGCGCGGCCAGTAGCTCACGGTCGCGGCGCACGAGCGCCGACTTGGTGACGACGCCGACGGGGTTGCGGAACTCAAGGCAGACTTCGAGACATTTGCGGGTCAGCTCGTAATGAGCTTCGAGCGGCAGGTACGGGTCGGAGGTGAAGGAGAAGACGATTGTGGCCCCGCGCCAGCCCGGTCGCATGAACTCCTCGCGCAGGAGTTCCGGCGCGCGCACCTTCGCCACGATCTTCGTCTCGAAGTCCGTGCCCGCGCCGAAGCCCAGGAACTCGTGCGTGGGCCGGCTGAAGCAGTAGCTGCACGCATGCGTGCAGCCGCGGTAGCAGTTGACGGAGTAGTCGAAGCCCACGTCGGGGCTGTCGTTGTGCGTGATGATGCGTCGCGTCTCGGTCTCCTCGAAGACCTCGGCGCGGGCGGCGGGCGGCTCGCCGATCCACTCGACGCTCGTCGAGAGCCAGGGGTTCGGCGGGTTTTCAACGTAGCGCATGGCTTCTTCCGGACGGCGCTTTGTGGCCGTCAGTTCCGGCTGACTTCAAGTTGAGATGCGCTGGTTCGGGAGCGTGCAAGCGCACGGGAGTTTCGGTGCAAGGGTGGCGAGATTGTATTCGCAACGGCCTCAATTCCACAAGCCGAGCGTGCCGCCCGGCCCCGCCGCCTCGTCGTGCCACTCGACGAAGAAGAGTCGGTAACGGTTCGGGTCTTCGAGCGTGACGAAGCGACCGCCCCAGCCCTCGTCCGCCGGCGGCGCAGCCTCGACGCCGCCCGTGCGCAGGAAAGCGTGGAAGTCTTCAACGTCTTCGACCGTGAGGAAGAGGTGCACGCCGCGCCCGCGCCGCGCCATCGCGAGCGGGACTTGCGCGAGCATCAGCCGCAAACGGCCCGCGCGCAGGGTCGCCATCGGCGGCTCGGCCTCCGGCGCGTGCGCCAAGACCTCGAAGCCGAGGCCCTCGGCGTAGAACGCGAGCGACTCTTCGAGGCTCTCGACTTCGAGGAACAGTAGGTCGAGTCCCTTTATGCCCATCGCTTCAGACCGCCGTCAACGCGAGATAGACGCCGTAGCCGCCCGCCCCGACGCACGACCAGAACAAGACCTCCTGCGCCCACACGAGCCGACGCATCGGGTGCGCGGGCGCGACCTGCTCGCGCGCGAACAGGAGCGCGCCGTGGGCCATCAGGACGCCGAACCCGACGATCCCCAACGCCAGCAGCGCCAGCGGCCAGAGGAACACGACGTATTGCGCCCTCACCAGAAACAGCAGCACCAGCCCGACGAACACGCACAGCATCGCGCCCACGATGCGCCCGCTCAACGGGTCGGCCTTCGCCGACGGCGACGTGACGGGCGCGTGCGGCCTGTAGGTTTCGCGCGGGCGCGCGCGCGCGCGGTCGTAGGCGCGGCGCGAGTCGGCGTTTCCGAGGACGCGCCACGCCTCGTTGATCGTCTTCATCTCCTCCTCGTCGCCGCCGCGGTCGGGGTGGTGTCGCCGCGCGAGCCGCTTGTAGCGGCGCTCGATCTCTTCGCGCGGCGCGTCGCGCCCGGCTCCCAGGACGGAGTAGTAGTCTTTGTCCGGCTCTGAATCCTTCACACGTCACACATCGCCGCGGTTCGTTTCGGACAGCTCACAAATAGTAAACCGGACTCCGCCTCCCGTCCACACTTTCGATTTCCGGGCAGTGGTTCAGTTTAAAGAGAGGGTTTAGAGTTCAAGCTTTAGCTTGCGTCCCGCAATACACAAGCTAAAGCTTGAACTCTAAGCTGACCCGTTGCTGATTTCCGTCTGCGATTAGGGCCTCGGCGCGGTTATGCTAAGCTTGGGAAGATTCCGAGACCAGCACGGAGGCCGGACTTATGGCGCTGACTTTCGCACCCGGCGACGACCTCGTCTTCCAGATCGAGAGCGGCTTCGGCCTGCTGCGCGTGCTCGCGGTCGAGCGCGACGAGCGCGGGGCCGTCTGGCACATACTCGTCTATCAAGACTTTTACCCGGACGTGGAATCTGCCGAGGCGGCGCTCGCGGGCGTGCGGGAGCTTGAGGTTCGCATGCCTCACCTCGCGCTCACCGAGCACGCCTTCGAGAAGACGCCCGCCGCGCGGCTCGGCAACCGCCCCGTCAAAGAAGACGAACTCGCCGCGCTGCGCCGCTGGCAACAGTCGGGCGGAGAGGTTCACGACCGCTCCGTGCTCCTCATGTTAGGGATGCGATAAAACTTCGGGCCGGTGGGAAGCGTCCCGGCTGCCCGAATCTCTGCCGATACTCAGTCGAAGAGATGAAGGCCCTGACCATCTCGGCGTTGACATAGTTGCCGCCGAACTGGTTGAGCTTCGCGAGCCAGAAGTCGTAGCCGCCGCGGTCGTGGTCGGGCGGGTCGTCGGGGTTGCGCCGCAGATAGCCGAAATATTCCATCAGCACGAAGGCGGGACGGAACTCCTGCTGCTTGAACGAGGCGTTGTCGGCCACGTCGAGCAGGACGCGCGAGCGCGTCTTCGCGTTAGCGTCGAGCGCGGCGACGAGCGCGTCGCGCTCCGTGGCCGTGGGCGTCACGCCCGCGTTCGAGTAGAGCTTGTTCACGTAGTCGAGATTTGAGAGGCCGTCGAAGGCGCTCTTGAAGGCCGCGCGCTGCACCCATTCGTCGGCAAAGCTCTGCTTGTTCGCGTCTAGCTGCTGCTGCCAGTTCCCTTGCCCGACGATCACGCCGCGCCCTATCTCCTGCGTGTCCGGGATGAACTCGCCGTAGCGCGGCTGCCTCGCGAACGACTCGCCGTAGAGCCTGTAAACGAGGAAGCCGGTCTGCTGGAATTCAATCGAGAGGAAGAAGGCCGCGGAGGTGTCCACGCGCCTGACCGCACGGCACTGCTGGTCTGCGCCGCACGACTCGATGTTGTTCGTCCAGAACTGGAAGCCGGAGGCGTCAGGCTCGCGGCTGAGAAAATCGAGGTAGTGCTGGCGGACGAAGAACTGCGTGTCGTCTATCGGGTTCGAGGATGACGGGGTGCTGTCGTTGTCCGTGATGGTGACGGCGGCGCTGCTCGGAATACTAAGCGCGGCCCCGGTCGGGTTCGAGAGCGTGACGTTGAAGGTCTCGCTTCCCTCCTGCAAGCCGTCGTCGGTGATGAGCACGTCGAAGGACTTCTGCGTGTCGCCCGGCGCGAAGCGGAGCGTGCCGCGCGCGGTGGTGTAGTCGGAGCGCTCTGAAGCCGTGCCGTCCGAAGTCGCGTAGTCCACGGTCGCCGAAGACGAAGTGTCGCCGAGACGGACGACGTTGACGGTCTTGAAGTTTGCGCCTTCGCCTACGGTCGGGTCGGGGATGTCGAGCTGCACGACGGAGGCTGCGGACACAGCGCCGAACTGTCCGCGAATCTCGCCCGCGGGGAAGGCCGCGCTGCGGACGTTGACGTAGAAGAGGCCGGCTTTAAGGTCGTTGACCTGCTGCGGCGTGAGCGTGATGCGGAAATCTGTGAAGCTGCCCGTCGAGGGCAGGTCGAAGACGGGAGAGGCGGTCTGGCCCGGCGCGGCGGGGCCGTGAATTTTCGCGAAGGTCTCCGCCGCCGAGAGGCCGCCGAAGCGCAAAGAGACGAGCGCCGTCTGCTCGTCCTTGTCGAGCAGGAGCGTGGCCGCGCCCTTCGCGGGTGAACTGTCGGGCGGCGTCTCCTGCGAGCCGTCGAGGTTGGCGACGAAGAGCTGCGACCTTGGGAAGATTTGATAGACCGCGCCGTTCGAGAGCGAGACGACGTAGAGAGTCCCGTCGGGCGCGGTCTGGATGTCGGTCGTGATGCCGAAGTCGCGACCGACGACGAGGCTCTCGCTCTCGGTCACGTCGAACTTGTCTGTGTTGTCGGCGACACCGTCGGCGAGGCGTGAGTCTGTCGTCGCGAGCGACTTGCGGTCGGCGCTCAAGCGAAAGCGGAAGAGGTAGCCGCCGAGAAGGGTCGTGCGCGCCGCGCCGACGAAGAGGTCGCCTGCATACTGCGCGCCGAGTCCGCTGCCTTTGACGAAGCCGACGGGCGAGGGCGCGAGGGCGTGCTTCCAACTGAACTGCGGCTCGGTGTAGTGCGAGCCGGGGAGGTTGAAGAGGCGCGCGAGCGCGTCCTGCGGCGTGTCGGCGATGTTCGTGGGCGGCCAGCGAATCTGTTGCAGGCCGTTGGCCGCGACCTCGATGGACTTGAAATCACCGATGCGCGACGAAGGCCCCATGAGCTGAACCCAGCCGCCGTCGAATCCGGCCTCGACGCGATTGATCTCGTCGAACGAGTTGTCGCCGTTCTCCTCAGTCCAAAGCGAGCCGCCGACGGGGTCGAAGTCCATGCCGAAGCTGTTGCGTATGCCGTAGGCGAAAATCTTTTTGATATTCGCGGCGGCCTGTCCAGAAAGATTCGTCTGCGCGTTGAAGAAGGGGTTGTCCGAGGGCGTCGTGCCGTCGTCGTTGAGGCGGAGGATAACGCCCGTGAGGTGCGCGTCGTCGGGTTCGGGGCCGCCGTTCTGGTCGTCCTGGACGGCGGGGCCGGGGCAAGTTGCGGTCGGCCCGCACGGGAGGTTCTGAAGAAGGCCGCGCCTGCCGTTGTCGCCGATAACGACGTAGAGCCTGCCGTCGGGGCCGAAGCGCAGGACGCCTCCGTTGTGGTTGCCGCGCGAGGGCTGGCCCGCGTCCTGTTGCAGCGCGTGGAGGTGTATGAGGTTGCGGTCGAGCGTGAGGGTCGAGCCGTTCCAGACGAAGCGGTCAACGCGGTTGCCGAGCAGCGGCACTTCGTCAATCGCCGAGGTGTCAACGCCCGTGGAGCTTTCAGTCCAGTAGAGATAGACGAAGCCGTTCGAGGCGAAGTTCGGGTGCAGGGCGATTCCGAGCAGTCCGCGCTCCGAAGCGTTGTTGACCGCGAGGTCGAGCACCGCGCCTTGCACCTGCCCGTTCTTCACACGCAGCACGCGGCCCGTCGGCTTCTCAAGAATCAGAAAGTCGTCAGCGCCGATGAAGGTCATGCTCGTCGGCTGGTTCAAGCCTGAGACGACCGTGCGGACGCCGAGGTTCGTGACGGTCATCGAGGGCGTCGCGCTCTGCGCGTTGACGGGGACGGCGGCGTTGACGGTGTTGTTCGAGGGGAAGGGGTCGTGCTCCTGCGCGTTCGCGTTCGCGCTGGTGTTGATCGTGCCGGGCGCGGGCGGATGGATCGTGAAGTCAACGGTGCTCGATTGCCCCGCGTTAAGGTTATTGATGGAGCAGTCGTACTCGAACTGCGTCTGCCCTGTGACGAGCGTGCAAATACCCGCGCCGGGGGCGAGCGGGCCGATGCTCGTGGGGAGCGTGACTCTGAGAAGCGGCGAAGAGGCCGTCGCGGGGCCGTTGTTCGTCACGGTGATGGTGTAGTGCAAGCTCGCGCCGGCCTGCCCCGGATTCGGCGAGACGGACAGGCTGACCGACACGTCGGCGTCACTCGGGCTGACGACGTTCAAGGTCGCCTGCGCCGCGTGCGAGAGTTGTCCGCTCGTCGCGCTGACGTTGAGGGTGCTGCTGCCGGTGGGCGTGTTGGCCGCTGTCGAGACTGTGAGCGTTGACGACTGCGGGTTCGCGTCCGTGATGTTGAGCGTCGCGGGCTGGAAGTTCGACGATGTGCCCGCGGGCGAGCCTGTGAGGCCGAGCGCGACCTGACCGGTGAAGCCGTTGAGAGGGGTGACGGCGACGTTGTAGGTCGTCGCGCCGCCCGGCGTGACGGTGCGCGAGGCGGGCGTGAACGCGACTGAGAAGTCGGGCGCGGGCGGCTGGAAGGTGGCCGTGGAGAAGGTGAAGTAGATGTTGTCGCCGGAGCTATTGCCGTCGCCGTTGGCCTGGTTGCCGGCGACGTAGAAAGTGACAGGCCCCACGTCGCCGTCGGGCGCAGTCCACTTGAAAGTCCAGTGCGCGCCGTTCTGTTGGCCGGGGAAAGTCCCGTCCCTGGTGTGCTCGATGTACTGCCGCGAGGGGAAAGGCCCGGTGTTATTGAGCACCTGCGTGAGATTGTCGGAGGGTTGGAGCGTCCCCGCTTTCTCGTCCGCGGAGTCGAGCGCGGTCAGCTCGAAGCCCCAACGGATGCGCGTCGGGTCGGCGCTCGAATGCGTGACGGTGATGTCGTAGGTCTGTCCGGGCGTGTAGTGTTGCGGCGTGTCTAGTGTGATCGTGCCGGCGCTCTGCGCGGGCGTGGTGTGGCAGTCGGAGCAATCAACCTCGCCGGGCGCGTGCGTGTAGCCGGCGGGCGGCCCCGAAGAGAAGGCGCGAGCGCGCGGGTTGGCGGCGTTGTCGGTGAGGAGTACCACGGCGACGCCAGCGGCGAAGAGGAGGATGACGAGGAGTTTGATTTTTGTAATCGTATTCATGCCCATCCCCGCCACCGCAAACAGCCCGACGGACGAACTGCCGGGCTGTCATGCTCTCACTCTAATTGAAACTCATCCCCTTATTCTCTGGCCGCCCCCTCACATCAGGAAGCCGAGGTTCGACGGCGAGAAGTTGCCGAGCAGGGGGAAGACCGCCGGGAAGTCGCTCGCGGAGAGGCCGTACCAGTTGGCGAGCGTCGCGGCGTACTGGTCAACGGAGGTCGTCGGAATCCAGCGACCGCGCGTGTCCGTGTCGTTCGGGCCGCCGAGGGCGAGCGTCGGGTACGCGCCGTAGAGCGTGCCGCCCAGAACGGAACCGCCCATGACGAAGTGGTGGCTGCCCCAGCCGTGGTCTGAGCCGACAGTGCCCGCGCCCGACCCCGAAGGTGAGAACGTGCGCCCGAAGTCGGAGAGCGTGAAGGTGGTGACGCCTGTGCTCACGCCAAGCTCGACCGTCGCGTCGTAGAAGGCGCGCATCGCCTGGCTGAGCTGCTGGAGGAGTGAGCCTTGACCGTTTATCTGCTGGCTGTGTGTGTCGAAGCCGCCGAGGGTGACGAAGAAAATCTGCCGCTTCAGGTTAATGCCAGCGGTCGGGTCTGTGCTCGCCTTGATGACGCGCGCGACCTGAAGGAGTTGGCGACCGAGCGTCGTGTTCGGGAAGACGGTGTTGATGGCCGGGTTCACGGATGCGAGCGCCGTCCGCGTTTGCAGCGCGCTCGAACGGATGTCGGCGGCGGCACGGACGAGCAGCACGCCTGGGTCGAGCGCGCGGAAAGAGTCGAAGGCGGCGCGGCGCGCGGCGGTTTGCGCGGCGGTGAAGCCGGGCGCGTCGCTGTAGGGGAGGACGTTGGCGAGCGCGGTGTTCGAGTCGGCGATGGCGAGCGGGCGCGAGTTCGTGCCCGTCACGAAGAGACTGATGCCCGCGATGGTGATGACCTGCGGGAACGTGGCCGCTCCGTTCAGGCCACCCGTCTTGTCGGCGACGCGCCCGCCCCAGCCCGTCTGGCTCGCGTTGTTCGCAATCGAAGATTGCCACAAGCCCACCTGATCCGAGTGAGAGAAGAGTTGCAGGGGCTTTTTGCCCGTGCCGTTCTGGTAGGTCGCGCGCGTCAGAGGCTCGACGAGCGGGCCGACGTTGGCGACGACGGCGAGCTTGCCCTGATTCCAAACGTCGAGCAAGCCCTTCGTCGCGCCGGGCGTGCCGACCTCCGGCGAGAGGTTCGGGTGCAGGCCGTAGGAGCCGCCGCTCGCGGGCGAGACGGGGATGAGACTCGACTCCGCCAGGCCGAGGCCGGACGCGCCGCGCACGCTGTTGTAGCTGGCAATCTGATCGCGCGAGATGAGCGTGTTGTTGCAGTCGTTGCCGCCCGACAGAAAGATGCAGACGAGCGCGCGGTAGTCTGTGGCCGCGCCCGATTGCGCGTAGGCGTTGATGAGGCCGAGGCTCTCGACGGTCGAGGCCAGGGCCACGCCGCCGAGGGCGCAGGCCGAGTTGCGTAGGAAGTCTCTGCGTGAATGGGCCATCGTTCGTTTACCTCTGCACGTCGTACTGCGGGGAAGTGACGACCAGATAGACGGCGGTCTGCGCGCGCTTGTGCGCGAAGCCTGCGTCGCTCGTCGGGACGCTCTGCAAGGCCGTCAGGATCGAGCCGCGCATCTGCGCGGACATCGTGCCGTGGAGCAGGAGCGCGTTGAGCTGGTCAACGAGCTGGCCGCCCGACTGGTCGTTGGCTGCGAGCGTGTCGAACGCGGCGAGGTTGAGCTGTGTGCCCGTCGGGTTATTTGCGCCCGTCCCGACGCCTGAATAGACGAGCGTGTTGACGACGTTCGCGCGGCGGAGCGTCGTCAGGGTCGAGAGAATCTGGAAGGGCGGGCCGAG
>Ga0066662_10001711_pt1 | contig 10214 bp, 6 predicted proteins | sample GraSoiAngelo_111_FD_133939 | JGI IMG/M metagenome (GOLD analysis project Ga0066662, IMG submission 133939) | Grasslands soil microbial communities from the Angelo Coastal Reserve, California, USA - 14_0903_12_40cm | ecosystem: Environmental > Terrestrial > Soil > Grasslands | place: USA... | reverse complement strand
TCCGCCGCCACCACCACCCGCGCCGGCATCTGCCGTCCAACGACGACCTGTACCAGCGAGCGGAAGTGTTCGAAGGAGTGCTGGCCCGTCCGGCCCAGCTGCGTGACACCCCGGCCTGCGGCAAGCTCTTCCGCCGCGAGTTCCTCGAGGCGAACGACCTGCGCTTTCCCGAGCGGCTGCTCTTCGAGGACCTGCTGTTCACCACGACGGCTTACGCCGCTGCTCGCCGTATCGCGATCGTGCCGGCGTTGTGTTACGTCTGGAACGTCCGACGCGAGCAGGCCGAACCCTCGATCACGAACCGGCGTGAGCTGCGCAACTGGCGGGACCGGTTCGAGATCCATCGCCGGATCGACACCGACCTTGCCGCCCGACCACGGGCTGCAGAGCTGCAGGCGGTCAAGGACCGCAAGTTCCTCACCGTGGACTGGCCGATCTACCTCCGCGAGCTGCGGACCTTTCCCGCCGACGAGCGTGCCGCGCTGCTCGATCTTGCTGCCGACTACATCGGCGGTCGTGACCTGGCGGCGGACGTGCAGCCAGGCCTGCGCGCGGCGAGCTTTCTCGCCGCCCGCCGTGACCTTGCGTCGACACTCACCGCAGCCGACGTCGTGACCACCGGCGGCATCGGCACCGACCTCGCTGTCGAGGGCGACCGCGTCTACTGGACGCATGCGCACCTGGACGAGCCCCGCGCGAGGGAGGCGCTCGACGTGACGTCGACCGGTGTGTTGACTACGGACTTTGCCTCGACGCCATTCCTTGCTGTTGTGCGGGACGCGAGGACCGATGGCGACTCATTGACGTTGACAGGGCACGTCCACGACGTGCTGGACCGACTAGCCGGCGGAGATGGCGTGTCGGCCACTCTGCAGCTCCGGGGCCGGTTCGGCGGCCGGGTGGTCGACTGCCCCGCGACGCTTGCCTCCGCCGACAGCGGGCTCGACTTCAGCGCCACCATCGACCTGCGCCGGGTGGCCCATCGGCTGCATCCGGGCGTCGCGCACGAGCTGCGGTTCGACCTCGACCTGCGGCGCAACGAGTCGCATGCGCGACTCCCGGTCACCGCCCGCGACGCGCAGCTGCCCGGCCAGCCGCTGTCACTGCCCAATCCATGGGCCGCCCTGCTCGGTACGACCGGCTCGCTGCTCGAGCGAAATGGGCGTCTCGTGCTCGACCTGCCCGACCTGAGTCCCTTCGTCGATGCCGCGCTCGATGCGGCAACCATCGGCCGCGGCGTCGTGCGGCGTGGACTGGGCCGCCGTGGACTGGGCCGCCGTGGACTGGGCGGCGATGGGCGGAGCCGGCGCCTTTCGCGCAGATAGTCTCGGGCCGGTGAGCGCAAGGCGGGGCGACGACCCCGAGGTGAGCGTCGTCGTCGCCGACAGCGACGGCGCCGCGATTGACCGCACGCTGGCCTCTGCACTCGCCCAGTCGTTCCGTTCGCTGGAAATCCTGCTTGTCAGTGACAACCGGCACGACCATCCTCGAGTCCGGCGCATCGCACCGCCGATCGGTGCCGTCAGCACCGGCGACCTGCGCAACGCAGGTCTTGATGCCGCGCGTGGCCGGCGCATCCTCTTCGTCGATGCCGGCGACGAGCTGCATCGGCACGCGTGCCGCAACCTCGTGGTCGCGGCTGAAGATGCCGGCGCCGAGGTAGCCGTCGGCCGCTGGGTGCGGTTGTCCACCGCTGGCCGGCCGGTTGACCCACCTGTTGCTGAGCTTTATCGGCAGACGACGGCGTTCGCAGCCTTGGACGACGAGCCGGCGCTGCTGCGCGACGCGGCGCTGTGCAACAAGATGTTCGACCTGCAGATGCTTCGCCGCCACGGAGTGCGGTTCGACGACAACACCGCGTTCTCCGGGCGCGGCGTGGTCGGCCGGGCGCTGGCTCTCGCGGGCGGCATCGCGGTCACACCGCAGCAGGTTGCGATCCGCGACGCGGACGAGGCGGGGCCGGTGTCGGACCTCGTCATGGAGCACAGGGCTCTCGACGAGTTTCTGGCCGGTCACGCGTCACCGCGCGTGCAGCTGGCCAAGCAGGTGAGCTTCCTGACCGAAGAGCTGCCGCTCGCGCTCGCCATCGTGGCGGCTGGGAGCGATGCGGATACACCGGCCGCCCTGGCGTCGCTCGGGTCATATCTGGAGGCGCTGCCGGCGTCGACGTTCGAACAGCTCGAGCCGTTGTTGAACCTCGGCGTGTTCCTGGTGCGGCAGGGCGATGTGGACGGCGTGCGCAGCGTCGTGGACTACCTCGCACACGATCGCAAGATCACGACGCGGTTGGTGCAACGAGACGGTCGGGTCTACTGGTCCGATCGTCACCTGGACACCGCTGAGGGGCGTCGCATGCTCGACGTCACCACCGTCGGCTTCCAGGAGTTGCGGCTGTCGCAGCTGCACCTCGAGTCACGCGTCGACGACTACCACGTCAAAGGCGCCCGGCTGGTCGTGCGCGGTCACACCATCAACCAGCTGGGCCGGTTGCCGACGGATAGCTCGGTTGAGATCGCTCTGGTGGTTGCTCCCGGGCGCTCATCGCGGCGCGAGGTGGCACCGCTGACACTCGTCGCGCACACCGATGACCGGCTCGATTGGGAGGGGACGGTCGACCTGTCCTCAGTCGTCCGGCCAGGGTGGCGCGGTTACCGCAGCTGGACGCTGCGACTGCGGTTGACCGTCGCGGGCGAGAGCAGCCTGGTCCCGATCTCGGCGTACGACGATCCGCGGATCGCGGACGTCCGCCTGTACTCCCGGCTGCGTTGGTACCCGCTCGGCAACGCGCTTCGCACGGAGGTGACGCCCCGAGGCAACCTCGCGCTGCGACTGGTTCCGGAAGGAGCGTTGGCCAGTGCGGTGGAGCGGGTGTTCCGGGTCCTGCTGACTGCGTCGCTCGCTCGTCGGATGCTGGAGACGCTGGGTGTGCTCGTCCGGGGGTTGCGCCGCCTCTCGCACGGCACCGAGACCAAGGCCCGCATCTATCGGGACCTTCTTGTGCGCCTTCCGCAGGACAAGAAGTCGGTGGTCTTCGAGAACCACATGGGGCAGTCCTACTCCGACAACCCGCGCTACGTCTTCGAGGAGCTGGCCCGTCGCGACGCCGGCTTCAAGGCGATCTGGTCGTTTGCGGGTGACCCGCCGCCGATGCCAGAAGGTGTGCGGACCGTTCCGCGCAACAGCTGGCGCTACTTCCTCGCGCTCGCGCGCGCCGGCTACTGGGTCGACAACCAGGGACTGCCTCCGGCCATCACCAAGCCGGCACGCACGCGCTACCTGCAGACCTGGCACGGGTCGGCACTCAAACGGATGGGCGAGGACACACCGGCCTTCCGCAGCATGCCGGAGGACCGCCAGGAACGGCACCGCGAGATGGTCGCCCGCTGGGACTACTTCGTCGCTCGCAGCGAGCACGACGTTCGGACGCTCGTGCCCGCGCTACGGGTGCGGGGAGAAGTGCTGCGTTCCGGCTACCCCCGTAATGACCCGCTCGTGCAGCTCCGTTCCAACGAGCAGCGGGCGGCGGTGCGCGACGAGCTGGGCCTGCCGCGCGATGCCGTTCTGGTGCTCTACGCGCCGACGTTCCGGGAGACCTACAGCAAAGGTCGCCAGGACTTCACCCTTCAGGTCGACCTCGACCAGATGTTCGCCAAGCTGCCTGAGCACGTGCTGCTTGTGCGAACGCACTACTTGCAGCGACTCCGGCTACCGGCGGCCGCTCACGCGGTTGCGCGTGACGTCTCGCACTTCCCGGACATCACACCGCTGATGGTGGCGGCCGACATCCTCGTCACCGACTATTCGTCGGTCATGTTCGACTTTGCGAACACCGGCCGGCCGATGGTCTTCTTCGCCTACGACTACGACGACTATGTGCACAGCGAGCGCGGCGTCTACTTCGAGCTCGCGGAGAAGGCGCCTGGACCGCTTGTGCACACCGGCGAGGAGCTGCTCCAGGCGCTCAGCACCGTCGACGCCTGGCGTCCCGACTACGAAGAGCGCTACCAGAAGTTCGTCGCCGAGTTCGGCGAGTACGACACCGGCCAGGCGGCGCGTCAAGTCGTCGACCGCGTGTTCTTCGGGTCAGCGCATGGCTGACGCACGCTCGCGCGATGTGTTCATCGTCGCCAACAACGTCGAGGAGATGGGCGGGCTGATGCGTTTCGCCCACACGCTCGGTCGGCTGCTGAGCGAACAGGGGCACAACGTGCGGCTGGTGGGCATCGTTCACCCCCAGCAGACGTTCGACTACGGGCACGACCTGCCCTACACGACACACGTTCTGCACGAACGTCACCCACCGGGTCCGGTCGAGCCCAAAGGTCTCGCGCAGCTCAACCCGCGGCTGCAGGCGAAACGGGCAGCGCGGTCAGTCATCCAGCGTCTCGGCGCGCGCCGGCTGACGCGGTTGCTGCGCACAGCGCAGCCCGGCGGCATCGTCATCGTGACGCAGATCTTCGCGATGGAATGGGTCCGGCTGGCCAACACCCACGGGCTGCACGTCATCGGGATGAGCCACGAGTCCTTCTCCGCGTCAAAAGCCTCTACCCGCTACCGCCGGGTGAAGCGCTACTACGGTGACGTCGAGCGGCTGTTGCTGCTCACACAAGCCGACGCCGACGACTGGGCGCTCGACGGGCTGAGCAACGTAGGCGTGATGCCCAACCCGCTCGGGCTGGAGGCGCCGGAACTGTCCCCGGTCGACGCGAATGTCGTCGTGAGCCTCGGCCGGTTCTCGTGGGAGAAGGGGTTCGACCTGCTTCTCGACGCGTGGGCCGAGGTAACCGACCGCTTCCCCGAGTGGTCGTTGCATCTCTACGGCGATGGACCGGATGAGGACGCGCTCAGGCGCCGCTGCGAGCAGTTGGGGCTGACGACGGTGAAGTTCTGCGGCCGCACCACTGACGTTCCCTCGGTGTTGATGGCCGCCTCGGTCTACGCGCTGAGCTCCCGACACGAGGGCATGCCGGTGGTGCTCACGGAGGCGCTCGAGTTCGGGGTGCCCTGCGTCGCCTTCGACGTCTCCCCTGGAGTGCGCGAGGTGGTGACCCATGGCAAGGACGGTCTCGTCGTCGCTCCGGGCAACACCAGCAGGTTCGCCGATGCACTCGCGACGCTGATGTCGAACGCTGACCTGCGGCGCGAGTACGGCCGCCATGGTCACGAGTCGGTGCAGCGCTACGCCCCTGCCGCGATCGTCGACCGATGGGAGCGCGAGTTCCGCCTGCTGGACCGGTGAGGCGTGATCAGCCGCAGGTCCCGGGATGCGAGGATCGCCCCGATGCTGCCGTCCCCTCGCCGTCTTCTCGTGCTCACCGGCGTTCTCTGGATACCGCTGCTGTTGTGGTGGTTCGCTCTGCTGCCGGGCGGCATGAGCAACGACTCGTTCAACAGCTGGGCGCAGATCAAGGGGCAGCTGCACTGGGCGAGCCACCATCCGCCGCCGTTCACCGCGATGTTCTGGCTCACCTCGCTCGGTGGCACCACGCCCGCGACGGCGTCGCTGGCGCAGACTCTGATGATGGCCTTCGCGCTGGCCTTCTTCGCCACCGCCGTGGGTGTCGCACTCCGCTCGACGCGTGCCGTGTGGATCTGTGCCGGCGTGCTGGCCCTGGCCCCGCTGGTGGGCCCGTTCGCGGTGACGATCTGGAAGGACATCCCAGAGACGGCGGCGTTGCTGGGCCTCGCCGGCCTGCTCGTTCTCGGGTGGCGGCACGAGGGGCCGCTGCCGCGCTGGTGGTGGGCGGCCCTCGCGGTGACCTCGCTTGCGGTGGGGCTGATCCGGTGGAACGGCGGACCCACCACGGTGGTTGCCGCGGTCGTGCTGCTGCTGGCCTTTCAAGGGGCCCGGCGGTGGACCGTGTCGGGCACGGTTGCGGTCGCGGGCATGCTCGGGTTCGCGTTTCTGACGTTGCTGCCGCACATCTCGTCGGTGACCCCGGTGCAGCCGATCGACTCGAAGGCTGACCGGCTGGCGGATATCGCGCAGTTCGCCCGCAACACTCCCAGCGCCTTCAGCCCGGCGGACCGCGCCGTACTCGAGCGGGTGGCGCCGTTCCGCCTCTGGGCGCACTACGGCTACAGCTGCGTGAGTGTCGACCCGGTCACTTACAACCTGATCCGCTATCACCACCTAGAGCCGAAGCTCAACGCGAACGTGTCGGCGCTGTCGTCGGTCTGGTCGCGACTGGCCCGCAAAGAGCCTCGTGAGCTCCTGCATGCGCGCGCGTGCCGCGCGTCGTTGGCGTGGAGCTTCGCGGATCCGCCGCGGCGGCAGATCCTCGCCGTTTGGCCGAGGGTCAACCGGACCCATTTCGGAATTCACCAGCTGAGTCCGGCGCCCATCCGTCACGCGGCGGCCGATGTCGCGGGGGTGTCGGAATGGCGTTGGGTGCAGGAGCTGTTGTGGCGGCCCGCCCTCTGGGTGGTTCTCACCATCGCGGCCGCGGCTCTCGCCGGGCTGCGGGCCGGGCGGTGGCGGTTGCTCGTCGTCCTGCTCGCCGTGCCGCTCGGCGTCCTCGTGTCGTACGCCGCGCAGCCGGCGGCGCAGGACGCTCGATATGTCTACGCGGCCACGATCATCTGCCAGCTCACCACCGTCGGCTACCTTGCGGCGTGGGTGAAAGGACGCAGGGGGCGGACACCGCAACCGATGACCGAGGAAGCCGCATGACCACCGACGCTGGCTGCAGTTGCGCTTCCGTCGACGTCACCGTGATCGTCCCGTGCCACAACGAGGCCGCGACGATCGCGTCTGTCGTAGCCGGTTTCCGCGCCTCGCTGCCCGCCGCACGGATCGTCGTCGCTGACAACGTCAGCACCGACGACACCGCCGCTCGCGCTGCGGCGGCCGGTGCCGAGGTCATCTCCGTACCGATTCCCGGCAAGGGGCGGGCAGTCCGCCGCCTGTTCGAGCAGTGCCGGTCGGATGTCGTCGTCATGGTTGATGGCGACGCGACCTACGACCCGAGTGTTGCGCCGAGCATCGTGCACAAGGTGGCGTGTGAGGGGTTCGACCTCGTCAACGTCCGCCGCGTCATCGGCGGCAGCGAAGCGCCCACGGGTGGTGAGTACCGGAGCGGTCACGAGTGGGGCAACCGGTTGCTCACCGGTCTGCAGCGGCGGCTGACCGGCATCCGCCTCGACGACATCCTTACGGGGTACAAGGCGATGAGCCGACGTTTCGTGACGTCGTTGCCGGTCCGTTCACAGCGGTTCCAGCTCGAGGTGGAGATCGCGAGCCACGCGGTCGCCATGGACTTCGCCTACGCCGAGCTGCCGGCGCAGTATGGCGCGCGCCCCGAAGGCAGCACGTCCAAGCTGTCGACCTACCGCGACGGGTGGTCGATCCTGCGGATGTTGTTGCGGCTGCACCGCGACCTGCATCCGTTCGTCGCCTTCACGTGGCTGGCTTCGCCGTGGTTCCTCGCGGCGCTCGCGCTGATCGTCCCGCCCGTCGTGCAGTACTTCCAGACGGGGGCAGTCGCGAAGTTCCCGAGCCTGATCGCCGGCGTCGCCGCTTTCCTGGTCGGGATGCTGCTGGTGACGTCCGGGTGGATCCTCGAACGCACCCGGGCGCTGCGCCGGGACCTGCTCCTCGTGGCCGCCAACGACCTCGAACGTCAGATCGCCATGCTCAAGTAGAGCCGGCGGTGTCTTTCCCCCGGTTGCGGATGTGCCAGCGCACGTTGTTGATCGCCTTGCGCACCGGCCGTGTAGGCGGGCCGACCACGGGGCGTACAGCGCGAAGAAGCCGGTCCGCCGATGTCGGTTGTCGCGGGATCGCCGCGAGGCGCTGCTCCTCGGAGGTGAGGCGTGCGGCGACCGGGTTGTCCGCGTAGGCGAAGCGACGGCGGTCCACGCGTCGGCGTTCGTACAAGCGGCGGCGGAAGCCCAGGTGCATTCGAGTGACATCGAGTACCTGAAAGGTGGACGCCTTTCCTGCGGCAGGCGAAGGGGCGTAGCCGAACTCCTGCATCCAGCGGCGGGCCACCCGGTCGACTAGTGCGATCTCGTCCGGGGGCAGCCGCGTCGCCCAGGCCTCGACGGTCGCGGTGTTGACACCCTCCTGGATCTGGCGCCGTTGCTCGTAGTGCGCCGGGTTCACCTGGTCCGTGATGAGCTCCGGGCGGATCATCTCCTCCGAGAACGGATCCTCGAGGAACTCGCAGACCTTGCGGCTGGTGCCCTCCGGGTCGCTGACGAGGTCCTCGTAGCGCACCTCGAGGTACCGCGACGGGCCGGCCGTCGTCCCCGACCGGCGGGCGGAACGGACCGCGTGGACCCACGCGGCGAGGCAGGGCCCCGCCTCGTCGGGGTACCACTCCTGGCGCTTGAGTGACTCCACACACGCGCGGGGGTCCCGCACCAGGTGGATGAACTGTGCGTCCGGGAAGAGGTGGTCCAGCTCGTCGATGAAGGCGTAATAGGCCGGCCGCTTGTCGCCCCACCGGGGCTTGCCGAACTTCCGCGCGTAGGCCCGGAGCACGACCCCGAACGCTGATCCGAGCGTGGTGCCCTCAGCCATGATCTCGTCGATCACGGTCTGGCGGTCGACGCCGACGAACCTGAAGCGAGTCTCGGGGTCGTCCACAATCGCCGTCGCCAGCGCCTGGCGCGCCTTGGGATCGCGAAGGTCGCCGTACTCGGTCCGGCGCCAGTACATCGAGATCATGTACCGCGTCTCCGGCGGCAGGGCGATGCTCGGATGCGCGTGCAGCATCGTCCGGAACAGCGTGGTCCCGGAACGCGGGCAGCCAACGACGAAGATGGGACGGTCCGAGGGGGGCATTGAGCGGTCATGTTAACCAATCCCTAACCGTGACCCGCCGCTGTGGCCCGGCTCGGCACCCGCCGGAGCGCGATGACGTACCGTCGTGGCCGTGACGGACGTCCAGCAGTCGGTGCTGCTCACGCCCGACCAGCTGACGCCGGCGGAGCTGGCCGCGCGGTTCGGGATGAGCCGCGCCGGCGCCAGGCCGCCGTTCCGCGTCTACCTGCGGGACCTGTGGGGCCGGCGCCACTTCATCGCCAGCTACACCCGCGCCTCCAACGCTGCGATGTACAGCAACAGCTTCCTCGGCCAGGTGTGGCAGGTCCTCACGCCGCTGCTCAACGCCGCCGTCTACTTCTTCATCTTCGGTTATCTGCTGAAGACGAAGCGGTCGATTCCCAACTACATCGGCTTCCTGACCATCGGCATCTTCGTCTTCACCTACATGCAGAACTCGATCATCCACGGCTCACGTTCGGTCACCAACAACCTCAACATCATCCGGGCGCTGCACTTCCCGCGCGCGAGCCTTCCGCTCGGCACGACCGCGATCGCGCTGCAGCAGCTGCTCGCGTCCATGCTCGCGATGCTGCCGATCGTGCTGCTCACCGGCGAACCGGTGCGCTGGAGCTGGCTGCTGCTCGGGCCGATCTTCTTCCTCGAGTCATTGTGCGCGCTGGGCGTGGCATTGGTCGTGGCCCGGATCGGCGCGGCGATCCCGGACACGTCGCAGTTCCTGCCGTTCCTGCTGCGTACCTGGCTCTACCTGTCCGGCATCTTCTACAGCATCACCGTGTTCACGAGGGGAAAGCCGGAGTGGGTGCGGGTGGTCCTCGAGCTCAACCCGGGCGCGCTCTACCCCGAGCTCGTGCGCCACGCCCTGCTCGTCGATCCGGGCAGCAAGCTGACCCCGCACGTCTGGGCGGCAGCCGTCGGGTGGGCGGTCTTCGCCGTGGTCGTCGGCATGGTCTTCTTCTGGAAGGGTGAGGAGCGCTACGGCCGTGGCTGACCCGACGCCGCTTCCCCAGGCGCGGCCCGCAACCTCGCTGGAGGAGCGCGACCCCGTCGTCGTCATCGACGACGTCCAGCTGATCTACCGGGTCGCCGGCCGCCAGTCCCGCGCCAACGCCCCCGCGGCGCTGCTGCGCATGCTGCGGCGCGAGCAGGCGCCCGGGACACGTGAGATCCACGCGGTGCGCGGGGTCAGCCTCGTCGCGTACCGCGGCGAAGCCGTGGGCCTCATCGGGCCCAACGGCTCCGGGAAGTCGACGCTGCTCCGCGGCATTGCCGGGCTGATGGCTCCAGCGGGCGGCGCCATCTACACGAAGGGTGAGCCGGCGCTGCTCGGCGTGGGCGCCGCGCTGCTCAACGACCTCACCGGCGAGCGCAACATCGAGCTCGGCTGCCTGGCTATGGGGATGACTCCGGACGAAGTCCGGGA
>Ga0066662_10001710_pt1 | contig 10215 bp, 9 predicted proteins | sample GraSoiAngelo_111_FD_133939 | JGI IMG/M metagenome (GOLD analysis project Ga0066662, IMG submission 133939) | Grasslands soil microbial communities from the Angelo Coastal Reserve, California, USA - 14_0903_12_40cm | ecosystem: Environmental > Terrestrial > Soil > Grasslands | place: USA... | reverse complement strand
TCGGTGGTGCTGAGCAACGCCGATGGCAGCAAGCGCGACATGCATCCGCGTCACGTGGTGATCGCTACCGGCGTCAGCGGGATTCCCAACCTGCCCGACATTCCGAGCCTGAAGAACTTCTCCGGCACCGTCTTGCACTCCAGTGAATACGAGGACGGCGAACCGTGGAAAGACAAAACTGCGCTGGTGATCGGGACCGGCAATAGCGGCCATGACATCGCGCAGGATCTGCATTCGAGCGGGGCAAAAGTGACACTGGTCCAACGCAGCTCGACCCTGGTCACCAACATCGAACCGTCGGCACAGTTGGCCTACGCGGCCTACAACGAGGGAACTCTGGAAGACAACGATCTGATCGCCACCTCGATGCCGCTGGTGCTTGCGAGGCGGAGTCATGTGTTGATCACCGAACAATCGAGGAAACTGGATCACGAGTTGCTCGAGGGCCTGGCGCGAGTCGGATTCAATCTCGATTTCGGCGACGACGGCACCGGTTGGCAATTCAAATATCTCACCCGGGGCGGCGGTTATTATTTCAACGTCGGATGCTCCGATCTGGTCGCTAGCGGGGACATCAAGCTGATTCAGTTCTCTGACATCGACACCTTTGTCGCCGATGGTGTGAGGATGAAAGGCGGCGAGAAGTTGGACGCCGAACTGGTCGTGCTGGCGACCGGCTACAAGGGCCAGGAATATCTGGTGCGCAAACTGTTTGGCGAGCACGTCGCTCAGCGCATCGGGCCGATCTGGGGATTTGGTGAGGGCCAGGAACTGCGCAACATGTACACACGGACGGCGCAGCCCGGCTTGTGGTTCATTGCTGGCAGCCTGGCGCAGTGCCGGATTAATTCGAAATATCTGGCGCTGCAGATTAAAGCCATCGAGCTTGGATTGTTGCCGCGCGTTGCTCGCGCAGCGCAATCCGATGCGGCTTTGGCGTGAAACGTTTCCTCCTCTCATGCTGCGCGAGCGGAGCACATCCGAAAATCAGTTTCCATGCGCGTCTCACCTCCGCCACAACCGCGTTGCGGCGCGCGAGCCCATAATGCAGTGACAGGGAGGTCAGGCATGTCGGTCATTTTAGGCTCGGGCGAGCATCGCTACCGCGTGATGGAGAACTGGGCGAAGCTACCGGAAGGTTGGAATCTCACCGATGTCGCCTCGGTCGCGGTCGACAGCAAGGACCGCATCTACGTTTTCAATCGCGGCGCGCACCCGATGGTAGTGCTCGATCGCGAAGGCAATTTCATCAAGAGCTGGGGCGAAGGCCTGTTCAGCCGCGCGCACGGCCTGCACATCGACGCGCAGGATAATCTCTATTGCACCGATGATGGCGACCACACCGTGCGCAAATGCTCGTCCGATGGCAAGGTGCTCCTGACCATCGGGATTCCCAATCAGCCGACGCCGTTCATGAGCGGCGAGCCGTTCCACCGCTGCACCCATACGGCGCTTTCGCCCAAAGGCGAGATCTATGTGTCCGATGGCTATGGCAATGCCTGCGTGCACAAGTTCACGCCCGACGGCAAGTTGATCAATAGCTGGGGCAAGCCCGGCAGCGATCCGGGCGAGTTCAACATCGTGCACAACATCGTCACCGATGCCGACGGCTGGGTCTATGTCGCCGATCGCGAGAACCACAGGGTGCAGGTGTTCGACCGCAACGGCAAATACGAGGCGCAGTGGAATCATCTTCACCGGCCGTGCGCCCTGTACTGCTGCGGTGGCAGTCGGCCGAATTTTGTTGTCGGCGAACTTGGTCCGGGCATGCCGGTGAATCGCAAGATGCCCAATCTAGGTCCACGACTGAGCATCGTGGATACCGCGGGAAAACGGATCGCACGCCTCGGCGGCGAAAATGGCCCGGGCCTCGAGAGCGGAAAGTTCCTCGCGCCGCATGGCATCGCGCTGGATTCAAGAGGCGACATCTATGTCGGCGAGGTTGGCGTTACAGACTGGAAGACCAGCTTTCCGGACACGCCGATGCCATCGATTGTTCGCTGCTTGCAGAAGCTGGAAAAGATCTGATTTTGCTTCCGGTGCGCTGGTCAAATCTCGCCAATGGCCTCGCGCCGCCGCTGTTCGGATTCCTCCGCATAGCGCCGCATCGCGTGGCTTTCGCTGAGAATTCCGATCGGCCGGCGCTCGCCGTCGCCATCCACGACCGCAAGCGTTTCCGCTTCCGCCGCATCAAACACGGCGATCGCCTGCTGGATGTTCATTTCGGGATGCAGCACGACCTCGCGAAAGTGGAGGATGCCGAGCAGGCCCTTGGCAGGGTCGATATCGGGAGCATGGGCATCGGCCACCAGTGCCAATCCGACATAAACGCCCGAGCCGTCCACTACGATGACCTGGTTCTTCGATCCCAGCGGAAATTTCCTGCAAAATTCCTCGATCGTCGTGCTGACCTTCACGGTGGCAACGTCCTGCCGCATCATCGTTCGCACCGTGAGTTCACGGATCCAGCCGACATCCGCCGCACTGCGGATCGTTTCGCCGCGCAGGTGCAAACGCCAGGTCGCAAACGAGTAGCCGAACAGTTCGCGGGTGATCTGGGTCGAGATGATGACGGCAACAAGGACAGCCGTGGTGAGCCAGAGATTGCCGGTCGATTCCAGCGCGATGAACGACATTGTCAGCGGACCGCCGACCACCGAAGCCGATAGCGCGCTCATGCCGATAATCGCATAGACGTTCGGGTTGAGGTTGAAACCGGGCCAGATCGCGTCGAAGCCGCCAGCGAACAAGTGACCGCCGAGCGCACCGAGAAACAGCGTGGCGAAAAACAAGCCACCGCGAAAACCGGCACCCAGCGATATGACTGACGCGAGCGCCTTCAGCGCGAAAATGGTGGCGACGACCATCAACGGAATAGAAACAAAGCCGGCAAAATGCACCGCGCCGTGTCCCGACGACATAACCTGCGGGCTCATAAGCGCGAGGGCGCCGACGGCGAGGCCGCCGAGCATCGGGCGGAGCGGCGGCCACAGGCCGGTCTTCGCCAGCACGGTCTCGCAAAGCGCAACTCCGCGCATAATGGCGATGCCAATCAGCGCCGCCAGAATGCCGAGCAGCGCGGCAATCGCAAGATCGCGCCCCAGCACATCGCCGACCGGACCGACGCCCAGCCCAAAAGGCAAGATCGTGAATCCATGAGCGACAAAATACCCGGCCACGGCCGCCACCCCGACCGGCGTCAGGCTTGCCGGCGTGTAGCCACCGATCACCAATTCAAACGCATAAAACGCACCGGCGAGCGGCGCCCCGAAAGCCCCGGCGATGGCGGCTGCGGCGCCACAACCGACCATGATGCGTTGATCGGCGCGGCGCAGATGGAAACCGCGACCCAATGAAGCGGCAATCCCGCTACTGAGCTGGGTGTATCCAGCCTCCAGCCCGACCGACGCGCCGACGCCGCTGGACCACACCGTCTGCAACGCAACGATGACACTGCCTCGAAACGACATGCGGCCGCCGTGCAGCGCATTGGCCTCGATCGGATCCACTTCCCGCGCCGGTCGCCATCTCAGCAGGAGCAGAAAGGCCAGACCGAGAAGCAATCCCCCGAGGCTCGGAACGAGCAACGCGCGCAGCGGCTCGATCCTGAACTGGCTTGAAAGGCGGTCGCCCATTTCGAGGTTGAAGAAAACAACGTGCAGCACTTCGACCGCAGCGCTCATCGCCGCGACGGTCAAGCCACCGATGGTTCCGACCAGCGCCGCCAGCACGACAAGGCTGGTTTCATGGGCGCGTACGAATGCCCGCAGCCGGCGCGGCGCCTCGAGATAGCGGGCAGAGCTGAGCATTCGGGTTGCGTCCGTAATGCGGCCGAAACGTTTGCCAGCACCACGTTTAGCGGGCTTCACGGTGATGACGCAACCGGGAGGAAGGCGATGGATAGGACCGCAACGCCCTTCACAATCCCGCCATGCTCCCTGTAGTATGTGAATTGACGCTGCTTCGCAGCTAGGTGATGGGAGCCAGGAGCGTTATTTGAACGCGCACGTCTCGCAAGGTGGTTGGCCGGTGCTGGTGCTGAATGCGGATTTCCGGCCGCTCAGCTACTATCCGCTGTCTCTCTGGTCGTGGCAGGACGCGATCAAGGCGGTGTTCCTCGATCGAGTCAACATCGTGGAGCACTACGACCGCGCGGTGCGCAGCCCCTCGTTCGAGATTCAGCTTCCGAGCGTGGTGTCGCTGAAGTCCTTCGTCAAGCCGACAACGCATCCCGCCTTCACCCGGTTCAACGTGTTCCTGCGCGACCGCTTCATCTGCCAGTATTGCTCGGCGAATGACGACCTGACGTTCGATCATATCCTGCCGCGCAGCAAAGGCGGCCAGACCACCTGGGAAAACGTGGTCGCGGCCTGTTCGCCGTGTAACCTTCGCAAAGGCAACCTGACGCCGCAGCAGGCGCGGATGTTTCCGAGACAAGCGCCGTTCGCGCCGACGGTGCATCAATTGCATCGAAATGGCCGGCTGTTCCCGCCGAATTATCTGCACGAGAGCTGGCTCGATTATCTCTACTGGGATACTGAACTCGAACCGTAGCCGAGCGCTACGCCGGGTTCAGCAGAGCAACGTTTGCGAACGGGCTTGTCGGTCGGAATCTCGAATGCCTGCGCTGTCACGCTATCGATCAAGACTTCGGGCTTCATCATTCTTTCCCAGGGACAAGGGTCGCCAACATTTCCTTCGCAGTGTTGCGCAGTACGCTTCCAAGCTCGGGCTCCGACGGAATCATGCTGATGAAATTCTTCGCATCCTTCAGTGTGATGTGCGGCGGGAGCGGCGGCACGTTCGGATCTGTGTAAGCCTCAAAGATAACCGGGCGATCGGCGACGAGCGCCTCATCCCACGCCGCTCCCACACGATCCGGGTCATCGACAAAAATGCCCTTTAACCCGAGCAGCTCGGCATATTTGTGATACGGAAAATCCGGAATGCTTTGGGTGGATTCGGTCTTGCCCGCGCCCAGTAGAATCCGCTCTTCCCAGGTAACTTGATTGAGATCGCGATTGTTCAGGACCAAAACAATCAATCGCGGGTTCGACCACTGTTTCCAGTATTTGGATATCGTGATCATCACGTTGAGGCCGTTCATCTGCATGGCGCCATCGCCCATGCAGGCGATCACCGTACGATCCGGATAGGCCATCTTGCCGGCAACCGCGTAAGGTGTACCCGCCCCAAGCGACGCCAATCCGCCCGAGAGAGAGGCCTTCATGCCGCGCCGCATCTTTAGATCGCGGGCATACCAGTTCGCGACCGAACCGGAATCCGCGGTGATGATCGCGTTGTCGGGCAGGCGCGGAGACAGCTCCCAAAATACGCGTTGCGGATTGAGCGGCTCGGCGCTCTCCATCGCGCGTGCCTCAAGAACTTTCCACCACTCGTTGAGGCCGTCAGCGATGCCGCGGCTCCAGGAAGATTCTTTTTTCTGTGTCAGCATCGGTAGCAGCGCGCGCAGGGTCGTTGCGCTATCGCCGACCATGTTCACTTCCATCGGATAACGCAGACTCAGCCGGCTGCCATCGATGTCGATCTGCACGCCGCGCGCTGCCCCAGGCTTCGGCAGGAACTCGCTGTAAGGAAATGCGGATCCGACCATCAGGAAAGTGTCGCAATTTTTCATCAAGTCCCAGCTCGGCTTGGTGCCAAGCAATCCGATAGAGCCCGTAACAAACGGCAGGTCATCAGGTAGCGCCGCCTTGCCCAGCAATGCTTTGGCAACGCCCGCCTGCAGCCGCTGCGCGACCGCGATGACTTCATCCGTGGCGTCGAGCGCTCCGGCGCCGACCAGCATGGCGACCTTCTTGCCGCTGTTCAAAACGTCGGCGGCGGCCCGAAGCAGCCCCTCGTCAGGTAATTTCGCCGGACCGGCGTACCCGACGCCGGTGTGGGTGGCGCCATGTGCCATCGGCGGATCTTCGTATTCGAGCTCCTGCAGATCGTTTGGAAGGATTACGCAGGTGACCGCTTTTTTGTTGTGCGCGATGCGCACCGCGCGATCGATCAGATGGCGGACCTGCTCGGGGACGCTCGCTTGCACGACACACTCGGTGACGTCCTGGAAGAGGTTCTGCAGATCGACTTCCTGCTGGTAGCTGGCGCCCAACCCGGTTCTCGCCTGCTGACCGACAAGCGCAACTACCGGGACGTGATCCATTTTAGCGTCGTATAATCCGTTGAGCAGATGAATGGCGCCTGGCCCCGAGGTCGCATAGCAAAGCCCCACCTGTCCGGTGAATTTAGCGTGCGCCGAGGCCATGAACGCCGCCATCTCCTCGTGGCGGACCTGCACATATTCCATTCGATCCTTGGCACGCTCGAGCGCCACGTCGAGTCCGCCGACTCCATCCCCCGGATAACCGTAAACCCGTTTCAATCCCCACTCGGACAACCGCTGCCAAACATATTCGCTTACGTTCATGCGTGCCCTCCTGATGAGGCGCCAAAGCGGAGGCAAGGAATTGAGGTGTTGAATTCCAACGTCGCGCGAGAGCAAACGTTGCAATCATGGAGGGCTTTTAACTTTCTTCCGGGAATTGCTTTCACGGGGACGTGAAATCCTGAGGTGCATGGCTTCTCCGGTGCATCCTCGCTGTCCGAACTGCGCCGGATTATCCCATCACCAACCCGGCATGCTTTCGCCAAAGGGGGTGCCGAAGCTACGCGGAAGCGACCTCCGGGAAAGGGGTCATGGAGCAAACATCGGTTGTAAGGATTGCCGACGATTCCGCCGGGATTGACCAAGCCCCTCCGTGCAATGCGGTTTGTCCGCTGCCAACCCCCTGACCAAAGGAACGGAACCGGCTTATTATTGTTCCTTTCTGGGGATACCGCGGGGCTGACTGGACCGGAAATATGAGTAGAGCCTTCGTTAAAGAACAGGAATCAGACTACCTGGAGGACGTGGCGGATCGGCCGGTCTCCAATCAACCCAATGACGTCACTCCGGCCGGGCTGAAGCAGATCGAAGCGGCGCTCGAGGCGGCCAGCGAGGCCTACGCGAAAGCGCAGGCGACGGCCGATCGCTCGGCACTGGCCACAGCCGCTCGGGACCTTCGCTATTGGACGTCCCGGCGGGCGAGCGCGCGCGTGATCGCCGCCCCACGCGACCCCTCGGAAGTTCGGTTCGGCACCTCGGTGACGATTATCCGCGACGACGGCCGGGAGCAGACCTTCCGGATCGTCGGCGAGGACGAAGCCGATCCTGCGCACGGATCGATATCTCACGTTTCCCCGCTTGCACGGGCGATGTTCGGCAAACGGGTTGGCGATGTCGTTGCAGCCGGTAACGGCGAAGCCCAGATCACCCGCATCCGGTGACCGCTTCGGTTCAAAAACGCCGGCCCACGCTACAGGCTGAACCGCAGCATCCGGTGACGCCGGATGGCCGGTACTTCGTCGTGCGCGGCAAGCTTTGGCGAATGCCTAATCCCAATATTCCGGCGGCGAAAAAAAGCATTCTCGTCCGCGAATTGATGAAGGCACGCGGGGCGGTCCGCTCCGCCAAGCTTGCGGGTAACCAGGTCGACGAAGCTGCGGCGCATCGTGCGGTCGACACCGTCAAGCGCGAACTCGGTGAACGGGGACCGGTGTGGTGGATGGACGGAGCGCCGGACCTCAATCGGCAGCCGGTGAAGAACAGTGTGTATGCGAAATGGTATTCCGGCCTGAGGGCGAGCAGACGCCGCGGCGAAACCTCATAACGCTATTGACGCAAGGCACTTTGCAAATCATGGGACGAGAGACTTTCGCAGCGGCCGTTTGCGACATATGATGAGGCGTGGTTTCGCGAGTCTCTGCTCTTTGCGAATGCCGGAACGCGGCGCTCAGGAGATTCTCCATGCCTTCCTTGACTGAATGGAAAGTACCACCGGCCTATCAGCCGCGCCCGGGCGATTACAGTTTCGATCTTGAGCGCGTGCTTTCCTCGGTGGTCGGGCTGCATTCAATCATTCCCTCCGATGCGTTCAGCGCGGAAACCCTAGGTACCGAACGCGCAGGCAATGGCGTGCTGATCGACAATGGGCTGGTGCTGACCATCGGTTATCTCATCACTGAAGCGGAGGCCGTCTGGCTGCACCTCGGAGATGGCCGCGTGGTGGAAGGTCACGCGCTGGGCTTCGACTTCGAAAGCGGGTTTGGCCTCGTGCAAGCGCTCGGCTCGATCGATCTCGATCCGCTGCCGCTTGGCTCTTCAAGCACAGCAGGCATTGGCGATCGTGTCTTGGTCGGAGGCGCCGGAGGACGTACCCGGTCGGTCGCATGCCAGATCGCGGCGAAGCAGGAGTTCGCCGGCTACTGGGAGTATCTGCTGGACGATGCAATTTTCACACATCCCGCGCATCCCAACTGGGGCGGCACCGGGCTGATCTCGAGTCGCGGTGAATTGATCGGGATCGGCTCGCTTCAGCTTGAGCGCGAACGCGATCGCAAGGCCGAGCATGTCAACATGATCGTACCGATCGATCTGCTCAAGCCGGTGCTCGACGATCTGAGAAAGTTCGGCCGCGTCAACAAGCCGGCAAGGCCCTGGCTCGGAATGTACTCGACCGAGATCGACAACCGGGTGGTCGTGATCGGTATTTCCTCCAAGGGTCCGGCGGCACGCGCCGAACTCAAGGCCGGCGACGTCATACTGGCCGTAAAGGGTGAGAAGGTGACGAGCCAGACCGCTTTCTACCGTAAGCTATGGGCGCTCGGACCGGCTGGGATAGACGTGCCGCTGACCGTCTATCATGACGGCGTCACCTTCGATGTGGTGCTGACCTCAACCGATCGGACCAAGCTGCTGAAGGCCCCACGCTTGCACTAGCAAAGCTGGACTTTTTGGTCCGCGCCCGGTCGTGCCGTGCTTCAATCTCAAGGGCGCCGACGGAGACCGGTGATGAGCGAGGCGGTGGTAGACGACGTCTTGGCCGTGCTGCCCCCGCTGCTGCAATCGCTCGAGGCGCTATCGTTCATTGCCCGCCATCTGAACCCGCCTCAGTTCGGCTCGGTGATGGAAGCGGCCGGCATGCCGGACCAGGCGCTGCAGGCTGCCCGGGCAAGACTAAGCGGTTGGCCCGAACAATTTGCGTGGCTCGGGGCCTCGCTGGACGCCGCGAGCAATGCGTCCTTGGCGGCATTCGCGGGCTTGCGAGAGGTTCAGAACGGCAACGGCGATCTGATTGCCATATTCCGCGCCCTCAGACACGTGCCCCGCGCTTACGAGGCGCTTTATCCGCTCGCTGCAAAACTGCCGCCGGTGAGCAGCTTCTTTGTCGATCCAGTTCTGCGCGCGGATGCGCCGCTAAGCGCGCGCCTGGCACAACCGCCCAACGAAAATACCGGGATCGTTCACGACCACAACGAGCCGGGCAGCCGCGGCGGCTTCTCGGTATACGTCCCTGAATATTACAGCGCCGAGCGTGCATGGCCGCTCATAACGGCACTGCACGGCGGCAGTGGCAATGGCCGGGGCTTCCTGTGGGCGTGGCTTCGCGCCGCGCGCAGCTTGGGGGCCATCCTGGTTGCGCCGACCGCGACCGGCGACACTTGGGCATTGATGGGGGAAGATGCCGACACGGCGAATCTTGCGCGCATTCTCGATGTCGTGCGCGACCGCTGGAACATTGATTCCACGAAGTTGCTGCTGACCGGGATGAGCGATGGCGGAACATTCTGCTATGTCACGGGGCTGGAGCGCGCCTGCCCGTTCACCCATCTCGCGCCGATCGCGGCCAGCTTTCATCCGCTGATGGCGGAGATGGCGGACGCAGAAAGATTACGCGGACTGCCGGTGTATCTGGTGCACGGCCGGCTCGACTGGATGTTCCCGGTGCAGGTGGCGCGTCAGACCCGCGATGCATTGTTGGCGGCCGGGGCCGATGTGATCTACCGCGAACTCGATGACCTCAGCCATTGCTATCCAGGCGAGATGAACGTGCCAATCCTGAACTGGCTCAGCAACGGTCGATGATGGCGTCCACGGGGCCGCGCAGCGGCGCAGACACAATGTCGTCGGAATTTGTCTTCAGTTAACGAAAAAGCGGGGGCGCTGGTCAGCACGGGAAATCGCCATGCCCTCGAATCCCACCTTCGCTTCTTCTCAGCACCTGCCATCCCGCGCGCCTGATGCCGTGCTGCTGTCGAAAGGCGTCGAGCGGCTCGAAATCACGCTCAAGCTGACGACCGCGATCCTGGCGTTGGCCGCAGGCGTCT
>Ga0066662_10001709_pt1 | contig 10219 bp, 8 predicted proteins | sample GraSoiAngelo_111_FD_133939 | JGI IMG/M metagenome (GOLD analysis project Ga0066662, IMG submission 133939) | Grasslands soil microbial communities from the Angelo Coastal Reserve, California, USA - 14_0903_12_40cm | ecosystem: Environmental > Terrestrial > Soil > Grasslands | place: USA... | reverse complement strand
TCGATCTCAAAGTCGTAAGAGGTGGCCCCGGAGACAGCCGTCCACGCGAAGGCCGGAACAGGATCACCGACGCTCGTTGTCGTTCCCACAGGGGCGGTGAGCGAGCCGTAGCCTGGCGCAGCCACGACAAGCATCGCCAAGAGCACGAGCACTGGAACAGTTCGGAACAGACGCTTCATAGGGAGTCGGGGCTCCTGTGGAGAGGGACAGCAGTCGCGGTCCGACAAAGACCGGCTACCTCATTTTCGGCACGAAGCGGTGAAGGCACCTCCCCCACGCGAGGCATCGAAAGCGGGTCACTCAGCCCGACCAGGACGTCGAGCGTTTGCACGCCCGGATGGGGGCTGCCGGATCTAGCCAGGCCCGGTGGGCGCGCCCGACGTGCCAGATGTCCCCCGGACGCCCTCGGAAGGTGCCTTGCCATGTCCCGATCTGCATCATGCCGGACAGGGGAGCCCGCTTCCCCTGAGCATTTCGGCTCTGCCAACATGCTGGCGCGGTGCGTCCGTGCCAGCACTGACCTTCTGGGTTCTGCCAGCAGAGAGGAGCCGTATTACCCCTATTCAGGTCACACACGAGCGATGGAGCTAAGCGGATTCGAACCGCTGACCTCCTGGGTGCGATCCAGGCGCTCTCCCAACTGAGCTATAGCCCCGCGAGCCGGCAGTATATCGGCGTCAGGCGGCTTCCGAGGCCGGGCGGATGGCCTCGAGCGCGGCGCTCAGCTCGGTGCGGACGACGCGCACGCCTGGCTCGGCCGGCGCAAGCCGGCGGAGGCGGGAAAGCACGAAGCCGGCAGGTATCCAGTCGCCGTCGCGCTCCAGCCGGAACGCAAAGCGGAGCATCCCCTCGCCGTCGATCACGAACACGCCCCCCGCTCGCCGGCGCCTGCTGTCCGGCACCCGCAGCGTCCGGAAGCACGCCCCCGAGGCGTCCCGGAGCCAACTCGCCAGCCGCACCGCCTCCGCGTGCGTGCCCACCTCCGAGCCCCGCCGCGACACGACCCACAGCCGGCACCCGTGCGGCAGCTCCTCCGCCAGCTCGCGCAGCATCGCCACGCACCCCTCGTCCTTGCGCCGCCCGGCCAGCACCAGCACCGCCGGCCCGCCCGCCGCCAGCGCCGGCAGCCCGATCTCGCGCCCCTTGCCGTCCACCAGCTCGAACGCCGGCACCGCCGCACCCAGCTCGCCCGCGGCGCGCGGCGCTGCCTCCGCAGCCGGCACCTCCTCGTCCAGCGTCGCATTGGCGTCGCCCCCGACCAGGCAGATTGCGGCCACGATGCCGCTGACCAGGCACCCCGCCGCCACGAACCGCATCGTCTGCCCTGTCGTGAAGTGCCCAGCGATCAGGGGCGCGACGGCCAGTCCGACCACCATGCCGATCGTCTGCACCGAGTTCACGAGCGCGAACACCCCCATCCGCAGCCTCCGCTCGGTGTTCAGCTGGATCAGGCTGTCCCGCACCACCTCGGTGATGCCATCGCTCGCCCCGAACAGGAACAGCACCAGGTAGGCGATCGGCGCCGTCGTCGCGTCAGAGAGGATGTACATCGCGCCGGCCGTTGCCATGAACGACAAGCCGACTGATCGCCGCGCCACGCTCTGCCGGCGCATGTACCCCGTCAGGATCTCGCTGCAGACGTAGCCGACGCTGATCACGGCCAGGATGTACCCGTACGCGTGCGCGTTGCCGAGCTGCTTGTCGAACACCTTCGACGACGCCGAGTTGAGGATGCCGATGGCCGCCGTCACGAGCGTGAACGAAGCCGCCAGTCCGAACACCACGCGGTTGAACAGGATCGCGCGCAGCAGTTCGCGCCGGGACGTCCGCGGCGCCCCGTCCGCCGGCGCGTGCACCGCCACCGGAGCGCCGTGCCCGGCGAATCGCCGGTACAGCACCGCCGCGAGCAGGAACGTGGCGAGGTCGATCGCAAGCGCCACCTGGATGCTGTACTGCGCGACCGCGAGCCCGCCCACCAGCGAGCCGACCACCGCCGTCATGCTCCGGGCCATCTGGTGGATCGCGTTGCCCGCCTGCAGCTGCTCGCTCGGCAGCACGTCGGGGATCAGGCCCTGTGCCGTCGGGCTGGTCGCGGCCGCGAGGAACGAGGACACCGCCGCCAGGCCGATCACCGGCCAGACGTGCCCGGCCGCGGCGAAGGGGATCATGGCCAGCGCCACCGCGCCTCGCAGCGTTTCCACCAGCGACAACGTGGTGAACGCCGGGATGCGATCGAGCAGCGGCGCGGATGCCAGGCCGCCGAACGCCAGCGTCAGCATGCGCACGACCAGGAATGCGCTGACCAGCCCCACCGACCGCGACGACCAGTAGATCCACGTCACAACGGCCGCCTGAGTGAGGTTGTCGCCGACCGAGGACACCAGCCGCCCCGCGATCACCCGCCGGAACGCCGCCGACCGGAGCGGCGTGAACACGTTGGTCGAGCGCGACCCGCTGCTCGGCGCACAGCTCCGGTAGACGAAGGCCACCGTGCCCAGCACGATCAGCAGGTCGCCGATCGACAGGATGCTTGCGAACGGCACGCGGAACGGCAGCACGAACACGTCGCCGAGCCAGCTCACACGCGTATGGCCGTTCGCGAGCACGTTGTTGGTCGAGATGCCGTGATGGAACTCCGACAGCCTGCCCCCCGCGGCGGTCCAGGCCTCCGCCGACACGGGCATGTGCCCGCCGTTGGCGAAGATCGCCGTCACGTTCGACAGCAGCCCGAAGCCGACCAGCCAGAACGCCGGCACGCGGATGTTCAGCAGGAAGAAGGCAACCAGCATCAGGTAGCTGGCCACGTGCAGCGGCCGGTCCCAGGTGGCTGGGATGTGCGACGTGAAGGTCGTATAGATCCCGAGCTGGATGGCGAGCGCACCGAAGACCAGCGGCGACCCGCGGAACTTGACCTCGGCCAGCCGAACCGGATTGGCGCCGAGCATCCAGGCGACCGCCAGCCCGAGGACGAGAGACAGGGCGACGACCACTACCCGGCCCTCCGTGCCCGGTCCGGCGCGTACTGGGCGACCAGGGCGCGCAGCTCCTTATCGCGGCGCAGCTCCCCATCGGTCGGCACCCGGAACGTGGGTCGGATCGCATCGGCGCGGTGCGGCACGGGCACGTCACGCAGCGACGCATCCATGCGGCGAACGACCGCGTCGATCTGCGACCGGTCGGTGACGCCGATGACGATTCCGAACCGGTCCTCGCCGAGGTGGGCGATCACATCGCCGTCGCGGAGCAGCGCCTTCAGCCTGATCCGTGCCTCGGCCACCACACGCTCGGCCGACAGCTGGCCCGAGACGATGCGCACGTTCTCGAAGGCGTTCAGGTCGACGACGATCGCGGCGGCCTGCCAGGCGCCCGTCTGCCTGCGCTGATCGCCGTCCAGGACGGTCAGCTCGACCGGCTGTGCCGAGGGCGTAGCAGACCGCGCCTGCTCTGCGACCTGCGTCACCAGGCTGGCCTCGAAGGCCGACGGCCTACGGTCCGCTACGACGGCCAGCCGAAGCGTGTCCATGTCTCCGGCGGTGATCTCGATCCACTCGCCGGTCGACAGCTGCCCGCGCTCTCCGCGCTCACCGGGCCGCAGGGCTCGCTTGCAGATCTCGGCCACCGCCTCCTCCGAGCCCGGGGGCCCGGACGGGTCCACCGCGTCGTACTCGAACGACTCACGCCTGAACCGCAGCCACACCGCCCAGCAGGGCAGGCCGCCGGCCGCGAGGGCGTCGGCAGCACTGGCGCCTGCCTCGAGCGCCGCCAGGGCGGCCGAACGCCGGCGGCGCGACGAGATGTCCGACGCGATCGACCAGCCGGCGGTCACGACAGCCGCCGCTGCGGCGACGCCTGCGACCCAGACCGGCAGGCCGGGGATGCCGAACGCGACAAGGGCCAGGGCCGCGAAGTTCACTGCGAGGTGGCCCGGCGAGAGCAGCACCGAGAGATTCGGCCGCGGCACCGTGGGAATGCGAGAGAACTCCGCGCGCAGCGCGTTCAGCTGCTTCTTGCCCATCGCGTCGGGCACGTCGGAGCCCTCGATCATGGCCGCGAAGGCCTGCGCCACCAGCGGGTGGAACTGGCTGCCGGACTTGTCTCGCAGCTCTGCGACGGCCTCCTGCGGGGTCAGCGCGGGGCGGTAGGCGCGCTTCGAGGTCATCGCGTCGTAGCTGTCTGCTGCGATCAGCACGTGGGCCTCGACCGGGATCTCGCGCTGGGACACGGCGTAGTAGCCGCGGCCGTCGTAGCGCTCGTGATGCAGCTCCGCGTACAGCGACATCTGCTCGGCAAACCGAAACGGCGCAAGCAGCCGGGCGGAAAGGCGCGGGTGGCTGCGGATGGCGCGGAGCTCCTCCTCCGTCAGGCGCCCCTCCTTCGAGAGCGTGGCAACGTCGACCGCCACCTTGCCCAGATCGTGGAACCGCGCAGCATCGACCAGGCGCTGGGCCTCGCGCTCGGGGAGCTGGATCGCCTCGACGAACTGCTCGACCAGGGCGGCCACCCGCTCGGAGTGCTGCGTGGTCAGCGGGTCGCGCTCGTCGATCACGCCGGCGAACGCGTCCAGCGCGGCCTTGGTCTCGTGCTTGAGCCGCTCGAAGCTGGCCTGCGCCTGGTAGAGGGCCGCCAGCAGTGGCAGCAGGAACGGGAGGATCACCCACCGCTCGCCGGTGTAGCCGAACGCGAGCAGCACGCCCAGGCAGCCCTCGCCGATGCTCTGGCCGAACGAGTCGCGAAGGTTGTCGCGAAGGACGCGGGGGAACGAGGCGCCCATGGTGGCGAGCGCGCCCGAGAAGATGGCCTCGTTGACGACCAGGCGCGTCCCCACGAGCGCCATCAACGGCAGCGCCTCCGCCGGCGTCACCGACCCCACCGTCCCACCCGTTGCCACGAACACCGTGCCGGCCGCCCAGGCGGCGATGCCGAACATCGAGGAGTTCATGAGGATGAACATCGTCTGGCGGGTGCGGATGCCGTCCACCAGCACCACGGCGAAAGCTGCGATCGCCGCGGCGGCCACCGGCCCGAACAGGACCGCGGTCGCAAGGTGCGCAACCGCGGAGAAGCCGATCGTGTTCTCCTGCTTGCGCACCCCCATCGCCTCCACCGCGACCGCCAATCCGAACAGCGGCGCGAGCAGCGTCGGGTCGTGGATGCCCCGCAGGGATCCGGTCGCGATGGCAGCGATCAGCGCCGGCCAGAAGGCAGCGGAAACGATCGCGATGTAGATCCGAAGGGGGCGGTTCACGGGACGGGGCCTGGGACGAAGCGGCGGAGTGCCCTATCTATCGGCATTTCCGGCCGAATTCCGTACTGTTCGGGCAACACGGGCCCGGATGTGCAACGAGGCCCACCCGGCACTCGCCGGATGAGCCTCGCTACGTGAAGGAACCTACGGTCCGGTCAGCTTGTGACCGGCGCCGGATGCCACGACGAAGGCCGCGAGCAGAGCCAGCAGGTAGGCCGACCGTGTCAGTCGGTACTTCATGTACGTCTCCTTGGGGGAGGGGTACACCGCATGTCTCATATGGGGCAGAAACCCCTCCCCCGGCGACACCCTTTTGGGTAGACCGGTTCCCCGGTCTGTGGTGGGTGCTCGCCCCGGGGAGCGGTGCGCGTCGCCTAGGTGGACGTCAGCACGGTCGTGCGGCTGCCGTTCGCCCGCTCGAGCGTCACCCAGCACCGCGTCCAGGTCATCCCGGCGGGCAGCGTCGTCCGCGCGTCGACATGACCGCTGCTGCCGGTGTCGAACGCGACGATGCCGGTCGGCTCGTCGCTCCCGTTCTGCATCCACAGCTCGTAGTAGCCGCCGGCCGGCGCCGGCTTCAGGCCGTCGACGTGGACGACCACTTGGCGGACGTTGTCGCTGGCCGTGCCGATGTCCATCACCGCGCTTGCGGGCTGCGCCGGGCCGGCCGCAGCCAGCTGCACGGAGCGGTAGACCTGCATCCGGCTGCCCCCGACACCGATCACCAACGCCGCGGCCGTGGATGCGACCAGCACCGCCGCCGCCAGGGCAAAACGACCGCCGCGCGCCCGCAGGCGGCGGTGCGCCCGCAGCTCGACCACGTCGTGCTCGCCGAGCGCCGCGGAGCGTGCGGCGGCGTGGAGGTGGGCAGGCGGCGCCTCCGGCGCTCCCGCCTCGCGCAGCATTTCCTCGATCTCGATCATCCGCCGCTCGTCGCTCATGACACCACCCGCTGGTCGGCCAGCCGCGCGGCCAGCCGCGCCAGCCCGCTTCGTGTTCGTGTCTTCACCGTACCCAGAGGCAGCGAAAGCCGATCCGCAACCTCGCTCTGGCTGAGTCCGTTGAAGTAGGCCAGCTCGATCACCTCGCGCTCGCGCTCGGGCAGCGCATCGACCGCGGCGTGCACGGCGAACGCCTCCAGGCCGGCCGCCGCCTGCTCGTCGGGGCCGGCGGCGGGGTCGGCGTGCTCGGGCAGCTCGCCGACGGCAACCGGCGTGCGTGCGCGCAGCACGTCCGCGGCTGCATTCCGGGAGATGGCGAACATCCATCCGGAGGCCGACCCACGCTCGCGGCGATAGCCCTTCGCGGCCCGCCACACCGAGGCAAACGCCTCCTGCACCACGTCCTCGCTGCGGCCGCGGTCGCCGAGCGTGCGGCGCACCACCGAGAACACCGCGCGGGCGTAGCGCTGGTAGAGCACCTCGAACGCCTCCGCGTCGCGCCGCTGCGCGACCAGTTCGAGCAGGTCCTCGTCGCTGAGAGCCGACAGGTCCACGGCGACCAGCCTAGCTGGGCGGACGGGTGCTGCGTGGGTGCAGACCTCGGTGAGCGCGACGGAGTCCATCGCACCACATACGGACCCGAGCCGGGAACGGATTGGGAGGCGCGGGCGGCGCCGCCGGAGAGGCGGGGCCTACGCCCGCACCCGGCAACGGCTGCACGGCGTCGTCCCAGGAGTAGGACGACGGTCACTCGGAAGGGGGATCGTGCGAAATGCAGGCATTTTCCGAAACTGGCAACATGATCTTCGACTGCTACGAGGACGAGCTTCGGGTCAAGAGAGTGGGCCCCCACACCTGGCGGAACTACACCTCCACGCGAGATCGGTTCCTTCGCTGGCTCCATGACCGGGGCTTGGAGCCGGAGTCAGTGACGCACCGAGACATGCTGGCTTACGTCGCTTCGATGCAGGATCTGCAGCCTTCGACCGTCGAGCGTCATTGGCGCACTCTCCACGCCGCCTACCGACGAGCGGCCGACAAGTACAAGCTGATCGACGAGGATCCAACCGCCGACCTGCCACTCCCTCCCGTCAGGAACTCTCGCCCCTTCGCCTTCTCGGCCGCGGACCTGCGCGCAATCAAGGCCGAGATAACCCGGCCGCAGGACTGGCTGGCCTTTCACCTCCTCGCATACACCGGCATGCGCTCGGTCGAGTGCCGACGCCTGAAGTGGGAAGACGTGAACTTGGTGAAGAACACGATTCGAGTCACCGGTAAGCAGACTCGACGGGGGGACGACGAGCGGTTGGTGCCGATTCACCCAGCCTTACGGGCGGTGCTCCTCGAACAGAATCAGGTGCTGGGCCGCCACGTGCTCCGCGGCAGGTTCAACAGCTGCCAGGCTGGCGAAATGCTGTGTGAGAGCGCAATGGCCGCGGCCATCAAGCGGAACATCCCGTCCCACGTGGATCGCCCTTCCGGCGATGTCTGCCACCCGATCCGTCGGGCAGTGGCCAGCTCCCTACGCCGAAACGGCGTCGACCTCGACACGATCGACCGACTTCTCGGTTGGGCGCCAGCGTCTATGCGGGCTCGCCGGTACATGGATTTCGAGCCCGCCGATTTCAGCCGGGCGATCCTCCGGCTTTGGGCAGACGACCCGCTCTAGCCGCGAAGCAATTGGAGGTCACCTGTCGGGCCAGATCTCGCGGGTGGCGGGGTGGTTGTTGACCCAGTCCAAGGCATGAACAGCCAGGCCTTCGAAGCAGCCCGCGACTGCGCGTGCCAACTGGTCTTCTTCGGCCACTGAGAGATTGCGCGTGAAGACGGCGCGAAGGGCGTCGCCGTAGGAAACCCGCAACGGGTTGTCTGTGGCGTCGGGCGTCAGGGTGAGGATGCGAAACTCGCGCTCGGTTGACCAGTCACACAGCTTCTGGAAGAAGAGCGTTCGCCAGTCAGCTCTGAAGCAGCGCTCGACGGCTCCGGTGTGACCGTGGGTTGCCACCTCGGCCTCCGAGATCGAAACTCCAGTTGCTGGTCGACATACTGGGTGTCGTCGCAGTAGATGTCGCCCGCCGGAAGGCCCTAGCCGACCAGGCTGGCCTTGACGGCCTCGATCAATTTCTCGCGTTCGAGCCGATGCACACCGCTCGGTAGTCGTTTGTCGTCCCGGCGGCCCGGACCCCATACATCTCCCAGAGTCTGGGGCGTGCGAAACCTCGTTGATACAGGTCGTCGGCGGGGTCATCCGTGGTGAAGGAGATCTCTTGACCCGCCGCCGAAGGTCTTGCAGCGGGTCGTGAAGGCTTGCCTGCAAGGCGTTCCGCGCCGGCGTGGTCTTGGGCCCAGGGGTTGCCGGCAGCCACTCACGTGACTCTCGAGGGTCTCTGGCTCCGCAAACGTGCTGCCGTCGCCGAGGGGGGGGCCACCCGCGAGGCCGAGCGGGGCATCTCGAGGCGGGCGATTCGGTCGGCGGCTCGCTGGAGCCCGCGCGCCGTGCGCGCCACCACCGCCCTCTGCGCGTCGACGGCCGCCCGGTCTCTCTGCACCTGTGATGTCAGGTGGTCAGCGCGCTGGATGGCCTGCATCAGCGTCACGCTCGTGTCCGCCAGCGCTCGCGACGGGGCTGATGCCCAGCAGGAGCGCGCCCGCCACCACGGCGGCTGCGCGCAACGCGCGCATCACGGAGACGCGCCCTCGAGCGAGGAGACCTGAACCTTCCCCTGCACCGGGCCGACACGGTAGGTGAGGCTGAGCGGCAGCTGCGGCGTGTAGCGGAACGCGCCGCCGGGCGGGATGGGGCCGGATCGCACCGGCTCGTGGTCGAACACCACGCGCTTCACCGACCCCGTCGTGTTGCGAAAGACGATCGTCTTTCCGACCAACGAGACGAGCCACAGCGGGCGCACGCTGCCGGCCGTGATCAGCACGGTCTGGCCGTTGTCGAAGTTCGGGTCGATAGCCGCTGGCGCCGAGGACGGCGCCCCGCTGCCGACCGTGCTGCCCGAGGCGCTGCCGGCACATCCAGCGGCAAGCGCTGCAGCCAGGGCGACGAGGCAGAGCAGGCGGGTCACAGCGTTCCGGGTAGGAACCGGTCGAGGTTCTGGTAGGCGAGAAGCAGCAGCATCATCAGCGGAGGCGTCGTCACCAGGTGGGCGGCCGGCCGCGGCCAGCTGCGGTACACATGAACCGCGCCGTATGCGCCGCCGCCGAGGGCGATCAGCCAGATCACCGCCAGGTACAGGCCTGCTGTATCGCCGCTCGTGCCGGCCTCGTCTACCCCCGCCGCAGCCGGCGGCCGGGTCGCCACCCCGATCGGATTGCCCTTCAGCGTCGCCGTCACCGCCCGGCGGTCGCTGCCGAACGCCGACGTCGAGGTGATCAGCGTCAGGCGGCTGTCGGCCGTCGGGCCGATCACGTCCGGCTGGCCGGGACTGACCACCTGGCTGCCTGCGACCGTGTAGGTGAAGTGCCCCTGGCCGGTGAGGACGTCGATCGTGTCGCCCTTCTGCAGCTGGTCGAGGCGGGCGAACGGGCTGCCGTAGGTCAGACGGTGCCCGAGGATCACAGAGTTCCCGAACTCACCCGGCAACGGCGAGCTCGGCAGGTGCCCGGGGCCCTCCTTCAGGTCGGAGGGCGAGCTACCTTCGACCACGACCTGGTTCAGACCGATGGCCGGGATGCGGATGATCGCCGCGGGACCGCTTTGCACCGGTGCGTCGGGCGCATCGAACTGCGCGATGGCGAGCCGCTGGCGGAACGTCGAGAGCAGCGACCGCTGGCTGCGGTGCTCGAGCTGGTTGGTGTAGGCGAACTCGTACAGCATGAACAGCGCGATCGCAAGGCCCATGACCAGCAGCACGATGCCCGCCGTCGCCGCGGCACGGCGACGCGCGACGCGTGGAGTCGGATCCGCGACAGGACCGGGCACCGGACCGGCGGCGACGAGGGGAGGGTTGGGAGTCGTCGCCGCCGGTGCCGGTGCGGGTGGGTGTGTAGCCTCGGAGGGTACGGCGCGAAGGCGCCGTCGCTC
>Ga0066662_10001708_pt1 | contig 10219 bp, 6 predicted proteins | sample GraSoiAngelo_111_FD_133939 | JGI IMG/M metagenome (GOLD analysis project Ga0066662, IMG submission 133939) | Grasslands soil microbial communities from the Angelo Coastal Reserve, California, USA - 14_0903_12_40cm | ecosystem: Environmental > Terrestrial > Soil > Grasslands | place: USA... | reverse complement strand
GGTCCCCAACCACAGGGTGTCCAATGGCTTTCAGGTGCAGGCGTATCTGGTGGGTGCGGCCAGTCTCCAACTGCAGCAACAGCAAAGTGTGGCGGGCGAAGCGTTCTAATACACGGAAATGGGTGCGCGCTTCCCGGCTGCCCACCGCGGTGATAGCCATCTGCTGCCGGTGGCGAGGGTCGCGCCCAATGGGCGCATCGATACTTCCCTGGTCGAGGGCAATGTTTCCCTCGACCAGGGCGATATAGCGTTTGACGATGGCGTGCCGTTTCATCTGCTCCACCAGTACCGCATGAGCGCGCGCGTGCCTGGCCACGATCATCAGCCCGGAGGTATCCTTATCCAGGCGATGCACGATCCCCGGTCGCGCATCCGCGCCAACGCCTTGCAGGTCCGGCAGGTATGCCAGCAGCGCGTTGACCAGCGTATCATCATGGTGCCCAGGAGCAGGATGCACGACCATCCCCGCCGCTTTATTCACCACCAATACATCCTCGTCCTCGTAGACGATGTCGAGCGGTAGAAACTGTGGCCGGACCTTGCTCGTTGTAGCTTTAGGAGCAAGTGAAACAAGCTGTATCTCGTCTCCTGTTCTCAGCATATAACCTGCTTTACTCGCCTGGCCATTCACAAGCACCGCCCCACCGGCAATCGATTGTTGGATACTGGTGCGTGAGATATCGCTCAGCACGCTTGCCAGGTAACGATCAAGGCGCTGACCGGCTTCACCTGATGTAACAGGCAGGACAGTTCTGTCGTCAGGCAGAGATGGTTGCATGCTCATGAGAAAGGGGTACTCCGCTGCTGGTTTTCAAGAGAGTTTCCCTGGCTATCCGCAGGCGCTTTCTGTGTATCTGGCGTCTTGCTCGTGGGATGAGGGCGACGCATGCCGCCAAAGAGAATAGAGACGAAAAGCAGGAAGATGCCTACTGAAATGGCAGCGTCGGCGATGTTGAAGATGGCAAAGTAGAAGCCGATTTGCGGGATGCGGAACGAAATGAAGTCAACGACGTTTCCACCGTTGCGCGCTCTATCGATCAGGTTTCCCACTGCGCCGCCAATAATCATGCCGAAAATGAGTTTCATTGCCAACGGGCCGGAATTGAGCATGCGCAGGTAGAGGTAGGAGATGACGGCGATCGCGGCGACAATCAGTACTACCAGGACGATGCTGTTGGCGAAGAGGCTAAACGCCGCCCCATTATTGCGGATATAGTAGAGAATCAAGTACTGGCCGATCAGATGGATCTGGGGGCCAAATTCTGGGGGGCCCAGGTGTTCAACTACCAGCGCCTTGGTCCATTGATCGAGTACGACCACCAGAACGGCCGTAAGTAGTGCCGATACGTCGTAGATGCGAGCGCGTCTATTTGTCACGTTACTCTCTTCTTTCTTGCTTCGTTTGTAAGCATGTCTATTGTACCTGATCTGGCGACCGTTGAAAAGATGCTTTAAGATATGAATGATTGCAGTAGCGGCCCAACGCTGAGGCAAAAGCATAAGCAGATATACTCCTACGAGGGGAAGAAACGCCTGCAAAACGACGAAGTTTTCCATGTTCACAAACCCTTGCGGTATTTCAAACATCTGCGTATAGAACAGCATAGTGTGTACGCGCTTTTTCTCATCACGCTGGCCGTCGCCTTGCGCGTCGTTCTGATTGCGCAGGGCTGGCCGAATCTCAATAGCGATGAGGGGACCATGGGTCTCATGGCGCTGCATGTTGCCTATCGCGGAGAAATGCCTGTCTTCTTCTACGGGCAGGGCTACATGGGATCGCTGGAGGCCTACCTTGCCGCGCCCCTGTTCCAACTCTTTGGCCCTTCGGCATTTATGCTCCGCCTTGGTCTGCTCTTGCTGTACTTGCTCTTCCTGGTCAATATGTTTCAGCTGACCAGGACGCTCTATACGAAAGGATTTGCGCTCTTCATCCTGTTCTTGCTGAGCTTCGGGTCTGCTCAGTTGCTCTCCCTTCAACTGTCGGCGACGGGAGGCCACCCGGACACGCCTTTCTTTGGCTCGCTCCTGGTACTTTACACGCTCGTGTTGGCCCGCACAGCCGGTGAAAAACCCTTAACACAAGAACGGCTCCGGCGCGTGCTGGCCTACACAGGTTGGGGACTGGTTGCGGGGCTGGCGTTGTGGACCGATCCCCTGCTGATCCCGTATATTGTGATGTCGGGATGGCTCTTGCTGCGTTTTTGCCGCTGCGAACTGCGTCGGCCCGTTATACTCTTCTCGGTGCTCGGCTTCGCTCTGCCCATCGTGCCGGTCATTATCTATAACCTTCGTGTGCCACTCGACCTGAGTACATTTTCTGTTATAGGCAGCGCCATCTGGGTAAATGGAGGCAAGCTTGAAGTTGCCTCTCCGCTGTCCAGGATTCTCGGCACGCTGTTCGTTACGCTCCCGCGTGCCACGGGAGGGAACGTGCTCTGCAACGTTCCGGATGCCTACGCCTGGCCGCTCTTCGCCTCCCAGCATGCCGCTCCCTGCACCGTGGTCAATGGTCTTTGGGGTGGAGGATACTTGTGCTTGATGACCATCGCCGCTGTTGTAGCATGGAGAACCTATCGCGCAATGAAGCAAGCGGCTCAGATTCAGCCCTGGACGGGTGTGCAGCGGCGTGAGGCTGTGGATGCCTTTGCCCAATTGATGGTCGTCGGCAGCGTCGTGTTTACTCTCATCGCCTATGCCAATAGTTCACCCGCAGGACTTGACCCCGTCTACGCCAACGGTTCAGCGGCAGGCTTTGACTCCGAAGGCGCTGCCCGCTACCTCAATGGTTTATCCATTGCCGTGCCAGTTATTCTCTGGCCTCTCTGGAGGGCGAGGCAGATCTTCAAGCCAGCCCTCCTCGCTCTGAGTACAAGGATAGCGAGGTATGTATTACTGCTCATGATTGCACTGTCATTTGTGCTTGGCTGGGTGCAAACGCTTAACCTCATACCGGTCGCGCAGCGTGAGAATCGGCACGATACGGCCCTGGTGCAGGACCTGCTCAAGATGGGTGTCACCCACATCTACACCGACTATTGGACATGTGATCGTGTTGCATTCGAGAGTACCGAGCGTATCATTTGCAGCGTAGTAGATGAACGGCTGCAATATGGCAGAAATCGCTACACACCCTACACGCCAATAGTGAAAGCCGACCCGAAAGCAGCCTGGGTGTTTCCTCTAGATTCTCAGCAAGCCCACGCGTTTGCGAAAAAGGCATTTGCGACGCGTCACCCCTACCGTTCAAGGATCAAGGATGGATATGTGATCTACCAACCTCAGATTCAATGACCACCGAGATGCCTCGCACACCTGTTTGCTATGCTTCCTCGAGGTTCTCTTGCTCTAATTTAGCCTGGCACTTGACATCGTACCGGGCCCATGGAATGGCTTCTAAGCGCTTTTCCGGGATGGGTTGCCCGCAATTGAGGCATTGCCCGTAAGTACCTTGATCGATACGCTCGAGCGCACTCTGTACTTCTGTGAGCAATGCTTGCTCATTCACCAGGAGGGATTGTTCTTGCTGCGTCTCAAGGAAGTCTACCGCCACCTCTTCGAAATCTTGTGGTCCCTCGCTCGCCTCAATAGGGTCGACCGGCTGCGGGTGCGCCTCCGTCAACCCCGCAATATTTCTTTGCAGCTCATCGCGTTTTGCTTCAAGTCGCGACTTCATGGCCTTAAGATCGATGGACATTCTACACATCCTTTCTTTCAATAATGGTGGGTACCGTACTGTATTGTACCTCCTTTTTCTCCAATGGAACAGAACTACTATGGTAGAAAGGTGCTGGATTCCTGGTTTGTGCTTGCATTGTGATGTTGGGTGGAGATACAGAAGAATATACGGTTTGAAGCAAGAAAAGGCTTCAGTAGCAAGCATATGTAATCATAGCATCATAAAACTGCGTGTGATGGTTGATCGAGTCTGTGCCGCATCCATCGGATCAACCATCACTGAGCATTGGAGGAGTCGACAGCATGATGAGCTTCTGCTGTTCTACTACTTCATGTATAGATACGTTACGATGTTACATCATCTCGGGCATGAAACATTCCCGAAACCACATCTATGAGGGGGGGATAGAACTCCGGTAATTCCTTCAAAAGCGCGTCGAGAAGACGCCGGGGTGTGCACGCGTATTCCGGCGTATACGGGTTCAAGGTCATCGCCAGGACGCGGATAGACCTGGCAACCCTCACCATGAGTCCTCGCGCAGCTAATCGTTGGAGCGTCACCGAGTGGCAAAAAACCTTTGTGCCATCCTCAACGACTAATTCCCCCTGCGCATTGGTGAAATGCGGCGGCAAAGCAGCAAGTAATGCCCGTGAGAGTTCCTCAGTCAACGCACCTCGTAAGAAGCACACAGGATGGTCATGTGTGTCTATCTGACCGGCTATCCACCTGGCCTCATCCGCAGGTTCAACAGTCCCGGCTGGCGCGGTCGAACCGGAAGAATGCAAGTTCTCTGTGCCATGTCTCTCTGGAGAGAAGAGGAGCAGCCGTTGCTGTGCATGATACTTCCTATAGGCATCAGCCCAGGTTGATTGCTGGATGGAAAGCCGCGCGAGCGCGTCCACTGTGCGCCGCGCAGCCAGCTCGGGAGTCCGTGCCAAGCTCGCGCCGGTGCAGAGAATACAGGCATCCGTGATGCCAGGGGCGGCTGCCCCCAGGCGATTAATCGCGCCATCCACGATTCCCAGGCGCGCCCCATATGTATGCAGTTGGTCGAGCGCGTTGCGTAGGTCGCGCAGCAAGGTGGGGCCAGCGATGATAATCCGTCCGGGATGTTGTATGCGCGCCAGCAATACCGCTCCCAGGGCAGTCCTTCCCGGAAGCTGGCGCAGTCGCTCGATCCGCGCACCCTCGCTTTCTGCCTGGAGCAGCAGAGTGGCGGTGGTGGCAACCAGCATCCCTGCTTCAGGGACATAGCGCGGCTTGGGAAGGCCGGTCAACGCGTCGATAGCCTCCCCATCCAGTCCAAGCGAGGTTAGAGCCAGCTCATCTGCGCGGTAGAGCTGCTCACCCAATAAGGTTGCTACAAGGTGATTGGTCGTGGTTGTTTTGCCGACATTCTTGGCAAGCCCTACCAGGGAGAGCCGTGAAATGTGCGCGTTCGCCACTATGTGGGCAAGGTATGCAGTCATCGCTGTGAAATTATTCCTGTCTGCCGGACGAGCCGAACCGCTGGTTAAAAATAGCGCGGAGCGCGGGGTAATCGCGCAACAACTGGAGGGCAACGGCTCCATGATCTGGCATATAGCCATTGCCAATGTGCATTTCGACCTGGCGTGCCATACCCTCAGCACCTAGCGCGGCAGCCGTAAAACTGGTCGCCATGCTGAAAAAGAGAATGCGTCCCTCAGCTTTCGTGAGCAGGATAGTGGCAAATTCGGTATTGGGCACATTGACGACATTAATCGCCAGGTCTGCCAGGTAGTCGCGCCCCTTGCAGGCTTGTTGCACGCGCTCAACCAGTTCTAATGGCCTGGTCGCATTGCCCTGAACCAGCACATCCGCAACGCCCAGGGCAGCCACGTCACGCAAGGCTTTGTCGCTATATTCTACTGCGATAATTTCGCCGTCTGAGCCAAGACGTTGGCGCAGCGCGCACAAGGTGAGCATGCCCGCCGTTCCGCCCGCGCCGAGGACCGTCACGCGCTGTCCTGGTTGAGCGAGCGCAGATACTCGCGAGGGCGCGCCCGCCACGTCCAACGTGACCACGACCATGTCCCGCGGTAAATCCTGTGGCAGCTTTGCGAGCGGATTGCTGCGAAAGAAGATGGCCTTACCCTGTACTTCAAGCTCGCAGCGAGCCGGGTGGATGGCGTCGATGCGCTCAAGAAAGAGCGGGAGCCAGCTTAAAGAGGTCAGGCTGACGATGGTATCTCCTATAGCCAGACCATGCGCTTTCCCAAACTGCTCGTCGAGTACCTCTACGGTACCGATCAGGACACCGCCAGAACCTGTGACAGGATTATGCATTTTGCCGCGCTGTGCTACGATGGCCAGGATATGCTCCTTCATACGTTCCTGGTCCCCGTGGCACTCTTGCACAATCTGCGTGAAGCTGGCGGAGTCGATGTGCAGCGCGTGTACATCGATCAGCGTTTCGGTTGGCCATGCTTTGGGTGTATTATCAAGCCTCCAGGCCGGCTGTGGCAATGCTCCCTCTGGCTCGATGACGCGGTGAATGCCCAGCGACCGTATAACATCCTGGTTGGCAAAATCTGGTATCAAGCTATCTCCTGATTCGTGTTCCTCTGTCTCGTTAAGGCAGGGATCAACCGTTTGGTGCTATCCCCATTTTACTTGCAAAAAGTGTTCATGGGGATAGAGTAATCTACACTGCCACTGCGCTTGGGACAGCGGCGGTGTAGATTTCCTGAAAGCCGGTGCGCGTATCATTCCAGAAGGGATGCACGAACAGGTTATCGGCTGCTAGCCCCTGGTAGTCGCCGATAAATTGCGAGCCGCTGCTATTCACCGGGGCATTGACCGCCGGATCCCAGCTCTGGGTCGTGACGCGCACATTGGGGAGGAACGATGCCCCGTGATCGATGGACTGCGCGAGGAACACATCAATGAGCCTGTGCTGCGGATCAACGCGCGTATCGAAAAACGAGATGCTGATGACGCCGTCGGGCGCGACAGCCATCTGCGGCTGGAACTGCTCCGCCCCGTTGCCTATGGCATCATCGTTGACGCGCCGGGGCACGCTCCAGGTTAGCCCGTGATTGTTGGAGGTGCTGAAGAGGATATCCGCATCGCCGCTGGTCAGGTTCGCCCAGGCGATGTAGAGCTGGCCAGTCACAGGGTCGCAGGCGAAGGCGGGTAGTGTCAAGTTGCTGTAGCGCTCATGCGGGAAATAGCCATTAATATGGCGAATGGCGGCAATCGACACGGGCGCGCTCCAGGTCGTTCCTCCGTCGGGCGAGGTCACAACCAGCAGTCGGTCGGGAAAGTATTGCCCGGCCTGAGCGTTTTCACCAAGCGAGTTGACGAACGCGACCGCCAACGTCCCGTCCGGCTCGACGACAGGCGTTGCTCCGATGCCTTTATTGCAACTGGTCGAAAGCGACGAACTATTGGGTAGACTATGGGTGCAGAAAGGGGCGTTCCCCTCGATCGTCTGCGGCGGCGTGAAGGTTTTCCCGCCATTGGTAGAGCGCGAGAAGGCGATTTCTTCGACGCAGGAATTGCTCACCTTCCCGACATCTCCCTCACTACATCCCCCTCCATGTTCATAGGACCAGACAACGTAGAGTTTCCCCCGGTTCGGCCCGTTCGTGCGGTCAACGGCGATCCAGGGTTTGTCGTTGAAGACCTCGTTCTCCGGGCTTTCAAAGATGTTGATCGGGTTGCTGAAGGTGCGCCCGTCATTAGCGGAGGTCGAGACCGCGATACCGCTCATGCCCCCTTGCCCCTGGAACATCACGACTGCATAGACCTGATTGTGTGTACCGAAGGCGAAGGCGATATTTGTGGTGAGTGTATAGCGCTGCTGGAAGCCGGGGAAGACGCCACCATCCGCCCAGGTACAGCCACCATCGAACGAGACAAAATAGCCATTCAGGGGCTGATACTTCGCCGGATTGGGGAAGAATTTGGTGCCACCGACCAGGTTGAGCGGGTTGTCAGGATTTTCCACGAGCATCGGCTCGCTGTGTGCCTGGTAGTGATCATGGCTGACGCGTACGTTGACGTACGGCGCCTGCAGATTCGCCCCCAGCCTGACGCAGGTGCCACCGCCAGGCAGGGTATAGGATACTGTCGGCGTAGGCGTCAAATTAGAAAGGAGAGTCGGCTGTGTACTGCTCTGGCTGCACGCATAGAGCGGGAGCAGGAAGCAAACGAGGAGGGGGAGTCGGCGAGTGAGCCAGCGAAACGGAGAAATCATGTAGTGTACCCCCAGTTCAGAAAATGTTTCCCGAATGATCCGGGCAGAAAGAATGAATTTTTTTAATAATATTCACGATCTTTCCTCTCATCTGAAACGAAGATGTGCGCCGGGATTAGCACGATTAGTACCTCTGGGTAAGGGAATGTAGTAAGTATATCATGTTCGTTAACTCGTGCTTCGGTTTCAGGGTCTGTATCCTTGTACCTTCATCTCTCCGTTGCATAAGTGAGAGGCTGATTCGTCTCTATAATAGAGGCTGTGCTAACAGACCGGGGTGATAGGAAAGCTGGCTGGCCTCGCTTGGGATACTTCCCATATATGCTATGCTTTAATATGGATGGCACTTGTATTTCTGATGTTGTAAAAGGATGCTCTGATGAGTACACTTCAACCCGATAATGCGCCGGAAGGCACATCTACAATAGACTCGGATATCCCGTCAATTTTTAGCGATTTCGACCTGTACCTCTTTGGGCAGGGCAAGCATTATCGCATCTACGAGAAGATGGGCGCGCACCCGCGCACGGTCAATGGAGTGACGGGGGTCAATTTCGCCGTCTGGGCGCCGCATGCGCTGGCGGTCTCGGTGGTTGGTGATTTCAATGGCTGGAATCGTAACGCCAATCCAATGCATCGCCGTCACAATGATCTGGGGGTATGGGAATGCTTTGTGCCGGGGCTGCAGGTCGGCGCGCTCTATAAATATGCCATCTACTCAAGTGTGAACAATTATACCGTTGAGAAGACTGACCCCTATGGTTTCGCGGCTGAACTTCGTCCTAAAACTGCCAGTATCGTCACCGATATTCACCGGCATACCTGGCAGGACAGCGACTGGATGGAGCATCGTGGAGAGCACCAGCGGCTGGATTCGCCGATCTCCATCTACGAAGTGCACCTGGGTTCGTGGAAGCACGCTTCTGAGCGGCATGTCCAGGGGGCGGAAGAGGAAGACCGCTTCCTGACCTATCGTGAACTGGCTGTGGAACTGGCTGCGTACGTCAAAGACATGGGGTTTACGCATATCGAACTATTGCCCATCACCGAGTATCCCTATGATGGCTCGTGGGGCTACCAGGTCACCGGCTACTACGCGCCTACCAGTCGCTTTGGCACGCCCGAAGATTTTCAATTCTTCGTGGATTACCTCCACCAGCAGGGGATCGGCATCATTCTGGATTGGGTGCCGTCGCACTTTCCCAAAGATGGGCATGCCTTGAACTACTTTGATGGAACGCACCTCTACGAATATGCTGATACTCGCAAGGGCGAGCATAAAGAGTGGGGAACGCTGGTTTTTGATTATGGTCGCAGCGAGGTACGCAATTTCCTCATCGCCAATGCCCTGTTCTGGCTGAGAGAATATCATATCGATGGCCTGCGTGTGGATGCCGTTGCTTCGATGCTCTACCTGGATTACCTGCGCAAACCGGGTGAGTGGATCGCTAATCAGTATGGCGGAAGAGAGCACCTGGAGGCGGTGGACTTCCTGCGCCAATTGAATGAGGCGGTCTACGCGGAGCAGCCCGGAACGCTCACCATTGCTGAGGAGTCCACTTCGTGGCCACTGGTGAGCAGGCCGACCTACGTTGGTGGGCTGGGGTTTAGCATGAAGTGGAATATGGGCTGGATGCACGACATGCTGCATTATATGCATCTGGACCCTATTCATCGCCGCTTTCACCAGAACGACATCACCTTCTCGCTGATGTATGCCTATTCCGAAAACTTCATCTTGCCGCTTTCTCACGATGAGGTGGTGCACATCAAAGGATCGATGATCAACAAGATGACGGGTGATCTGTGGCAGCGGTTCGCGAATCTGCGCGCGTTCTATGGATATATGTGGGGCCACCCGGGAAAAAAGCTCTTGTTTATGGGAGCCGAATTCGCCCAGTGGAGCGAGTGGAATTACAAAGAAAGCCTCGATTGGCACTTATTGCAGCCGCCAAGCGATCCGCGCCACGCCCAATTGCGCTCATTCGTGCGTGACCTGAATCATCTTTACACGCGGGAACCCGCGCTGAGCGAGCTAGATACGAGCCCGGAAGGGTTTTCCTGGATCGATTGCCATGATACCGAGAACAGTGTAATCTCATTTCAGCGTCGTGGAAAAAAAGAGGCGGATACGCTCGTATTTATATGTAATTTTACTCCGGTGGTGCGCTACGATTACAGGCTGGACGTTCCACACAAGGGAGTCTATCGTGAAATACTCAATAGCGATACCACTCAGTATGGTGGCAGTGGAGTGGTAAATATGCAGCCAATGCTCAGCACGCCGGGAAACTGGCAGGAATGTTCGCACTCTATTCTGT
>Ga0066662_10001706_pt1 | contig 10223 bp, 9 predicted proteins | sample GraSoiAngelo_111_FD_133939 | JGI IMG/M metagenome (GOLD analysis project Ga0066662, IMG submission 133939) | Grasslands soil microbial communities from the Angelo Coastal Reserve, California, USA - 14_0903_12_40cm | ecosystem: Environmental > Terrestrial > Soil > Grasslands | place: USA... | reverse complement strand
CGCGGTCGTCGCGCGCGCGCTCGAGACCGAGTGGCGGCCGGTCGCGACCTTCGGCGCCAAGGTGATCTTCGAGCACGGCGCCCCGCCGGCCGCGCGCGAGGCGCTCGCGGTCGCCGACCCGCTCGCGGTCGACTGGCTCAGGAGCGGCTGGTACGCCGCCGACGACGCGCGGCGGGCGACCGCGCGCTGGTCGGCGCCGCAGGCGTCCGCGGTGCTGCGCGCGGCGCGCGGCGACGACACGCTATCGGTCGAGTACTCGGCCTTCGAGGTGCCGTCGGAGCCGCGCACGCTGACCGTCTCGGCGAACGACCGCGTCGTCGGGCGCGTCCCGCTGACGCCGGGCGAGCACCACGATCTCTTCCCGCTCGGCCCCCAGGCGGCCGGCGACGTGCGCGTCGCGCTCGACGCCGGCCCTCCGCTGCCCGCCTCCGACCTGCGCACGCTCGGGATCCTCGTCTCCGAACTGCGGCTGGGACCGCGCGCGAAGCTCGCCGCGGCGCACCCGGCCGGAGCGCGCGCCGCCGGGAACGGCGTCGTGACGCAGACGCGGATGGCGGCGCTCGACCCGCGCGGCACGTTCTGGGACCGCGCGGCGAACAGCGTGCACGTCGTCGTGGCGCCGGTCAACGACCTGCGCGCGCTCGAGTACTTGCAGATCCTGATCAACACCAACCTCACCGGCGTCGACGCGTGCTACATCAGCCTGGCGCCCGCGTCGAAGTCGATCTCGCTCGCGCACGACGTCGGCACCGACTGGCCGCCGCCGGTCGAGGCCGGCAAAGCGGGCCCTTCGTTCACCAACGCGCAGTGCGCGCTCGACCCCGGCCAGGTCCGCGGCGGGCTGGGCGGCGGGCGGCTCGAGTACACCGTCCCGGCCGCGCTCGCGGCGGACTTCGCCAAGCGCGACGTGCACGCGTGGGTGAAGGCGCAGCCGGCCGGCGGGCCGCCGAGCGACTGGCTCCAGCTGCCGGTGCGCGCCGGCCGGCGCTGAGGCTAGACGGTCAGCCCGTCGTCGCGGTACGACCGCTCGATCGGGATGCTGTAGTGCTCGGGCCGGTGGCGCGCGAAGTCGTTCTCGACCACCCGGCGGTGGAGGTCGGCGGCGATCCGCTCCGACGACTTTCCGTCGCCCAGCACGCTGAAGTCCCAGCGCTTCCCGAACAGCGACTCCAGCTTGCGGAACACGACGTCCGCCGGGTACTCCTCCGGCTCGGCCGGATCGAACTTGACGCTCGAGCCGACGTCGTACACCTGCGGCCGCTCCGTCGACTTGCGCATCTGCAGCGACGGAACTTGCAGCACGCACGTCTCCTCGACGACGGTGCCGGAGTCGGTGATGACGCCGCGCGAGTTCACCGTCAGGCACAGCATCTCGTCGTAGCCGATCGGGTCGACCATGCTCACGTGCGGCGGCAGCCCGATGCCGAGCTGCTTGATGACCTTTTGCGTGCGGTAGCTGGCCGGGAAGTAGACCGTGTGCGGGGAGGCCGCCAGCAGCGCGACGATCGCGCGCAGCGAGGACTCGACGTGCACGTTCTCGCGGCGGTGGCAGGTCATCAGGTAGAACTCGTCCTTCTCCACCCCGCGTGAGGCGAAGAACTCCGGCGTCGCCATCTCGTCGAACTTGGCCTTGCGCGAGAAGTAGTAGTGCTCCAGGATGTCCACGATCGGGTTCGTCACCACGACGATGTTGCGCGGGTTGAGCCCCTCGCGGACGCCCTGCTCCTTGTACTCGTCGAAGTAGGTGTAGATGACGTCGGCCAGGTGGTCGATCGTGGTGCGGTACTTCTCCTCCGGCATGCGCCAGTCGTAGGAGCGCATGCAGCCCTCGATGTGGACGATCGGGATGTTCAGCTGCGCCGCGGCGATCGCGCCGGTCGTCGTGTTCGTGTCGCCGAGGAAGACCGCGGCGACGGGGTCGAGCTGCTCGAGCACCTTGTACAGCCGCGACACGACCGACGCGACGACGTCGGCGTCCGTGTCGCCGCCCGCGCCGAGATCGATTTGCGCCGGCGCGACGTCGAGCTCGCGAAAGAAGATGTCCTTCAGGTTGTCGGAGTAGTGCTGCCCCGACCAGATGAAGACGAACTCCATGTCCGGATAGCGCCGCAGCTGGTTGATGACCAGCGCGGCGCGGATGACGTCGGGGCGGATTCCCAGGATGAACGCGAGCTTCTTCATGTCCTCATCTCGAGCTGAGCAGTTCGGCGAGTAGCCGTTCCCACGGAACGGGTTCGGGCACGAGCGCGTTGAGCGCGCCGTACCGGCTGGCGAGCACGCGGCCGGCCGTTCCGGCGCCGGATCTGCCGCGCCCGACGCTGCGTCTCCCGCCGCTCGCCGCATCGAGCGCCGCGAGGAGATCGTACTTCGTGATCGTCGGGTTGGGGCAGAAGTGGTGGACGTGCGAGATGCCGCGCAGCCGTTCGAACGCGTCGCGCTCGATCGTTTCGGCGAACGCGTCGGCGAGCTGCAACGTGGTCACGCCGTTCCAGCGCTGGTCTTCAAATCCGGTCAGGCTCGACCCTTCCGGCGTGCCGAGAAACCACTCGACCAAACCGCGGCCGTTCGCGCGGTCGGCGCCGATCAGCGAGCAGCGCACCGAGATCGCGTTCGCGGCGCGGCTCTCGCCGAGCGCTTTCGTCTTGCCGTAGACGTCGGTCGCATCGGGCGGCGACGTCTCGTCGTACGGCTCGCTCGAGCGCCCGCTGAAGACGCCGTCGGTCGAGACGTGCAGCACGCGCGCGCCGTGGCGCGCCGCGGCTTCGGCGAGCGCGAGGGGAAACAGCGCGTTCGTCTCGGCCGCGGCGCGGCGGCGCGCGTCGTCGGTCTCGAGCGACGGGTGCGCGAGCACCGCGACGCAGTTGATCACGTAGTCGTACCGGCCGGCGCGCAAGATCGCGCCGAGCGCCGCCTCGTCGCCGGCGCGCAGGTAGCGCGGCGCGCTCGGATCGCGCCGCTGCGTACCGTCCGCGTGCGCGAAGCGCGCGGCGAGGCGCGCGCGCGCGGCGGCTCCCAGCATCCCCGTCGCGCCGGCGACGAGGATGCGCGCGCCGCGGCCGGAGCTCAGAAGAACCGCAGCGCCGGCAGCGGGGTCGACCACAGCCCGCCGAACCAGCCTTCTTTCGCGCGGATGTGGTCGGCGTAGTTCCAGGCCGTCACGAACACGACGTCCGGCGGGCGCTTGCGCATCTCCTCCGGGAACACGATCGGCGAGTGCGTCCCCGGCATCAGCTTGCCGGCGCGCAGCGGCGAGGCGTCGACGACCGCTTCGAGATACGGCATCTCGCAGACGTTGACCCACATCGTCGCCTTGCCGGCCGCGCCGTAGCCCCAGATGCGCTTGCGCCCGGCGAGCGCGCCGTAGACGTCGCGCACGACGGCGATGCGGCGCAGGCTCTCCGCCGCGAACGCGTGCCACGTCGCCGGGTCGGCGAGCTTCTTCTCCTCTTCGTAGGCGTAGACGTCGCGCGCCGACCGCTCCGTCTCGCGCCCGTCGGACGCGGCGAAGACGCGCAGCGAACCGCCGTGCATCGGGATGCGCTCCGCGGCGAAGACCCGGAAGCCGTGCCGCTCGAGCAGCCGCCCCAGCGAGGTGAGGCTGTAGAACGTCAGGTGCTCGTGATACAGCGTGTCCCACTGCAGCGTCTCGAGCAGGTCGCCGGCGTACATCACCTCGAGCGCGAGGACGCCGTGCTCGCCGAGCACCTCGCGCGCCGCCGCGAGGATGCGCTCGGGGTGGTCGTTGTGCGCGAACGCGTTGCTGCCGGTGACGACGTCGGCGGCGCCGGCGCGCGCGCGGATCGCGGCCGCGGTCGCGACGTCGAAGTAACCGGTGACGACGTCCAGCCCCTTGGCGCGCGCGAGGCCGGTGATGTTCTTCGACGGGTCGACGCCGACCGCCGTGACGCCGGCTTCCTGCAGCGGCGCCAGCAGCACCCCGTCGTTGCAGCCGAACTCGACGACGGTGCGCGGCGCGAAGCGCTCGCGGAGCACGCCGGCGTACGCGCGGAAGTGGTCGACCAGCGGGCCGATCGTGCTCGACGCGAACGAGTAGTCCTGAAACAAGACCTCGGGGTCGACCGGATCGAGGATCTGCAGCAGCCCGCACGCCGAGCAGACGTGCACCGCCAGCGGAAAGCGGCGCTCGCTCGCGATCGCCTCGGGACCGGCGAGGAAGCCGCCGGCGAGCGGCTGCGGTCCGAAGTCGAGCACGAGCTCGAGCGCCGAGCGGTCGCAGCCGCGGCACGTCGTCCGCGCGGGGGAGATCGTCGAAGTCATTCGGGTCGGATGCCTCGTGCGCTGAGCAGCGCGTAGTGGAGATACGTGCGGAAGATCTCGGGCTTGTACTGGAAGGCGGTCGGTCGCTGCGCATCCGCCCGGGAGGTCAGGACCACGGGCACTTCGGCGAAACGTGCGCCCAGGGCCTTGCACCACCATAGCTCTTCCACGATCACCGGAAAGCCGCGCTCGCGCAGCCGCATGCGCATCAGCAGCGGGACGCGCACCCCGCGGAAACCGTTGGTGCAGTCGCGCACGCCGATGCGAAAGAGCGCCGCCGCGACGAGGTTCCCCGCGATCGAGAACATGCGGCGCGACCAGAGCACGCCGCGCATCCCGCCGCCGCCGCGGAAGCGCGTCGCCTTGACGACGTCGGCGCCCGCCTCGAACGCCGCGACGAACTTCGGGATGTCGGCCGGGTCGTTGGTCAGGTCGCTGTCCATGAAGATGACGAGCTCCGCACCTTCTTCCGCCGCCTTCTCGGTACCGGTGCGCAGCGCCGCGCCGTAGCCGCCGTTCGCCGCGCGCTCGACGTAGCGCAGCGCCGGGATCTCGGCGGCGAGCCGGCGCAGGATCGGGCGCGTCCCGTCGCGGCTGCCGTCGTCGACGACGATCAGGGCGGCGCGCTCGCCGTACGGCGCGAGCGCCGCGACGACGCGCCGCACGCACGCCTCCGCACCCGCTTCCTCGTTGTACATCGGCACGACGACGCGAAACGCCGGCGGGCCGCTCACCGCTCCTCGACCTGCCACACGTCCCAGTGGCGCGCGTCGTAGCGGACGTCGTCGGCGGCGCTCTCGGCCAGCGCGGAGGTCGAGAAGTACACGATCACCGCGTCCTCGGTGAGCGTCATCGCGCCGTTGGCGTAGCCCGCCGGAACGTAGAGCACCGACGGCTTGCGGTCGCTCAGCACGTAGCGCGCGACCGCGGCGCCGCGCGAGGGAGCCTCCCAGTCGTCGACCGCGACGCACGCGACGACGGCGGCGCCGCGCAGGACGGTGACGTACTTCGCCTCTCGGCGGTGCGCGTGCCACGCGCGCACGAAGCCGGCGCGGTGGTTGCGCACCGTGTAGAAGCGGCGCACGCCGGCGAAGTCGAAGTCGTTGACGAAGCCGAGCTCGCCGCGGTCGTCCACCGCGACGCCGCCGGCGATCAGTCGAGGCGCGTCGTTCGTTGACACGGCGTCACTCGTGCGCTTCGCGGGGTGAATCTCCTTGCCGCTCGGCGATCCAAGCCAGGCGCCGCGCGACGACCGCGCCGGCGGCGACCGGCGAGTAGCGGGCGGCGACGTCGGCGCTCGCGCGCTCGCCGCGCCGGCGCGCTTCGAGCGGGTTGGCGCGCACCTGGCGCATCGCCGCCGCCGCCGATTCGAGGTCGGGATCGGCCCACACTTGGCCGGCCGCGTACGGCCCGAAGTCGGCGCTCAGCTCGACCAGCTCGAAACCGACCGGATAGCTGTTCGAGAGCGTCATGAAGTCCGCCGGGCCCGACCACGGCGTCCCGATCACCGGCTTGCCGAGGGCCATCGCCTCGGCCAGCGTGTAGCCGAAGCCTTCGGAGCGGTGCAGCGAGACGTACGCGTCGCAGGCGGCGATCATCTCGTTCTTCTCGGCGCGGTCGAGGTAGCCGTCCATGAGCGTGATGCGCGGGTCGTTCGCCGCGGCCAGCCGCACGCGCTCGCGGTTCGGCGGATCGATCGCCGCGTTGACCGACTTGACGATCAGCCGCACGTCCTCGTCGCCGCGCGGGAACGCGCGCCGGAACGCCGCGACGGCGCCGACCGGGTTCTTGCGCTCGAAGACGCTGCGGTAGTCGTAGACGAACAGGAACACCGTCTCCTCGTCCCGCCAGCCGAAGTCGCGCTTGCGCCCGCTGCGCACCGCGCCGACGCTCACCACCGGCGGGACCAGCACGACCGGAACCGGCGACTTCGCGGAGATCGCCGCGACGGTGAACTGCGTGCCCGCCCAGATCTCGTCGAACGGCTCGAACGACGCGCGCCACGCGTCCGGAAACTGCGGCAGCTCCCACCACCACGAGCCGATGTTGTAGCGGCCCTCGAGCAGCTCGCGCCCGCCCTGAGCGCGGAACACCGGCACCTGGTCGGCGTTGACGCAGACGAGGTTGATGCGGCGGTCGGCCGCGCCGTCCGAGCCGCCCAGCGTGGTGTCGGCGGCGCGGCTCGGCGCGTAGGCCGAGAAGTCGACCAGCCGCGTCGCGATCCCGGCCGCCTTGAGCGCCGCGACCTGCCCGCGGCCGGCCTCGCCGACGCCCGACTCGGTGCGGAAGTAGCCGACGACGTTGACGCCGAGCGCGGGCTCGGCGCGCGGCGCGGCGCCGCGCACGCGCAAGCCGGCTTCCGCCAGGTACGCGCGCGCGATCCCGTGCGTCGTATCGTGCAGCAGCCAGTCGACATAGCGCCCGCGGTCGGCGCCCAGCACGCCGGGGAACGCGATGCGCAGGTCCCAGCGCGAGTTCCACACGCCGTACAGATAGCGCGTCAGCGGCGGCGACGCGGTGGATTCGACGTCTTCGGGCGCGCGGCGGTTGAGGTACTCCCATGCCGAGGGCTGTGCGCCGACGTCGCCCGGGTCGGGGAAGCGGATCCCCGCGAGGCGCGCGTCGCGCAGGATCGCGCGGCTGAACTGGTCGAGCGGAACGCCGTTGCTGAAGCGCGCGAACGCGTACGGCGTCTTGGACGACTCGGCGAAGCCGTTCGCGAGGACGCGCTTCGCGTACGCCTCCAGCCGCGCGCGCAGACCGGGCTCGTCCGCCACGTCGATGCGCGTCTGGTGCTTCGAGAGCCGGCCCGGCGCGCGCACGTCGAAGCCGCTGTAGTGAAAGAACGCGATCGGCTCGCCGCTCGCCAGCCGGCGCGGGTCGTTGGGATCGACGCGCCGCTCGTGCAGGTTCCAGTACGCGACGTTGCAGGCCCGGTCGCGCACGATCGCGGCGCGCTCCACCATCCCCGGGACGAGATCGACCCACTTCTGGTCGGTGAACAGGCCGGCCTCGACGTCGTTGACGCAGTAGCGCTCGAGCCGCTCCGCCCACCAGTCCAGCATCGCCGTCGCGGCGCGCGTCTTCGCGACGCCGATGAAACCCAGGTTGTACGCGCCGGCCCGGAGCAGCACGATCTCGTCGGGGAGCTTGCCGTCGAGCGGGATCGGCGCGGTGATGTGCGGCGTGAGCACGACGTCGGCGTCCTCCAGCGGGCGCGTCACCGCGCCGAGCGGCGCCAGCACCTCGATGTCGGGATCGAAGTAGTACGCGCGGTCGTACCCGCGCCGGGTGAGCAGATCGCGCAGCACGAACGGCTTCACCGCCGTCGACAGCTCGGTGACGTCCGAGGAGTACGCGAGCCCGGCGTACAGCTCGTAGCCGAAGACGTCGCCCGGCGCGAGCACCGTTGCGCGCGCGATCTCGGGGACCTCCGCCAACGCGTCGACGGCGAAGACGTACCGGTCGATCTCGGGCGCGAACTCGGCCAGCGAGTCGGTGAGGGTTCGCGCGTACGCGAGGTAGTTGCGCGCCACGACGGTGAACGCGGCCGAACGCGCCGCGCTCACTCGGCCTTGTTCTCGATCCGCTCGAGCCGCTCGCGCAGCTGCGCGATCTCGCGCTGCAGGTGCGTCACCCGCGCCGCCATCGCGGCGTGCGCGGCGCGCAGCTGGATCTGGCCGTCGCCGCGCGCTTCGGGGACGCCCTCCAGCATCTGCAGCCGCGCCTCGACGTCCTGGTTCACCGCGTCTTGCCGGAAGGTGTAGAAGCGGATCAGCCGCGCGACGACGCGCTTCGCCAGCCCGCCGAACGCGCCGTAGCGCGAGCCGAGCGGCCCGGGCTCGTTAGCCGACCCGTTCACCCTCGGGGACCTCCAGGATGACGGCGTCGTCGACGTGGATGATGTCGTCCCAGGTGTAGTCGCTCAGAGAGAAGTCGTCGTTCGAGATCGGGCGCCGCATGCCGTCACGGATCAGGAACACCTGCATCCCCTGCTCGGTCGGCGACGTGCCGCGCACCGGGATCTCGCCGGTCCGGCTGTTCGCGGCCAGCTCGACGAGCTGCGCCCCGCGCGTGAAGCCATTGCCCGCCGGGACGCTCGCGAGGTACTTCTCGACGCCGAGCGCCGCCGGCCCGTCGAAGTGGATCTGGCCGCCGTCGATCCAGATCACGCGCTCGCACGAGCGCGCGATGTACGCCATGTCGTGGGAGACCAGCACGATCGTCGAGTGCGCGTCCCAGAAGCGGTCGAGGCGCGCCGTGCACTTGCGCCGGAAGCGCTCGTCGCCGACGGCGAGCACCTCGTCGAGCAGCAGGATGTCGGGCCGGAACTCGGTCGCGATCGCGAAGCCGAGCCGCGCGCTCATCCCGGACGAGAGCGTCTTCGTCGGCTGCTCGCGGATCGTGCCGAGCTCGGCGAAGTCGAGGATCGCGTCGACCCGCTCGCGCATCTCGTGCTCGTCGCGCCCCATCAGCACGCCGTAGTAGACGATGTTGTCGACCAGCGTCAGGTCGGGATCGAAGCCGACGCCGATCTCGATCAGCGGCGCGACGCTGCCCGAGACGCGCACGATCCCGCGCGTCGGGCGCAGCACGCCGGCGATCAGCTTCAGCACCGTCGACTTGCCGCTGCCGTTGGGGCCGATGATCCCGATCTTCTCGCCGTGCTCGACGACCAGGTCGAGGCGGTCGATCACGGTGTGGCGGTGCACCCGGCGCGCGTGGCCGCGCACGAAGTTCAGCGCCGTGCGCTTGAGGTCGTAGTGCAGCTCTTCCTGCGTGCGGCGGACGAGCGCGACCCCGCGCAGATCGATCGCGGCCGCCACGCTAGAGCAGATCCATGAAGTCGCGCCGCAGCGCGCGGAACACGAGCGCGCCGGTGAGGAGCGCGAACGCGCCGCCGGCCACCGCCGCGAGCACCGGCGCGGGGTCGAGGGGACCCGTCCCGATCGTCACCTCGCGCAGCGCCGTCAGCGCGTTCGCGACCGGATTGATCGCGAACCACGCGCGGATCCGCTCCGGCGCGATCTCCGCCGGATAGAACAGCGGGCTCGTGATCCACAGCACGAAACCGGCGATCGCCCACAGGTGCGGGAGATCGCGGAAGAACACGTAGAGCGCGGCCAGCGCGAGCCCGAAGCCGGTCGAGAGCGCGACCAGCGCGAGCAGGACCACCGGAACGAGGACCACGTGCAGCGCGTCGTGCGTCACGACGGCGGAGAGCACCAGCACGATCGGAAAGGTCGTAACGGTTTGCTGGAAGACGTTCGCCGCCACCGACGCCAGCGGAAACACCGCGGTCGGCACCGCGATCTTGTTCAGCAGCCCGCCGTTGCCCACGACGCTGCCCATCGCCTCGGTGGTCGCGGCGAGGAAGAACGTCACCACGACGAGACCGACGAAAGCCGACATGACGTAGCGCTCGATCGAGCCGCCGAAGTAACGGCTGTAGGCGGCGCCGAAGATCACGGTGTAGACGACCGTCATCATCGCGGGGTTGGCGAAGGACCACAGGACGCCGAGAATCGTCCCGCGGTAGCGGACCTTGAGCGAGCGAAGCGCGGTCATCCGGATCAGGTCCGTCCAGCGCCGGATCTCCAGGCGGCGCGGCGGCCCGAACGCGGGCACGCTTCGGGTGAGAGACGTCATGCGTGAAGAAGTTACCCAGCGCGTCTAGTGCCGCGTCGCGCCGTGGCGCTCCTGCGGAAGCGGGCGCTCCCCGAGGCCGCCTCGGCGGCGCGAAGGCCGAGCCGGGTCGGAGGAGAACCGGCTGGCGTGCTGGCGTACGTGACCGGCGCGGCCGGGTTCATCGGCTCCCATCTGTGCGACCGGCTGCTGCGAGAAACATCGCACGTCGTGGGGATTGACAACCTCTCGACCGGCACGGCCGCGAACCTGCGCGAGGCGGCCGCCGATCCCCGCTTCACCTTCGTGAACGCCGACGT
>Ga0066662_10001703_pt1 | contig 10227 bp, 9 predicted proteins | sample GraSoiAngelo_111_FD_133939 | JGI IMG/M metagenome (GOLD analysis project Ga0066662, IMG submission 133939) | Grasslands soil microbial communities from the Angelo Coastal Reserve, California, USA - 14_0903_12_40cm | ecosystem: Environmental > Terrestrial > Soil > Grasslands | place: USA... | reverse complement strand
GGATGGGACGTTCGCCCCTAACGGGTCCGACGGCTGCCCCGACCCGGTCACCGACCCGTTGTCGTGTTTCACCTACATGGTGAACAAAACGAACCTGATCACCAAGTCTGCGCAGCAACGCCCGATGATGCGGTTAGCTGACCAGGACTTGAATGTCATCGCCGAGATTGTCGGCGAATTATCGTGCGACACTGAAGAGTTGATGTCCGACACGGGGCAGGCGCGGGTCGTGATCAGCGCCGACAACCATTTGGTCGACTACATGGTCAACCAAATACAGGTTTACACCGACATCCACCTGCTGATCGACCCAACCCCCACCCAAAGAACGTGGCGCACCCGGTGGGGCGGAAAAGTTCACCAGATCAACGTTAAACGCAACGAAGACGGCACATCCACTGTCGAGTTGATCGCTTTGAGTATGCGGGAGCACGCCCGCAAATTGTTGATAGCGGCGAACCCTATTTTCGCCCCGGAAATACAGCTGCCGCGTATCTGGGTGCTACCCGGCCCCGTTCGGACGATCCTGTTCGCCACGTTCATGATCAACTTGGCGCGGCTGTTCATCCCGGGCCTGTCGACGATCACGAACGCGTTCAACCCGCTGTCGTGGATCAACCCAGCCCTGCTGGATCAAAACATTTTCGCCGACTTCGATCCGCTGTCCTGGCCCATCCAAGTCGCTTTCGTCAACCCGCTTTTGGATCAATCTAGGTGGACGGCTATCGGGGCGACGTGGACGGACTGGCATTCCTCCACCGCCGACATGCTCAAAGACTGCGGCTGCGTGATGCGCGCCTACACGTACCTTAAAGACGAGGACACCGATTCCCCACACACCGAACTCGCCAACATCATCACCGGCGTTGAAGGCGAAGCGATCGACGTCCTGGACGCTTTGGGTTTGAGTTCAGCCGATGACTTGGTTAAAGCGTTGGGCACCGCGGCGATAGATGTGTTGGCGAAGCCGACCCGCAACTGTGTGGTGTTCTCCCTGGAGGACATGTCCGGTCAGGCCGGCCCCACCGGAACCGCCATCGACGGTTTGCTGAATTTGATCGGGGTGACGTTCGACGACCTGTTCACTTCGGTGCTGATCAACGCCGACACCGGTCAGACCCTTGACGGGGAACCGGTCATCGACGTCATCAACCCGACCGCCCCCATCGCCGAAGCATTGTTGGGGGTGGCGCCGCAACCACCGAAGGTGATTTGGCGGGAATCGTCAAACGACCGCGTCCTGTCCAAACAGCACAGCCTGTACAAGGCGCCGCCGTTGACGATGATGACCGGCGGGCGTTCACCAACTTTGGTTAATGAAGCCCAAACGTTCGGCATTCAGTACGGGTTATCGCAAATCCAGACCGTTGTCGCCGCCGGCCCCGCGTTCGGTGGTGCCGCAGTCGAAGGCGGCCCGCCTATCGGGGCCGGTTTGTCGGCGTTGTACCAAGGGCAGTTAGATAACACGCTTTTGGCTTGGGAGCGGATCACCAACCCCACCCGGGCGGTGTGGACCGGAGACCTCGCCTATCAAGAACATTTCGAGCGGGGAACCCAAACCGCCTACACCCTCGCATCGATCATCGCTCTACGCCAAGCTGACTTCAACACCCGCGCTTACTACGGCTTTCAGGCGCAAGTGATCTCCGGGTTCCCTTGGGTTTTGGATGTCGACGTCCGGCTGGGGGAGCGTGCCGGCTGGGAATTCGACGGCGTCATCTACGTCGACCAGATCACCGCCATCAAACGCACTTGGGACCGCCACAACCCCGTCCTATGCACCCTGTCGGTCGGTGATGACCGCGACAAACAAGACCCTGTCGCCCGAAGCATGAGAGCGCTTAACGCTTTCTACGGCGTCTTCGCAGCCTTCCTCGGAGAAGGCACCATATTCGGATAGTCGTACTGACCGTTTCCCATGATCCAAAGGTTTCATTCAATGAGTAAACCTGTTAAGCGCGTTGATGTTTCAAAACTCACACCGGAGCAGCGCCAAGCGTTGGGGCAGTTCATTCGGGACTGCAAACAAGCTGAACCACATCTTCAGGAGATGCGTGAGGCGGCGCGAACCATCCACCAAGGGTTGCTGCAGTCCCGGCGGTGGGATGTCGGCGAAGCCCCCCACGACCAGCCGCCAGACCAGTCGTTGTGGCATGTGAAGCCGCAAATCAACTATGTCGACCACATTGAAGGAGTCACGTGAGTTCGCCTGTCGTGCAAATGCTCAGTGTCGGCGACACAGTGCCTTTGGGTTCAATTCTGGCCAACGTTCATCTGGTTGGTGTGGCGACCGACCCGACCACCCCGAACATGTTCGCCGCCACACTGGAGATGTTCGGTGATCAAGGGGTTTTGACGGTCCCGGTGTTACAGGGGCCGCCCGGCCCGCAGGGCAACCCGCAGTTCGCGTTGCGGTTCCAAAGCGACAGCCTCGCAAGCCCGGCGTCGCTGCCAACGAATTTGACGGACACTAACGCCGACATCGGCAAGTACTGGATTTTTGAGACCGTCGACTCCAACAACAACGTCACCGGCACATCCGCCTACATTTGGTACGGCACCGAGTACCGGCAGATGCCGATGGGCTCCCAGGGACCGCCAGGCCCGTATCCGGTGATCACCCCGATCGTGGATTTGATCGACCCCGACCTGACGTCGTTCATCACGGTGTCGGGTCCGACGTCTAATCCGCAGTGGCAGTTGAATCTTGCTGTTCCGCAGGGTCCGCAGGGGCCGTCGGCGGCGTTGGCGTCATGCCCGGACGTGAACATGGCGTCCCCGCCGACGCTGGGTCAGGTGTTGGGGTTCAACGGCCAGTACACGCTTGGGGGCGCCCCGATTTGGCAGCCGATGGACATCGGGGACATCATGCCCCGCCCCTACACGATTCCCGAGTCGGCGTTCCAATCGTATTCGGGGATCACCGGCGGTTCGCAGACGATCTGCACATGGCAGGCGCCGACCCAGAATTGGCCGTGGCAGCCGTGGATCACCGGGCAGATCGACATCACCGGCATCGATTTGTCGTTCACACCGTTGCTGTCCGCGGAGGTGCGGATAGGTTCCCCGTCCGGAACTTTGGTTGCTTACGGGAACGCGAACACCTCCGGTTCGATAACCCTGGTGCCGCACACGTCGTCGGCTGGGGCGCCGTCGGCGGCGATGTCACCCACCAACGGGTACGCGCAGACCGCCGCCGGGGCGGGCACAACCCTGTACGTGAATTTGCTGAACACCGGTTTGGCGACGGCGTACAACTTCCAGTCGGCCAACGCCCAACTGTCGATGCTCGCTTTGCCCGTCGGCACGGAGCGGGCTTTGCCGACAGCATATTTCGGGACGTTCGGCGGGCGGGTCACCCTGTCCGCGACATGGCACTTCTAAGAAAAAGGAACACGGCGTGAATCAGTTGACGACCGCGCAGAACATCACCAACGACTACACCGCGCTCGGTAACTACATCGGGGTATGCACCGGGCCGCCGGGAAACTCGTCAACAGTGCTGAATGAGGCGACCGGCGGGACACCGGCCTACACCCGGCAGGCCACCACCTGGACCGCGCACACTAACGGGTCAGCGACCGGTTCGCAGGTGACGTTGAACCTGCCGGCCGGCACCTACCCGTACATGATCATGTGTTCAGCGTCGAGCGGTAACACGATGGTGGACTGGTGCATCCTGTCGACGCCGATCACGAATTCGGCGCAGGGGCCGGTGACGATCACCCCGGCGGTCAGCGTCACCTAAATGCCGCGCCAAATAGACGCCTTTCCCCGCAACCTCGCGGTCAACCACAACCCCACCAATCAGATCGGGGTTACCGCGGCGCAGATCAAACATCTGCAGGACGAGGTGCCCGCTGCTTTGCTGGCGGCGGAAAAAATGTTCGTCAACTCGGTTTTGGAGGCGATAGACGCCGCGACCGGACTGGATTTGGTGGACTGGGTTGCCGAAACACAGAACGCGCTCAACGGCATTTCGGCGGCGTTTCAGCAGTCGTGGCTGAGTTTCCAGAACCTCTTGAATGGGATCGTTCAGGAGACGGACGCCGATGTTGCAGCGGCGGTGGCGTGGCTGCAGGGTGTCGGGACCGCGGCGAATAACGCGCTGACGCAGATCGAAGACTTTCTGACTACGGGTGACTGGTCGGATTTGACGGTCGCCTACAACGATTTGGTTCAGGCGATTTTCGGGACGAGTACGTCTCTTGGGTTGGTGGGGGCGATTCCGGCGCCTGCTGTGGTGGATGTTGTTCAGAATTTGCAGCCGGTGTTCGACTTCCCTGATGCGGGCTCGGTTTCGGCTGGGGGGCAGTGGTCGTGGGACGGCACCGTTGATCACACCGGGGTCACGGGTAGTGGCAGCGCGAAGGTTGTTGCGAACGGCACACTGCAGGCGATGCGGGGTGTTCCGGGGGCGGTGCAGCCCGCGCAGGTTGTCACCGCTTCGGCGTGGGTGTCGTGGTCGGGGCTGACAGCGTCGGGTTCCCCGATCCAGTTGCAGTTGGTCCCCTCCTCCAACAGCGGATCATCCACCCTGTTGGCGGGGTCGCCGGTGACGGTTGCCAGTATCACCTCCCCGGCTTCTTCGGGGGCGTGGACGCACCTGACGGGCACATACACAGTCCCCTCATCCGGTGTGGATGCGGTGCAGCTGCGCCTCGTCGTCACCGCAACTGCTACAGCGGGAAGCGTGTGGTGGGATGACTGCCAGGCTGATGTGTCGGGCGGGTTCCTGGCGGATCTGAAATCCGACACCAACACCATCATCGGCAGCTTCGCGCCGGGCGGCACGTCGGGCCAGTTCGTGACTGGTGTGACGAATCTTCTTGCGTTGGTGGGGTTGACGCCGGCCAGTGTGGGTGGCGCGACGAACCTGACCACGCTGTGGACGGCGATCATCAACGACTTCATCAACCCGCTCAACGCGATCGAGCAATCCGCGATCAGCGGGCTAACCGCGTTGTGGAACAGCATCTTCGGCACCACGACGCCCACCACTTCGAGCCTGCTTCAGCCGGGCGCGGTGGCCAACGTTCTGGGCGGGGCGAACCTGGGCGCGGACGTGTCATCCGTCCATTCCACTGCGACGACCAACACCACCAACATCGCGTCGCAGCAAGCCTGGTGGAACAGCCTGGCCACCGATCTGTGGATTTATGCGGACCTGTTCCACGCCTACTACCCGGTGGGGACACCATCTGACACGGCGACCACCACCTCCGGTGGGCGGCGCACCTGGTATTCGGCTATCGCCGACATGAAGGTGCTGTTCGCCACGATCGGCAGTTCACCGCCGGTGATATCCGCGACCGATGTCGGTGGCGCGGTCACCACAGCGCAGTCCACCGCAACCTCGGCGCAGTCCACAGCCACCACCGCGAACACGGCGGCTGGGACTGCGCAAACCACTGCTAACACCGCGAACACGATGTTCGGTTTGGGGCAGCAGGCGGGCACGAATCTGGTGTTGGCGCCGGGGTTTGAGTCCACTGCAGCGTGGACGAGCGCCAGCGCAGGCACACAATCCACCGTTCAGGCGCACAGCGGCACCAACTCGTGGCTGCTGCAGGGTACCGGTGCGGGTAACACAACAACTTTGCGGCTGATCAACAGCAGTGCTGGGCCGACGGCGCTGAAAAGCCGCGCGGGTGAAGTGTTTCAGATGCAGGCCTTCATCTACCCGAAAACCGGGAATGCGGGCGGTGGGACGGTAGCGGTGCAGATCGTTTGCACCGACTCAACCGGGGTTAATTCCCCGACCACGATTGTCGCTGCGACGGAGACTGTTCCGGCGACCGGGTCGTGGTCATCGTTGAGCGGGACTGCCAGCGTCCCGGCCGGGTATGACACGGTCGATCCGCAGCTGATCTTGTCGAGTGTGCCGACCACCGACTTCGTGTACGCCGATGACGTGCTGGTTCGCGAGACAACGCTGGTGACGACAGCGCAGTCCACGGCGAGCAGTGCCAACACCAGCGCTAATGCCGCGTTGACTCAGTTGATGGCGGTGCCGCAGCAGACTGTGGTTCCCAACCTTACTGCGGGTGCGTCGTCGGTGGCGTTCGGCAACGCTGGTAGCGGCGGTTCAACGACAGGCGCCTTTGGTTCAATCACCAACCCCCTCATCGCTACGGGCACACAAACTGTTGGATCGACGGCGAGTGTGATAGTTGCGGCGGCGACCTTCAGCTTGGTCGGCTCTGGCAGCGTCAACACGGCTAGTATGAACATTTCAATCGGCAACCAGCAGATGCAGAACCTCGGCGGCGGCCAGGTGTCATCGGCCACTGAGTACCTACAGTTTTTTATTCTATGGAACCCGACGGCTGGAACCAATCTGCCTGTGACGGCGACTGCCTACAACATCGCTGGCAGTGGTGGTATCGGCAGTGTTTCGTTTGAGTCCGCATCCTATATCGGCGCTACAGGTGCGTCCACGGTGTCGACAAACTCGGGTAGCGGCACAAGTTTGACTTTGAGTGTGCCGTCCGCTGTTGCCGGGACGAGGGCTGTGGCGGCGTTCTCAGCCGGGAACGTCTTAACCAAAGCCAACACAGCTTTGAGCGGGTTCACGCAGACGCAGCGCGGCAACACCACCGTCCAGCTGGACAGCGGCCAGTACGGGTTTCAGTCGCTGGCGTTCGGTGATGCGGCGGGCGCATCTGGGGTGACTTTCGGCGCGACAGCAGCTAATACGGCCGGATGGGTTGGCGCCGCAATCGTGTTAAGCGCTACATCGGTGCTCGGCTCAGGTTTGCGGCTGCAAAGAACCTCAACGGCCACAGCCGCCCCTTCAGCTGGCAACCAGACGCTGGGGCTTTATGATTCCCCTCCGCAGTATCTGACTTCTGACCTGTCGCTCAGTGGTAGCGCGGCGACGGTCACTATCGCGGGCTGGTACATGGCGACCATCTCCCAGTTAGAAGCCGCCGTCACTACCGTGCACCAGGCGCGTGTGCTGCTGTACCAGAACGGGTCGGTTGTTCAACAGGGACAGACCCTTAATGTGACCACCACAGCATCGAATACGTGGATCATGCAAGGCACTTTCACTGTTTACTGCAGCGCGGGTGACACGCTCCAGCCCGGCGTGTGGTATTCCACCGGCCCCGGTTTCGCGTTGACCGGCGAGGCTACTGGCACGTGCACGTATTGGGAGATGGCGCTAGTCAACCGCAGTCTGCTCTGACGATGGCTGCTGCGGGTTGGTGGACTACTGATTCCACCCCGTTGCCGATCACCGGCTGGTGGGCTGAACTCAACGCCACCGCGCATATCACGGTCACCCCGCAGGTATCGGCGTCGACAGGGCATCACGGCGCGGTCGCGACCATCGTGCGGCCCGCGGTCACAGCATCGGCTGCCACGATGCACTACTTCACCGCCGCCCCCGCCGTCACCCCGACGGTCACGGTCCACGGCGCAGTGAAGTGGTCACCCACCGCCGCGGTAACGCTCACCCCGGCGGTGAGCGCCACGGTCGTACTGATCAAACACGCATCCGCAGCCGTCACTGCCACACCAACCGTCTCTAGTGTGGGTCGGGAGCGGGACGGCGCCACTGTCGCTGTCACACCGACGGTTTCGGCGGTCGGTCGGGTAACGAAGAGCGCTGCGGCTGCAGTGACGGTCGCTCCGCTTGTGTCGGCGACAGCGGTGGTGACCCGATTTGTCGCTGTCGCCAAGACGGTCACCCCGTTGGTGGCACCTGCGGGTGGGGTGACCCGCTTCGCTGCGGTCGCCAAGACCGTCACCCCGACTGTGACCGGTACGGCCCGCGGCGCCGTCAGTGTGCCGGTGACGGTCACCCCGCACGTCACCGTGACAGCGGTGGTGATCCGCTCCGCAGCGGTGGCGAGAACCATCACACCCACCGTCACCGCTGCTGGCCGGGTTACTCGGTTCGCCAACGCCGCAATCACGATCACCCCGTCGGTCAGCAGTGTCGCCAGGGAGCGTGACGGCGCCGCGATCACTGCCACCCCAACGGTTTCGGTTGTCGCGCACACCATCAAATCCGGGTCCGCGGCGATCACCGTCACCCCGACGGTTTCCGGTGGCGACAAGGCACGCGCCTCCGTCGGTGTCACTGTCACCCCGCATGTGACAGTTTCGGCGGCGGTGATACGGCTGGCCACAGTCGCCGTCACCGTCACACCATCGGTCACCGGTGTGGTTCACACGATCAAAGCCACCACCGTCACCATCACTGCCACACCAACAGTGACTGCGGTTGTGGTGCGGCTCCGTAAACCTCTGAATCTGAGCAACACGGTGCCGGTAATCCGCGCATCCACCCGATAGAGGAGAACCTTTTCAATGGCTGCACCGTGCTACATCACCTGGAATGCTGTCACGTCCGCTTTGACGGCGCCGATGGCCGGGACGGCAACCTCAGCCGTCTCAGGCACAGTAAAAACCATTCTTCAAATCAAACCGGGCGCATCCAAAATCCGAATCATCGAATGGGGATACATTTTCACCACTATCCCCACGGCGCCGGTCGCAATGGAATTGATTGAGACAGGAACGGTTTTCGCCACCGTCACCGCAGGAAGCGTCGCCAACTACAACGACACCACCGGGCCTGTATCGCTGGCCGCCACAGGCACCGCCGCGACAGGATTCAACGCCACCGCCGAGGGAACTATCACGGCGACACGGCTGCTTGCCGAAACCTATGATACTGCAACATTTTTCAAGCAGCAGTTCCCACTCGGTAGGGAACCGGAAATCGGAACCGGCAGCGCGCTGCGAATCCGGGCGACGCCCAATACCGCAGCAGCAACGACGGTCCTGTGCTATGTCATACACGAGGAGTGAGGCCCCAGCGTGGGGCGCGCTGAGTGAGGCACGGTAGTGGCCCGGTTGGGTCGCGCCTACCCAGCTAACCGGATACTGCAAGGCCGGGTTATTCCCGTCGCGCCGGCCGGTCCCGCCTATGACGCGACGGGCGCCGGTGGTTTCTCAACTGGCGGCTCCCCGACGTGGACGCATTCCGCCGCATCAGGTGCTTACGCAGTCGTCGGGGTTGTCGTCAACGGCGGCGTCACCGTTAGCGGCGTCACCTACGGTGGCACGTCGATGGCGATGCTCGGCAACGTTCCCCTGAACAACATCGCCAGTAACGGCAGCGTCTATCTGTATGGGCTGTCCAATGTGTCGTCCGGGTCGAAATCAATCGTGGTAACCCCTGCCAGCGCCTGTGCACTGATGGGCAATTCGGTTTCCTACACAGGTGTGACGTCGGTGGGGGCCGCGCAAACCGCGTTCGGCACGGGAACCAGTATGTCGCAGTCCACAACTGGCGGCGGCAGTGGCGCTATGACGGTACAGATGTTCGGGTCGTTCGCCAGTGCTGCGGCAACCGCGTACAGCGGCACACAGCGATCCAACGTCTATAACTCCTCGGTGGCCGCAGAATATGTCATCGGCGATTCTGGCACCGCGAACAAAACCTTCACCGCGACGGCTACCTCCGGTCCATGGGGCGGCGCCGCCGTCGTACTCAGCTAAAAACCAAGAAAGAAGAGAGCATTGTCGACACTGACATCCATCACCCCCGTCGCCGCCACCCATCAAGGCTTCCAAATCAAAGTCCCCGCCGACATGCTCACCGCCCTGCAATACATCTCCCCAGGCGGGGGACTCAACTCCACCGCCTACGGGGGAACAGTCAACTCGCAGAACGTTTCCGGAACCGTCACCTGGACGCTGCTGATCAACAACAGCCAAGCAAACACCAGCCAGACCGCGACCATCGGCGACTGGATCGTCCTTACCAACAACTCCATCGTCAACGTCACCCCCCAAGCATCATTCGCATCCCTCTACACCAGCCCCTAAGAAGGAACCCTCATGGACCCGCTATTGATCAACGCTGAAGTCACAGCCACCGCTGTGGTCATCACCCAAGAAGAAGACAAGGAAGACAACACTGATGGCTGATTCATTCTCTAGCACCCTGGCTAATGCGGTGCTGAACGTGTTGAACGGCACCACGATAGCGACGAACGCCTACACCACCTCCGGCAACGTGTTCGTCCAAATCCACACCGCCGCCCCCGGAACCGCAGGAACCACCGCCGTCTCCGCAGGATCAGCCACCCGCCAATCAGTCACATTCGGCACCGCCTCCGCCGGCTCCATCGCCATCACCGGCACACCCCAATGGACCAACGGCGGCACATCAGAAACCATCACCGACATCTCCATCTGGTCGGC
>Ga0066662_10001701_pt1 | contig 10230 bp, 8 predicted proteins | sample GraSoiAngelo_111_FD_133939 | JGI IMG/M metagenome (GOLD analysis project Ga0066662, IMG submission 133939) | Grasslands soil microbial communities from the Angelo Coastal Reserve, California, USA - 14_0903_12_40cm | ecosystem: Environmental > Terrestrial > Soil > Grasslands | place: USA... | reverse complement strand
TCCCCGAGGACCGCTACAGCGAGCACCTCGAGTCCGAGCACGGGGTGACCGACGACCCGACGGCCGTGCTGATCCAGCACCTCAGCGGGCTGGGGTCGAAGGCCGACGAGGACGGCGAGGACGCCCTGCCCGACGAAGAGCCGAGCGATGCCGACGCCGACGCCTTCGAGCAGTTCCTCGCCGACCACCCCACCGATCCCGACGAGGAGGAGGCACCGGACGAGGAGCCGGGACCGGAACCCGAGGCGCCCGAACCGGCGGCTGAAGAGCCCGAGGAAGAACCGGAGCCCGAACCCGAGCCGGAGCGTGAGCCCGCCAAGGCCGCGGCCGCCGGGGCGGCCGGGGCAGCGGCGTCGGCTGACACCGACGACGACACGCCGGAGGATGCGGGCGACGACCTCACCGACGAGGACCAGGCCGAGTTCGAGCGCATGCTCGCCGCCTACCCCGACGTCGACCTGCGCAAGGGGCGCCCCAAGGCCCCGGCCGACGCCGCCGAGACGACCAAGATGGCCGCCGCGGGAGCCGCGGGAGCCGCGGGAGCCGCAGGAGCCGCAGGAGCCGCAGGAGCCGCAGGCGCGGCAGCGGGCGGCGCCGCCGGCGCCGGCGCGTCGGTCGACACCGACGACAAGACGTTCGCCGTCTGGGACGAGGCGCGCGGCGCGGCGGCGCCCGACGACGACCTGCTGGTGGTGGCGCCCCCGGTGGCACAGGAGCGGGCCCGGCGCCGGCGCCAGGCCGCCTTGCTCATTCTCGGCGCCGCCATCATCCCCATCGCCATCGCGGTCGTCTACCTGCTGACGCGAGACACCGGCACCACCAAGAAGACGGTCGCCACACCCGCGACGCTGCCGGCGATCACCGTGGCCCCCACGTTCCTGCCCGGGCCGCAGGGTGGGGTGCCCACCACCGTCCCCGACACCACGCCGGCCACGCAGGCGCCGCCTGTCGCGACCCCCGCTACGCCCACCACCGCAGCTCCGGCGACCACGGCGCCGCCGAATGGCGATCCGAAGAGTCAGATCGCATTCACCTACATCGACGCCACGTGCGTCAGCGGTCAGCTCTCGGTTCGTGGTGGCGCAACGAACAACAATCCCCAGACGTACTCGTTCTCGTTCGCGATCCAGATCGTCAACTCGTCGGGCTCCGTGGTCGGCGACGCCAACGGCTCGGTCGCCCATCTCGCACCGCACGCCAAGGCCGGATTCGTCGCAACCGGTCAGTGCACCGACATCACGGGCGGGCATCCGCAGCAACAGATCACCACGATCACTCCCGGCTGATCAGGGAGCGGTAGACGGCCTCGACGCCGTCGACCATGGCGTCCACGGAGTACTCGGCCTCGACCCGCGCCCGGCCCGCTTTCGCCAAGCGGGACGCCTCCACCGGGTCGTCGAGCAGGGCTTTGACGGCGTCGGCCAGCGCCTGCGGGTCGTCGGGCGGCACCAGTACGCCCGCGGACCCGTGGCCGACGACGTCCGGGAGCCCACCCACGGCACTGGCCACGACCGGCAGCCCGCTGGCCATGGCCTCAGCGACCGCCAGCCCGAATCCCTCCCGGCGCGACGGCTGCACGTAGACACGCGCGCCCGCCCAATGGGCAAACGGATCGTCCACGAAGCCTTTGAAACACATGGCGTCCGACACGCGGAGCTCGTCGACCAGACGGCGAACCTCGGCCTGGTACGACTCGTGCCCTTCCTGGGCGTCTCCGAGGACCAGCACGCGCACTTGGGGGATGTCTCGACGGAGGAGGTCGGTGGCGCGCACGAGGACGTCGACGCCCTTGTCCTCGATCAGGCGAGCGGCGCACACGACGTCGAACCCCGCTGATTCCGGCGAGGCCGCGACGTCGAACGCGCGCTGGTCCACGGCGTTGGGGACCACTGCGAGGCGCGACGACGGCAGGGCCTGCGCCGCCGCCCGGGAGACGGCGATCACGGCGCCCGCCACGCGGGCGGCCACAGGATTGACGAGCCGACCCGGGTCGACGTTGACCACGTGCCACACCAAGGGCACGGAGGCGAGGCGGGCGGCCGGACCGGCGAGGACGGCCCCTCGCTGGTCGAAGGCGTGCACCACATCGGCGCCTCGCAGGTGCGACCTGAGCTTCCACCAGTAGCCGGGCAGGGCCGCCGCCGCTGCCGCCGCCCTCCGGCCGCGGGTCGCCTTGCCGTACACCCGCAGGCTCGGAGGCGCAGGAATGACGTCGACGTCGAGGCCGCCGGCGCGGAACCGTTCGACGGCGATCCCGTCGCCGGGGAGGACGACGCCGACCGCCCAGCCTCGCTGTTGGAGCCCGGCGGCCAGGACCTGCAGCGACCGCTCCACGCCGCCGAACGCGTGCGGATAGGCGACGAAGAAGACGACGCGGCCGGGCCGAGGCACTGCCTCATTCAATAGCGTCGTCTCTATGAACGCCGAGGTGGTGTTCGTGCACGACCACCTGGTGCAGCGTGGGGGGAGCGAGCGCGTGCTCGTCTCGATGCTGCGCGCCTTCCCCGACGCGCCCGTCTACACGTCCGTGTACCTCGACGAGTTGACCTACCCAGAGCTGGGCGCGGCCGATATCCGGTGTCTGGCCATCGACCGTGTGCCCGGCGTGCGCCGCCACCACCGGGCGGCCTTTCCGATCCTGCCGTTCCTGTTCTCGCGGCTCCGCGTGGATGCTCGTGTCGTCATCTGCAACTCGAGTGGCTGGTCGCAGGGCGTGCAGGCGACCGGGCGCAAGGTCGTGTACCTGCACGCCCTCGCCCGGTGGGTGCACACGCCTGGCCAGTGGACGAGCGCCACGGCCGCTCGCCGGGCCGCCACCGCGCTCTTCGGCCGCAGCCTCGCCGAGTGGGACCGGCGGACGGTGGGCAGCGCCGATCGGCACCTGGTCGCCGGCTCGGTCATGCAGGCCCGTGTTCGCGATGTCTACGGCCTCGACGCCGACATCCTCCCGCCCCCGGTGGCCCTCGACCCGGAAGGAACGACGAGCGCCGTGCCCGGTGTGGATCCAGGGTTCTTCCTCTCCGCCGCTCGGCTCGTGCCGTACAAGAACCTCGACGTCGTCATGGCCGCCTTCGTCGACCTCCCGGATCAGCGCCTGGTGATCGCGGGCACCGGCCCCGACGCGGCGCAGCTTCGCGCCCGGGCACCGGCCAACGTCCGATTCGTGGGCGACGCCGACGACGCCACCCTTCGTTGGCTGTACGCCAACTGCCGGGCCCTCGTGTCGGCCGGGTACGAGCCCTACGGCATGACGCCCGTCGAGGCCGCCGCCTTCGCCAAGCCGACGCTCGCCCTGCGCGAGGGCGGTTTGGTCGACGTCGTCGTGGAGGGCCAGACCGGTGATTTCTTCGACAGGCCGGAGCCCGCTGTTATCGCCGACGCCATCCGTCGTCTCGACGTCGGCCGCTACAGCGAGGCGACGTTCCGCGCCGTGAGCGACCGCCATTCGGAGCGCACCTTCATCGCATGCCTCCGGACCGTCGTCGAGCAGGAGCTCGACCGGCCGGGCAAGCCGCTCCCTTCATGAGCGAGCGGTGGCGAGCGGAGCTCGGCAGCGGTCACTCGGACGAATGGGGCGCCGCCGCAGGCGGCTCGATTAGGGCCGGACGGCCATGACTCGCGCCCTGTGGGTCACGGCCGAGCCGCCTGACCGCAACCTCACCGGCGGGAGCATCCGCGAGGCGTACCTCCTCGAGGCGCTGGGCCGGGAGGTCGAGACCCATCTCCTGCTCGCAGGCACGCTGCAGGACCCGGCGACGCGCGCCGCGTTGGCGGGGATCACCGAGGTCGACGTCGTCGGCCATCCCCCGCCCACCCAGCGCACGCGCCGGCGCGTCGACGACCTGCGCCGCGTGTTCCTGGAACGAGAGCCGGCGGACGTCATCGAGTGCCGGAACCAGGTGCAAGAGCTGGGCCGGCGCATGACGGCGCTCGGACCCTTCGACATCGTCTGCGTGGAGCACGACCGCCTCGCGCCGCTGATCGGTGTGCGACAGCCGGGCGCCGGACGCTGGGCCCTGACGTTGCACAACCTGCCTTCGGAGCGCAAGCGCCACGAGATGGCGCTGGCGCGCACCCGCCGGCAGCGCTGGCTCTACCGCCGTGAGCACGAGGACGCCCGCCGCTTCCAGGCGGCGATGGCCGAGGCGTTCGACGTGGTCTTCGTGACGTCGGATGCCGACGCCGCCGCTCTCGACCGCGCCGCGGTCGTGATCCCCAACGGCGTGGACACCGCTCGGTTCCGACCCACCCCGGTCCCGGCCGCACCGGTGCTCGTGTTCACGGGGATGCTGCGCTGGGGGCCGAACGTCGAGGGCGTGACGTGGTTCTGCCGTGACGTGCTGCCCGTCGTGCGGGCCGCGGTGCCCGACGTGCGGTTCGACATCGTCGGCAGCGAGCCCGTGCCCGAGGTGCGCGCCCTTGCCGCCCTGCCGGGTGTCGCCGTGCATGCGGACGTACCCAGCGTCGTGCCGTGGCTCGAGCAAGCGCGCGTCGCGGTCGTGCCGCTGCGCATCGGCTCAGGCACGCGCCTCAAGGCGCTGGAGGCCATGTCCGCCGGCCGCCCCGTCGCCGGCACCACGATCGGCCTGGAGGGTCTGGGGATCGAGCCCGGCGTGCATGCCGTGGTCGGCGACGCACCGGATCAGCTGGCGGCCGCGGTGATCGGCTTGCTCACTGATGTCGACCTCGCGGCGCGAGTGGCGGCCGCTGGTGCCGACCACGCTCGCGGTCAATTCGGCTGGGACGCCATCGGCCGCCGCTTCGTCGACGCGCTACTGGCCCTCGGTCAGAGACAGGCTCGGTAGTTAGAGGCAGGCACGGTAGACGGCGGCGGTCTCCCGGGCCGCCCGGGCCCAGGTGAAGCGCTCCGACCACGACCTTCCTCGCTCGACCATCGAACGCCGGAGGTCGTCGTCGGTGTGCACGCGGGCCATGGCCTCGGCCCAGGCGTCGACGTCGTCGGGCGGCAGCAATATCCCGGCGTCGCCTACCACCTCGGGGAGGGCGCCGGTGTTGGCGGCCAGCACAGCGGTGCCCGCGGCCATGGCCTCGAGCGGCGTGAGCCCGAAGCCCTCGTACTTCGACGGGTGCACGAGGGCGAGGGCCGCGGCCAGCACCACCGGGAGATCGGCAGCCGAGACGAATCCGGTGACGCGTATCGCGCTCTGGAGCCCGAGGCGGCGGGTCTCGGCGTCGAACTCGTCGGCGCCCCGGCCGCGAGGGCCGGCCACGACGAGGGGGATGTCAGAACCGCTCTCGGCCCGGAAGGCGGCCAGGGCCCGCAGGGCGGTCACCAGGTTCTTGCGACCCGAGATGGCGCCCACGAACAGGAAGAAGCGGCCCGGGCGGATGTTGTGGCGGGCGCAGACGGCGGCCACGTCGACCTCGCTGACGGGCCGGCGGAAGAGGGGGTCGACGCCCTCGGGGATGATCGTCACCCGGGCGCTTTCGATGTCGGTCATGTCGGCCAGGTCGGCCGCCACCGCGCTCGACGGCACGATGATGCGCGCCGCGTCGGCCACCGCCTGGCGAATGGCCTTGCGGAACAGCCAGCGCTGGCGGGCGGTGTACCAGCTGGGAAAGCGCAGCGGCAGCAGATCGTGCACGGTCTCGACCAGCACGCTGGAGGTGGCCACGGGCACGGCCGGCGTGAGCACGTGCACGAGGCTGGCGTCGCCCGCGAGGCGCTGGGTCGGCGGTCGGTTCAGGGTCGCCCAGCTGAGGTGCAGTGCCTTTCGGGGTGGGGCGATGTGCACGACCGGGGCGCCGACGGCGATGTCGGGATCGTCGATGGACGCCACCGCGTAGTCGAGCTCGGCGCTGCTCTCGTCGGCAGCCAGGGCGCGGATGAGCTCGACTCCGTACCGGTGGATGCCGGTGCCGAGGGGGTCGTGGAGGCGGTGGGGGACGAGGAGGACCCGGGTGGGCATCGGGCTCCATGTCAGCATCGACGGGTGCCGCCGTCCACGATCGTCGTCGATGCCCGCCGCTTGGGCGAGGGATCGGCCTTCCGGGGCATCGGCACCTACGTGCGCAACCTGCTGGCGGCCCTGGCCGAATTGGAGGGTCTGGACGTGGCCGCCCTGGCCACGCCGGGCACGGCCCTGCCCCCCGGTGTCAGCCGGGTCGACGTGCGCCGTGTGGCCCGGGGCCGGCTGCTGACCCTCGAGCACTCCCTGCGCCTGCCTGCCGACCTGCGCCGCAGCGGGGCGGCCGTGGCCCACAGTCCCGCCCTCGACCCGCCGAGACGCTCGCCGGTGCCGTGGGTGCAGACCGTGCACGACCTGATTCCCTTCGCCTTCGACGACCCGGAACTGGCGATCGAGCGCCGGCGGTGGCGGCGGTTCGGGCCGCGCGTCCTCGAGGCGGCGGCCGTGGTGACGCCGTCGCGGTTCTCGGCGGACGAGGCCGTCGCCGTACTCGGTCTCGACCCCACACGCGTGCACGTGATCCCCCACGGGGTGGAGCCGCAGTTCCGGCAGGGCGATGAGACAGAGACGCACAGCGAGCGGCCGTACGTCCTCTACGTGGGCGCGTGGGGTCCCCACAAGGGCTACGCGGAGGCGATGGAGGCGATCGCCGGACTGGCCGACGCCGGCCACCCTCACCGTCTGGTGATCGCCGGGCGACAGGACGAATGGATGCTCGGGCGCGTCCAACGCGTGCTCGACCGGGCGCGGCGGCCGGACCTGGTCGAGGTCGCCGGCTACGTCGAGGACCTAGCGGCGCTGTACCGCGGTGCCTCGGCGCTCCTCGTCACCAGCAGGCACGAGGGCTTCGGCCTGCCCGCGCTGGAGGCCATGGCCAGCGGCACGCCGGTCGTCGCCTTCGCCAACTCTGCCGTCCCCGAGGTCGTGGGCGACGGGGGCAGGCTCGTGCCCGACGGGGACGTCGGCGCCTTGGTGCGCACCGCGGGCGCGGTGCTCGACGACGAGATGGTCCGGCGGTCGCTCGTTCGCCGGGGGCTCGCTCGGGCGTCGCAGTTCAGTTGGCGACGCAGCGCCGAGGCCCACGCCGCCGTGTACCGCGCCGCTCAGAGGTCGACAGAGTCCGAGCCGCAATAATCGCAGGCACGGACCCCACTCATCCCGGCCTCACGGTCGTCGTCGCCACGCGCAGCCGGCCGCACCTGCTCGCCGGCTGCCTCGAGGCGCTCAGCGCGTCCGTGCGTCCGGGCGACGAGGTCATCGTGGTCGACTCCGCGTCCCAGGGCGACGACACACGAGCGGTGTCGGCCGCGGCCGGCGCCCGCTACCTGCGGTGTGAACGACCGGGTGCGTCCCGGGCCCGCAACGCGGGGTCGCAGGCCGCGCGCAATCCCGTCGTCGCGTTCGTCGACGACGACGTACGGGTGAGCCCCGAGTGGGCGGCCGCGATCGATCGGACCCTCGAGGCCCATCCCGAGGTCGACTTCGTGGCCGGGAAGCTCGTCGCCGGCGGGCACGGCACCCGCTGGCCCGTTTCCGTCAAGGCGTCGGCCGCGGCCGAGACGTTCGCCGGGAGCGACCGCGCCGACGGCATCGGGCACGGCGCCAACCTGGCGGTCCGCGATCGGGCGCTGCTGGCCGTCGGCGGGTTCGACGACCGCCTCGGCCCCGGGACGCCGCTGCACAGCGCCGAGGACGTCGATCTGTTCGACCGTCTGCTCGCCGCCGGCTTCCTCGGCCGCTACGAACCTGCCGCGGCGGCCGCGCACGTGCAGTGGCGGACAGGACGCCAGCGCCTCACCGTCGAGTGGACCTATGGCGTCGGCGGGGGAGCCCGCGTCGTCAAGCTTGCGTTGCGCGGACGCGACTGGCGCCGGACGGGCGTCGCTGCCGGCGCCCTGTTCTGGGGCTGGGGCCTCCGCTTCGCCTTCGAGTGCGTCGTCGAAGGGCGTCTGTTTCTCGCATTGGCAGCGATGGTGCGTATGGCCGGAGGCGTCGCCGGGGTCGTGCTCGCCGTCACCACCCGGCCCTGGTCCACTCGTCGCGCCGAGGGCGATGGTGACAGATCAGCGACGCCGGGCGGCGAGCTCCTCGAGCGCTGAGTCGGGGACGTCGAGGTCGCCCTTGCCGATGCCGACCTGAAGGTCGGGCTTGTAGGTGCCGTGGTGGTCCGAGCCGCCGGTCACCACCAGCCCGTGACGCTTCGCGAGATCGGCCACGCCTGTGCGTTCCTCGGGGCTGTAGCGCCCGTAGATGGCCTCGGCGCCGGCCAGGCCCAGGCCGGCCAGCTCGGCGACGGTGCGGTCGAGCTCCGCCGGCTCGAGGCCCAGGCTCAGGGGGTGGGCGAGCACGGGCACGGCGTTGGACTCGTTCGCCAGCTTGATCGCCTGGTCGGGATACAGGCGCTCCTTCTCGACGTAGCCGGGCTTGCCCTTGGCCAGGTAGACGTCGAAGGCCTCCTGGATGCTGGTCACCACGCCCTTGCGCAGCAGTACCGCGGCTACATGGGGACGGCCGATGCCCTTGCCGCCGGCCTCGGCCTCCACCTCCTCGGGCGTGATCGGCAGACCCAGCTCGTTCGACAGACGGTCGAACATTCGGGCGTTGCGGGCGTCACGCGCTTCTTGCAGCCGGACGAGCTCGGTCTCCAGCGGCCCGCCGCCTTCGACGAAGTAGATCAGCACGTGCATGGTGCCCTTCGGTACCTCGCACGAGATCTCGCACCCCGGCACCAGCTCCACGCCGACCTCAGCCGCCCGCTTGCCCGCCGCCTCCAGCCCGTCCATCCTGTCGTGGTCGGTCAACGCCACCGCCTTGCACCCGTTGGCAGCCGCCAACTCAGGAATGCGCTCGGGCGGATCCGACCCGTCAGAGGCGGTCGAGTGTGTGTGCAGGTCGATCATTCGGTTCTCGGCGACGCTACCGACACCGAGCCCGACGGTGCCGCCTCGTTCGGCTGTCCGATACGTTGGATCGATCCATGACGGATGACGCCGATGACTCGGTGCCGCCGACGCTTGACGTGCGCCTCGAGTGGCCGGAGGAGGATGAGCACGCGCCCCTGCGCGCAAAGCCGCAGCAGCCGCGGCAGCGATCGGCGAACCTCCCGGCTCGTCGGGACGCTGGAAAAGGCCGTGTCCGTCGCGATGCGCCGCCGGTCGACGATCTGTCCAAACGGGTCGATGCCCTGAGCGCTGCGCTCGAGAGGGTCGAGGCCAATCTGAACCGGCTCGCGCGCCGGGAGCGCGGCACAGCGGTCGGCGACGACGACCTCCAGCGGCTGACGACCCGGCTCGACCGCCTCTCGGCCGCCGTCGATGAGGCTGTTGGCCAAACAGGGATCATCGATCATGTCGTCGCTCGCACCGAGGCCGTGGCCGACCAGGTTTCGCGCCTATCAGCCGAATCGAGGAGTCGGAACGATGCGGTTCGGGAAATGGGGGCTTCCGTGGCCCAGGCATGCTCAGCCGTCGTGAGCCGCCTCGACGTCCTGAAAGGACCCACCGACGAGGTGCGGCGGATTCGGACACTCCTCGAAGGCAATTTGCAATCGCGCGAGGACCGCAGCGCCGCCTTTGCAGAGCAGGCGGAACAGCTCACGTCTGAAATTCGCAAGTTGCGGCGAAGCGTCAGCGTGGGCAAGCAGCCCGCGGCCTCGGAGAACGCCGTCGTCAAGGCCGTAGCCGACGCGGTCACCCATGCTCTGAGCGACAAGCCGAGCGCACCCAAGCCAAAGGCGCGCGCCGGGTCCCCACGCGCCACCAAGTGACGCAACGCGTCGCCCTCGTCCAGGACCACGTCGTCCAAGCGGGCGGGGCCGAACGAGTCCTCCTCTCGATGGCGAAAGCGTTGCCCGACGCGCCTGTCTATACAGCGTTCTACTGGCCCGAGGTCGGCCACGACGCCTTCCGGACGATGAACCTCCAGCTGCTGCCGATCGGCCGCGTGCCTGGCCTCTACCGCCACCACCGCGCCACCCTTCCGTTGCTCGCGCCCTCGTTCTCCCGGTTCTCGGTGGACGCCGAAGTGGTCATCGCAGGGACGAGCGGTTGGGCGGCGGGCGTGCGGACGAGCGGGCGCAAGGTCCTCTACTTCCATTCGCTCGCCCGCTGGCTGTACGAGCCCGACCAGTACCTCAGCGGCAGGAGCTGGGCGGCCCGTGCCGGCTTGGCCGCGGTGCGCTCCCGGCTCATCGACTGGGACCGCCGCGCCGTCGAGAGCGCTGACCGATGGCTCGTCTACGGGTCGGCGATAGGCGCCCGAGTGCGCGAGGTGTACGGCATCGAAGCCGAGATCCTCTCCC
>Ga0066662_10001700_pt1 | contig 10246 bp, 14 predicted proteins | sample GraSoiAngelo_111_FD_133939 | JGI IMG/M metagenome (GOLD analysis project Ga0066662, IMG submission 133939) | Grasslands soil microbial communities from the Angelo Coastal Reserve, California, USA - 14_0903_12_40cm | ecosystem: Environmental > Terrestrial > Soil > Grasslands | place: USA... | reverse complement strand
GCTTCCTCAACCTCGCGAACGGCAAGACGCTGACCCTGACCAACTTCAAGATCCTGATCGGCGCGCATCCCGGCCTGTCGGCCATCGTGAACGGCAACCGGTCCGTTCGCGTGCGCATCCTCAACCTCGACCTCAGCGGCGCTTCGGTGGAGAAGGACATCCCCTGGGTGACCGTCTCGAACGTCAAGGCCACGCTGACCAAGACCGCAGCCGACGCGCTGAACGGCGCCCTGGGCGTCGGGTTCTTCTCCCGCGGCATCACGCTCGGCACGGCACAGGTGCACGCCCACATCGCCTGACGCCGTGTCTGCGGGCCCCGGTGCCGCGTCCCCCCGGGGCCCGCACACTCTCTCTTCCGAAGGAGCAGAAATCTCGTGGAACTCATCTCCGCACTCCCCTCCCCGGCCAGACTGGTCGACGTCGGCCGCGCAGAGCGGGCCGTGCAGGAGCTGCTGGCCGCGCTCGGAGCCGACACGGCATCGGAATCGCTGCGCGACACGCCGGCGCGGGTGGCCCGCATGTATGCGGAGCTGCTCGCGCCGGCCCCGGTCTCGATGACCACCTTCCCCAACGACGAGCACTACGACGAGCTGGTGATCGCCCGTGACATCCCGGTCTACTCGCTGTGTGAGCACCACCTGCTTCCGTTCCACGGCGTTGCCCACGTCGCCTACATCCCGGCGGGCCGGATCGTCGGGCTGTCCAAGCTGGCGCGGGTCGTCGATCGGTTCGCCGGACGGCTGCAGGTGCAGGAGCGCCTCACCCGCCAGGTGGCTGAGTGGCTCTGGGAGCAGCTGGATCCCCTGGGCGTCGGCGTGGTGATCGAGGCGGAGCACATGTGCATGAGCATGCGCGGCGTCCGCAAGCCCGGGGCGACCACCGCCACCTCGGCGCTGCTCGGCGCCGTGCGCGACGACCCGCGCACGCGCGACGAGTTCCTCTCGCTCGCGCGCCGCAGCTGACCAGGGTTTCGCGGCCCTCCCCCGCGGGAACGGCGGTCCCCATGGCTGAGACTCCCGAGCGTGATGCCAAGGAGCGGGAGCAGGAGGCTTCGGAGGTGCTCGAGCGCCGCCGCGATGACCTGCCGTCGCAACGCAACGTGAACTCCCCGGAGGCCGGGCGCGCGCCGCGCGACACCGAGTTCGAGCATCCGAACAAGGACGAGGAGATCTGATGCCGGTCGCAATCGTCATCGGGTCGGACTCCGGGATCGGGCGCGCAACCGCGGTTGCGCTCGCGGAGGACGGGTTCGACGTCGGCGTGACCTACAACAGCGACGAGGCGGGAGCGCGAGGCACCGCGGAGGAGATCGAGGCGCACGGGCAGCAGGCCGCCGTCGCGCACCTCGACCTCACGTCACTCCCGCAGGCTGCCGACCGCATCGACGAGCTGGCCGACGAGCTGGGCGCGGTCGACGTCGTCGTCAACTGCTCGGGCACGGGCATCAGCTCGCCGTTTCTCGATCTGCAGTGGTCGGACTGGAGATCGGTGCTCGATGTCGACCTCAACGGGGCGTTCCTCTGCGCGCAGCGCGCCGCACGCCGGATGGTCGAGCGCGGCGCCGGCGGCCGGATCATCAACGTGACCTCGGTGCACGAACACGTGCCGCTTCGCGGGTCGTCTGCGTACTGCGCCGCGAAGGGCGGCCTCGGCATGCTGACCAAGGTGATGGCGCTGGAGCTCGCCGAGCACGGGATCACCGTCAACTCGGTGGCGCCGGGCGAGATCGCCACGCCGATGACCGGCAACGAGGACGTCGACCCGCACGAGGTCGACCGGCCCGCGATTCCGGCGGGACGGCCCGGAGACGCCCGGGAGATCGCGGCGGTGGTTGCGTTCCTCGCATCCGGGCGGGCCGGCTACGTCACCGGCACATCGGTCGTCGTTGACGGCGGGCTGCTGCTGATGGCTGCGATCGCAAATCAGGAGAGCTGAGGGCCGGGCCCGCGGCCGGCGCGCCGCGGCGCGGGCCGCTCACAGCTGCCCCCGCACTCCGGCCTCACGCTCGATGGCGCGGACCTGCCCGCCGAGGTCACCCTCGATCGCCGCGCGGGCGGATCCTCTGCGCATGAGGGGCAGCACCGTCCTGTGGTTCGCATCTTCGAGCATCAGTGCGAACGCGAGGTAGAACGCCGCCGCGCTCAGCGGCAGGCCGATCCAGCCCGACGTGTGCTCCCAGCGTGCCCCGCCGTGGATCTCGTAGACGCCCGTGATCGCAAAGCGGGCGGCTGCAAGCAGTCCCACCGCCGTCAGCGCCGGCTTGGCGGCGAACGCCGAAGCCGCGAACGCCAGCACCAGGGCCGAGACGGACAGCATGAACGTGCCCAGCATCACGCTGCGCGGCGCGGTGGCCGTGTACTCGATCACGCCCACGGTCTCCCAGGTCATGCCGAACAGCCCCAGGGCGGTTGCGCCGCCGGGATCGCGCGCCCAGAACGCCAGCACGGCCGCGATCAGCTCCAGCGGGCCGACGAAGACGATCATCACGATCGCGAGCTGCTTGGCCTCCGCCGCCGGAATCCAGCCCAGCTCGACGGTCGAGAACAGGAACGACCCGATGGAGAACGCGAAGAACCCGAGCGGCAACGGGCTCGCGAGCGGCCGCAGCGTGATCCGAACCGGCGATCTCCGGCCATCGATGGCGTGCCCGTCCATCTCCGCCATGAACGCCCCCCAGCAAGGTTGACCAGTCGCCAACCCCGGCTGCTTCAAGGCGGCCCGACGGTGGCCGCATACCCGCGCCCCGCGCGGCGCGAAACGCGCCGCTAGGCGCCCGTGCCGTCGAGGGCGTCGCGCACCTCGGCGATCCACGCCCGCTCGGCCTCGAGCAGGCGCCGCGACAGCCGGTGGTTGATCATCAGCCAGCGCTCCCGGTGGCCGAGCCCGCCCGCAACGGCCTGCGCCTCCGCCAGCCGCTGCTCCTGGACGTCGAGCTCCCGTTCCAGCGCCTCGAGGCTCGAGCGCAGGACGTCCGGCGGGGCCTGATCCGCCACCAGCAGGCGCACGGCAGCCTCGTTCTGGATGCGCGGGAACGGCATCGGCGTCCCCAGCCACTCGCGCAGGGCATCGCGGCCCTTCTTCGTGAGGGTGTACCGGGTGCGCTGGTTGGTGCGTCCCGGCTCCTTGGCCGCCTCCAGGTAGGCGAGCTTGGCCAGCCGCTTGGGCTCGGCGTAGTACTGGCTTGGCGCCGCGGCCCAGTAGAGCTTGGCGCCGCGCTCTGCCATGCGACGGATGTCGTGGGCGCCCGCGCCATCGTCGCCGACGAGCACCAGCATCACGTAGCTGAACGGTGTGAGGGAATCGCTTGACAAAGGTCTGATTCGGATCTATAAAACTCCGAAACGGATCTTAGCATCGAAAGGAGCGCCATGCCAACCACAGTCCCCCGCAGCCAGCCGCTCTGGTTCTTCGCCGACCTGGCCGTCGTCCACGTCCGCGGCGAGGACACGGACGGACGCCTGGGCATCGTCGAGATCACGATGCCCGCCGGCGACGAGCCGCCGCTGCACATCCACCACGACCACGACGAGATCTTCTGCGTCCTCGATGGGGAGCTCACGCTCTACCTGCCGGGCCGGGAGCAGCTCGTTCGTGCCGGCGAGGTGTTCGTGGCCCCGCGAGGCGTCCCGCACATCTACCGGGCGGGCGACCAGGGCGCTCGCGCCCTGGTGCAGTCGACGCCGGCCGGATTCGAGGCCTTCGTCGAGGCGGTCTCGGTCGAGGCCGACGACGAGCGCCTGCCGGAGCCGGCCGGTCCGCCCACGGCCGAGCAGGTCGAGCGGCTGACCGCGGCCGCCGCGGAGCAGGGCATCGAGCTGATCGGCCCTCCGGGCGCGCGCCCGTGAGGCCGGGCGGCACACCCCGCGGCGTCCCTATCCGCGGGGTGTGCCGATCGGCTCCCCAGTATCGGGAGCCGTTGAATCGTGTGGCTGGGCGGCCACCGTCGACCGCTCCATCGCCTGCCGGGCGAACACCTGCTGTGCGGTGATCGTGCGCTCCGCCCGCGACCGCCCGAAGAAGCTCACCGTCCAGTGGAACAGCGCGCTGATCCGGTTCTTGAAGCCCGTCAGGAAGGTGAGGTGCACGGTCAGCCAGAGCAGCCAGCCGATGAAGCCGGAGACGCGCACAGGGCCGAGCTCGCCGATCGCGTAGTACCGCGATACCGAGGCAAGGCTGCCGAGGTCCCGGTAGCGGAGGGGCTGCGGCGAGGTGTCACCGCGAAGCCGCCTGCGGATCTCGGCCGCGGCGTGCCGGCCGGACTGGATGGCGACCTCCGCTTGGCCGGGGAGCCCGTTCAGCGCCATCAGGTCGCCGATCACGAATACCTCGGGGTGCCCGGGCAGCGTGCAGTCCGGCTGCACAGGCACCTGGCCGGTCCGTGTCGGCTGGACGCCGGCCTGGGACGCGAGCGAGGCTCCGAGCGGCGAGGCCTGCACGCCGGCCGACCACACCTTCGTCATCGCGTCGATCCGCTCCGTTCCCGCCTCGGTGCGGAGCTCCAGCCCGGTGCCGCTCACGTCCGTCACGAGTCCGCCGGTGCGGATCTCGACGCCCATGCGCTCGAGCTTCGCGGCGGCACGCTTTGACAGCCGCTCATCGAATCCGCCGAGGATGCGTGGCGCGCCGTCCACCAGCAGGATGCGCGCATCGGCGGTGTCGATGCGCCGGAAGTTCGACCGCAGGCTGTACCGGGACAGCTCCGCGATCTGCCCCGCCATCTCGACACCGGTCGGGCCGCCGCCGATGACCGCGAACGTCATCCAGGCGCGGCGGCGCTGCTCGTCTCCCTCACGCTCGGCGACCTCGAAGGCGCCGAAGATGCGGCCCCGCACCTCGAGCGCGTCGTCGATGGTCTTCAGGCCGGGCGCGTGGACGGCGAACTCGTCATGGCCGAAGTACGATTGCGCCGCCCCCGCCGCCACGATCAGGGTGTCATAGGGGATCTCCTCCGTGCGGTCGAGCAGGCTCGTTGCCACCGTTCGGCGCTCGAGGTCGACGTCCCGCACCTCGGCGAGCACCACCTCGGTGTTGTGCTGGCGGCGGAGCACGTCGCGGATCGGCGGTGCGATGTTGCCCTCGGAGAGAATCCCTGTGGCGACGTGGTAGAGCAGCGGCTGGAACAGGTGGTGCGCCTGCCGGTCGATGACCGTCACCCGGACGCGCTCGCGCCTAAGTGCCTTGGCGGCGGCGAGCCCGCCGAACCCGCCGCCGATGATGACCACGCGGTGCCCGTCCTGCACTTCGCTGCCTCCTATGCGGCCGTCTGGAGCGACTGGCGCTCCGACAGATGGGCCTTCACGTGCACCCTAGCGGCCGGCCGGATCATGTTGAGCATCCCACGGCTCATGTTGAAGTTGCGCGGATCGATGACGGTCGCGGCCTCCACCTGGAGCCTGTCGCCGGCCTGCACGGCTGTGGCGTCGAACTCCATCGGGACGACCGTTCCAGCCGCCTCGAGGGTGCCCTGGACGTGGAGCCTGCCCTCTCCCACGTCGTCGACGCGCGTCGAGCGGAACCGAACGTGGGGGTGCTGCTCGACGGTGAAGAAGTCGGACGACCGCAGATGCGCGTCACGCTTCGGGTGGCCGGTGTCGAGGCTCCCGGCGTCGATGTCCAGCTCGATCGACGGCCCGTCCGGGCCGATCCGGTAGGAGCCCTCGAACCGCTCGAAGCGGCCGTGCACGGTCATCGCGCCCCAGAAGGTCTTGACGGCGAACTCGACGGTGCTGTGCGCCGGGTCGACCGTCCACTCGGTCGGCGAAACGGCGGGGCTGGTGGTTTCCATGGTGCTCATGACTACTCCCTTCAACGGTGTAGGAGAAGGGTCGTTCGATCGCCTGCCACGGGACTGCCGTCGGGGAGCCCGGCGCTGCCAGACGCCCGGCCGGGCGGTCTCAAAGCAGACAGGAGGGCACCGTCACCGCCGCGTTGCGACCTCGTGACAGGACACCCCATGGTTGGCCGGCCTCCGGCCGGCCGGTCTCAAAGCATGGACGCCCCGGCCGTGACGCCCTTGGTGGCGGATCGTTGCGCGTCGACAGCGCCGCGTGACGGCATGGCGGATCTGATGGATGATGGAGGCGTGACCGATTCCGCCGCTGCCCCCTACGTCGTGGGAGCGTTCCTCGCGCTCTGGTGGATCGTGGGTGAGAACTGGCTGCAGCGACGCACCGGCCAGTCGTGGTGGACGATCAACCAGCTCGTCTGGGGCCTGTTCACGGCCGTGTTGACGGTGCTCGTGATCCACGCCGGCCATCCGCTCGTGGCGGTGCTGCCTGCGGCCGTGACGATCTGGCAGCTGGAGTCGGCGCGTCGGAGCTGGGTCAAGCGCACGCCGGTTGATCTGCTGGAACGAAACCGGCTCGAGCTCGAGGGGCGGGAGCGACCGACCCGAGGGGCGTCGGCGCTCGGCGTGCGACAGACGCTGTTTCTCGTCGCCGTGGCGACGATCTGGACGCTGCTCGAGCACTGGGGCCTTTCCTGGGCCACCGCCGGCGTCGTTTCGGCGGTCATCGGCGTGGCCCTGTTCCTGCCCTGGCGACGGGGTCAGGTCGAGGCCACGCGGCCGGTCGTTCCTGCCGATGCGACGGACGACCGTCGAGAGGGCGCGCCGCGCGGTCGCGAATTCGAGCTGACCGTCACGGGACGCCCCGCGAAGCTCCTGGGCCGCCTGCTCGACGGCTCACGCCGGCGGCCGGACGGACGCTGAGTGGACTCGGGGAGTGGAGCTAACCGGGCTCGAACCGGTGACCTTCGCGCTGCCAGCGCGACGCTCTCCCAACTGAGCTATAGCCCCGTGGCTCCGCAGTATATCGGCGCCCTCGCCTAGGGGATGAGCGGAGACGCGGGCCGCACGGCCATGCCGCGCGGCTCTGCGAGCCGCTCCAGCACCATCGCCGTATCCGCCACCGCCACGCCCGACAGATGCTCGTCGCGCGCGGCGAAGTCGGCCACGATCGCGTCCACCGCAGCCCGGTACCGCCCCGCATCGCCCGCTGCCAGCGCCGCCAGCGCTTCGCCCGCCGGCCTGAACGCGCCCCCCGCCTCCAGCATCGGCTCGACCTCGGGCGTCTCCCCCAGGGCCACCGCCGCAAGCGCGCGGGCATACGCCGCCGCCGGCGAATCCGCCGAGGCGGTCTCCGCCAGTGCCCGCCGCGCAACCGGCTCGACATCGCCTCGCGCGAGGATCGCCATCTTCAGCGCACCGATCAGACGCCCCCAGCTCTGCGGGCCGGTCTCGGCGTGCGACGCCAGATACGCATCGCGTGCCGCGCGGTAGTGGTCCGCCGCCGGCCTGCCCTCCAGCTCCGCGCGGTATCCGGCCGCCTCCTCCGCCAGCGCCTCGTCGAGGAACCGCCCCGCGCTCAAAGCGGCCGCCGTCCGGCGAAGCCGTCCTCGGGCGTGTGCCAGAACGCAATCCGCGGTTCCCCCACGTGCCAGCAGAGCAGCGCCTCCTCGCCGTCCACGACCGACGGGAAGTCGAGCAGCCCCTGGCCGGGATCCTTCACCTGCACCCCGTGCGAGGCTATCTCTCCCATCAGGTCCTGCACCTCGGCCTGCCCGGCCTCGAGCCGCTCGCGCAGCTGCCCCGCCCGCTCGTGGTCGAGCCCACCGCCGTTCGAGCCGATCGCGATCAGGATCTTCTGCCACTGGCGCTGCAGCGGCCCAAGCTCCGTGAAAAGCGCCACCAGCCGCTCCGCCAGCGGCCGGATCGTCTCGTCCAGCAGCGCCTGTGCCTCGGCGAGGGTGAAGGTGCGGTCAGGCACCCTGGGCGTACGACTCGCTGGGGACCTCACCCCACAGCGAATCGAGCCGGTAGAACGATCGCGCGTCGGGCGTGAACACGTGCACGATCACATCGAGGAAGTCGAGCAGGATCCAGTCGCCCTGCCGCTCGCCGTCCACGTTTCGGGCGAGCACCCGGTCACGCTTGAGCGCCTCGCGGATCTGCTCGGCGATCGCCTGCGTCTGCCGCGCGTTGCGGCCTGAGCAGATCACGAAGTAGTCCGTGTACGTGACCACTTCGCGCATGTCGAGGATGACGATGTCCGTTGCCAGCTTCTCGGCCGCCAGCGAGGCGACGCGATGTGCGAGTTCCAGGCTCGTTGTCAGACGATCATCTCCAGGGCGGTCTCCGGGCTCAGGGTAGCACGGGGGTCTGCCGGTAAAGCCCCTCGGCCCTGATCAGCTCGAACACCGCGGCGGACACCTCGTCCGAGCCCCGGCCGGCGCGCAGCGCGGCTCGCACACCGGTCGATGACACGTCCACCGGGTCCATCCGCAGCACGGTCACATCCGGTCGGTCGAAGCCGTCCATGTCACCCCGCGGGGCGACGGCCAGGCCCGCGAGGCGCAGCACCTCCTGCGACTCATGCCACCGCCCGGACAGCAGCTGGGACGCCTGGTCGGCGCCCAGCACCAGCACGAGCTCCCCGACCGGCTCGAGCGCCCGCAGTGTGTCGACGGTGTAGCTCGGCCCATCCCGGTCGAGCTCCATGCGGCTCACCTCGACGCCCGGCTCGCCCGCGAACGCCGCGTCGGCCAGCCGAAACCGCGTGTCGGCCGGCGTTGACGACGACTCCCGGTGCGGCGGCCGGGCGGTCGGCACCACGATCACCCGATCCAGCGCGAGCTGGTCGCGGGCCGTGCGAACCACCGCCAGATGCCCGAGGTGCGGCGGGTCGAACTCACCGCCGAACACCCCCACCCTCATGCCGTCTCCTCCGCTCCGGACGGCGGCTGGAACGTGAAGCTGTGCGCTCCCAGCAGGATGTCGTCGCCGCGCTTCGCGCCGGCCGCGCGCAGGGCGTCCTCCACTCCCAGCCGCTCGAGCTCGGCGGAGAGTCGTGCCACCGCGCCCGGGTCGTGCGGATCGAGCCCCGACGCCAGCCGCTCGAGGTCGCGTCCCGCGACACGCAGCGTTCCGGCGTCCCGGAGGATCTTGAACTCCCGCCGGGCGGGAGGTGCCGGACGGTAGACCAGGTAGTCGGCCAGATCGTCGTCGCCGCGGAGATCGGCACCGGACGGCGCCGGCAGGCCCGGGACCAGGGCGAACAGCTGCTCCACCAGCGCCTCCACGCCCTCCCCGGTAGCGGACGACAGCGCCAGATCGGCGCCCGTCGCGGCGACCAGGCCGGCGCGCCGCTCCGGATCGACCAGGTCGATCTTGGACAGCACGAACAGCTGCGGCCGATCCGCAAGGCCGGCTCCGTGCAGCGCCAGCTCCCGATTGATGGCATCCCGGCGGCCCAGCACGTCCGCGGGGTCATCGGCGGCCTCGACCAGGTGGATCAGCAGGCGCGCCCGCTCGAGGTGGGCGAGGAACTCGTCCCCCAGGCCGACGCCCTCGTGCGCCCCCTCCAACAGGCCGGGGACGTCGGCGACGGTCAGCTGGCTGCCGTGGTCGGGCGAGTCCACGGTGCCGAGCACAGGCTCGATGGTCGTGAACGGGTAGTCGGCGACCTTCGGCTTGGCGTTCGAGATGCGGCGCAGGAGCGAGGACTTGCCCGCGTTCGGGAACCCGAGCAATGCCGCGTCGGCAACCAGCTTGAGGCGCAGCTCGAGCCAGCGCTCGTCGCCAAGCTCCCCCACCTCGGCCGTGGTCGGCGCCCGCCGCGTCGCCGTGGCGTAGCGGCGGTTGCCGCCGCCGCCCGCACCGCCCGCTGCGACGACCACCCGCGCGCCGGGATGGGCGAGGTCGGCGAGCAGCGTCTCCTGCTCCCGCAGCCACACCTGCGTGCCGACCGGCACCGCGAGCACGGTCGGTGCGCCGCGGCGCCCGTGCTTGCCCGAGCCCTGGCCGTGCGTGCCGCGCTGGCCCTTGAAGTGCGACGCAAACCGGAAGGCGGTCAGGTCGCGCAGGTCGGGATCCGCGACGAGCTCGACCGCACCGCCGTTGCCGCCGTCGCCGCCGTCGGGCCCGCCGCGCGGCACGTACTTCTCCCGGCGAAAGCTGACGCAGCCGTCGCCGCCGCGGCCACCCTGGACGTAGATCGTCGCATGGTCGGAGAACACCGAAGAAGCGTAGTTTGCAGCCGGTGTCGCGGTCGCCGAGATGATCCTGCTCGACAACGAGGCGCCGTACGCCGCGGCACACGTCGTTCCGCATCTACCACGCCCGCAGGCCGCGTCGTTAGGACACCTCCCAGACGGAGACGTGCTTCTCGCTCTCGCCGGTGAACGGCTCGCGGCGCCACCCGCTCCAGCGGTCACGCAGCCGCATCCCGGCCAGCCGCGCCATCAGGTC